>Ga0335075_10002946_pt1 | contig 27217 bp, 23 predicted proteins | sample Lox_Sample_24_FD_206723 | JGI IMG/M metagenome (GOLD analysis project Ga0335075, IMG submission 206723) | Soil microbial communities from Loxahatchee National Wildlife Refuge, Florida, United States - Lox_Sample_2.4 | ecosystem: Environmental > Terrestrial > Soil > Wetlands | place: USA...
CGGCGAGGTCGCCGTCCACGGTCGTGCGCGCGCGCACGATGTCCCCTCGCGCGCGCTCGGCGAGACGGATCACGCCCAACCGCAAGGTCGCTGCCTCGCCCGCCCGCCCGTGGTCGAGCCGGACCAGCTCGAGCGACCCGCCGCCGACATCGGCGAGCACGCCGTCCGCGGCGGGGATGCCGCACAGCACGCCCTCCGCGGAAAGTGCGGCCTCCTCTTCCCCAGAAAGAATCCGTATCCGCACACCTTGCATGCGCTGGGCGAGCCGGGCCACGAACTCCCGCCCGTTCTCGGCGTCCCGCACCGCCGAGGTCGCCAGCACCTCGAACGGCGAGGCACCCATCGCCGCGACGATCGCCTGATAGCGATGCATGACGGTCATCGCCTGCGCCATCGTGTCGGCATCGAGCCTTCCGCTCGCCTCGAGCCCGCGGCCGAGGCGGATCACCGCCTTCTCGTTGACGATGCCGAGCGGATTGCGTCCGCGTCCCTGGAACACCACGAGCCGCACGGAGTTCGAGCCGAGGTCCACCACCGCCATGCGCGAGAGGCCGTCGCGCCCGATGCGGAGCGGCGGCGTGCCGTCGCGTTCGGAAACCAGCGCCGCCGCGCCGGATGCCGTTACCTCCTGGAGGCTCGCCGGCACCGTTCAGTCCTGGCTGACCCGGTCGGGCCGGCGCATCGGCATCGGGGACGAAGGCGGCAAGGGTCCATGTAGCGCCGAGCCGCGCCCCGAAAGCGAGGGGTTGGTCATGAAATACTCATGCGCCGAAACCGGCTTGCGCCCGGGCTCGAGCCGCCGCCACGCCGCGTCGGGGCCGAGCTCCCAGGACTGCATGTTGTCGCGCAGATTGACCACCATGATCTGGTCGAGCACCTGCGCGTGCACCGTCGGGTTGTGGATCGGCACCAGGCTCTCGATGCGCCATTCCATGTTGCGCGTCATCCAGTCGGCGCTGCTGATGAAGACGAGCGCCCGGCGCGAAGGCAGCGGGTGGCCGTTGCCGAAAACGCAGATGCGCGCATGCTCGAGGAACCGCCCGACGATCGACTTCACCCGGATGTTCTCGGAAAGCCCCGGCACGCCGGGGCGCAGGCAGCAGATGCCGCGGACCACCGCCATCACCTTCACCCCGGCGGCGGAGGCGGCATAGAGCCGGTCGATCAGCTTCTCGTCCACCAGGCTGTTCAGCTTGAGCCAGATGCCGGCGGGCTTGCCCTCGCGGGCGAAGGCGATCTCCGCGGCGATCAACGCCTCGAGCCGCGAGCGGATGGTGAGCGGGGAGAAGGCGAGCGCGTCCATCTTCTCCGGCTCGGCGTAGCCGGTCATGTAGTTGAAGAGCCTCGCCGCGTCGCGCGTGAGATCCGGGTCGCAGGTGAAGAAGCTGAGGTCGGTGTAGATGCGCGCGGTAATCGGATGATAGTTGCCGGTGCCGAAATGCGCATAGGCGCGCATGCCGCCGCCTTCGCGCCGCACCACGAACGAGAGCTTGGCGTGCGTCTTCCGGCCGGGCATGCCGAACACCACCTGCACGCCCGCCGCCTCCAGGCTCCGCGCGAGGCGGATATTCACCTCCTCGTCGAAGCGGGCGCGCAGCTCGACCATCGCGGTGACCGACTTGCCCGCCTCCGCCGCCTCGATCAGCGCCTTGACGATCGGGCTGTCCCGCGTCGTGCGGTAGAGCGTCTGCTTCACCGCGACCACGTTCGGATCCGCCGCCGCCTCGCGCAGGAACTGCACCACCACGTCGAAGCTCTCGAACGGATGGTGGACGATGATGTCCTTGGCGCGGATCGCGGCGAAGCAGTCCCCGCCGAAGTCGCGGATGCGCTCGGGAAAGCGCGGCGTGAAGGGCGGGAACTGGAGATCCGGCCGATCGTCGACGATGAGCGCGCGCAGATCCGCGATCCCGAGCATGCCGGGCTGGACGAACACGTCCTCGTCGGGCACGCCAAGCGCGTCGGCGACGAACGCGCGCAGGTCCTCGGGCATCGCCGACGCCACCGAGAGATGGATCGCGACCCCCCGCCGGCGGCGCTTGAGCGCGCTCTCGTATGAGCGCACCAGGTCCTCCGCCTCCTCCTCGAACTCGACGTCGGTGTCGCGGATCAGCCGGAAGAGGCCAGCGCCAAGCCGACGGAAGCCGGGAAAGAGGCGCTCGAGGAAGAGATAGACCAACTCCTCGAGCATGATGAAGCGGATCGGCTCGCCCGAAGCGGACGGCAGCCGCACGAAGCGCTCGATCTGCGCCGGCATCGGAACCAGCGCCTTCATGTCGTGCTGGTCGGCCTCGCGCACCAGCCGGAGCGCCAGCACGAGTCCCATGTTCGGGATGAACGGAAAGGGATGGGCCGGGTCGATCGCGAGCGGGGTCAGCACCGGGAAGACCCGCTCCATGAACCAGGTCTCGAGCCACGCGCGATCGGCGGCGGAGAGCTGCACCGCCTCGAGCACGATCAGCCCGGCCGCCTCGAGCTCCTCGCGCAGGCCGCACCAGACGCGGTTCTGCTCGAGCATCAGCGCTCGCGCCCGCACCCCGATCTCGGCCAGCTGCTGGGCCGGCGTGCGCCCGTCGGGCGAGACCGCCACCACCCCCGCCTTGGCCTGGCCAATCAGCCCAGCGACGCGGACCGAGAAGAACTCGTCGAGGTTGGAGGCGCTGATAGAGACGAAGCGCAGCCGCTCGAGCAGCGGGTGGCGCCGGTTCTCGGCCTCCTCGACGACCCGGCGGTTGAAGTCGAGCCACGAAAGCTCGCGATTGATGAACCGCTCCGGGCTCGCGGGGTCGATCGCCGGGCGGTCGGGCAAGGAAATCGGGGCCGGCACGGCGCGGCCAGCTACCGCTTCCGGCGCGTCGCGTTCGCGAAGTGGGGCGCTGCTCATGGTTCCTCTTGCCTGGACGGCCGATCCTACAGGAGGGAAGGGGCTGGTGGGGAGCACGGCATCAAATCGTCATCGTCCAGCAACGATCCGAGGGCCGCGACCGCCATCCGCCGCCCGACCGGGCGCCCGGCCGCGAGCGAGGCGCGGTCGAGCCTCGCAACCGCCTCGCCGAGCGCGGCCGGGTGCCGCGGCAGCCGCGCCAGCAGCCAGCCATGCAAGCTGGGCGGCAGGACGAGCTGGCGGGCGGAGAGGAGTCGGGCGAACAGCACGCCGAGCAGCGCCTCGTCCGGCGCCGCCACGGGCACCGCGTGGATCGAGGCGAGCCGGCTCGCCAGGTCGGCAAGCCGCACCTGCCAGCGCGAAGGCGGCTCCCGGCCGGCGAGCAGCACCGCGAACCCGGCCTCGTGCGCGGCGTTCAGGAGATGGAGAAGCGAGGCCTCCTCGGCCGCGAGGTCGGCATCGTCGACCGCCATCGCCGCCCGCGGCGCCGGCGGCAGGCCGCGCAGCTCCGGCCCCGCGAGCACCGCCGCCCCCGACCCTTGGGCCCAGATGTGCAAAAGGTGAGACTTCCCCACCCCCGCCTCGCCCCAGAGCGCGAGCCGGCCCTGCGGCCACTCCGCGGGCCGCGCCAGCCACCGCCGCGCCGCCTCGTTCGACGGCGCCGCCACGAAATCGTCGGGCGAGAAATCCGGCAGCTCGGGGAAGGGAAGCGGCAGCTGGCGCAACGCTCTCAGCGGTCCGGCTCCCCCGGCGGGTCGAGATAAAGCGGGCTATGGAGATAGCGGCGCAGCCAGAAGCGGGCCAGCACCCCGATCACCGCCGTCACCGGCACCGCCAGCAGCACGCCGAGGAAGCCGAACGCAGCACCTCCGGCGAACAGCGCGAAGATCACCCACACCGCGGGCAGCTCCACCCGATCGCCGAGGAACCGCGGATAGATCACGTAGCTCTCGATCAGGTTGCCGATCACGAAGACCGCGCCCACCCGAATGAGGCCGGACCAGAGCGGGAACTGCGCGAGCCCGAGCCCCACCGACACGACCGCCCCCGTGATCGTCCCGACATAGGGGATGAAGGAAAGAAGGCCCGCCGCAAGCCCGACGATCAGCCCGAGATCGAGCCCGATCACCGAAAGGCCGGCGGCATAGAAGAGGGCGAGGAAGAGGCAGCAGAGAAGCTGCCCGCGCAGCCAGGCGGAGAGGATCCGGTCCACCTCGTGCGCCTGCAACCGCAGCACCGCGGCATAGCGCCGCGGCAGCCACGAATCGACGCGCGCCACCACCTTGGGCCAGTCGCGCAGCAGATAGAACGCGACCACCGGCGTCACGATTGCGAGCGAGAGCACGTTGAACAGCGCAACGCCGCCGGTAATCAGCCGCGTCAGCGCTTGTGCTACGAAGCTCAGGATGGCGCCCGCCTGGCTGGTCACGAGCTCCTGGAGCTTGCCGTTGACGTAGTCCGGCCCCAGGCTTTTCTGCAGATCGGTCACCATCTTCTGGGCGAAGCCGCGCAACCCCACCACGTAGTCGGGCAGCCGCGCGCCCAGCACGCCCACCTGCTGCACGACCAGCGGATAGAGCAGCAGCATCACCATCAGCCCGACCGCGATCAGCCCGATGATCAGGAGCAGGGCGGCGAGCGCGCGCGGCAGGCCGAGCTTGGTCAATTGCCGCGCCACCGGGTCGAGGAAATAGGCGATCCCGGAGGCGGCGACGAAAGGCAGCAGGATCGAGGAGAAGAACGAAAGGACGAGCCAGGCGGCAATGGCCAGCCCGGCGATCAGCGACCAGCGCTGCAGCGCCGTCGCGTGCCCGGCCGCCTCCGTGCCGCCCGGCGGCGCCGGCAGCGCGGGTTCCCTGGGCGTAGACCCCTTGGGCACCGGCTCGCCGCTCCGCTCGCGCGGCCCGGCCCCCGTCAGCAGAGGCCCGGCTTCATTCCCGCCCTGATTGCCTTGGGGCGGGCTCATCGGAGCCATGCCGTCCGCCGCACATAGGCCGCACCCGAGGCGAGCATGCTCGCCGCCACCACCCAGAGCAGCGGCACGCTCGCGCCGCCCGACCCGTCAGCCATCCGCCCCGCCTCCCCGCGCGCGGGCACTTGCCTCCCAACCCAAGACCAATCTCACCATTCCCGCCGCCACGGTGGCATTTTCTTGCGGGCCCTTGTATCCGGTTCGCGCCGGCTCGGGCGCACCCAACCGCTCCACCGAAGGCCACGCTCCCGGCCCGGGCGGCCGCCTTCCATGGCCCATAGCCTATCGGAGTGCATGACGAACAGCACCACCTATCGCGCCGCCGGCGTGGACATCGAAGCCGGGGAGTCCCTCGTCGGCGCCATCCGCACGCTCGCAGCAGCCACCGCCCGCCCCGGCGTGCTCGGCGGCATCGGCGGCTTCGCGGCCGCCTTCGACCCACGCGCCGCCGGCTACCAAGACCCGATCCTGCTCGCCACCACCGACGGCGTCGGCACCAAGCTCGCCCTCGCCCACGCCTGCGGCCGCCACGACACGGTCGGGCGCGACCTCGTCGCGATGTGCGTGAACGACCTCGTCGTGCAAGGCGCGGAGCCGCTCTTCTTCCTCGATTATTTCGCGACCGGCCATCTCCGCCCCGACGAGGCGAAGACCGTGATCGCCTCCATCGCCGCCGGCTGCCGGGAGGCCGGCTGCGCCCTGATCGGCGGCGAGACCGCGGAGATGCCGGGCATGTATGCAGCCGGCGAATACGATCTCGCCGGCTTCGCGGTCGGCGCCGTCGCCCGAGGCCAGATCCTGCCCCGCGACGTCGCGCCGGGCGATATCGTGCTCGGCCTCGCCGCCAGCGGCGTGCACTCGAACGGCTTCTCCCTCGTCCGCCGCATCGTCACCGACGCCGGCCTTGCCTGGGACCACCCCGCCCCCTTCGCCGCCGGCCAGACGCTCGGCGAGGCCCTCCTCACGCCGACCCTTCTCTATGTCCGCCCGGTCCTCGCGCTCGCCCGCGCGGGCCTGCTCAAGGCCGCCGCCCACATCACCGGCGGCGGCCTTCCCGGCAACCTGCCCCGCGTGCTCCCCGAGGGCACCGCGGCCCTGCTCGACCCGGCCGCATGGGAGGTGCCCGCCGTCTTCGGCTGGCTCGCGCGCACCGGCGGCGTCGAAGCGGAGGAGATGCTCCGCGTCTTCAATTGCGGGATCGGCATGGCGCTAATCGTCGCGCCGAGAGCGGCCGCGGAGGCCGAGGCGCAACTCGCGGCATCCGGCGAGCGGGTCTTCCGCATCGGCCGCATCGTGCCCGCCGCCGGACCGGCCTCCGTCGCGATCGCGCCGCCGTCCGGCTGGCCGGGATGAGGCAGCGGACCGCCGTTCTCATCAGCGGCCGCGGCAGCAACATGGCAGCACTCGCCCGCGCCGCCGCCAATCCCTCGTTTCCCGCCGAGATCGCGCTCGTCCTCTCGAACCGCGCCTCCGCTCCCGGCCTCGCACTCGCCCAAGCGGCCGGGATCGCGACCGAAATCATCCCGCGCGACGGCGCCGCCCGCGAGGACCACGAGGCCGCGATCGACGCCGCGCTCCGCCGCCACGATATCGCGCTCGTCTGCCTCGCCGGCTATCTCCGCATCCTCTCGCCCTTCCTGGTCCGAAGCTGGCAGGGCCGGATGCTCAACATCCACCCGAGCCTGCTGCCCGCCTTCCCCGGGCTGGAGACGCACGCCCGCGCGCTCGCCGCCGGGGTCAAGCTGCATGGCTGCACCGTCCATCTCGTAAGCGAGCGGCTGGACGACGGGGCGATCCTCGCCCAGGCCGCCGTCCCGGTCCTCCCCGGCGACACACCCGAGACCCTCGCCGCCCGGGTGCTCGCCCAGGAGCACCGGATCTACCCCCTGGCGCTCGCCCTGATCGCCGGCGCCGGCGCCCAGCCGGCGGCAGCCGGGGCGGCGCTGCTGAACCCCTTGCCGCCGGGCCTGCCGGCGAAATAAAAATGGCCCTCAGTTCGCGCCTTCCGCGCGAAGGAAACGTACCGGGGCGCCGCAATGGCCGAATCCGCAGCCACCACTCCCGCCACCATCACGCCCGAGGAGTTCCTCGACGAGCGCCAGCACTTCTGGAGCGGCTTCTACCATTTCGTCTGGACTGTCGCGGCCTGCCTCGTCGTGCTCCTGATCCTGATGGCGTACTTCCTCCTCTAACCCGCCACCGGCTCAGCCCGCCGCCGCGAGGGCGGCCAGCAGCAGCAGCGCCACGAGGTTGGTGATCTTGATCATCGGGTTGACCGCCGGGCCGGCGGTATCCTTGTAGGGGTCGCCCACCGTGTCCCCAGTCACCGCGGCCTTGTGCGCCTCGGACCCCTTGCCGCCGTAATTGCCCTCCTCGATGTATTTCTTGGCGTTGTCCCAGGCACCGCCGCCCGACGTCATCGAGATCGCGACGAAAAGCCCGGTCACGATAGTGCCGAGCAGCATCGCCCCGAGTGCCGCGAACGCCGCACTCTGCCCCGCCGCCCCCCAGATCACGAGATAGAGGATGATCGGCGCCAGCACCGGCAGCAGCGAGGGCGCGATCATCTCGCGGATCGCCGCGCGCGTGAGCAGATCGACGGCGCGGCCGTAATCGGGCTTGCCGGTGCCTTCCATGATGCCCGGTATCTCGCGGAACTGCCGCCGCACCTCGACAACCACCGATCCGGCCGCGCGGCCGACCGCGGTCATCCCGAGCGAGCCGAACAGGTAGGGCATCATGCCGCCGATCAAGAGCCCGATCACCACGTACGGGTTCTGCAGCACGAAGCTCACCACCAGCTTCGGAAAATCGTGGTGCAGCTCCTCGGTATAGGCAGCGAACAGCACCAGCGAGGCAAGCCCCGCCGAGCCGATCGCGTACCCCTTCGTCACCGCCTTGGTGGTGTTGCCGACCGCGTCCAGCGCGTCCGTCGTCCGCCGCACCTCCTTCGGCAGGTCCGCCATCTCGGCGATCCCGCCGGCATTGTCGGTGACCGGCCCGTACGCGTCGAGCGCCACGATCATCCCGGCCAGCGCCAGCATCGTCGCCGCCGCGACCGCGATCCCGAAGAGCCCGGCCAGCGCATAGGCAAGCCCGATGCCGACGCAGATGACGACCACCGGCGCCGCCGTCGCCTCCATCGAAACCGCGAGCCCCTGGATCACGTTCGTGCCGTGTCCCGTGGTCGAGCTGCGGGCGATGCTCTGCACCGGCCGGAAGTTCGTCCCCGTGTAGTATTCGGTGATCCAGACGATGAGCCCCGTGACGCCGAGCCCGACCATCGCGCAGAGGAAGAGCGTGAATCCGGTCACCGTCTGGCCGGTGGTCATCGCGATCGGCTGGGTGACGCCGAGCAGTGCCGCGATCAAGAGAAAGATCGCGACCACCGAGATCAGGCCGGTCACCAGAAGCCCCTTGTAGAGGGCACGCATGATGCCCTGGTCGGGGCCGATGCGCACGAAGTAGGTCCCGACGATCGAGGCGATGATGCAAACCCCGCCGATGCCGAGCGGCAGCATCAGAAGCGCGTTCCGGATCGGGCCGGTGAAGAAGACGGCCGCGAGCAGCATGGTGGCGACCAGGGTGATCGCATAGGTCTCGAAGAGGTCGGCCGCCATGCCCGCGCAGTCGCCGACATTGTCGCCCACGTTGTCCGCGATCACCGCCGGGTTGCGGGGATCGTCCTCGGGGATGCCGGCCTCCACCTTGCCCACCAGGTCGGCCCCGACATCGGCGCCCTTGGTGAAGATCCCGCCGCCAAGCCGGGCGAAGATCGAGATCAGCGAGGCGCCGAAGCTCAAGCCCACCATCGCCTCGAGGACCTGGCGGAGATCGGCGGCCGGCGTGATCGCGCGCAGGATGAAGTAGTAGATGGCAACGCCCAAGAGGCCGAGCCCGACCACCAGGAGCCCGGTGATTGCGCCGGCCTTGAAGGCGATGCCGAGCCCGGCATCGAGGCCGCGGCGCGACGCCTCCGCCGTGCGGACATTGGCGCGCACCGAAACGTTCATCCCGATATAGCCGGCCGCGCCGGAAAGCGTGGCCCCGATCAGGAACCCGATGGCGACGCGGATCCCGAGCGCCACCCCCAGCACGATCAGGATGACCACCCCCACGATCGCAATCGTCCGGTATTGCCGGTTGAGATAGGCGCGCGCGCCTTCCTGCACGGCAGCGGCGATCTCCTGCATCCGCGCGGTTCCGGCATCGGCCGCCAGGACCTCGCGGCTGGTGCGGTAGCCGTAGGCAAGCGCCAGCCCGCCGCAGATGACAACGACAATGCCCAGGAGAATCATTCCGCAAAGATCCTTTCCTGCAGAAGGCGAACGGATGGGAGGACGGTGCCCGACGGCGGACGGCCGAGGCGGTCCCGGGAGGGCCGGTCAAGGCGGCCGGACCATGCCAGAAGAGGATTGCCGAGGCAACATGACGGCCCTCTTGCCACCCCTCCGCGTCCGGCCCAGAGATCGGCCGGTCGGCGCCCGTAGCTCAACTGGTTAGAGCTGGCCGCTCATAACGGCCTGGTTGCAGGTTCGAGCCCTGCCGGGCGCATCACGAACCCAACCAGCCATCGGGCCCACCCGTCCATAGAGTAACCCCGGTCACAGCGCGCGGCGCGCGCATCGGGTTTCATTCCGTCCACCGAAGCATCGGAGACGGACCATGACCGAGCTCTTGAACCCCGATCGCCTGCGCGAGATCGCCGCCAGCACGGCGCAACCTTCCCTGCCGCCCGCCTCCTTGCCATCCCGCCGGCCGCTCATCACCCTCCAATGGACGATCGATTGGGCAACCGGCCGGCCGTTCGGGACCTGGGTCGTCTCCGACGCGCCCGACACGGCAAGCTAACGATCGCGGTTGCGGTCGATCAGCCGCCGGCGCGACTGGCCGAGGTGGAAACGCATCGCGGTCTCCGCCGCATCGGCGTCCTGCGCGGCGATCGCCTCGAGAATGACCGCATGCTCGTCGAGCGCGCGCTTGGCCCGGCTCTTCGAGCCCGTCTCGGTGAGCCGGAGGCCGAGGCTCATGAACCCGATCAGCTTGTCCTCGAGCACGGCGAGCGTCGCCGCGAAGAACTCGTTCCCGCTGGCCCCGGCGATATGGTGGTGAAAGGCGAGGTCCTTGGCCGGCGAAATCGGGCCGGCCGCCGCTTCGGCGGCAAACGCGCGATGCGCCGCCACGATCCGCTCCAGCTCCGCCCCGCTCCGCCGCTCGGCCGCGTACCGCGCCGCCGCCGCCTCGAGCCCGATCCGCACCTCGAGGCAGCGGAGATACCCCGCAATCTCCCCGGGATCGACGAAGTCCGCCACCCGCGCGACCGGCCGCGCCATGACATAGGTGCCCGAGCCCTGCCGCGCGCGCACCAGCCCGTCCGCGCCGAGCCGCTGCAGCGCCTCGCGCACGACCGGCCGTGACACGCCGAACATCCGGCAGATCTCCTTCTCCGGCGGCAAACGAACGCCCTCGCGCAAACGCCCCGAAACGATCTGCTCGAAAATCTGCCCGTAGAGCTGGTCGCCGAGCCGCTGCCGCCGCCCCAGCACCAACGGCGAGCCACCCTCGCCCTCCATCCCGCCCTCCTCAACGGGCGCGGCGCGTGGCACGGCCGACGATCTGCGTCGGATCGACGAAGCGCAGCGCCACCAGCAGGCAGAGCAGGCTCGCCAGCATGTAAACCACCGCCATCGCGTCGATCGACTGGTTGGCGCGCACCCCCGGCGCGAACACCGCGTAATAGAGGGCAACCACCAGCGTCTGCGTGCCCGGCCCCGAGGTGAGGAAGGTGAGGTCGAAGAGCCCGATCGTGCGCACCAGCACGAGCACCAGCGAGGCCAGGATCCCGGGCGCCAGCAAGGGCAGCAGCACATGCCGGAACAGCGGCCCCGTCCTCGCGCCGAGCACGCGCGCCGCCGCCTCCACGCGCGGATCGATCTGCTCGACGAAGGGAACCAGCACGAAGATCACGAACGGCACCGCCGGAACCAGGTTGGCGAGCACCACGCCGCCAAGCGTCCCGCCGAGCCCGAACTGATAGAGCACCGAGGCGAGCGGAATGCCGTAGGTGAAGGGCGGCACGATCAGCGGCAGGAGGAAGAGGAAAAGCACCAGCCGCTTACCGGGGAAATTCCGTCTCGCCAGCGCATAGGCGGCGGGCACGCCGAGGGCCGCCGAGATCAGCAGCACCGCGACCACGACCTCCAGCGTGACGATGAGCACGTCCGGAAGCTGGAACTCGTTCCAGGCGGAGGCGTACCAGTCCGCCGTGTAGCCCACCGGCAGCCAGGTGCCGAGCCAGCGCTGGGCGAGCGAATCGAGCGCCACGCTCGCGACCAGAAGAACCAGGTTGAGTACGAAGAGTCCCGTCAGCACCCAGACGATCGACTTCCAGACGATAGCGCCGATCGCCCGCCCCCCGTCCGTTGCGTTCGCCGCGGCCCCGCTCATCGCGCTCAGCCCTTCCCCGCCGCCGCCGGGCCGCGATAGAGCCGGCTCTGTCCTTTCAGGACCAGAACGACGATCACCACCTGCACCAGCGCCATGATGATCGCGATCGCCGAGCCCATCGAATAATCGTACTCCTCGTACGCCGCGTGATAGGCCGCGATCGCCATCACCCGCGTCGCTCCCGCCGGCGCGCCCACCAGCACCGCGGACGGATAGACGGAGAACACCTGCACGAACGAAAGGCAGAAGGTGGTCGCGAGCCCCGAGGCCAGCAGCGGCAGCAGGATGGCGCGGAAGCGCTGCCGCGGTCCCGCGCCCAGCACCGCCGCCGCATTCTCGAGCGACGGATCGATGCCCGTCACGTAGGAGAGCGTGAGCAGAAAGGCGAAGGGAAAGCCGAGAATCGCCTGCGAGATGAAGAGCCCCCAATAATTATGCAGCAGCCGGAGCGGCTCGCCGATGATCCCCGCCAGCTCCAGCCCGCGGTTCAGCCACCCCAGCGGGCCGAGATAGTTCAGCATCCCCTCGGCCGTGAGCACCGTGCCGAGCGTGATGGGAATAACGAGGATCGTCGTCAGCAGCCGCTGCCAGCGCAAATGCCGCACTTCGAGCGCCAGCGGCACCGCGACGACGATATTCACCAATGTAACCGGGATCGCGATCTCCAGCGTCTTGAAGATCGTATCGTAAAGGAAAGGATCGGCGAAGAACCGCTGATAGTTGGCAAGCAAGCCGCCCTTCATCGGCCGGAGCGAGAGCCAGAGCCCGTAGAGCGCCGGATAGACGAAGAGCGCGAACGTGAAGAGAATGGCCGGCACGAGCAGCAGCGTCGTCCCGTCGATCCCGTTCGCGGCCAGCCTCTGCCGCAACCCCGGCCCGGCTTCCGCCCCGGCGGAAAGCGGGCGGGCAAGACCGCTCATGCCGCCGCTCCGGGATAGAGGAGCACGCGCTCGGCCGGTGCCGCGAGCCGCACCATTTCTCCCGCCGCAAGCCGCCGGTCCGCGCGGAAGAAAAGCTCCCCGCCCTCCTCGGTCCGCCCCGCCGCGTAAAAATCCCGCCCGCGGAACTCGCACGCGGTCACCGCGGCACGGAGCGCGCCTTCCGCCGCCGCCACCAGATCGTCGGGGCGAATCGCGGCGAGCGCCGCTCCCGCCTCCATCGGCTCGACCGGCGTCCCCGCCAGCCACACCCCGCCCACGCGGAGCTTCAGCAATCCCCCGGCTCCCGCCTCCGCCTGCCCGGCAATGATGTTCCGATAGCCCATGAACTCGGCAACGTCCGCGTGCGCCGGCCGCGCATACAGCTCCTCCGGCGTCCCCACCTGCCGCACCATCCCATCATGCAGGACAACGATCCGGTCGGCGAGCGAGAGCGCCTCGTCCTGGTCGTGTGTGACATAGATCGTGGACGAGCCGAGCAGATTGTGGATGCGCCGGATCTCGCCCCGCATTTCCAGCCGCAGCTTGGCGTCGAGATTCGAGAGCGGCTCGTCCATCAGCACCAGCGGCGGCTCGACGACGATCGCCCGCGCGATCGCCACCCGCTGCTGCTGCCCGCCCGAGATCTGGCCCGGCAGCTTGTCCCCGTGCGCGGTCAGCCGCACCAGCGCCAGCGCCTCCTCGACCTTGGCCGCGATCTCCGCCCGCGCGTTGCCCTTCATCTTCAGCCCGAAGGCGATGTTGGCGCGCAGGCTCATGTGCGGAAAGAGCGCGTAGTTCTGAAACACCATCCCGAACCCGCGCGCCTCGGGCTTCAAATGGTCGATGCGCGTCCGGTCGAGCCAGATGCTGCCGCCGGAAAGCTGAAGCAGGCCGGCAAGGCAGTTGAGCGCGGTCGATTTGCCGCAGCCCGAGGGGCCGAGCAGGGCGATGAACTCGCCCCGCCGTACCGTCAGCGTGATGTCGCGGAGCGCATGCAGCGTCCCGAACTCGCGCCGCACCCCCTCGAGCCGCAGCTCCTGGAAGTCCTTCGCGGAGAAGGCCATCGCCTATCCGGCGGTGATCTTGCCGATCTCGCGGTCCCACCGCCCGAACGCATACACCAGCCGATCGGCCGGCAGCGGCAGCACCTCGGGCGTCGTCGCGATCAGCTGGTCGTAGAACGGCCGGCCGTACTCGCGGATGATGTCCTGGCTCTTCTGCGGCGCCATGGACAACGTCACGCCCTGCACCGCGGGCCCCGGATAGAAATACCCGGCGTCGTACGTCACCGCCTGCTGCGCCGGCTCCAGCATGAAGTTCATGAGGTCGAGCAGCACCGCGAGCTTGTGCGGCGCGATCCCCTTCGGCACGCACATGTAGTGCGCGTCCGTGACCATCCGGAACCCCTTGAACACGCTCACCTGGTACGATTTCGGGACGACCCCGATCGCGCGCGGATTGATGTCCCAGCCGAGCTGCGTCGGCGTCATATCGCGCAGGCCCGAGCCGAATTCCCGCATCGTCACCGCCGTCCCGGCCGGATAGTACTCGATCGTCTTGCCGAGCTGGGCGAGATACGCCCACGTCTTGGCCCAGCCCTTCTCGGGATCCATCGGGTCCGCGTCGCCGAGCAGATAAGGCAGGCCCATCATGAAAATGCGCGCCGGCCCGGAATTGGCCGGGCGGGCATAGATGAACTTCTTCGGATGCGCCTGCGCCCAGGCCAGAAGCTCGGCCGGGCTCGTCGGCGGATTGGCGACCTTGGCCGGGTTGTATTCGAGCAGCGGCCCGGCCGGGCAGAAGGTGACGCAAAGCCCATGCCCGGCCGCGATCCCCTGCATCTTGAGCGCCATCGGCAGATAGATTTTCGCGGGATCCGGCAGCGCGGAGGCATAGGCCGGCAGAAGCTCGAGCCAGACGTTCTGCGCGATCCCGGCCGAAAGCGCATCGATCCCCGTCAGCACGAGATCGATGTCGAGCCGTCCCGCCCCTTCCTCCGCCTTGAGCTTGCCGGGAAGCTCGGGCGCCGGCGCCTGGTTGAAGATCATGCGCGAGACGAGATGCGGCTTCTGCCGCGCATAGGCCTGTAGCGCCGGCTGGGTGAGTGCCAGATTGCCCGCGACATCGACGATATTGAGCGCAACCGGGCTCGCGGGCAGCGCCGGCGCCGTCGCAGCACTCGCCCGCTCGGCCAGTGCGGCGGCGGCGGTGCCGAGCAGCGCCCGCCGCGAAATTCCCTGAAATTCCATGGTTGGATCCTCCCCTCGCCGGGCGGCCCGGCGCTTTCCACGAGCTAGAGCCGGGCCGACCGAGTTGTCAATTCATTTTACCAATCTCGCCCCCGGATTCCGCCTCACCCACCCGATTTGGAAATTTTTCTGCCATCCGCCCGGCGCCCCACGGCCCCGATCTTTACCGACCGCATCTTTGCAAACCGCCCTCGCGGCCCAATGTTGCGGCGCACTCCCCTTTCACCACGGCCCTGCCGGAAGCGAGCGCGAATGCCGAGCTATCAGTACGTCTACGTGATGCGCGACCTCACCAAGGCCTACCCCGGCGGCCGCGAGCTCTTCCGCGGCATCACGCTTTCCTTCCTGCCGGGCGTGAAGATCGGCGTGCTCGGCGCCAACGGCGCCGGCAAGTCCACCCTCCTTCGCATCATGGCCGGCCTCGACCGTGACTTCGGCGGCGAGGCCTGGGCCGCCGAGGGCGTGCGCGTCGGCTACCTGCCGCAGGAGCCCACGCTCGATCCCGAGCGCACCGTGGGCGAGACCGTGGCCGCCGCCTTCGGCCCGCTCAAGCAGGCGCTCGATCGTTTCAACGCCGTCTCGGAGCGCTTCGCCGAACCGCTCGAGGAGGACGAGATGAACGCGCTCCTCGCCGAGCAGGCGACCCTCCAGGAGCGGATCGACGCCGAGGATGGCTGGGAGCTCGACCGGCGCATCGAGATCGCGCTCGATGCGCTGCGCTGCCCGCCCGCCGATCAGAAAATCGCCAGCCTCTCGGGCGGCGAGCGCCGCCGCGTCGCGCTCTGCCGGCTCCTGCTCGAAAAGCCGGATCTCCTGCTGCTTGACGAGCCGACCAACCATCTCGACGCCGAAAGTGTCGCCTGGCTCGAGCGCACCCTGCGCGACTACGCCGGCACCGTGCTCGTGGTGACGCACGACCGCTATTTCCTCGACAACGTCACCGGCTGGATCCTCGAGATCGAGCGCGGCCGCGGCATCCCCTTCGAGGGCAATTATTCCGCCTGGCTCGACCAGAAGCGGGCCCGCCTGCTCCAGGAGGAAAAGGAGGAAAGCGCCCGCAGCCGGGCGCTCGCCGCCGAGCGCGAGTGGATCTCCGCCTCGCCGCGCGCGCGGCAGGCCAAGTCGAAGGCCCGCATCGCGCAATACGAGCGGATGGTCGCCGAATCGGAGTCCCGCACGGCGAACGGGTCCGAGATCGTGATCCCGCCCGGGCCGCGGCTCGGCAACACGGTGATCGAGGCCGAGCACCTCACCAAATCGCTCGGCGATCGGCTGCTGATCGAGGATCTCTCCTTCAGCCTGCCACCGGGCGGCATCGTCGGCGTCATCGGCCCGAACGGTGCGGGCAAGACCACGCTCTTCCGGATGATCGTGGGCGAGGAGAAGCCCGATCAGGGCAACCTCGCGCTGGGCGACACCGTGCGGCTCGGCTACGTCGATCAGTCGCGTGATTCGCTCGATCCCGCGAAGACGGTCTGGGAGGAGATCAGCGGCGGCGGCGATGTCGTCCTGCTCGGCAAACGCTCGATGCCGTCCCGCGCCTATGTGAGCGCCTTCAATTTCCGCGGCGCCGACCAGCAGAAGCGCGTGGGCGATCTCTCGGGCGGGGAGCGCAACCGCGTCCACCTCGCCAAGATCCTCAAGGCGGGCGCCAACGTGATCCTCCTCGACGAGCCGACCAACGATCTCGATGTCGAGACCCTCCGCGTGCTCGAGGAGGCCCTCATCGGCTTCGCCGGCTCCGCCGTGGTCGTCAGCCACGACCGCTGGTTCCTCGATCGCCTGGCCACCCACATCCTCGCCTTCGAGGACGAAGGCCATGTCGAATGGTTCGCCGGCAACTTCCAGGACTACGAGGCCGACAAATGCCGCCGTCTCGGCCCCGAGGCGATCGAGCCCCACCGCCTCCGCTACCGCCCCATCACCCGCTAGCCGAAACCCCCCGCCCCTGGGGGCGGCGAGCGCCCCTCACTTACCCTCTCCGCCCCCTGGGGGCGGAGAGGGCAGGGTGAGGTGGGGGCTACAAGCCAGAACGCTTTCGCACGGATGACCGTGTTGGACGCCAAAATTCAAACTGCGACACCACCTGATATCGACCGACCGATACGGCGGTTGCCATAATATGGTAAATATGCCATATTTCCTTTGATGAGGAACCCCGGGAGGCGAGGCAAATCCGCCGATGAGGAGACGCCGGAACGCCCGAAGCTCAGGCCGATCGAGTGGATAGCGAGCAGCAAGCCCGACCTCTCGGCCCTGCCGCCCGAGGTGAAAGCTTCACTCGGGTTGCGACTCTTTGAGCTGCAGCAAGGAAGAACTCCCCTCGATATGAAGCCGCTGACGCAGTTCGGAGCGGGCGTCTACGAGTTGCGCGAGAGCTTCGACAAAAACGCTTATCGGCTGGCCTATGTCGTCAATCTCAAGAAGGCGCTCTACGTCTTGCACGCCTTCATGAAGAAGTCGAAATCGGGCATCTTCCTGCCGAAGCCGGATGCGGAGTTGATCGCGTTGCGCCTGCGACGCGCACGAGAGTTGGATGCGGAGGACTGACAATGGCCCGGATTTCCCACGAGAGAAGCAGCGGCAACGTGTTTGCCGATATCGGCTTCACGCCCGCCGAGGCGGCGGACCTCACCGCGAAAAGCACCTTGATTATCGCGATCAAGGACGCCGTCGCGCAGCGCAAGCTCACGCAGCAGGAAGCGGCGCAGCTTTGCGGCACGGACCAGCCGACGCTTTCGAAGGTGTTCCGTGGCCGCATGGAGAGCGTCACGATCGACCGGCTGGCGAGCTGGCTGAATGCTCTGGGCCGCGATGTCGAAATCGTCGTGAAGCGCGCGCCCCGCGCGCGGCGCCACGGCCGCCTCCGCGTCGTGGAGGCCGTTTAAGACGCCGAAGTCGGACATCCGAACCCGATAGCCGCCGGAGCAGGGTTCACCGCGACTCGCCTTGCGAAAACCTTTCACGAGGACCACCTTGTGAAAGGCGAACGTGAGTCCCCGCCCCATGCCCCCTTCGAACGTCCACATCCTTCATCCCACGGGCCCTCCGTTCGCCGGCTTTCTTCGCGTCGGCCATACCGGCCACCACAAGCTCGTCGTCGACGCGAAGTCACGACTGACCCGGCCCCGTGACGCTCTCGGCGCCCCGCACGAGGCGGATGGCGCTGCTGCGCCGACATCCGCTTCGCCGCCCTTTCGCGGCAGCCGGCCAGGATCGGGCGGCATGTCGGTCATCCAAGGGGGTCGACCATGAGCAGCGCGGTTGCCCGCCTGGTCGAAGACCTACGCTCGCGCGGCGGCCTCAAGGGGTCGGATCTCGCCAATATCACTCATGTCTCACAGGCCACGGTTTCGCGCTGGGCTGCCGGGAAGGCCGCACCGCAGCCCAAGACACAGCTCGTCATCTCGGACTTGCGCTACATCGTCGATCGTTTGGCGGAGTTCTACACCCCTGAGGAGACCCGCCTATGGCTGTACTCGCGCCACCCTCTGTTGGACGGCGCGCGAGCCATCGACCTGATCCATGCCGGTGGTGCGGATCGTGTTTTGGCTGTGATTGACAGTCTGTCCGATGCCACCTTCACGTGACAACGGGCGGCCTTTCTCGGCGGCATGATCGAGAACTGCTGGACGCCCTTGAGTCGCATCCTTCCGAGGCGTTCAGCGCTGAGACCTGGCGGGTGACGGCGAAGGGCCGCGATGTGCTGCGGGGATCAACCTCCGGCGGTCGCTGGAGCCCGCCCGGCGAGTTCGAGGTCCTCTACACCAGCCTTGCACGGGCCGGCGCTCTCGCCGAAATTGGCTACCGACTCTCACTGGAGCCGGTGTGGCCAAGTCGCCTCGAGCACGAACTTCACCGGATCACGGCTCGAACGAATAGCTCGCTTCGCTTCGCCGACGTGAGCAGCCTCTCGACATTGGGGGTGGACGTCAGGCGCTACGCCACCTTCGAGTACTCCGTCACGCAGGCCATTGCCGCGGCCGCCTTCTTTCTCGATTTCGACGGATTGACCGTGCCCAGCGCGCGAAGCGCAGCACTCAATCTGGTGATCTTCACGGAAAAGCTCGCGACCGGCGGCGGGCTGAAGGTTGAGGCTTCAGAGCCTGTGGATTGGTCCGCGTGGCGATCGCAGAATCGGATGAGGCCTCGGGGAAGCGAGTGATCACACCATGGTTCTCGTATCGCTCTCGCGATCGCACCCGGCCTGTTATCGGCGACAAGCCGCCGCCTTCGCCACGCAAACACATCCAACCCCAAAGATCGCTCGCCGAAGACACGACCGAATCCCTCAACGTCCTCGGTATGCCTGTGAAGCGCGAACCGACGCGGGCGTCGGCAGGCGAAAATCCGCCCGGGCGCGAAGAAAACTCCATGCCCGGCGCGCGCGCGGCGGGCCAAGTCGAAGGTGGGCATCGCCCACTACGAATCGCGCAATACGAGCGGATGGTCGCCGAATCCGAGGGCCGCTCGGCGATCGGCTGCCGATCGCGGATATCTCCTTCGGCGTGCCGCCCGGCGGCATCGTCGGCAAGACCACGCTCTTCCGGATGATCGTGGGCGAGGAGAAGCCCGATCAGGGCAGCCTCGCCCTCGGGGAGGGCGTGCGCCTCGGCCACGTCGATCAGTCGCGTGATTCGCTCGATCCCGCGAAGACGGTCTGGGAGGAGATCAGCGGCGGCAGCGATATCGTCCTGCTCGGCAAGCGCTCGATGCCCTCGCGCGCCTATGTGAGCGCCTTCAATTTTCGCGGCGCCGGCCAGCAGAAGCGCGCGGGCGATCTCTCGGGCGGGGAGCGCAACCGCGTCCACCTCGCCAAGATCCTCAAGTCCGGCGCCAACGTGATCCTCCTCGACGAGCCGACCAACGATCTCGACGTCGAGACCCTCCGCGTGCTCGAGGAGGCGCTCATCGGCTTCGCCGGCTCCGCCGTGGTCGTCAGCCACGACCGCTGGTTCCTCGATCGCCTCGCGACCCACATCCTCGCCTTCGAGGACGAAGGCCACGTCGAATGGTTCGCCGGCAACTTCCAGGACTACGAGGCCGACAAATGCCGCCGCCTCGGCCTCGAGGCCATCGAGCCCCACCGCCTCCGCTACCGCCCCATCACCCGCTAGCCGAAAACCCCCGCCCCTTCAAAAGCCCAGGGGCCGCCGTCCCCCGGAACTTCCCGGCGGGCGCTGCGTCCGTCTCGAGCCGGCCCACCAAGCGGCGGATTCGCATTGGCCGAGGAAGCCCCGGCGGCGCAGACCGGCGCCTTATCCAGCCAGGAGCAAGGCTTCGCGGGCGGGCCCAACAGCCGACTCGGGTGAAGCGGTCCGCCCGGTTTCGGGACGGGCCGCCCGGATACCGACCACTGGGCTCTTAGATCGACGTCGCCGAGAGCGGAACGGCGGCTCTGAAGTGCGCAACGGCGCCCCGGACGTCCGCCTATGCTGTAGCCGGCGGCGGATGCGATTCTAAAGAGGCGCCCATCTGCGACCTCGACCGAGTAGCCAGATGCGATCGGCAAGGCTACACTTTTGATAAATAACCCGCCAAGGCCCAAGACGACCCAAATCCGACGTTCGGCGCGAGGCCGGGTCTGGCCGTAACGAGAATGTCCTCTTGGAAGCAAGTTGTAAGCAAAGCGGCATGTAGCAGGGCACAGCTCCTTGGAGGGGGCGCGGCCCACTTCCTGCCCCCAACCAACCGCCGGGTATATCCGCCGATCCCACTGATGAGACGGAATACGGTCAACGGTACCGAGATCAACGTATGTGGCGATAGTTTACAGATCGGGTCGAATTCCCACGGCGACGACAGCGGCGCATTACCATCTGCCCGGCGCAGGTCCGAGCGTCGCCGGATCGCCGCTCGGCCCAGTCCCCTCTCCCGGGGAGCGGGTCAGGCCGCCGAGCTGATTGCGCGTGCCGAGACAGAAGTATAGAACATAATAAGAACACTAGAAATCTAATCCGAGGAGCAGATGACGACGAGGTCCCGCATAGAGTGGACAGAGCAGACTTGGAACCCGGTTACGGGATGCACAAACGTCTCCCCCGGCTGCAAGCACTGTTACGCGCGGGTGTTTGCAGAGCGCCTTAGAGCTATAGGCGCCTCCGGTTACGAGAACGGCTTCGCGGTCACGCTGCAACCGGCGCGCCTGGCGGAGCCGCTGACGAGACGTCGCGCGACGGTCTATTTCGTCAACTCAATGAGCGATCTCTTTCACGAGCGCGTCTCCCTGGACTACATCACTCGCGTAATGGACGTGATCAGGCAAACTCCCCGGCACCGCTATCAAATTCTGACAAAGCGGCCGGAACGGATGCTGGCCTTTTTCAGGAAAGAACCTCCGCCGGTTAACGCCTGGCTTGGCGTGTCAGTCGAGAATCGAAGGCATGGACTGCCGCGATTGAATCCACTGCGGCGTGTGGACGCCACAATTCGCTTCCTTTCGATCGAACCGTTGCTCGAGGAGCTGGGCCAGGTTGATTTGACCGACATCGACTGGGTGATTGTGGGTGGAGAGTCCGGCGCGAGGGCGAGGCCGATGAAGCCGGCTTGGGTCCGAGCGCTCCGAGACCAGTGCCTTGCCAAGTCCATCCCATTTTTTTTCAAGCAGTGGGGCGCCTGGGGCCCCGATGGAGAGAGACGCTCGAAGAAGGCGAATGGCCGCCTGCTCGACGGCCAAATATGGGACGGACTTCCCGACCCTCACCTCGCGAGGATCAGCGCAACATGAGCAGCGACAAATACAGCTGGTCCCACGGGGACACTCCGCCGGTTCTTGAGGCGCACAGTTTGGCCAAACACGCGGTGTTGCGCAGCTACGTTCGCCGCTACATTGAAGTCCTTACGTCAAACCCCCGGCGTGACTCGCTGAACCTAACCCTTGTCGACGGCTTCGCCGGAGGCGGTGAATATCTTTATGGAGGCAGATCGTCTCCGGGCTCGCCGATGATACTGCTAGAGGAAGTGGCGTGCGCGCAGGCGCGTTTTGACACCGAGCGCACGAAGCCCTTTCGGCTAACCGCCGACTTCGCATTCGTAGAGCTTCTGAAACCGAATCTGGATTTCCTCGAACATACGATCCAGGCGAGCGTTTACCGCCCGCTCATGAACGACGCCATCCACCTGATCAATGCTTCGTTCCAGTCGGCATTGCCGGACATCATATCGCGCATCCGGTCCCGAGGAAGAGCACATCGCTGCATCTTCTTTCTGGACCAATACGGCTACACCGAGGTCTCATTCAATGCCATCCGAACCATTCTCACGTCGCTCCAGAATCCAGAGATTATCGTCACTTTCAATGTAGATTCCCTTATTGATTACCTCGTCGAGGACGAAGCGTTTCTGAAAGGAGTTAAACCCGTAGAGCTCAGCCTTTCTGACGTACGCGACATGCTGGTCCTAAAGGGGCAGCGCGAGGCACGCTGGCTTATTCAGAATCTGCTGTACCAACATGTCAGGGATAAAACAGGTGCGCCCTATTACACATGCTTTTTTATCAAGTCGCCCGCCAGTCATCGATCGTACTGGCTACTACACATCTCCAAGCACCCAAAGGCGCGCGACGAAATGGCACTTCGCCACTGGGCGCTCTCCAATCATTTCGTCCATCACGGCCGCGCGGGCATTCAGATGTTGGGCTTCGATCCTGAAAAGGACATTAATCAGATTCCGATGGACTTTCTTTTTGATGATGACGCAAATGCTCGGGCTAAGTCCGCACTCATGGAGCAGCTTCCGCGGCTGATATTCAGTAACGCTCAGCTGCGAGCAAATCCGCCCACACTAGGTAGTCTCTTCACTGACATATGCAATGACACGCCCGCAACCACACACCAAGTCGGAGATGTGCTGGTTAAGTTGAGACAGGAGACTGAGATCGAGATCCTTTCAGAAGATAGGCGTCCCAAACCCAGGAGCCGACAGATCGGGTGGAATGACATCATCCTGCCCGCACGCCAACGCTCAATGTTGAGCACCATCTGGCCTCCCACCATCGCGTAACCCTCACGCACGACTGGCCGCGCCAAATTCACGAGGTACGCATGAGCGACGACGGCATTCGGCAGGCTCTTGCCCGATGTCTGTAGCAGTTTCTAGGCCCGACGGCGGAGGAAGCTGGCCAACTAATAGCAGACCAAGTCCGGCTTTTCCGCTGGCGGTCCTTGGTAAGAATCGTTGAACGGGCCAACGCGTATGCCAAGAGGCGCCACCTACGCAACGGAGGTATCCCACTCAAGTTCCTCGTGCCTTTCGCTGAGCAAGCGTCTCTGCAAGACGAAGACGGGGAACTATCTGAGATGTGGAGTAAGCTGCTCGCCAACGCCCGAGATCATTACTGCGAGCGGTATCCTAGCTTTCTGAACATCCTCAATTCCCTAAGCCCAGGTGAGGCTTCGATGCTGCGTGAAATGTACCGGACGGCAAAACCTGCAGAAGTCTTCTCCGCGTGGCGGTCAGATCCGCCAACCCAACATCTGGAAAATAGTGTCATCGAATCCAACTCAAATATCTATTCGTTCGGCTTCGACCGCGAAGTGGGACCGGACGACTTTCTAACGGATGGCTCCATCGTTTTCTTCTTCCACGAGGACAGCGTTGCCAACATGAACGCGCTGGACTTTCACGGAATGCGGGACCTAAGCGACCTGGCACATTTACAATCCCTCGGCCTCGTTTCCTTCATCCGGGGGGCAGTCCGAACGCCAACTCACCGTCATTATGTCATCCTCGGACGCATTACGCTGTTCGGATTCGAATTTGTTGAAGCCTGCGAAGAAGATGGTGCCGACTGCTGAGACGTGGCTGGTCGCCCCGGCTTCGTAAGCGGACTCCCGATTCCGCTTACCCCCCCTTTGCCGGATGCGGTCGGGCCTGCGGTCCGCAGCAACCTCATTTAGAGCGTGGGCAGTAGTGTGAGGAACGTCCGTCGCTTCAGCCAACAGAACAAATCTGCCCACGTCCCCGACTGATCCTCAGTTACTGATGTCTGCTTCTCAGGTGCTCGCCTCTTAATCAGAGTAACTACCGTCGACGCACAGCTGTTGGCGCGCCGTAGTATGCTCAATGTCCGCTTCCTGGATCGGCTGGCAGGCCGGCCTATGTTTGTGTCGGGTCGGACCCCGCTGTCATTCCCGCACCGGCAGCACCTGGCGCATTTGCACCGTCCTGCTTGTGGGCCCGGACGCCAAACAACTGACACTCCGTTTAGTGTCGGCGCTGGCCGAGGGCGGAATGATATATTCCGAGGTTGGATAGTGCGAAACCGACACTCACCCGGCCTGACACCCCTAGGCCCTTCTGGCTATGAGCCGACGAAATCCGCCCATTAGGCCGATACGTACGTGGTTGCCCGCTCGTTTGCCGTTAACGTCTCACCAAATCGGTAGCTGCTATCGATCTGATCCAGCTGAGCTGCGTGAAATGCAGTATGATAGAAGTTCCTAAGCACGAATTTAATGAATCTTGCAGGACTTATTGGTGCATTGACTGGAATCCGGCAGTTCGGGTATTGACCTAAAGTCAAGTGCGATCTTGGGTGACTGACGTCCACGTGCAAGGCGTCGTCGTCGGAGTACTCGAAGCGGATGGGAACGTGGACAATGCTTCTACCCACGATATCGGTGTACAGCTCATCCTGCTCATAACTGACAGGGTCATTGTCGTAGTGCTCCAGGAAGGGCGCCGGAAACACACAAAGACGGTGTGCGTTGATGGTCCTCCGCCGAAAACGGTAGTACATCTGAATAAGAGCGCCGTCGATCATTCTGACGTGATAGGCCCCGGCCCTGTCCAATACGTCATAGATCTCCGAATACGGTCGATCCTTCATGCTAATGGCAATTTCCGGCGCTCCACTTATACCGATGTCGACTCTGGTCCCTGCCTGATTGACGCTCGGGTAGTTCTGCTGATCGGAGAGCCCGGCTTCGATAAGTCGCCGAATGATGCTTTGTATCTCGGCGACCACTGCGCTCGGAGTCACTGGTTACCCCGGAACAGATTGGTGAGCCGGCGGCGGGTTTCCGCCGGGAGGTCTTCGATTTCGACGTCGCCGACCGCAATTGCCTCAAGAAGTCCTTTCAGTTCGGCGACGTCCCGCGCGCGTCGGCGCGACCTACGTCGTGAGATGTCACGATTTATGATGCGCAAATGGTTCCGTGCTTCCTGGTCCGGATAGATAAATTCGAGCCTGAAATCACGTCGTACGATCTCCTGGTACTCGTCGATCAAGCTATCCATCATAGGCCCGACACCGAGTACCCGCACCCATGCCTTCGAGCGAGTGATTGCCGTGAACAATTGGTTTCTGATTCGGGCGATCGCCGCAGGCGAATAGCCTCCGAAGCAGTCCTGCGCGTTGATCACGTAGACCATCGAGGCTTCGTTTCCCTTGGCCCTGAATATGCCCGTAAATGTGACCGTATCTGCTTCAAAGAAGATGTCCGGCGAGCCAGAAACGCCAGCTAGGGACGTGTTAAATCCCTTAGCAAACAGCATCGCGCGCGCCGACGCAACAGCTTTCCGGGTTTTTAGCGGATCAGGATTGATAACGATGACATCGTCTGGTAACAACTCGTCGTTCTCAATATTATTGATGATCTCGTTGACCAGCCACTCATCCTGTTCCTCGGGTGACCCGAACCTTTTGAAGACGAGCAAATCTGAAGTGGGCGAATGTGACTCCAGAAATCTAGGGCTCGTTTCGTCTGTGCGTTCTAAGGACACGAAGTGGTTATCCTCAAGCTCACCTCTGTGGACTCGATAACCGACCTCGAGCCAGAGGCTATGCTGGTCAAAGAACTGAACCAGTCCGCCGGGAGATCTATAGATGCCAAATCCAAGCGCATGCGCGGTTGCCAAGATTGGTCGAGGGTTCCGGTAACACCTCTCCAGGATAATGTCCTGCTTCGGCTCCGCGACGGAGCCCGCGCCGAAGCTGACCAGTGGTCGGCCGTCGCTGTCGGTGCCAAACAACTCTTCGGGAGGGGGAAGAGACACATTTGTCAAGCTTTGCAATTCGTCATAAGCATATACAAGTCTTTGAGGCGGCCGAAGAAACAATCGACATAGCCTGAGAAATTGGGGCGGAAAATCTTGAGCCTCATCGACTAGAATCGCGTCATAAGCGGCGGTCGCCGATTTGGCGCGGTCGAGGGCCTCCTGGCACGCACCCTGAAACTCTCGATCTGTCCCGAATTTTGCTCGCGCCGACTGGAAATCGTAGTAGGGAGTGTCGTTAACTGCGCAAAACCTGTAATATAGGCCGGCCCGCTCTCGATTACCTGGTGCTCCCCAGGCATTTAAAATTTCAACGCGAGACCAATCGGGCTCTTCGTTCGTCTGCTCGATGGTAAATGTGTTGATTAGCCGCTCAAATTGACCTTTCAGAGACCGTGTATTGAACGTCACGGCGATCTGCCAATCCGGGTGCTGCGCGTGGAGATAGGCAACTTTCAGCGCGAGGACGATGGTTTTGCCGGACCCGGCCAGACCGCGAATGCGCTGCACTCCCTCGACTGTCTCAATGACGGCAGCCCCCTGGTCAACATCCAGGTTCGCAATCGAATCTTCGAGGTTCCGGACCTTGTATCCGCGAGAACTCTCCTTGGCGACGTCCCGGCGTCGCCTTCCTCCCTTGCGGATTGTCGACAGCGCCTGTATCGCGGCGGCCAGTGCTGGATACGCAGACGCCCGACCCCACTGTATCGAACGGACAAAGTCCAGAACGTCCTGACCTTGGACGAGGACAGGGTAGTCGCTTTCAGGATCGGCCGATGTCGGCCTAACGGCGGGAGCAAAGGTGACGACGGTTATTTTGACTAGGAGGTCACGGCGGTGCATGAGGGCGGGGTACTGGATCAACTTGGCCTGGAGCTTCGTGAAGAAGTCGTCCTGCCGCTTGGAATGGTCGCCGAGATCAGTACCCTCAACAATATCGAAGATGACCACGCCGCGATCTGGGCTTAATAAGATGGCGTCAAACGGAAATGCTCCCGAGGGAGTCCCTAGTATCGGATACCCGACATAAAGAGTGCCCCGAATATCTTGGTCCTGTTCCAAGATCGTGGCCAGCTTCCTCGACGAAACCGGCTTGTTAGTGGTACCCCAGATGGTGTCGACCATTCACAATCTCGCAGTGGCACGGCGCCGCAGGCCTACCTGTCCTCCGCGACTATCACGTCTCAACATGCCGGGGCAGTGGCTTTCGTCAAAGGAAAGCCCTCCCAACGTTCCAGGCCTCAATCCGGCCCGGACCCTCCCGGTATTCGGCCGCTAGATCGGCTAGTCGTACCGTGGCTCAGAAGGTGCCGCAAACAGCACAACGATCGACCCTGTCGCTCGCGAGGGATCGCTTTCCACGCAATCTAGCCGGCCGGAAGGAGCGCAGGAATGTCGGCTTGGGAGGCGCCGGCTGAGATCCCTCCGGCCACCAAAATGGGAGCGAGGGCGCAGTCACAAGATGGCGCTGAATGCCCCGTTCCGGGAGCACTCGACCGATGGCTAGACGGCCGCGTCGGGTCGAGACGGGAAATCCGAGCCCGCCCCGGCCCCCCGGCAATGCAACCGTGGGCTAGCCTCATAACGCCCGCTAACAGGCTGCTGAAAAAGTCGGACGGAGTGGCAACGAATGACCAAAAAGAATCGCCTACGGCTGCCACGCGAATCAATCCTGCGCGGCACGCGCCAATCGCGAATTAATGCTGCGCCGCGAGCGGCCGAAAAGAGTTTTTCAGCAGCCTGCTAA
>Ga0335075_10002948_pt1 | contig 27209 bp, 17 predicted proteins | sample Lox_Sample_24_FD_206723 | JGI IMG/M metagenome (GOLD analysis project Ga0335075, IMG submission 206723) | Soil microbial communities from Loxahatchee National Wildlife Refuge, Florida, United States - Lox_Sample_2.4 | ecosystem: Environmental > Terrestrial > Soil > Wetlands | place: USA...
CCGGGCGTCGTCGGCAATGGCGGCTTCGTTGCCGATCAGGGCCTTGGCAAGCGCGACATCATCACCGACTTCGTCTCCGGCGTCGACAGGATCGACCTGGCGGCGATCGACGCCAACACGCACATTGCCGGGAATCAGAAATTCAGTTGGAAAGGCGCGGCCGGTTTCGGCTTCTCCGCTGGCGAACTCGTCTACAAGACGTTCAACTTCGCCGGCACCGCCAACGACCAGACGATCATCTATGGCGACATCGACGGCAATGGCGGCGCCGATTTCCAGATCCAGCTCAAGGGGATCAAGACGCTCAGCGCAGCCGATTTTGTTTTGTAGGGAGTTGCTCACTGTTCTTGTGATTGGACTCGACAAAACTCGCGCGTTAAGAATGTCTTGCGCCCTTTGAGGGAGGGCTCAGGCAAATCCGCGTTCTTGGTGAGGGGTCGCCAACGACGTAGGTCGGGCGGCCAAAAGGCTGTCCGACGCCGCAATTCCGGCGATGCTGCCGGGCGGCGCAAGGGGGGTATAGTGGCGTTTAGTCTGCGCGCGGACGGCATTGCGGGTTCCTTTGGCGTTATCGGCAAAGATGCCGAAGCAGCGCTTCCGCACGCCGACCGGTTGCCGGTCGATCGATCTGTAGCCGCGGACTGCGTTTTCCTCCCCGGGCGCGCTCCGACGGCACATTCCCCATCGTCCAATCCGAACACCGATCACAGTCCCGAACGGCTCTGGCCGGCGGCTGCGTAAGCTGGAGCGACCCATGGCCACCTTCACCAACAATACCGGCGTAACCTTCCCGACCTCCGGCACCTTCACCACATCGCAGACCGTAAACGTCACCGGCCTGACCGGGACGGTCGCAACCGTCAGCGTGACATTCACAGGCCTGACGCACAACCTCGCCGACGATCTTGACTTTTTGCTCGTCGCCCCCGACGGCAGCACGAACCTGGTGTTCTGGTCGGATGCGGGCGGCAACAACGCGGTCAGCAACGCCACCTTCACCATCGCCGATACCGGCGCAACCGTGCTGCCGGACGGTTCCGGCCTCGCCAGCGGAACGACATACAGACCCGCGAACAATCCCGGTTCCTTCGGCCAGGCTGTTGAAACAGGCGCGAGTTTCGGAAACGCCCTCACCCTCAATCACGCAAGTGGCAGCGGCACCGCGACCTTCTCGACCGTATTCACGGGATTGAACCCGAACGGCGAGTGGCGTCTCTATATCCTGGACGACGCGGATGGCGATGGCGGCTCGCTTGCCAGCTGGAGCCTGAACGTCACCGCCGGTTCGGTCAGCACCGTCGGCGACAAGGTGTTCAAGGACGTCGATGGCGACGGCATACAGGATGCCGGCGAGCAAGGCGTCGACGGCGTCACGGTGCAATTGCTCGATGCCGGCAACAACGTCCTTCAAACCACGACCACCGCGGGCGGCGGCAGCTATAATTTCACCAATGTCGCGGACGGCACCTATTCGGTCAAATTTATCACGCCCGGCGGAACCAACTACGCATTCACCTCGCAGGACCAGGGAGGCAACGACGCGCTCGACAGTGACGCGAACGCGTCGGGCCAGACTGCCCAGTTCACGGTGTCAGGCTCGAACATCACCAATATCGACGCCGGTCTTCGAGACACGCGCATCACAGGCACCGCTTTCGGCGATCTCGATCAGGACGGCATTCAGGATGCCGGCGAGACCGGCGTCGATGGCGCCACCGTCCGGCTGCTGAACAGCAGCAACGTCGTTGTCGCGACGACGACGACTGGCAATGGTGGCACCTACGATTTCGGCAACGTCACGCCAGGAACCTATTCGCTCGAATTCGTCGCGCCGTCGAGTTTTGCCATCAGCCCAAAGGACGCGGGCGGTAACGATGCGACGGACAGCGACGCCAATCCGGCGACGGGCCGCACGGACCAGTTTTCCGTTTCGCTCGGCCAGACGGTCGATACGGTGGATGCCGGCGTCTATGCGACTGGCGGTTTCGGCACCTACACATTCTCCAACACCACCGGCGTTACCTTCTCGAGCGCAAGCGTAAACCAGACCGTGCAGACGATCACGATCGGCGGCGTCACCGGGCCGATCGCCGATGTAAAAATTCACATTAACGGACTGAGCCACAACCTTCTTGACGATCTCGACTTCTGGCTGGTTGGGCCTGATGGCTCCAGCAATCTGCTGCTGTGGTCCGACGTCGGCGGCAATACGCCCGGCGGCCCGATCAACATTGTGCTCTCGGATTCCGGCGTGACGGCTTTGCCGGACAATGGCGGCCTGTCATCGGGTACGTTCAAACCGGGAGACTATACTGGCAACGATGGGTCTGAAACCGCTGGCACCTTTGGCGCCGGGGGACCAACGCTCGTTCATGCCGCTCCGTCGGGCATAGGCACGTTCGCGGGTCAATTCACAGGCCTCAGCCCGAACGGCACCTGGACGCTTTACGCACGCGACGACGCGGGCGGCGATGCCGGCAGTTTCACGAGCTGGAGCATCGAGGTCACGACCGCGTCCGTCAGTGTCATCGGCGACAAGGTTTTTGAAGATCTGAACGGCAACGGCATCCAGGATGCCGGCGAAGCCGGCGTCAACGGGATCACGGTCCAGTTGCTCGACAACACCGATGCCGTCGTTGCGACGACATCGACGGCCAATGGCGGCCTCTACAGCTTCACCAATGTGCTCGACGGCACCTACTCGGTGAAGTTCGTGATTCCGGGAGGGTCGCATTACACCTTCACTTCGCAGGATCAGGGCGGCAACGACGCGCTCGACAGCGATGCCAACGCCTCTGGCCAGACGGCGCAATTCAGCGTTTCCGGGTCGAATGTGACCAACGTCGATGCGGGCCTGAGAGGCACGCATATCGGCAACACGGTATTCGGCGATCTGGACCGGGACGGCATCCAGGATGCCGGCGAAGCGGGTCTTGACGGCGTCACCGTCAATTTGCTCGACAGCGGCAACAATGTCGTCGCGACGACAGAGACCGCCAATGGCGGCCGCTACGACTTTGCGAACGTGGCGCCCGGCACCTATTCGGTGAAGGTCGACCTGCCGTCACAGTTCTCGTTCAGCCCGCGCGACGCGGGCGGCAATGATGCCGCGGACAGCGACGTGGATACCGGCACCGGCCAGAGCGGGCAGTTCACCGTCGCGCTTGGGGAGACGGTCGACACTGTGGACGCTGGCGTCTACGCGACGAACGGCATCGGCACATTCACGTTCACCAATGACAACGGCGTCACGTTCCCGACCGCGAACCCTGCCGTGATCGCGCAGACGTTCAGCGTCGGCGGCGTGCAGGGCGGCATTTCCGAGATCAAGGTCCACATCAACGGGTTGAGTCATAACCTTCTCGACGACCTCGATTTCCTGCTCGTCGGACCCGACGGCACAAGCAACTTGCTGTTCTGGTCCGACGCGGGCGGCAATAACGCCGGAGGGCCTTTCAACATCGTCATCGCCGATTCCGGCGGCGCAAACCTGGCCGATGCAACCAGCCTGTCCTCAGGTACATTCAGGCCGACGGACCATACGACCGGCATCGAGGGCCTGGAAACGGCGGCGAGTTTCGGCTTGACCGGATTCACCGTCAATCACGCGACCCCCGGCGGCTCTGCGACCTTCGCTTCGGCTTTCTCGCAGATGTCGCCGAACGGAACCTGGACGCTTTACCTCAGGGACGACGCTGGCGGCGATGCCGGCACGATCACGAGCTGGAGCCTCGAGATCACGACCGTTCAGTTGAACGAAGCGCCTGAGATCGATCTCGATTCCGTCGCGGGCGGCACCGGGTATACGGCCAGCTTCACCGAGGACGGCGCCGCCGTCGCGATCGCCGGCGCCAATGTCACCATCAGCGACGCTGACAACGCGGCGCTCAGCGAGGCGACGATAACCATCACCGACTTCGCGGCGGGCGATGTGCTGGCGTTCACCAGTAGCGCCGCCACCGGCGACATCGCCGTTCAGTCCAACGCCGCTGGGACGCTGGTGTTGACGTCCGCGGCCGGCGCGACGCTTGCCCAATGGCAGGCGGCCTTGCAGGCGGTGACATACGAGAACACCACCAATGCTCCCGGCAGCAGCCGGACGGTCACGGTTCAACTCGACGATGGCGAAGCCAGCAACAGCCTGAGCAACATCGCGATGACGACGATCACCATTACGCAGTCGAACGATGCACCGAGCATATCGGCGGCGACGCTCGCCGCGGTAAACGAGGATGCGACGAATCCCGCTGGCGCGACGATCGCAAGCCTGTTTGCCGGAAACTTCAGCGATCCCGACGATCCCGCCGCAGCGATCACCGGCATCCTGATCTCGGCAAACCCGCAGAATACGGCGGAGGGCACCTGGCAGTACTCGACCGACGCGGGCGCGAACTGGTTCGACGTCGGCGCCGTCAGCGACGGCGCCGCGCTTGCCTTGAACGCCGCCGCGCTGGTGCGCTTCGTGCCTGCGGCGGACTTCACCGGCACGCCATCCGGACTGGGCGTCTACGGTGTCGATGACACGTTTGCCGGAGGCTTCACCGCAGGTTCCACCCGCGTCGCGGTCGATGCGACCGTCAACGGCGCAGATACTGCGATTTCGGACGCCGCGACAACGCTCGGAACATCGGTTGACGCGATCAATGACGGGCCCGTGATCACCGCGCCTGGCGCTGTGCAGGCGGTCGGTGAAGATGCCGATCTGGTCTTCAACGCCGCCAATGGCAACCGGATCAGCATCGCCGATGCCGATGTCGGAAGCGGCATGCTGTCCGTGGTGATCGAGGCGGCAACCGGCACCTTGACGCTTGGCTCTATCCCTGCGGGGCTGACCTTCCTCACCGGCGATGGCAGCGCCGATGTGCGGGTGGCGTTCTGGGCAAACCTCGCCGACATAAATACGGCGCTGAATGGCCTGATTTATCGCGGCGATCCGAATGCAACTGGGCCGTCCAATATTCTCATCTCCGTCACCGACAACGGCAACAACGGCGCCGATCCCGGCACGACTGGCACAAGCATCGACGAGCAAGACACGCAATCCGTCAGTATCTCAATCGCTGCCGTGAACGATGCGCCGGCATTTGCCGGCCTCGACGCCGTGCTCAGCATCACCGAGGGTGACGCGCCGGCGGTGCTCGACGCCAATGCGGTGATGAGCGATGTCGAGCTCGACGCGGCCGGCAGTTACGACGGCGCGACGCTGACGCTGCGCCGCCAGGGCGGCGCCAATACAGGCGACGTGTTCGGAGGCAGCGGCACACTGAGCTTCGTTGCCGGCGACGTGCTGGTCGGCGCGACCAATGTCGGTACGGTCACCAACGCCGCGGGCACGTTGACCATCACCTTTAATGCCAGCGCGACGCCGGCGCTGGTCGATGAGGTGCTGCAGCAGATCACGTACCAGAATACGAGCGACGACCCGCCGGCCTCGGTCCAGATCGAGTACAGTCTGAACGACGGCAATACGGGCGCGCAGGGCAGTGGCGGGGCAGGTCAGACAACCAGGGCGGTGACGGTCAACATCGCCGGTGTCAACGATCCAGTGACCGGGCTGTCGTTCGCCAACAGCACGGCGTCCCTCGCCGAGAACATCTCGACGGCGGCCGCCCGGAAGGTCGCCGACATCGTCGTTGCCGATCCGGACGGCGGCAACACGCTCTCGCTGTCGGGCGCCGACGCCCACCTCTTCCAGATTGTCGGCACGGAGCTCAGGCTCAGGGCCGGCGTCAGGCTCGACTTCGAGACCAACTCGACGCTCGATCTGATTGTCAGCGTCGATGATCCTTCGACCGTCGGTGCGCCGGACATTTCCACCCCGCTCACGATCAGCGTCACCGATGTCAACGAAGCGCCGAGCCTGGCCCTGACCAGCCGCCTTATCTCGCTGTCTGAAAATGCCTCGACCGCGACGGCCCGCAAGGTGGCGAACATCGTCATCACCGACGATGCGTTGGGCAGCGAGAAGCTGACGCTCACCGGCGCGGACGCATCGCTGTTCCAGATCGTCGGCACCGAGCTCAGGCTGAAGGCCGGGGTCAAGCTCGACTTCGAGACCAATCCGAAGCTGGACGTCAAGGTCGTCATGAACGATACGGCGCTGCCAGGCATCGAGGGTCAACTGGCGATGGCCATCCGGATCATCAATGTCAACGAGGCCAGAAATGGCACCAGCGGTAATGACCGCCTCACCGGTACGGCGGCCGCGGACCGGATCAACGGTCTTGCCGGTAATGACACGATCAATGGCGGCGGTGGCAATGACACCATCACCGGCGGCATCGGCGTCGATGTCATGACCGGCGGCGCTGGCGCAGACACCTTCGTCTTCCTGTCGTTCCGGGATTCCGCACCCAACCAGCCGGGCGTCGTCGGCAATGGCGGCTTCGTTGCCGATCAGGGCCTTGGCAAGCGCGACATCATCACCGACTTCGTCTCCGGCGTCGACAGGATCGACCTGTCGGCGATCGACGCCAACACGCACATTGCCGGGAATCAGAAATTCGGTTGGAAAGGCGCGGCCGGTTTCAGCTTCTCCGCCGGAGAACTCGTCTACAAGACGTTCAACTTCGCCGGCACCGCCAACGACCAGACGATCATCTATGGCGACATCGACGGCAATGGCGCCGCCGATTTCCAGATCCAGCTCAAGGGGATCAAGACACTCAGCGCAGCCGACTTTGTTTTGTAGGATGTCTCTTCCGCGAAAGCGGCTCGATCCGGAGTCTCGGCGAATTCAGCCGGCGAGCCGCTGTTCGCTCTCGCGATGGACCAGCGTTTCCACCGTCCGCTCGAACTGGTTGAGGAAATAGGCGGCGAGATCGATCTCGTTCAGCGGCCGCGCGAAGTAGAAGCCCTGCAACTGGTTGCAGGCGATGTCGCGCAGGAACTCAACCTGCTCCTGCGTTTCGACGCCCTCCGCCGTGATCCTGATCTTGAGCGTTTTGCCGAGCGAGGCGATCGAGCGCAGAATATCGCGCGCGACGGCGTCTTCGCTCGAAGCGGTGACGAACGACTTGTCGATCTTGATCTTGTCGAACGGGAATTTCAGCAGATAGGACAGGCTTGAATAGCCGGTGCCGAAATCGTCCATGGCGATGGTCACGCCGAGCGCCTTGATTTCCTGCAATTTGCCGATCACGTCGTCCGGGCGCTCGATCAGCAGGCTTTCGGTGATCTCGAGCTCCAGGCGATGCGGCGCGAGCCCGGATTCCGACAGCGCGCTGCGCACGACTTCGGCGATGTCGGATATCTGGAAGTGCTTGGCGGACAGATTGACGGCGACGACGAGATCCTCTGGCCAGCGCGCCGCGGCCAGGCATGCCTCACGGATCGTCCAGTCGCCGATCTGCTTGATCATGCCGGTCTGTTCGGCGATCGGGATGAACTCCGCCGGCGGCACCACGCCGCGGATCGGGTGGTTCCACCGCACCAGCGCCTCGAAGCCGCTCGGCTTGTTGTCGTCGGCCGACACCAGCGGCTGATAGTGCAACACGAACTCGCGGTCCTTCAACGCCTGGCGCAGTTCCAGCTCCAGCATGCGGCGTTCGCGTACGTCCGAATCCATCTGCGATTCGAAGAACCGGTAGGTGCCGCGCCCTTCCGCCTTGGCGCGATAGAGCGCCAGGTCGGCGTTGCGCAGGATCTGGTCGGGCCGCGTCCCGTTGATGGGCGCAACCGCGATGCCGATGCTTGCGCCGATGAGCACGATGTCGTCTTCGAATTCGTAGGGCTTGCCGACCACGTCCACGAGCCGGGCGGCGACGGTCGCAGTGTGCGTCGCGTCGCAATCGGCGTTCAGGATGATCGCGAACTCGTCGCCGCCGAGCCGGCACGCGAGGTCCGTGTCGCGCAGTGACGCGCGAATCCGCTTCGCGACCTGGACCAGCAGCTTGTCCCCGACCAGATGGCCGCGGCTGTCGTTCACCGCCTTGAACTGGTCGAGGTCGAGAAAGAGCACGGCGAAGGGCGAGCCGTAACGCTCGAGCCGGGCGACGTGTTGCTTCAGATGTTCGGTGAATTTCGTCCGGTTGAGCAGCCCGGTCAGCGAGTCGTTGTGCGCCAGGAAGTTGATCCGGCGTTCGGAGATCTTTTCCGCCGTCACGTCCGATGCCGTGCCGAGGTATCCGGCATAGACGCCGAATTCGTCATGCGCCGGCTTGCCGGTGATCCGCCAGTAGCGCTCATTGCCGGAAACCGTCACGCGCAGCTCGACCCCGCTGAACGTCGCGCGCGCCTCGATGTCCTGGGCGATCTCCTCGACGAGCGGATCGCCCTTGTCGCCGACCGAGCGCAGGAATGTCAGGAAATCCTGCCCGAGAAGCTGTTCTCCCGTTACGCCGGCCGCCGCCGCGAAACGGTCCGACGTGCGATGCAGCGTGCCGTTCCTGTCGAATTCCCACAGCCAGTCGGAGGACGCATCCTCGAACTCCTTGAGCAGGAGGCTGATGATATCCTTCTGCTCGCGGATCTTTGACTCGTTCTGAAGGTGCTGCACGACATTGCGCGCATAGCGGATGCAGACGGCGACCATCACGCCGGCATAGGCCACGAGCAGGCCGGTGAGTGCGAGCGCTTCCGCCGGATTCTTGAGGCGAAGCACCGAAAAGAACGTTCCAAGCAGCAACGGCACGCAGAAGCCGAGCGCCGCCTGTGGCAGGATGAGCATGGCGAAGCCCGCCGCGCAGAGCACGCCGGAAACGACGACGCCCGTCGCCACCTTGAGCACGATGTCCTCGCCGGGCAGGACGATGATCGGCAGCGCGCCCCAGATCGCGCCGATGACAATGGCATTCAACACTGCCGAGCGGATCGATGTGTTCGCGTGCGTTCGCTGTCCGTCATTGCGGGTTGCACGGCGCCAGCCCGCCATGGCGACGCCGAGCACGGCATAGAGGACGATGCTCCAGGCGCCGACGGCGAAGAAAAGTGGCTGGCCGTAGCTGAGTGCAAGAATGACGACCGATATCGCGACCGAGCCGACCGCGGTGATCGGCGTCATCTGGGCGATGCCTTGAATCTGCTCATGCACGAGCTGCGCGCGCATGGCCGGCTTCAACTGGTCGGCGCCAATCGCCCGATCCAGCCAGGCGTTCAATCGTCCAAGTACACTGCTTAACGGCACGTCCGACCCCCAATGCCCGCAGGCTTCCCCACGGATACAAGGAACAGATTAAGGTTGAGTATTCAGAACCTGCTTATGCAACCTATACGCAATGTTTCGAGAGTGCCGCCGCTTTTGGAACACGTCTTTCCCGGCTCAGGGTTAGCCAATGGTGAATCGCGGTGGCGGGGCGTGTGTTGCTGCTTGCACCATCGGGTAACGCATTGATCCAAATATCTTTATCCGGCAGCCCATAAAAATGACCGCCTGGCTTGCCGAGGTGGTCGGGCCGGTTTCGCTCACGCTTCATAAACCACGGCGATTAATCGCTCCTTCAACCCAAGAATGTATGGAGGTGGCTATAAGGCCGAAAATCCGGTCATGAAATTTGTGGGCAAGGGGGCTCCATGATCACCAATACGAACGGCGCGTCGAAGACCGCGCCCGCGATCCCGGAAGCAGCGCTGACGGGCAGTCTTCGCGACTATAAATCGCCGGCCGGCACTGACCTGCTCGGCCGCATCGAAGGCTTCTTCGGCTGGCAGGACGTGCGCCGCCAGCACAATCTCTGGCCTTACGCCAAGTCGACCGCGTCCGCGCCGAAAACGCATTGCGCGGCCAAGTCCGATGCGGGCCTCGAATTCTCCGGCGTCAATTTCGCCTCGCAGGACTACCTCAGCCTCTCGTCGCATCCGGCGGTGAAGCAGGCCGCGATCGACGCGGTCCACGAATATGGCGTCCACAGCGCCGGTTCGGCCGCGCTGCTTGGCAACACCAGGCATTCCCTCAAGCTGGAAAAGGCGATTTCGGATTTCATCCATGGCCGCGAGGTCGTGCTTTACCCGACCGGCTGGTCCGCCGGTTTCGCGGCGGTGCAGGGCATCGTGCGCCCGGCCGACCATGTCGTGATGGACGTGCTTGCGCATTCCTGCCTGCAGGAAGGCGCGCGCGCCGCGACCCAGAACATCCATTTCCACGGGCATCTCAACATTGACGGCCTCGCCCGCCGTCTGCAGCGCATTCGCGCCAACGATGCCGAGAACGGCATTCTCGTTGTGACCGAGAGCCTCTTCTCCATGCATTCCGATACGCCGGATATCGCGGCGCTGCGTGTCGTCTGCGACAAGTACAATGCCAAGCTGCTTGTCGACTGCGCGCACGATTTCGGCTGCATCGGCGACGACGGTCTCGGCCATCTCGGCCTGCAGAACATGGTGGACAAGGCCGATGTGATCATCGGCAGCTTCTCCAAGACCTTCGCGTCCAACGGCGGCTTCATCGCCGTGAAGTCGCGCGCGGTGGCGGAGTACATGAAGTATTACAGCGCCACGCAGACGTTCTCGAACGCGCTGTCGCCGGTTCAGGCGGCCGTCGTGCTCACCGCTCTCGACATCGTCCGCTCGGAGGAAGGCAAGGTTCGCCGCCGCAAGCTGATGGACAACATCCTCTACATGCGCAGCGAGATGACCAAGGTCGGCCTCGAAGCGCTCGGCGATCCGTCAGCCATCGTGCCGGTTCGCGTCGGCGCCGAAGGTCTTGCCCGCATCGCCTCGCGCGAGCTGGCTTCGCTCGGCGCCATCGCCAATCTGGTCGAGTACCCGGCCGTGCCGCAGGGCGGCGCGCGCTTCCGCGTCCAGGTCATGGCCGACCATACGCGCCAGGACGTCGATCAGCTTGTGAAGCTGATGGTCCAGGCGATGCGCACCGCCGACCTGGAGTTCCGTTCCTATCGCGAGGCCGACGGCGCCAACAACGTGCTGGCCCAGCAGTGGGAACTTTCGTCGAACGCCGCATAACGAGGTGAGCCGTGGAGACTGAGAACAAACGCACGCTTCGCCTGCTCGCGGTCGACGATGACGCCGCTTCGGCGGAGCTCATCGTGCGCGTCGCCGAGCGTTGCGGCTACGAGGCCTTCGCCACGTCCGACTCGCGCGGCGTGGTGAACCTCGCGGGAGCGCTCAGCCCCGACATCATGGCCGTCGATATCAACATGCCGAACATCGATGCGGCAGGGCTGTTTCAGCTTCTCGCCGCGGCGCAGTACAAAGGCCGGATCCTGATCGTCAGCGGCGAGGACGTCAGCGTTCTCGCCGAGACCCAGAAGAAGGCTGAGGCGCTTGGCCTCTCGGTGCCTTACGTCCAGCAGAAGCCGCTCGACTTCCAGAAGCTGCGCGCCATGCTGATGGCGCAGGACGTGCGCTCGGCCGCCTGACGTTTCACCACGGCGAAACAGCCCAAAATGCAGGAGCGTCTCTAGCTCCTATTTCTTCCTCGATCTGGTCTTCTGCGTAAGAGCTGATCCGGCAACCGACTTGACTGCCTTCGTGGTCTTCTTCGACCGCAGCAGCTTGCTCGCGATCTTGGCGACCCGCTTACTCGTGGTTTCGCTCTTCTTCGCCATGGTTGTGTGCCTCCAACTGCACAACCGATCCATAACGCGAGTCGGGGTCGTCGGGGGAGGGGTCTCTAGGTCGACCGGACCTGGGCCTCTCTAGCTGCCCGGGTGCCCCGGGCGCCTTTTTTAAGGTGCTGGAAAAGACTCAGGCCGCCAGGCTCTTCTCGATCTTGCCGAGCAGTCTGAGCAGGTCGACCGGCTTGGTGTCGAAGTCGATGCAGCCGGCGGCAAAACTCTTCTCGCGGTCCGTTTCGAAGGCGCTCGCCGTCAGCGCGATCACGGGGATTGCGGTCGTGTCGGGATCGGCCTTGATGCGGCGCGTCGCCTCCCAGCCGTCCATCTCGCCGAGGCCGATGTCCATCAGGATCACATCCGGCCTCAGTTCCTTGGCGGTCTTGACGCCGGACGGTCCGTCCTCGGCGAAGCGGATATTGTAGCCGCGCCGCTCGAGCCGGCGGCCGAGCACGTCCCGGTTGATCGGATTGTCCTCGACGATGAGCACGACAGTCATGTGCGGCCTCCTTGGCCTGGGAATGCGTTAGCCGGCCATGGCGAGCGGCGTCGCGATCTTTGCGATGGACGCGTCGCGCGCCGCTTTCAGCACGGCCTTGAGTTTTGCGGTGTCGAGCGGCTTAGTGACCAGCGTGGCGGCGCCGTTCTCGCGCGCAGTGCTCATGTCGTCCAGAACGCTCAGCATGACCACCGGGATCGCCGCGGTGACCGGATCGGACTTCAGCGACTTCAGCACCTGCCATCCATCGATGGTCGGCATCAGCACGTCGAGGAAGATCACCGACGGGCGCACCGTGCGCGCCACTTGAAGCGCCGATTCCGGCGCATCGGTCGAGATCGGGCTGTAGCCTTCCTTCAGCAGCAGCCGCTCGGCGAGTTCGAGGAAGTTGCGATCGTCGTCGACAAGCAGAACCTTCTCCAGCTTCTGGTGATCGGCCGCGTGCCCGGAAAGCCCTGCAAAGGCTTCGCGGCGTCCCTTGGCGTCAGCGGCCGCATCCTTCAACAGCGCCTCGTCGTCGGAAACGTCCGACGTCGCGCGTGCGGGAAGGTGGATCGTGAAGCAGGCGCCTTTGCCGGGTTCGCTCTCGACAGTGATGAAGCCGCCCATCAGCCGGCAGAGGTTCTGGCTGAGCGACAGGCCGAGGCCCGTCCCGCCAAATTTCGCGGCGATCGTCGGATTTGCCTGGGTGAAATTCGAGAACAGATTGGCCTGCTGTTCCCGGCTGATGCCGACGCCGGTATCGGCGACCGCGATCTTGATCCACTCGCCGCTCTTGCGCATCTCGCGCGCCACGGTGAACTTGATCTGGCCGTTCTGCGTGAACTTCGCCGCGTTGCTGAGCAGGTTGAAGATGGCTTGGCGCAGCTTCGTCGCGTCCGCTTTGATCGAACCCAGGTTTTCGTCGCGCTCGACGACGAAGCTGTTGGTATTCTTCGCCGCCAGCGGCCGGCTCGTGGCCTCCACCTCGTCGACCAGCCGGTCGAGGTCGACGGTCTCGAGGTTCAGATCCATCTTGCCGGCTTCGATCTTCGAGATGTCGAGAATGTCGTTGACCATGGCAAGCAGATGTTTGCCTGCGGCGCTGATCTTCTGCAGGTCGGCGATCTGTTCGCCCCTGCCTTCGAGTTCGGCGTCCTCGAGCAGGATCTCGCTATAGCCGAGCACCGCGTTCAGCGGCGTGCGCAGCTCATGGCTCATCTTTGCCAGGAAGTCGGACTTGGCGCCGTTGGCGCGTTCGGCGTCGTCCTTGGCGATGGTCAGCTTCTGCAGCGTGTCCTGGTGGCGGTCGATCTCCTTCAGCAGTTCCGACTGCGAGTCGACGACGCTCGAATAATAGCTCGCCATCAGGAACACGTAGGTGGCGGCGCAGAAGGCCGAGATGATGCCGATGCCGACCATTTCCTCGATCGGGATGTGCGACGGAAAACTGTCTTCCATCAGGAAGGCTGCGTAGAACGCCGCCAGGCCGAGCGCGATCTGAGCGAAGATGATGATGCGCGTCTTGTTGCTCGAGCCGAGGTAGAAGAAGGCGAGCAGCGGCATCACCAGGAACCACATCAGGAACGGCGAACTCGCGCCGCCATAGTGGTAGGAGCCCCAGAGAATCGCCGAGCTCAAATTCACGACCGAGATCAGCGCCAGCGCCGTATAGTGCTTCGGGAACAGCTTCAGCGCGAACGGAAACGCCCAGAAGATGCCGATCGACGCCGTCAGGATCGTCACATGCGGCCAGGGGCTGGGATCGTAGAGATAGAGGAACAGCGGGATCGGCGCGCCGAGGATCGGTCCGAACAAATGACTGATCAGGAACATGCGCACGCGCTTCTTGGTGTGCGGATCGTCCTTGACGTGGTCCGGCGTGAACCAGTCGATCACGGCGGTAAGCCGACGCATAAAATCCATGAGCTCAGACCCCAAACAGCATCCGTGATTGTCGTTTGGAGAATTTTAGAAGTTGTAAATATCCCCGCCGCGCTACCCTGCATATGTGTAGGGGGTTGCACGGCAGGACACCGGGCGCGGTTTGTCGCCGTCGCCGGTCCCGGATCGTACGGCCGGGCGGGTTCCGCGATCCGTTAACCGATGCGAAGCGCGGTTAAGCAATTAGCAACCATAAATCAATAAATTACGTCCGAACGCCCCTGTTCGCGGAGCATCCTTGATGCGCACTGTTATTGCCGGCCTCGTATTTCTTCTCTCCTCGAATGCCGCTGTTTTGGCGGCCGATCCCGAGATCATCACCGCTCCCGACATCAACGCGGCGCGCTTCGGCTGGGGCGGCTTCTACGCCGGCGCCTCACTGGGTTACGCCTGGCTGAACGATGTCGATTACCAGTTCCCTGTGCCGCTTGAGGATCGGGGTGAAGACTGGGTCTTCGGCGGCCATGTCGGCTACATGCACGGCTTCGGCAATTTCGTCGCCGGCGCGGAGTTCGAAGCCACCCGGCTCGACATCGACTACGAGGTCTTCAACTTCATCACCGTCGAGAATTCTTACACGGTAAAAGCGCGCGCCGGTTACGCCATCGACCGATTCCTGATCTCAGGCCATGTCGGCGGAACCTATGCCACGACGAATGTCGGCCTCGCTGACTGGGGTTGGACCGCTGGTGCCGGCCTCGACTACGCGATCACGGACAACATCACGGTCGGCGCGCAGTACACGCACCACGGCTTCAAGAGCTTCGACGGGACCATGATCGACGCGACGCTTGACGTCGTCACCGCACGAGTCGGCTTGAAGTTCTAACGTAACGATCCGGATATCCCGCGAACACCGCCTGGTTCGGCCGGCAGGGACAGCGCCGGCCGGCAAGTTTTGGCCCAGAGATCGTGGCTCCCTGCCCAAATCTTGGACTTATTGCCTCGGCGGATGCATTGGACCACAGCCACCCGCTTTTTGCATGGGTGATTTGCAAAACGCCTGCTTGTTTCAGCGGCAGGCCGCGCCCATATGTTGATCATTCGCGGCGCATTCTCCTCCCATTGGCGCTGCGAATGTTCCCCTCTGGAGGTTTCGCCCTAACGGGCACTTCCATCAAACTAGCCGGATCGCTTTTGATCCGGCTTTTTTTTGCCCACCGTTTGTGCTGCCTGCCGAACATGTGAACCGCGTAACGGTCACATGTAACAGGGGGTAACGTATAGTTTGCCGGTCGCTCACGTATGGTCCATCCCGGACGCGACGTTAGTCCGTTCGGGGATGGGGGCATCACCGAATCGACTGGGCTCAGCAACCGTCGCGTCCGCGACCTCCCAGTTCCCTTCGGATATCGTCGAGCAGTTTCCGGGCAGAAATCCGGTATCGCGCGGCGGACCTGCCGTTTTCCCCTCTGAGGGACACGGTCCGCGGAAACGGCGTCCGGTCTCATTCTCCCCCGGCGCCGTTTTTCCGTATCTGGCACACGTCGGGAAACAGAATCGGTTTTTCCTCAGGGTGATTCTGCGATCGCAGGCCGCGATGTTACGTCACATGTAGAGCTTTGCCGGATCCATGCCGGCGTAGAGCGACGCGACCTGGTCGCCATAGCCGTTGAAGAGCTGCGTCGGCACATAGGCGCCGGTGTGGAGCACACGCTCATTCGCCTGGCTCCAGCGCGGATGCGGCACCTCCGGGTTCACATTCGCCCAGAAGCCATATTCCGACGGCTGCAGCGTCTGCCACCAGTTCTCCGGCTCCTCCTCGACGAAATCGACCTTGACGATCGACTTGATCGATTTGAACCCATACTTCCACGGCAGTGCCAGCCGGATCGGCGCGCCGAACTGCTTGTGCAGCGGCTTGTCGTAGGCGCCGGTCACCATGAAGGCGAGATCGTTCATGGCTTCGGCCATGGTCACGCCCTCAATGTAAGGGAAGCTGTAGATGAAGGAGTTCTGCTCCGGCGCCATCTCGGGGTCGAAGAACGTTTCGAAGCGCAAATACTTTGCCGACGCCAGCGGCTTGGAAAACTCCACCAGCCTTGCTAGCGGAAATCCGGCCCACGGGATCGTCATCGACCAGGCCTCGACGCAGCGGTGACGGTAGAGCCGCGTCTCGATCGGGAATTTGCGAATGAGGTCGTCGATGGCGATCGTCTGCGGTTTCTCGACCAGCCCCCCGATCGCGACCTCCCACGGCCGCGTCCGCAACTGCTGCGCGTTTGCGGCGATCTCTTTGTAGGAACCGTATTCGTAGAAGTTGTTGTAGTTGGCGTTGATCTCTTCCGGCGTCAGCGGACGGTCGAGCCTGTACGCCTCGTTCTTTTTGGCGGGATAGAGATCGGCGGTCGGATCGGCCTCCCCGGCGCGCGCGCTGCGTGACTTCAGCATCGCTGCGGTGCCGAGCGCGCCAAGGCCCATGCCCTTCAGCAAGCTGCGGCGGTTGACAAACGCGTCCTCCGGCGTCGCGAGTGCTTCGGAAATCGCCCATGACGGGCGACGATGAATGGCAACCATGGCAAGCTCCTTCGCGGGCCGGAAGATGCTACCGGCACGAGGCGAATTCAATTCGCCCGCCTTCACATTCGCGTGGCGGCCTAAGGTTGTTACGCGTGGGAGCGGAGAAAGTTGCATTGGTCCTCCCCCGTTTACGGGGGAGGGGGACCGCCGAAGGCGGTGGAGGGGGCGGCTTTACGCTAAGCCGCTTTCCCCTGCTGGTTGACCACTTCGTCCGCCATGCGGCCGGTGAGCTCCTGCATATGGTCGAAGGTGGCGCGGTAGCTGGCCACGCCCGCCGTCGCCGAGCGCAGCTCGATGATCAGGTCGCCGATCTCCGACTGCGGCATCATCGCCTCGACCACGTCCCAGCCGTCCCAGGCAGGGCGCGCATCGTAGCCGAGGATCTGGCCACGCCGCTGCGGGATGAGTGCCGTGATCCTCGCCGTTGCGTCGTTCGGCGTGAAAATCTCGACCTTCATGATCGGCTCGAGCAGCACCGGCGCGCACTGCGCCATGCCCTCCTTCATGCCGATCTTCGCCGCCATCTGGAACGCCATGTCGGAGGAGTCGACGTCATGATACGAGCCGTCGGCGAGATTGACGTGGACATCCACGACCGGAAAACCGAGTGGCCCCGATTTCAGATAATCCGAGATGCCGTCTTCCACCGACGGTATGTACTGCTTCGGCACCACACCGCCGCTGATCGTGTCGGAGAACTTGAAGCCCGAGCCACGCGGCAGTGGCTTGATATCGAGCACAACGTCGCCGAATTGGCCGTGCCCGCCGGACTGCTTCTTGTGCCGCCCGCGCTGCGTGATCGATCGCTTGATCGTCTCGCGATAGGGCACGCGCGGCTTCTCGACGCTGACGGGAATATTGTTCCGCCCTTGCAGCTTCTCGACGATGATCCTCAAATGCATCTCGCCATGGCCTGACAGGATCGTCTCCGACGAATCCTGCTCATGCCTCAGGCCGATCGAAGGGTCCTCCTCGCCAAGCTTGTGCATCGCGGCCGAGAGTTTCACCTCGTCCTTGCGCTCCTTCGGCCTCAGCGCCACCACGGTCACCGGCTGCGGCGTCTCGAGCGAAACCAGCGGCGCCATGCCGCCCTTGGCCGAGGTCAGCGTGTCGCCTGTCTTGGCGTCGTCGATCTTGCCGAGCGCCACCGTGTCGCCGGCTTTCGCCGAAGGCAGCTTCGTCTGGCCGGCGCCGAACATCTTGTAGATGCCGGACACCTTGCCGCCCCTGTCGTCCGGCAGGTTCAGCTCCATGCCGTCCGTCACCTGGCCGGACAGGATGCGCGCGATCGAGAGCTTACCGCCATGCGAGGTATGGATCGTCTTCATCACCTGCGCGACCGTCGCATTGCCGTCCTTCAGGCCGAGCCGCTTCTTCGTCGCCTCGATATCGGGCGCGTCGTGGCGGATGGTTTTGAGCAGGCGCAGCACGCCATTGCCCTTTTCCGCCGTGCCGATCAGCACCGGCGTCACCGAGCCGTCGCGCAGATCGGCGGCCAGATCGTCGAAAACCTCATCCTTCGGTGGGTTCTTCTCCTCCAGCAATTGCTCCATCAGCTCGTCGTCATGGTCGGCGAGCGTTTCAAGCATGGAGAAGCGCGCCTCGATCTCGCGCGCTCTGTCGTCGTCGGGGATCGGCGCGATCTCGCTCTCGGCGAATTCGCGCCATATGTAGGCGCGCTCGAGCGCGAGATCGATCGAGCCGATCACCGCCTCGCCCTTGCGCAGCGGGATCTGGCGCAGCAGCAGCGGCTTCGTGCTGGTCGGCTGCAGCATCTTCAGCGTGTCGCGCACGCCGCCGGCCGACCGGTCGATCTTGTTCAGGAACAGCACGCGCGGGATGCCGATCTCGTCGAGCTTGCGCATGATCAACTGCAGTGCCGGCACTTTCTTCTCGTCGGCTTCCGCAACGACGATGGCAAGGTCGCAGGCGGCAAGCACCGGTTCCGCCTCGAAGGCGAATTCGATCGAGCCGGGGCAGTCGATGAAAGTCAGCGACTCGCCCATGAATTCCGTCGTGGCGATCGATGCTTCGATGCTCATCGCATGGGCCTTCGCTTCCGGCGAATGGTCGCCGATCGCGTTGCCGGATGTCACAGGATTTTGTTTGGGGATCGCGCCTGTTCGCGCGAGGATTGCTTCAAGAAGGGTAGTCTTGCCGCTGGCAAAGGGACCGACGATGGCTATGCACTTCGGTCCCGTACGTCGTTCTCCGGCGCGTTTTCCCATGATGGCTGGCCTCCTCCACAATGGCGCACGGCCTCGCGGAAAACGCCAGACCCATGCGCACCGTTGTTGTGCGGCGGCCGGCCTGAAAAATCCGGCCGTCGGGGTAGCTCTGGTAGCTCGTTTTGCTGGCTACCCGTAGCCATCGAAACACGGCAGCGTCGCGAGGGCAAGGGCGAACGCGCGCAGGGTGCAGTTGACGCAGATCGCGGCAACCTCGAAAATCGGCGAAATGATTATCACCGCACGACATTTCCCGATGAGAACCGTTGCGCTCCTGCTCGCAGCCGCGCTGCTTGCCGGCTGCGGCGCGGCCAAAACCGCGCGTCAGACCGGCCAGATGTTCGACAAGTATGGCTGCCTGGCGAAAGAACTGAAGGGCGAGCCGCCGTGCCCGCCGGCGGAATAGTCTCGGCGGGTTCCCGTATTGTGATCGACGCCCGCGATCCACGCGCGTAACAAAGCCGCGCGTCGCGGCGAAGAAGGGAGATGGTCCGGTGGAAGGCAAGGAAGAGGCCGAACTTGCACGGCTCTTCAAAGCCGCCCTCGCCGGAGACGAAAAGGCCTATGCGGAGTTCCTCCGCCGCGCGGCCGCGCTGGTGCGCGGCTTTGCCCGGCGGCGCGTCACGCAAGGCAGTGTCGATCCCGAGGATGTCGTGCAGGAAACATTGCTTGCCATCCATTTGAAGCGCCACACCTGGCGCGACGATCTGCCCGTCGGGCCATGGCTCTATGCGATCGCGCGCTTCAAACTGATCGATGCGTTCCGCAAGACAGGCCGCCGCATGGAGGTCGTGCTCGGTGACGATTTCGATGCGCCGGCGCCTGAGCCCGAGGATCACGCCAGCGAACGCGAGATTGGCCGGGCGCTGGACGCGCTCGCGCCCGGCCAGCGCGCCGTCGTCTCGTCGATCTCGGTCGATGGCCGCTCGATCGGCGAGACCGCGAAGGCGCTCGGCATGACCGAGGTTGCGGTGCGCGTCGCGCTGCATCGCGGCCTGGCGGCGATCGCCAAGAAATTTGGGACATCTTGAGATGGAAACGGAACGGCTGATCAGGACGCTTGCCGCCGATGGCGCCGAAACCGCCATGCCGATGCGCCGTGCCTGGCTTGTCGCCGCGCTGATGTCCGCACCCGTCGCGGCGGTCGTCTTTTTCGTCCTGCTCGGTCCGCGCGCCGACATAGCGGACGCGGCCGGCACGCTGCGCTTCCTGTTCAAATTTGTGCTCACGCTCACGTTGTTTGCCACCGCTTTCGCGACGCTCGCCGCGCTCGCCCGTCCCGGCGCGTCGGTCCGCTCGGTGCTACCGATGCTTCTGCTGGCGCCCGGCCTGCTGCTGGTCTCCGTCGGGTTCGAACTGATGGTCATTCCGGCGGACCAGATTGCGCCGCGCTGGATCGGCACCAACGCGCTGACCTGTCTCGTTTCCATTCCGCTGATCGGCCTTGGGCCGCTGGCGATCTTCCTGTTCACGCTCCGCCACGGCGCAACCATGCAGCCCACGCTCGGTGGCGCGGTCGCCGGCCTCGTCGCCGGTGGGCTGGCGGCAACCTTCTACGCCGCGCACTGCCTCGACGACTCGCCGCTGTTCGTCGCCACCTGGTATCCGCTTGCGATCGCGATCCTGGCGCTTGCCGGTGCTGCCGCCGGCCGTTTCGTCGCCCGCTGGTAGAGTGCGGGCAAAAAATTCGCTGAAAACTTGAGCGACTTGATTGGCGTGTTCACAGCGCAAGTAATTCGTCTTTCTGTACTTTACGCAACGTAAGTGCTTTACTCCAATCCGGTGCGGCGGTGGGCATAGAAGTCCGCGCCAGATACGTTCCGGACTCTGTCTGCCGATCCTTCGAGCGGCGTCGAAGGCGGCGAGGGGAGGCGAAGCATGTCCGACACGAGCGCTGACTCTGGCGACGACCCTGCCGACGCAAAACCCGCCGACGCGGAGTCTGCTGAACCCGAGGCCGCGGAACCAAAAAAATCCGACAAGACGCTCTTCGAGGTTGTGTTCCCGTCGCAGGCGACGCTGATGATGATGATCGGCATCGTCATAGGACTGGTGCTCATCGGCGCGGGTTTTGCCGGAAAGGTTTTCCTCGAACAGACCGCCGTCCAGGCGAACGTCATCCTCGCCATCGGCGCCGGCGTGCTCCTCGCCGCTTTCGGTGGTCAGGCGAGCGCGCGCTTCGGGCCGTTTGTATTGGCCGGCGTTGTCGCCATCACCGCCTTCTTCATGTGGTGGCTCGACCGCACCGAACGTGGCATCGCCGAGCGCCAGGTGTCGGGCCGCATCGCGGATGTCGACCTGCGGCGCTTCGACGTGAAGATCAGGAATGAGGGCTATGCTTATGCGCGCAGCGAGCTCGATGCCTATGACTTCGTCTTCCTCGAGCGTGACCTCCGCCACGAGACGACATTCATCACCCTTGCCCACAAGCGCGGCGCGGAGAATTGCCCGGCCCATTTCGGTGGCGAGGATTGCCTGCTGACCTTGCGCGTGCCGAAGCAGGCATTTCTCGACGCACTCTCGGACGGCAAGGCCGTGGAATGGCGCTTCGACATCGCTGGCGGCAAGCTTGTCGATGGCGGCGGCGCGGACGTCTCCATCGTCAGCGCGCCGGTATCGCAGCCTGTGCAGGCAGCAGCGGCTGGCATAAGCCTTCCGAGCTTCGTCAGCCCTGCTCAGGCTCAGGACGAAGTCATCGAGGATCCCAGACGTCTCCAGCAGGCGCTGGCCGATCTCGTCAGCGACGATCTCGACACGCGGCGTCTCGCCCGCGACGTGCTCGGCGCCGGGCCGCTCTCATGGGTGAAACCGATCGCCGACCATCTGGTGGCCAATGACGGTAACTATCGCATCGAGCTTGGGTGTGTTGTTGCGCTGGCGCAGATGATGCGAACCGGCAAGCAAAGCGTATCTCAGATAGTTCAAAGCGAGGATCGGTCGTCCGACATGCGTGCCCGTTTGGCCGATCAGCACATCGCTGTGCTGGTCGGCGCCGCGGGTGACGCCGATCAGACGATGCGCATCTATGCAGCCGAGTTTCTCGTCGACCTCGCCGAGCCACGCGCCGTGATGCCGGCGCTCGATCTGGCGGCAGCGACCGAAGATCAGGATGCGCGCCTCGGCCTTCTTTTCGTCGTCGCCCGAAACATCATCCTGCTCGATGCGGGCGGCCGCCGGGCGGCGGTTGAAAAGCTGCTGGCGCTGAAGCCCCGCTCGAACCCCGCCGCCCAGGCGATGATCGACGAGGCGCTGAAGCTCGCCGGCTGAGCGCCTACAGGATGAAGTCGCCTTTGGCGAAGTTCACCACGACGTCGCTGATCACGGTGAAGTCGGCCTTGCCGTCGCCGTTCACGTCGGCGCTGACGATGCTGTCGGAACCGATTTTCTGGTAACGAAGCTCGCCGGCTACGCCCGAGAAGGCTTTAGTGCCTACGAAGCTGAATGCCTGATTGCCCGCCTTTGCCGTATTCGCGTCGATCGCCTTGAACTCGATCTTGTCGCCCTGCGCTCGGCTGAAATCGACGATCCTGTCGATGCCGCCCGCCGCGCGGCTTTCTGTCACCGAATTGAAGATGAAACGGTCGGCATGATTGCCGCCGGTCAGCGTATCCTTGCCTGCGCCACCGATCAGCTTGTCATTGCCATCCCCGCCCGACAGCGTGTCGTTGCCGGCCAGCCCGGTGAGCACATTGGCGATCGTGCCGTTGGCGGTGATCACATTGGCAAGTGCGTTGCCCGTGCCTGCGACCGCATTCGGGCCAAGCCCCAGATTTTCTATGTTGGCGCCGAGCGTATACGAAGAGGAAGAGGAGACTGTATCAATCCCCTGGCCGGACAGTTCGACAATCATATCGCCGGCGTCCAGCCAGTATTCATCATTGCCGCGACCGCCCTGCTGGTAATCGTTTCCAAAGCCGCCGATAAACACCTCATTGCCGTTACCGCCAAGCAGGCGGTCGTTGCCGTCTTCGCCGTGGATCTGGCCGCTGAACGTCCCGCCGCGCCCGTCATAAAGGTCGTCGCCACCGCCGAGCCGGATGTATCCCTTCATATTGCCGGTGTTGTAGAATTCGTCGATTGCGGTCCCGGTGCTCTGAAATATCGCATTGGTACCTGCATTGATCGTGCCGTGGTTGAAATCCTTCAGCAGCTCGGTGCTGTTCGTGTGCATGATTGCGAAGGCGGCATCGATCGTCCCTGTGTTCTCGATCACCGAGTAGCTGCCTGGGACGAGTTGTCCTCCTGTGAACTCGATACCGATCGTTGCACCGACCACTTTTCCTGCGTTCTTAATGGTATGGGACGACCCGGTCATCAGGATCGCGGCGGCCGACTCGTGCAGCGATCTGACATAGCCCGTCTCGCTGATCATCACGGAACTGAATCGATCCGCGCCATCATTACCCAGCGATATCGCTGTGCCACCGCCGAGCACACGGCCATCGATCTCGACGATGTGGTTCGACCCTATGCCCGAGACAGTGTAGTCGCCGGCGGCTGCAGCGTCCTCGCGGCCGACGGTGACGCCTTCTTCGACATACATGTCATCGGTGCCGAGGAGATCGGCCTGTACGCCGTTGCCAACCGTGTCGCTGGTAAAAATCTGAAAGCCCACTTTGAAGTCCTTGATGTTGATGAGTGTGGAAGACGCCCTTCAAGGCGTGCGCCATGGCACGCGCCTTGAAAGTCTCGCGAACGGAGCCGGCGCGGTCTGCGTCTAGAGGATGAAATCGCCCTTGACGAAGGTGACCGCGACATCGCTGATCACCGTGAAGTCGATCTTGCCGTCGCCATTGACGTCGGCTTGGATGTGGCTGTCGGTGCCGATCTTCTGGAAGCGCAGCTCGCCGGCTGCGCCAGAGAACGCCTTCGCGCCGATAAATTTGAACGCCTGATTGCCCGCCTTCGTCGTGTCGGCGTCGATCAGGTTGAGCTGGATCTTGTCGAGCTGGGCGCGCGAAAAATCCATGATCTTGTCGATGCCGCCCGCCGCGCGGCTTTCGGTAACGGCGTTGAAGATGAAGCGGTCGGCCTGGTTGTCGCCGGTCAGCGTATCCTTGCCGAGGCCGCCGATCAGTTTGTCATTGCCGTCCCCGCCACCCAGCGTGTCGTTGCCCGCAAGTCCGGCGAGCATGTTAGCGAGGTTATTGCCAGCAATTGAATTGGCAAGCGTGTTGCCCGTCCCGTTCTTGCCTGAACCGAAGAGGGCCAGGTCCTCGATATTGGCCGTCAGCGTGTAGGATATGGTCGCGGCGACCTGGTCGATGCCTTGGTTCGTTGCCTCGAAAACGATGTCACCGGCGTTATCGACGCTATACGAATCAGAGCCGCCGCCCGCGCGCATGGTGTCGGCGCCTTCTCCGCCATTGAAGGTATCGTCGTCCACGCCGCCGATCAGAAGGTCGTCGCCCGTGCCTGCGTCGACGAGGCCGTCATGGCGTCCTTTGCTTCCGTCATACCCATCCGTCCCGGCGCCAAGCAGAAGATGGCCACTGATCGTTCCGAAGTTGCCGATGAAGTCCGAGCCAGCGCCTCCGAGATAGGCTGTGCCTGCTACGATTTTGCCGGTATTCGTCACTGAGACGGTTTCTTCTCCGCCGACGATCGAGATAGCCGTAAGTTTGCCGTGGAGCGTTCCGCTGTTGACGATCTCGTTGAAACCGCTCGTGCTGGCGCTGGTGTTCATCGAGATCGCGATGTTGTTGGAGCGCACCTCGCCATCGTTCTCGAAATAGTTCGACGTGCCCGTGATGGAAAAAGTCGAGCCGCCGGAATGCAATGAGTTCAGATATCCGGTTTCGCCGACATGCACGCGGTTGTTGCTATCCGCGATGTCATCGCCGAGCTGCACGACGCCGCCCTGGCTGATGACCGTGCCGAGGATTTCCAGATCGTGGTTGCTTTCCACACCTGCGATGACGCGATGAGCAGCAAGTGTCGCATCGGTGCGGGAGACGGTAACGCCCGCCGCGATGAACAAATCGTCGCCGGCAGCGAGGGTGGCGCGCACGCCGGCATTGATGTCGTCCGCGAGTTTCATAACGATCGCCATGGAAGTCTCCGTCGGCTGCAAGGATTTTTTGTTGACGCGCTGCCTAACGGCGCTTGGAAACCGGCAAATGACGCTGCCGCAGCCGTTCCGTTGCAAAGCGGAAACATTTGCACACAAACGAAAGCGGCCGGGCTCTCCGCTGCCCGGCCGCCGCAAACGCTCTTCTGCCGAGGGCTACAGGATGAAGTCGCCCTTGCTGAAGGTCACCGCCACGTCGCTGATCACCGTGAAGTCGGCCTTGCCGTCGCCGTTGATATCCGCGGTGATGATGCTGTCGCTGCCGGCCTTCACATACCGCAGTTCGCCGGCTTTGCCGGTGAACGCTTTCGTGCCGATGAACTTGAACGCCTGGTTGCCGGCAATCGTACTGTTCGCGTCGATCGCGGTCAGCTCGATCTTGTCGCCCTCGGCGCGGCTGAAGTCGATGATCTTGTCGATACCGTTCCCCTTCCGGCTTTCCGCCGCCGAATTGAAGATGAAACGGTCGCCATCGGCGCCCCCGGCCAGCCTGTCCGCGCCGGTGCCGCCGGTCAGTTTGTCGGCGCCCGCCATGCCGAGCAGTTGGTCGTTGCCGGCGAGTCCCCGCAGATGGTTCGCGCCGTCACCGCCGGTGATGATATTGGCGACTGCATTGCCGGTGCCGTTGGCTGCGAGCACGGTGTCGAGCGTCAGCCGCTCGAAATTCGTCTTCAGGGTCAGCGTTACCTCCGAGATGACGGTGTCTGTGCCTTGGTTTGCGGCCTCGTTGATCGAGTCAGCGGCGATGTCGACGTAATACAAGTCGTTGCCCGTCCCGCCCTCCATCGTGTCCGTGCCGTCGCCGCCGTTGAGCTCATCTGCCCCCGCGCCTCCTGCCAGGGTGTCATTGTGGTTGGCGCCGAACAGCTCATCGTTGCCGCCGCCACCTTCTAGCGTGTCGTTCTGGTCGCCGCCGGTGAAAAAGTCTGCGCCGGCGCCGCCCGTAAGGATGTCCTCGCCGTCGGCACCGTAAACGACGCCTGAGATCGTGCCGCCGCTCCCCATGTAGCGGTCGTCGCCACCGCCGAGCAGAACATAACCGGTGATGTCGCCTGTGTTGGTGAACCAGTCCGTGGCGTCCCCGTCACTGTAGAAGGCGTTGAACGCCTTGATCGTGCCGCTGTTTTCGACGGTGACAGACTGCGTGCCGCCGGTTCTATGGATAGCTGTATCCGCTTCAATGGTACCGCTGTTGGTGATCCTGCTGCCGCCTGCCCCCGATACGAGGTCGAGGAAGATGCCGGTACCATTGGACCAGATCGAGCCATGATTTTCGACATTGGCTTCGCTACCCGTCGCATGGATGGCGGAACCAGAGCCAAGCAGCGCCTGCACCGAACCCGTCCCGCCGATCAGAACCTTGTTGCGGCTGTCGGTCAGGCCATTGCCAAGTTGAACGCCCGCGCCACCTACGATCGAGCCATCGATCTTGATCAGATGGTCGTCTTGCAATGCGACCACCGTGTAGTCCGTGTCACTGATCGCATCTTCGCGGCCGACGAGGACGCCTTCCATCACATAGATGCCGTCCCCTGAGACGTTCATCGTCTCGCGAACGCCGTTGCCGACCGAGTCGGCGTTGAAAATCTGCAGTGCCATTGTCGTATCCTCTTCGTGTTGCCTGAGCGTCGCTTCGCGCCCCGCGAGGCGTTAAGCTCGTCGTGCGGGCAATAGTCGGAAAGCCCCACACGAGTCCTTGAGAAGCGCTTGAGATTTTCTTGAGAAACGCTTGCTTTCGCCCACGGAGGGTGTTGGCAATGCCCTAGATGCCTGCCGCGATTTCGATGCGGCTACGCGACGAGCTTGAGTCTATCGAGCACGGATCGCAAGTGGGTCTGCTACGGTAAGCTCAGCCGCCAGCCTGCGCTGAAATGCGGACTGATCTTCGCATCCAAACGGATGCGGGGCAGCCTGCAAGGGGGCCGCCAAGGGAGAAGGAAGGCTGCAGTTCATTCTGTCGCGAGGAAAGCGCCGACCTCGGCCTGGAAGCGGGGCCAACCGGGATCGGTTTCGAGGATCAGGTGATTCCTGCCCTCGAGCCCGACGAAGCGGGCGCCAGGAATGTTGGCGGCGAGAAAACGTCCTTCCTCGAAAGGCTGCACGGCGTCATCGCGGCAATGGAGCACCAGCGTCGGCGCCATGACGCGCGGCAGGAGTTCGGCGACGTCCATGTAGTCGGAGACGAGGCGGATGCGCACGGCGTTTTCCGGCGAGGTCGTCTTGCGCTGCAACTCGTTGAACCAGTCCATCTGCTCCGAGGTCGCATCAGGGATGAAGAGCGAGGTGAACATCTGCCGGAAGGCCGGGTTCTGCTGGCCCCAGCCGGTGCGCATCAGCGTGGTCAGCGTCTCCGCCTGCTCGGTGTCGACAGATGTGCCGCGCACCCGGCGGCCGCGCGCGAAGCCGCCATAGAGCACGAGCTTGCTGACGCGCTCGGGATATTTCGCGGCATAGGCGAC
>Ga0335075_10002949_pt1 | contig 27208 bp, 25 predicted proteins | sample Lox_Sample_24_FD_206723 | JGI IMG/M metagenome (GOLD analysis project Ga0335075, IMG submission 206723) | Soil microbial communities from Loxahatchee National Wildlife Refuge, Florida, United States - Lox_Sample_2.4 | ecosystem: Environmental > Terrestrial > Soil > Wetlands | place: USA...
GGTTCCAGCCGAGCATGAGCGACGTCATCTACCACGGCTCGTACGTCCCGCTGCGCGGCGTGCGGATGAGCGAGGCCTACGCGTCGACCCTGCACATCAGCTTCGACGTGCGCGGCGGCCTGCTCATGAGGCAGATCCATCACTGGGCTGCCGACCTGTTCATGGCCGGCATCTTCGCGCACATGATCCGGATCTTCTTCACCGGCGCCTACCGCAAACCCCGCGAGATCAACTGGCTGATCGGCATCACGCTGCTCACCCTCGGCCTGGTCGAGGGTCTGTTCGGCTACTCCCTGCCCGACGACCTGCTGTCCGGCGCGGGCCTTCGGATCCTCGAAGCAATACTGCAGTCAATCCCGATAGTCGGCACTTACCTGGCGTTCTTCCTGTTCGGCGGCCCGTTCCCTGGCCACGACATCATCCCGCGGATGTACATCCTGCACGTGCTGGTGATACCAGGCCTGATCCTGGCACTGGTGAGCGTGCACTTGTTCCTGATGTTCCATCAGAAGCACACGCAGATGCCGGGCAAGGGCAGGACGAACCAGAACGTCGTCGGTGCTCCGATGTACCCGTACTTCATGGCGAAAACGGGCGCGTTCTTCTTCTTCACATTCGCCGCGCTGGCACTGGCCGGGACGTTCACGCAGATCAACCCGATCTGGCTGTACGGGCCGTATAACCCGGTCGCGATGTCGGCCGGGTCGCAGCCCGACTTCTACATGGGCATGCTTGAGGGCTCGCTGCGCGTGTTCCCGGCCTGGCAATGGGTGTTCTTCGGGCACACGTTCGCCTTCAACGACTTCGTGCCCGCGCTGCTGCCGCTGGGAATCGTGTTCGGCGGGGCCGCCATGTGGCCGTTCCTGGAGCAATGGATCACCGGGGACCGGCGCGAGCACCACCTGAACGACCGGCCACGGAACGCGCCTGCCAGGACCGCGCTGGGCATCGCGGTGATCACGTTCTACGGCGTGCTGTGGGCCGAAGGCGCCAACGACATCATCGCTGACCACCTGGACGTCTCGCTGTACCTGACAACCTGGATAGCCAGGATCGCATGGCTCGTCGCGCCGATTCTCGCCTACATCATCACCAAGCGGATCTGCCTGGCCTTGCAGCGCAAGGACAGGCACCTGCTCGAGCACGGCGTGGAGACCGGCATCATCAGGCAGCTGCCCGGCGGCGAGTTCGTCGAGGAGACCAGACCGGTCGACGAAGAGGCCCTCGCCGTGCTCACCTCCCGGGCCATTCCCCCGCCGCTGCGAGCACTGGAGGCAGCCGAGACCGAGGTCCCGCCGCCCGGCATGCGCGGCAGGCTCGGCAAGGTGCGCGAGCGGCTCTACAACGTCGTCACCGAAAGCGTGCCGCTACCCGGACCACATGCGAACGGACATGGGAACGGGCACGGCAACGGCCACGCCGCCATCGAAGGCAACGGCCACGATGGCCGCGGCGATGCCGCGGCCTCGGGCGCTACCGCCAGTCAGGCGGTTCCGCCCGACACGCAAGCCGGTGGCGGCACCGCAGCGCACCCAAAGGACGAGCCAGAGTAGGAAACGGGCCGGCGCAGAACAAAGCACCCCGGCGTGCGCCGCGCCGTTGGGCCCTAGCGCCGGGCGCGCGCTATTCGGCACGAGCGAGCGTCGTCGGAGCAGCACGGGTCGAACGGCCGGGTCAGGAACTCTGGCCGAGTACCTCAAGCTTCGGCACATCGGACATGAGCTGTGCGGTGTAAGCGTGGCTGGGGTGGTCGAGGACGTCTCCGACCGCTCCGAGCTCGACGAGGTTGCCGCTCGCCAGAACGGCCACCGACTGCGCGATGGACCGAACCAGGGAGATGTTGTGAGTGATGAAGACCAGTGACAGGTCGCGCTCGCTCTGAAGCCGGCGCAACAGCTCCACGATGACAGCTTGCACGGAAACGTCCAGCGCGGAAGTGACCTCGTCGCAGACCAGCACTTCCGGTTCAACTGCAAGGGCACGAGCGATTGCGACTCGCTGGCGCTCGCCTCCGGATAGTTCGTCTGGGTATCGCGCCAGGTAGTGCTCGGGTAGCGAAACGTCGCGGAGCACCTGGACGCTCCGCTCCGCAAGTTCCCTGCGCGAGAGCTGGAAGAAATGCCTAAGCGGGAGGCTGATGATCTGCTCGATTGTCTTCCGTGGGTTCAGCGCCGTGTACGGGTTCTGGAAAATGTACTGCATCTTCCGCACCGACTCCTTGGGCCGGTGGCGGGCGGCGCCGGCCAGAGCGGCACCGTCGAAGGTGAGTGTGCCCTTGAAGCTGGGGTGAAGGCCCACCAGGCAGCGCGCCAGAGTGGTCTTGCCCGAGCCCGATTCGCCCACGATGGCCAGGCAGGAGTTCGCATCCAGCGTCAGCCCGACCTGGTGAAGGATCTCAGCCTTGCCGTAGGACGCGGTCAGGTCATCGACGACGACGCGCGGCGCTTTGCCTGAGGCGGTCGAGGCAGCGAGAGCCACTCGTTCCCGAGCAGCCGACCGCGGCTCATGGGCCTTCAGGCACCGCACCTCCCGCGCGTCTACCAACACCTGTTCTGGCTTCGTCTCCAAGCACGCCGAATCAGCCATCTCGCAGCGCGGCGCGAAGAAACAGCCAGCTGGCCGCGAGCCAGGCCGGGGCGGATAGCCCTCGATGCCGCGCAGGACCTCAGACCGCTCGGGGGAGGGGATCGCGGCGAGGAGCCGGCGCGTGTACGGATGCACCGGATCCGCGAAGACCTTGTCAGTGGGACCGACCTCGACAACCCGGCCGGCGTACATAACCGCGACCTTGGATACGAGCTGGCCGACGACAGCCAGGTCGTGGCTGACATAGACGGCCGCGCAGCCGTGGAGGGAGGTCAGCTCGGTGACGGTGTCGAGGATGTGCCGCTGGGTTGAGACGTCCAGGCCGGTGGTGGGCTCGTCGAGCACGATGAGAGATGGACGGCAGGCGAATGCCATGGCGATCGCGACCCGCTGCTGCTGGCCGCCGGACAGCTGATGCGGATAGCGGCGGAGATAGGCGCGATCGGACGGAAGCCGCACGGCGTGCAGGATCTCGGCCAGCCGGTCGTCCATGTCCTGCTGGCTCGGCTGCTCCTTCAGCACCTCAACGAGCTGCGCCCGGAGGCGCAGCGCCGGGTTGAGAGCAGCGGCCGGGTCCTGCGGAACGTACGAGACCTTCGTGCCGCGTGCCTCCTGAAGCTCGTTCGGACCAAGCGCCAGGAGGTCGGTGCCGTCGAGCAGGACCTTGCCGGAAGCGATCTTGAGCCCGCGGCGCGCGTGGCCCAGCAGAGCGAGCGCGACCGTTGTCTTGCCCGAGCCCGACTCTCCGACCAGGCCAAGAACCTCGCCGGCACCGACCTGGAAACTAACCTCGTCGACGACGTCGGGGTCGTTCGGCCGGCGCAGGTTAATGCGGAGGCCTTCGACCGAGAGACGGACGGGCGTGGCCCGGCTAAGGCCGCCCTTGTCCGGCGGAACGACTGGGGTGTGAACCGATGCCATCTGCTTCACAGCCATCCGAGCCGGTAGGCGGGCTCGCTGGTCCAGCCGGCCGGGGGATCGTTCGCGCCGGAGCGGACCTCCTCCAGCAGCCGTCCGACGGTGGCAACGATTTCGTCGCTGCGCTGAGCAAGAGCCGCGGTGTCCGGGTGCTCAGCGACGCTCAGCATTCCGGGCAGGTCCGTCAGGCGCTTGCCGAGCCAGCCCAGCGGATCAGCGGTGAGCGCAGGATCGAACTTGCGCCAGCTCGGGTCCCATCCGTCGAAGACCGGATGATAGTGAACGCGGTCGTTCGTGCCCCGGCCCTCCGGGAAGGTCTCGAAAAGGTCAACGCGGAAGAGCGGCGTCTCGACGGACATCGGCTGGGCTGAGTAGATGGTCGCGCGCAGCGGTTGCCGCTCCAGCTGCCGGAGTTCCAGGCGAACACCAGACTCGGCGCCCTCCTGACCAGCCTCAGGGCCCGGGTCCACGAAATAGACGTCGCCGGTGACCAGGCAGATCTCTTGAAAGCCATAGAGGTAGAGCATCTGTTACCTTCTCCCGGTTGAAGATGGCCGAGTCACTGGAACCGCTCAATCTGGAGCGCGCCCCGATCGCTTCCCATCGACACTCTGGCGAATGCGTCCGTCAGAGTGTTCACGCCGATCGTCAGGGCCGCGATCATGAGCGCGGGCGCGAGGACCCCCCACGGGTTAGTGCTGATCCCGGAGATGTTCTCGTAAATCATCTCGCCCCAGCCGGGGGCGGGCGGGGCCTGGCCGAAGCCGAGCAGGCTCAAGCCAGCGATGATGGCCGTCGACCAGGCTAGGCGCAGACCAGACTCGACCATGAGCGGGCTCACGACGTTCGGCAGCACCTCGCCGAACAAAATCCTTGTCCGGCGCAGCGCGATGGCCTCGTCCGACGCGATGAAGTCCCGTTCGGTCACGTCGATCGACGCCGACCGGATGACGCGGGCGACGGCCGGCAGATGGCTGAAGGCGACCGCAAGGACGATCAGCCAGAGCTTCGACCCGACGACTGAGATCAGCAGCAGGACGAGGACGATCTGCGGGAACGCAAGCAGGATGTCGACAGTCCGCATCAGGACCGTGTCGATCCGCCCCCGGAAATAGGCCGCCGACATTCCGATGATAGCGCCTAGGCCCACGCCGATGACCGTTGCCGCGGTCGCCATGATGAGCAGTACCCAGCCACCGTCGAGCACACGCGCGAGAACGCTCCGGCCGAGAACATCAGTGCCGAGCCAGAAGCGAGACGAGGCGGGGGAGAAGAAGATGCCCTCCGTCGTGTCGGGCGGCGACGGCGTGACGAACGGGCCGATGGCCGCCGCCGCGACCACGATGACGACCAGCGTCAGGCCGACTCGACCCCGTCCGGTCCTCAGTGTGCGGCGAAGGTTGCCGGCTGCCCGGCGATTCCGCGGCGCGGCACTGACAGCCGCGTCGCTCGTGATGGTCGTCATGCTGCGGCCAGCCTCGTGTAGCGGCGTCTGGGTGTCACGACCAGCACGGCCATGTCAGCCAGAATGTTGATGACGATGTAGAAGGCGGCTAGGGCGACGACGATGAACTGAATCGTCGGGACATCGCGGTCGCTGACGGCGTTGACCAGCCCCTGGCCGATACCAGGAAAGTTGAAGATGTACTCGACCAGGACGATGCCGCCAGCCAGGTAGATGAAGTTCAAGCCCGAAACCTGGATGACTGGGGCCAGCGCGTTCGGCAGCGCATGGGCCACTGCGACCCGGACCGGCTTCAGGCCCTTGAGCCTGGCCAACTCGACGTAGTCAGACTCAAGTGCGTCGATGAGGGCGCCTCTGGTCATCCGGTAGATGTAGGGCAAGATCACGATCGCGAGCGTCGCCACGGGGAGAATCAGCAAGCGCGGCGTGTTCCACGCGTATTCGCCGAGTGGAACAACGGAGACGGCTGGCAGGATGCGCCAGACGACCGTGGCAAAGATGGTGACGAGGAAGACGGCGATGACGAAGTCGGGAACGGCTGAGACGCTGAGAGTGACGACCGCAAGCACTCGGTCGACCAACTTGTCCTTGTGCAGCGCCGAGTAGATCGCAAGCGGGATGCCAACGATGCTGCCGACGAACGCGGCTAGCACGACCAGGATCGCCGAGTTGATGAGCCGGGGTTTGACCAGGCTCCACACCGACTGGCCGCCGCTCGCGAGGGAGTGACCGAAGTTGCCCTGGAGCAGTCCGGACAGCCATGCCCAGTACTGCGAGAGCACTGACTGATTGAGATGCAGCTGTTGCTCAGTCTGCTTGATCAGCGCAGGCGTGGCATGGGTCCCCAGGATTGCCGTCGCCGCGTTGCCGGGCAGCGCCTGTGTCGCCCAGAAGACGATGACGCTGATGACGAACAGTGTTACGACGCCGTAGCCGAGCCGGTACAAGAACAGGGGCGCGAGGTCGTGGCGCTGCCGCCAGTTGAGCCTTCGCGCGGCCTCCGTCGTCATCGTGTCACCACCTTTAAATCGTGATTCGGTGTGAAACAACTGGAGCTCGCGCCGGCGCTTCAAGCGCCGGCGCGAGCTCGTGAACTAGTCGTCGACCCAGAAACGGCGCAGGTCCCAGTTGTTGAAGGCCGTCCCGGCCTTAGACGGGCCATCGCCGTGCACCTTGGGAGAGAGTCCGTCGATGATGGGCAGGAACACCGGGAGGATGTAGCCGCTCGACGCATAGTCGATGGCCTGCATCTCGTGGACGATTTCCCGCTGCTTCGTCTCGTCGAGGGTGCTGATGGCCTCGTTGTAGAGCGCCGCGTAGGCCGCATCGTTGAAGTGCGTCTCGTTGAACGGTGATCCCTTGCCGAGCGTGGACAGGGAAACCTCGTTCAGGTACGGGTTGGAGTACCAGAAGCTGTTGGCGAACGGCCAGAGCGTGTAGCTGTTGTTAAAGTCCGTGGCGGTGACCTGGTTCAGGTTGATCTTCACGCCCGCCGTCGCTGCCTGCTGCTGGAAGAGCTCGGCCTCGGTCAGATAACCCTGAGCCTGCGGAGCTATCGCGAGGCTCAGCGTCAGGTTGCTGTGACCGGCCTTGTTCAGCAGGTACTTCGCCTTCTCGATGTCCTGCTGCCGCTGCGGAAGGCTGTGGTCGTAGTCCGGGTCCCAGTAGGCGAAGACGTCGTTGCCGATCGCGCCGTAGCCGCCGTAGACGGACTCGCGGATCGCATGCCGGTCGACGCAGAGCTTCAGAGCCTCGCGCACGTTCGGGTCGTTGAACGGCGCAAGGTCGACTCGCATGGTCCAAGGGCAGAACCCGCCGCCGTTGGAGATGTTCAGCTGCATTCCCGCGCCCTTCAGCTGCGCGATAGACGTGGCTGACAGCTGGTCGATGGCGTTGACCTGGCCGGAGATCAGCGCGTTGACGCGAGCGGTTTCCTGCGTGTAGTCGGTCATCACGACCTTGTCCACGTAGGGAAGGCCCGCCTGCCAGTAATTCGGGTTACGGGACATCTCGCTGGCTTGTCCGGGCACGAAGGAGTCCAGTTTGAACGGCCCGGTCCCGATGGTCTGGCCGGCCTTCCAGCCCACGGGGACGATGTAGTACTCGTAGACGGGAAGGGTCTTCAGGAACATGGAGAACGGCTTGACACACGGGAACTCCACCGTGTAGGTGTCGACCTTTTTGATGTTCTTCGTGTCGAGAAGCTGCATGGCCTCCGCGCCGTAGCCCGGATCCTTCGGGTTCATGATCTGCTGGAAGGTGTAGATCACGTCGTCAGCGCTGAGCGGCTTGCCGTTGTGGAACGTGATGCCCTTCCGCAGCCGTACCGTCCAGACGGATCCGTCTTTGTTCGGCTCGATCGATTCGGCGAGCAGGGGGACGGAATTCATGTTCGCGTCCCACATCGCCAGCGGTTCGAAGACCTGCGGGAGCCGCGCGTAGTCGGGCGGCAGCCCAGGCTTCAGTGGGTTCATCGCGTCAGAGGAGCCGCCACTGCCGATGGCGAACTGAAGCGTGCCGCCCCTCTTCGGCTTTCCGCCTGCTGAACTGCTGCCTGTTGTGGCCGAGGGAGAAGAAGAACCGCACGCGCTCAGGATGGCTGCCGAGCCCACAGCGAGCGTGCCAACCGCCCCCAGGCGCAGGAAGTCGCGCCGACCCGGGCCGTCACCGAACCCTGGGCCACTCATCATGCCGCGATCGTCCTTCATGAAGCTCCAATCCGGTCGCTAGGGCCCACTGCGAGGCCGTGCCGGCGTAGCCAGGAAATAGCGTCCGCCTGGCTCTCTCGAGTCGCCGACCGGCTGCAGATGACCCCAGGGGATTCGCAATGTGACGCGAGTGTTGCACCGGCATATCTAACGTGTCAAGAGATTGGTTGGCGCTGCATGTCATTCGTGACACAAGCGATTCGTGACGCTCGGGGCAGGCCACGGAAGAGCGCGTTGCAGAGATCTCGGCCCGGCGGAAAGGCGTCGGCGGGTGCGCTGGACACGGCTACGCCGCTCCGCCTGGCAGGCACGGAGCGGCTCCGTCGCTAGGCCAGGCCGGCGTCGCCAGCCGACCGCCGCTGTCAGCTGTTGCGGATCGCGTCGAACGCGTTGACCAGCGTCTTTCCGCGCGACAGCTTGCTCAGGATCCGGTGCAGCTGAGTGCGCTGCGTCGGTGAGATATCGGCCAGGAACTTGGTGTCGAAGTCGTCGACGAACCGGTCGATGCGCTCGAGCATCTCCCGCCCGTTAGGGGTGATCGACACGACGTACCGCCGCCGGTCGCGCAGCCCGCGGGTCCGGGCGACGAGGCCCATCGTCTCGAGATCGTCGATCGTCGCGACCATCGTGGCGGAGTCAATGCGCAGGTAGGTGCCCAGATCCTGCTGCGATGTCGGTCCGCGATCGAGCAGCGTGCCCAGCACGCTGTAGTGCCGTATCTTGAGCCCGAACTGTGCGAACTGGCTCTCCATCAGGCGGAAAATCACCTGCCCGACCTTCTGCGCCAGGCAGCTCGGGTGTATCGACATGTGGTCGGGCACGAGCGATGGGCACGGGTCGATCCCGACGACGACTTCACCGTCACCCACGGCGCTGGTAGAGGTCATGCTGCGTTCCCTTCAACGTGGTGCCGGTGATCGGTGGCACAGGCGGCTGCGCAACAGTCTGACGCAGTGTCGAGCAGAACAACATGCCTCCATCCCTGAGGCGGCAGCATAGCGAATCGTTTTTGGCGCAAACAACATGTGGCGCGAACCAATCGCTTGACAAAGCTGGGGCTCGAAGGGATGGTTGGGGAGTCCTGGCAGGTGGAGGAATATGTGGCGCGGTTGATCCACTAGCTTAATGAGTTCCGTGGCGAGATCACTGATTGATCTCAGGCCGTGCGTGTCCGGCACCTGCGACCTTGTCGGTGCCGAGCATCTCGAGAAGCCGGCCGTCGATCCGGCAGCTATCTGGTATGCACCAGCGAGCCGAAGCCTGGTCCGGATCGGCAATCCTGCAGTCGCCATGCCGGTCTGGCGCCGGTCAGATCCGCGGGCGGACCGGTCGCTGCCAGGACGGTAATCGGAGACGGTTCGTCGCTCGGCGAGCAGCGACCATCGATGAAGGAGATTCATGGAGGACTTGAGCGGCCGCGTCTACGTCATTACCGGCGGCGGCACCGGGATCGGGCGAGCGATCGCGGAGCAGGTCGGCCGTCGAGGTGCGACGGTCGTCCTCGCCAGCCGTGCCGCTGATCATCTCGAACCCGCGGCGGCAGAACTCCGCGCCGCCGGGATCGCGGCCGATATCCGGGTCGTCGATGTGCGCAACGCTGATCAGGTCCAGGAGATGATCGACTCCGTCGCTCTGAGCTTCGGCCGCCTCGACGGGCTGGTCAACAACGCGGCCGGGAACTTCGTAGCCCCGGCTGAGCGCATCTCGGCGAACGGCTGGCGTGCTGTCGTCGACATCGTCCTGAACGGCACCTGGTACTGCACGAGCGCGGCCGGTCGCTGGTGGATCGAGCACGAGCAGCCCGGTGTCGTACTGAACGTCATCGCCACCTACGCGTGGACCGGGCATCCGGGCACCGTTCACAGCGCGGCCGCAAAGGCGGGCGTGCTCGCGATGTCCCGGACCCTCGCGGTGGAGTGGGCATACCGGCACATCCGCGTGAACTGCCTGGCTCCCGGTCCCACCGACACCGACGGGGCTGGCGCGGCGCTGTGGAGCGCGCCGGACCAGCGCGACACGGTAACGAGCTCTGTGCCGTGGCGGCGCATCGCATCTCCGCAGGAGATAGCCGACATCGCGGCCTTCTTGCTGAGCGACCGGGCCGACTATGTCACCGGCGAGGTGCTGACGGCTGACGGCGGACAGTGGCTCGGCAAGCAGGTGTACGGCGACCCTGTGATCCCGCTCGGCGCTCTCGTCGCCAGCGACGGTACGGAAGCAGCGACAAGCTAGCCCAGCGTGCGACTGGCCAGGGCGGTCAAGGCGCCTGTCAGCGCGAAGGCGGCGAGCAGGATGATCGCATGGCCATAGCCGGTCAGCAGTGCGAGCGCAGCCGCGTGTGACACTCGCGACGCAGTGCCCGCGAAGAACTCGCGGCGAAGGCCGGCCGCGAGCGGTGCAGTGACCAGCGTGAGGACGACAGCTGTACTCAGGACCCAGCCGACGTTCCCCAACATCAGCCTCGTGCCGTTGATCACCCCAGCGCTGACCTGCGGCGCCCGGAGCATCACGATGTTGGCGTTGCTGGGGCCAAAGATGCCGCCACCAGCACCGATCAGCATGAGCGAGACGAGGATCCAGGGGTAGCCATGCCTGAGGGCGATCGCGAGGAAGGCCAGTCCGAGGAAGGCGATCACCGAGCCGGCGACGGCCAGGGTATCCGGCCGCACCCGTTTTGTCAGTCGGCCTGCCGACGTAGCCGCCGTCGCTGACACGATGGCCAGCGGAGTGACCTTGACGCCGGCGAGGATCGGGCTGTCGCCTGCGACCGCCTGGAAGTAGAGGACCATCAGCAGGACCGGGCTCCACTGAGCCATCGCGTTCGCCAAGGCCGAGGCCATCGCGAGCGACAAGGACCGGTTCCTGAGGATGCCCAAGTCAAGAAGCGGATCTCGGGCGCGCAGCTCTCGCGTGACGAAGAGGCAGAGCAGCACCACGCCGCCGCCAGCCCCGAACAGGACGACCGGTGCTGCCCATCCGCTGTCCTGCGCAAGCGAGAGGCTGACGATCAGTCCGCCGAGGCCGGTCAGTATCAGGACGTTCCCGCGTATGTCGAGCGAGGGACGGCGGGACGGCCTCACGTCCGGCTGCAGGACTGAGCGACCGAGCAGCCAGCACACGATCCCGACCGGCACGTTGAGGAGGAAAATCCACCGCCACCCCGCAACCTCCGAGATCGTGCCGCCAACGGAGGGACCGATGAGCTCGGCGACGGAGATAGATGCGATGTAGATGCCCAGGCCATGGTTGACGCGGTCCGCGGGCAGCAGCTCAAGCAGGATCGCAGCGCTGTTCGCCCAGATGGTCGCGGTCCCCGCTGCCTGGCACACCTGCAGGCAGACGAGCAGCCACGGTGCTGGCGCCATCCCGGCGAGCAGGCTGGCGGTGGTGAAGACCCCTATCCCGGTGAGGTAGACGGCGCGGCGTCCCGCCAGATCTCCCAGTCGGCCCATCGTCAGCATCAGTGACGTACTCACACACGACGGCGTGAGCACGATGAAGGCGGCAGTGAGAGCGCTGGCGTCGAAGTGCCGCACGACAGACGGCACCGCGACGCTCAGGGTGTTGGAGCTGAGGCTCACCAGGAACGTTGCCAGCGACACGGCCGCGAGCACAAGCCGTGCCGACGATCGCGCCGACGACACGACAACCGCGGAACTCGCCACGGCAGCATGCTAGAAGGCAGCACGAATGATTGGGGACCACTAACTACATGTTGTGCTAATCAATTCCTTGACAGTGCTGCTCGGGCGGCGAGATATTAAGCCGACAAGCTTCGTGACCCCCGGTGACTCGTGACTGGTGAGGAGTGCTCGTGCGGCTTGAGCTCACGCCCGAACTTCAGGTCTTCCGCGATGAGATGCAGGACTGGATAGCTGCCAACACGCCGGCCGGTCTCGATCAGCTGGCGGACTGGAGCACGCCGTGGGGCGCCATGGGCAGATATCAGCTCGTGGAGGAGGCCCGGACTCACCCGCTGTACGCGGAGTGGGAGCAGCGGCTGCTCGGGGCCCGGCTAATCTGCCCGAACTGGCCTGGCGAAGTGGGCGGTCGCGGCTGGGACCCGGTTCGCCTGGCGATCTTCGAAATCGCCTGCGCCGAGGCAGGAGTGCCGAGGATCGAACGCGGGATGGGCGAGTCGCTGGTCGGTCCCTCCGTGCTGAGTTCTGGGACACCGGAGCAGATCGCTCGCTTCCTGCCGAGGATCATCACTGGTGATGACAACTACTGTCAGGGATTCTCCGAGCCCGACCACGGCTCCGACCTGGCCGCAGTGGCGACGCGCGGAGTCGTCGACGGGGACGAGATCGTCATCAACGGCCAGAAGGTGTGGACGTCCGGAGCGCACGCGGCGAACATGATCTTTGTGCTGTGCCGGACAGATCCCGCCGCGCCGAAGCACAAAGGTCTCTCGTTCGTCCTCGTGCCCTTTACGGCCGACAACGGCGTCGAGGTGCGCAGGATCCGGATGATCAACGGGATTGGCGAGTTCAGCGAGGACTACTTCGACGGTGCGCGGGCACCGCTGGCGAACGTCATCGGCGGCCTCAACAACGGCTGGCGAGTCGCCATGACGGCGCTGTCGTACGAGCGCGGCGTCGAGGCCGCGACCCAGTACCTGTCGTACCTGCCGGAGTTCTGGGACCTAGTCGGCCAGGCGCGCAAGACAGGACGGATCGACGACCCGGTCCTGCGCCAACAGCTCGCCCGCGCATACCTCAACGTCGACCTCATGCGCTCCAGCGGGCTCCGCACGCTCGCGCGGCTCATCCGGGGGCTCGCGCCCAGTTCGCTTGAGGCGATCAACAAGCTGCACTGGAGCGAGCACCACCGCTGGCTCGGCGATGTCGCGATCGACCTGGAAGACAATGCCGGGCTGGTGCGGCCCGAAGGCGCCGACTACCCGATGTCGCGGTGGCAGGACCTGTACTTGTCCAGCCGCTCCGGCACCATCTACTCCGGCACCAACGAGATCCAGCGCAACATCATCGCCGAGCGGGTTCTCGGTCTGCCCAAGGAACCCGCCGCAGGCGGCCCGTCGGGCGCACAGACCCAGGGCGGCGCCGCGAGCGCCGGCCGCCCGGCCACCGAGTCTGTCACCCGCGAAGACGCAGGTGAGTCCGACGCCCTGCCAGGACTCGTACTGAGCCCGGAGCAGCGGGACTTTGCCGACAGCATCAGGCACTTTCTCGGCCAGCGGGCTCCGGTCAGCGCGTCGCGCAGCTTCATGACAGATCCTGTCGGCTACGACCCAGGTGTCTGGCAGCAGATGGCCACCCAGCTCGGCCTGCAAGGGCTCCGAATCCCCGAGCAGTTCGGCGGGTCCGGCATGGGCTTCGTCGAGACGCGCATCGCGCTCACCGAACTCGGCCGCGAGCTGTACACCGGGCCGTTCCTGGCCTCGGCCGTCCTGGCGACCGAGGCGATCATGGCGACCGAGGACGATGCGGCCATGGCCGACCTACTTCCAGGCCTGGCAGCCGGAGAGACCATCGGGGCCCTCGCGCTCTGGGACGACGCGGTCAGCAACGAGCGGGCCGGAATCCAGACCACGGCGCAGCAGGACGGCACGGGCTGGCGGCTCGATGGCCGTAAGGCGATCGTCCTGCACGGTCAGACCGCGACGCTGCTGGTAGCCGCCGCGGCAACGAGCAGCGGGGTGTCGCTGTTCGCGGTGGACCCGAGCGCCGAGGGCGTCACGGTCTCGCCCCTCCCGTCCTTCGACCAGACCCGCCAGCTCGCGAGCATCGAGTTCCTTAACGTGCGCGCCCGGCTCCTCGGCGCAGAGGGCGCGGCCTGGCCCATGATCGAAGCCGTCGTGGACAGGGCGGCGACCGCGCTGGCGGCCGACTCCCTGGGCGTGGCCGAGCGTGCACTCGACCTCACCGTGGCCTACGCCAAGACGCGGTATCAGTTCGACCGGCCGATCGGATCGTTCCAGGCGATCAAGCACAAGTGCGCGAACATGCTAGTCAGCGTCGAGCTAGCCCGGTCGGCTCTGTATTACGCCGCGCGCGCCGCCGACTCCGAGCCCGACGAACTGCGGACGGCCGCCAGCATCGCGAAGATCCAGTGCACCGAGGCCGCCTCGCTGGTCACCGGCGAGACCATTCAGATCCACGGCGGCATCGGCTTCACCTGGGAACACGACGCACACCTGTTCTTCAAGCGTGCGCGCACCAACGCCGCACTGCTCGGCGATCTGACGTACTACCGCGAGCGGATGCTGCAAGCCATCGGCGTATAACGCAGGGTCCCGGTCGGGGGTGCGCGGCTGTTGCGCGCCGGTCGCGGCACGGCGGCGTGTACCTGCACGCACGACAAGAGCTTCTGACGAGTCAACTGCTGACTGGAGGAACACATGACCGACACCGGCAAGGTGCTCACGGCGAAAGACGGCGCCGTCGCCACCATCACCATCAACCGGCCCGAGCGGATGAACGCACTGGACAGCTACGCACTGGCGGAACTGTACGACGCACTTGCCAGTGCAGCCCACGACCCGGAAGTCCGGGCCATCATCCTGACGGGCACCGGCCGGGGCTTCAGCGCTGGAGCTGACGTCAAGGAGTGGGCGAATGAGGATGCCGAGGCACGGCCTGGCGAGGATTGGGTCACCCTGTCCCACCGGGTGATGTCACGCCTCTACCGGCTGCCTAAGCCAGTCGTCGCGGCGGTCAACGGCGTCGCAGTCGGTGCCGGGTTCGACCTCGCACTCGCCTGCGACTTCCGCATCGGCGCGGCGAGCTCGCGATACGGCTCGGTGTACATCAACATCGGATTCTCACCAGATGCCGGAGCGAGCTTCCTGCTGCCCCGCATCGTCGGAATGACCCGCGCCAAGGAGCTCATCTACACCGGACGCATCATCGACGCGACGGAGGCAGCTGAGATCGGTGCGATCTGCTCCGTCGTCCCCGACGAGGAACTGATGAGCACCGCGCGCGAGCTGGCGGAGCGCCTTGCGGCCGGCCCCTCGGTGGCGATCGGCCTCGCCAAGGAGAACATCCAGGACCACTGGACGTCGACCATCGAGAACGCGCTGCGCAATGAACAGAGGGCGGGCGCGATCTGCTCTCGCACGGAAGACCACGTCGAGGGCCTGAAGGCTGTCAACGAGAAGCGCGCGCCCCAGTTCATCGGGCGCTGACGCGGCTCATGGACCGATCCGAGCAACTTGCCAAGCTGCTGAATCCCGCCAGCGTCGCGGTGCTGGGTGCGTCCCAGCGAGCTGGCTGGGGCCTGACCACGATCCGGAATCTGGACGGCATCGGCTTTGCTGGCCAGATCTACCCCGTCAATCCGCGTTACCAGGAAGTGGCAGGCAGACAATGCTTTCCGTCGCTTCGCGACCTGCCCCAGCCACCGGACGCCGTGGTTATTGCCGTCCCAGCGGCGGGAGTCCCCGCCGCTGTCGAGGAGGCAGCCGAGTGCGGCGCCGCAGCTGCGGTCGTGTACGCGAGCGGATTCGGAGCGCCGGGCGAGGGTGAGGGCGGCACGACCGGGCCGGATAGCCTGCGTGCCCGGATGACCGGATTCGGCGCGGACAAGCGCATCGCGATCCAGGGCCCGAACTGCCTCGGGGCGATCAACTACGCCCGGCGGGCGGCGATGTGGGGGATCACGATGCCGTTCGAGCACGCAGGTACCGACAACGGGGTGGCTCTAATCGCCCAGAGCGGCAACATGGCGCTGACGCTGGCCGGAACGAACCGCGGCTTCCGGCTGTCACACCTCGTCTCCTGTGGCAACCAGTTCGACGTCACCGCCGCCGAGCTCATGGCGGCAAGCCTCGCCGACCCGGCCGTCCGGGCGATCGCCGTCATGCTGGAGAGCATCCCCGATCCTGACCTGTTCCGGGTGGCCATGCTGCATGCTGCCGAACGCGACGTTCCCGTTGTTGTGCTCAAGGTGGGCACGTCCGAGCGGGCCAGGCAGGCCGCGGTCGCGCATACGGGATCGCTGTCCGGGTCTGCTGCCGTGCACCGATCGTTCTTCCGTCAGTACGGCGCCGTCCAGGTCGACGATCTCGACGAGCTTGCGGCCACAGTGGCCGTGCTTTCTGCGCCACAGCGGCCGCGCGGTGGCGGTGTCGCGATCTTCGCCAGCTCAGGCGGGGAATGCGGGCTTTCGTCCGACGTCGCGCAGTCGGTCGGCGTGGTGCTGCCCGACCTGCCGGACCAGATCGCCGATGAGCTGACCCGACTGCTGCCGGACTTCGCTCACGTGACGAACCCGCTGGACCTGACGGCCGGTGGCTGGGGCGACGCCGAGCTGTACGGGAAGGTCATCGAACTGCTCGGACGCGCACCCGGAGTCAGCAGCGTGGTTGGCATCGGGGACGCCCCGACCCTTGGCGGTGGCGAGCTCGCGGCCGGGTGGAACGGGATTATCGACGGCTTGCACGCTGGCGCGGAGCGGGTCCGGACATCCGGGGTGGTGGTCGCCGGGCTGAGCAGCATAGGTGACCTGCATCCCGATGTGCCGCGCAAGCTGGCTGACAGCGGCGTCGTGCCGCTTGCGGGCCTACGCCCCGGGTTGTCGGCGCTGGCGAAGGCAGGCTGGTACGCGCACTGGCGTGCGGCACGGGCCAGGGCTGCGGCGGGAAGTCAGAACAGCTGCAGTGCGTATTCCGGGAGCCAGGTAGACGGCGTCGCCGGGCAGGTCGCAGCGGAGGATGCCGTCGGCGCTGCGTCAGATGCCGGTGCTGCTGCGCGGCAGCTGCTGGACGGCAAGGGCGTCGGCCCGGTGCCTGAGGAACTGGCGAAGCGTGTGCTTGCTTGTTACGGCGTTCACTCACCAGGCCGCGAGTTGGCAGGAACCGCCAATGCCGCAGCCGAAGCCGCCGCTCGCATCGGCTATCCCGTAGTGGTGAAGGTCGCGGCGGCAGGCATCCAGCATAAGACCGAGGTTGGTGGCGTGCGCCTGAACCTGCGGGTGCCGGACGAGGTTGTGCAGGCGGCCGGCGCGCTTCTGGACCTGGGCCGTCGACGTGACCCGGCCGCTATGGTGCTGGTCGAGCGGTTCGTGCCACCGGGTCTCGAGCTGATCGTCGGGGCACGACGAGATGAAATGTTCGGCCCGATCGTGATGGTCGGCCTCGGCGGTATTCTCACCGAGTTCTTCGAGGATGTGTCGCACCGGCTGACACCCGTGGCGATCACGGACGCCGAGGCGATGATTTCCGAGCTAGCCGGACGGCGGCTGCTTGACGGCTTCCGCGGGCAACCGGGCGCGGATGTCTCGAAGCTAGCCCGGCTCGTCGTGGCGATCTCGCGGCTGATGACCGACCACGATGACATTGCCGAACTCGATATTAATCCGGTGGTGGCCGATCCGGCGTCCGGGGAACTGCTCGCGCTCGACGCGATGCTCGTGCTGGCGGATCCGGGCCGGCAGGTCGCCGGCCAGCCTGAGGGCGCCGAATACATGTCCCGCGGGACGGCGCTGGTGAGCCTCACGCCGTCAGCGTCATCGTCGGCCGACCATGTCTCACGGTGACAGGAGGGCGTCTAGGTGAGACCTGGCGCCGTCGCGATCGCCGGAGCGGCGGAGAGCGAGTTCATCGGCAAGGTACCGAGCATGTCCGCGATCGAGCTGGCGGCTACGTCAGCGCAGCGCGCGCTGGCTGACTGCGGGCTTGAGGCCAGAGACATCGACGGGATCGCCACCGCACAGCTATCGCCGATCGACGTTGCCTACTACTTGGGCATCGAGCCGGACTGGATCGACGGGACGAGCGTTGGCGGCTGCTCATTCCTCGTTCATGTGCGGCACGCCGCAGCGGCGATCGTCGCCGGGCTCGCCCGCAACGTGCTCATCGTCCACGGCGAGTCCGGCAGGTCACGTGCCGGGCAGCCGCCCTGGATGACAGATCCGGCCAACGCCGAGGGTCAATTCGAGACACCGTTCGGGATGTGGGGACCACCGGTGTCTATGACGATCCCGGCAATCCGCTATATGCACGAGACCGGCCTCACGCACGAGCAGCTCGCGTACGTGCCAGTGGCGCAGCGCAAGTGGGCGGCGCTCAACCCGCGGGCCATGAGACGCGATCCGATCACGGTGGACGACGTGCTCGATTCCCCGATGATTGCCTACCCGTTTCACCTGCTGGAGTGCTGCCTGGTCACTGACGGCGGCGGCGCGCTAGTCGTGACCGCTGCCGACCGTGCAGCCGACTTGCAGCGTAAGCCGGTCTACGTGCTCGGCGCCGGCGAAGCGTGCGAGGCGCCGATCGTGTCGCAAATGGAGGACATGACCACCTCGAAGGCATTCCGCCGGTCCAGCGCGGTCGCTTTCGCTGCCGCCGGGCTGAAGCCGAGCGATATCGATCACGTCATGATCTATGACGCCTTCGCGCACCTGCCGATCTTCGGCCTGGAAGACTGCGGATTCGTCGGCCGCGGCGAGGCAGGTGCCTTCATAAGCGATGGCAACACGGAGCCCGGCGGGACACTGCCGTTGAACACAAACGGAGGCGGGCTGGCATACACGCACACCGGGATGTACGGGATGTTCGCGATCCAGGAAGCAGTGCGTCAGCTTCGGTGCGAGGCGGCGGCGCAGGTGGCGGGCGTGCGGACCAGCTTCGTGCAGGGCCTGGGCGGCAACTTCTTCATGGCCGCGGGGTCGCTCGTGCTGAGTAACGAGGGGCCATGACCAGGACCGTTCTCGATCATGTTGCCGTGGCGACGCGAGTACTCACCGACGGCTGGGATCTGTTCGGCGGTGTCCTCGGAGGCAGGTGGGCCTACGGCGGCAACGATCCTGGCTACTGGTGGGGACAGCTGCACTTTCGTACTGGACCGAAGATCGAGCTGCTGACCCCGACGGCTGGCCCCGACGCTGCGTTCCTCGAGCGGTTTCTGACCACCCGCGGGCCCGGTCCGCACCATCTGAACTTCGGCGTCACCAACATCGGCGATACGCTCGCGCGAGTACGCGCCCTGGGCATCGAGCCTGTCAAGGTCAACCTGGACAGCGCGACATGGAAAGAGGCATTCCTCCATCCCCGCGACGCCTACGGGATCGTCATTCAGATAGCGCAGCAGTCCGGCCCGCTACCGCAGTTCGCTCGGCCGCCCGAACTGCCCGAACCTGGCGCAGCCAGTGACTTCGTACTCGCAGAACTGCGCGTCGACGACATCGACGGCGCCGTCCGGCTCTATTCTGCGGCGCTGGAAGGCGAAGTTGCCAGCCGCAGCGAAACCGACAGCGAGCGGACGGCGGAGCTCACTTGGCCGCACGGCGCACGGATCCGCCTCGTGCAAAGCGGCGCTTCAGCTCTGGCAGCGCCCGCACAGCAGGCGGACTGCGGGCTCAGCCTTCTGCGCTTCAGCCGTGATGCTCCTGATCTCAGCCTGGGAGAACCCGCAAGGATCGCCGCCCTCTCCCGCCGCTTGGGAGTGTCCCTTGCGTTGAACGACTGAGAGCGCACCGGACCTGCCGGGTACCGGAAAGTGCGCTGCTCAATAGCATTCGCTTCGTCCGACCGGTCGATATCGATCATCTTGGACCAGGCAGCCGGTTGATATCGCGCCAGCGAAGACAACGCCAGGGGCACCGCTCGCAGTGCCAGCCTCGGGTGCAGCGGCCGGCTCATCGATCCGATGGCGTCCCGTGCCACCTAGAAGTAATCGCACAGCTCGGACATGCGGCCGCGGGCACTACCTCGACCCGGCCCTTACTGGCTTGCGGCCGCGCGACGGCCTTTCGTCACCGCCACGGTCGTCATCACCGCGCCGCGCCACTGGTGCCCGGCGGCCTTCGTCGTAGTCCCGGTCCTCGTCTTCGTCGTACTGTTCGTCAGCCAGGTCGTAGTCCCGGTCCTCCTCTTCGTCTTCGTCGTACTGCTCGGCTCGGTCTTGGTCCCGGTCTTCGTCTTCGTCGTACTGTTCGCCGGCCCGGTCTTCGTCGTAGTCCTCTTCGGCCCGGCCTTCTTCTTCGGCCCGGCGTTCGCCGTCGCTGACTACTTCGCCGTCACGTATCTCGCCCCGCCAGCCGGTGACCTCGTCGGGGTTCGTGATGACCTGGGTCATGACGTGGCGGCGGAAGTGCTTGAGTTCTAGCCGTACTCGCCGGCCCTGCGCTCGCCACAGGTTGCCGATGTTCTCGATCACGCCCCCCGGATGGTATTCGAGCACGACCAGGACGCGGGTAAATTCCGGATGGCCGAGCGCGTGGAAGGTGACCGTTCCGTCGACGTGGCCCTTATCGCCTTCGGACTTCCAGACGATGCGGTTTTCCGGAATCTGCTCCATGATCGTTGATCGCCAGCTCCGGTGCGACAGGAAGATCTGCGCTTTCCAGCTGAGCTTGGCGTCCTCCTCCTGGTTGGCGGTCTCGACTTTCTTCATGAAGGTCGGGAAGTCCTGGAACTGCGTCCAGACGTTGTAGGTCAGCTCGAGCGGCGCTCCTACGTCGATGTACTCGACGATATTGGTGACCTTGAGGCCCTTGCCGCCGCCTTTCCCGCCGCCTTTGCCGCCTCCGCCGCCAAGAGCCTTGCTGATCTTGTCCTTAATGCCCCCGAAGCCCGCCTTTGCCAGCCCGCGTAGCGGTTTGCCCTGGATGAAGTCGGGTCCGCCTTCCTTCAGCGCCTTGACAGCCGGGCCGCCGTTCTCGGCGTAGTCGGTGAGCTTCTCCGTCGCGCGCTGTGCCAGTGCCCCGAGGTATGACCCGAGTTCTTCCTTCAGCCGGTCCGTCGGCAGTTCGTCCATCAAGCTCTGCATCACGCCGCGTGTGGCGTGCGCTGTCCGTTCAGTCATCGCTGTCACCCCTGGTCCGCGATGCTGAGGACCGCGGACGAGCGCGTCCGCTGTCCTCGCGCTGCCTGACGCTGCCCCCGCCGCGCGCGTACTCGTCGTCGCCGCTGTTTCGGGACGGATGGTCCGCTTCGTCGCGGGCGGACGCGTCTTGCTCGCTCCGCGACCGCCGCGCGGTGCGCGCGCGATCCGACTCCCGGCGAGGTGCTCCGCCTCGCGGCGGCGGGACGCGGCTGCGTTCGTCTTCGTCGCGATGTCGGTCGCCCTCAACGTCCTCCTCGTCGCCCGCTCCGGCGAAGCCAGCCCCGGCTTGGCGTGCGGCATGCATGGCGTCGGTCCGCTCACGTAGACCCTCGCTCAGCGAGTCGATCCTGCTGCTGACTGTGGCAAGGGCAGCTGCCTTGCCGGCCTCCATAAGACGGCCGCGCATCTCTTCGGTCAGCTTGTTGAACTCAGGAGAAGACGTGAGGAGCTTTGCACCCTGCTGGAGCAGGCCGCCCGAGCCGCCCGGCAGTCGCCCTCGGCCAACGAGCGCCGCGACAGCTAGTGCCCACTTCATCTTGTGAAATCTGCCTAGCACGTACCCCGCCGTGACGGCGAGACCCACGCGGGCTCCGGTATTCATCGCATCCCCCCATAAAACGAGGGCACGTGCAGTACAGGAACCGGACTGCATACCGGCACTACGCCTGCCCCCGACCGGTGCGGCGTACCACCAGCGGGCTACCCATTTACCACTGGAGCAAACAAGCCCCAAACGCCTCAGCGACCACGAGCGCGATGCAAACACCAGGATCGAGTAAAAGACCGCTCTAGCCCAGACATCCAGCACCACAGGAAACGCCCACTGAAGCGGTGGCAGTGTTGCGCTAAGGGCGGACATTTACCGTTCAGGCTGGTTCGGCGCCGCGCCGCATATGCACCCGCACAGTCGTGCCAGCCTGACCAGTGCGAATCTCTACCTGATCGCAGACCTCGTGCACTAGCCAAAGCCCGCGACCGCCACCGGGCGCATCCGGGGCAGGACGGACCTGGCCCGCGAGTGGGTCCTCGATGTGGCCCTGGTCCTGCACCTGCCCGATGATCTCGTCAGCCGTGGCCCAGAACGTGACTGCACCGGAGCCGTTGGTATGGGCTAGCGTGTTCGCGGCCAGCTCGGCGATGGCAATGACCAGATCCGTCGCTCGATCCGGGGGCAGGCCAGCCCGGCTCGCCTGGATAGCAGTGAACTCCCGTACGTCGGTCAGGTTTCTGTCGTACCGGAGCACCACGGCCCCGTCCGGTGGCGCGCTCAGCGGCCGACCTGCCCACGGCCCTAGCGGTCTCGAGCGCACGTACTCCTCCACTTCTAACCGAGGCAGATCGCGCACAACCTGTACCTGGTCGCTACGCTACTGTCCATTACGGATCGTGCTATTCCAAGCCCGGTCCGGTGGCGGTAGCTCCTCGTCTGAGAGGTTGTGCACAGGTGGCACCGGACAGGCGAAGGGAGTGATTCCATGCAGGTGGGAGGTGCCGCGGCGGCAGCGCCGGGCAGTCGCGCTGCGCTCGAGGACAAGCTGCGGGACATCCAGTCGATCACCGATGCCGCACTCTCCCGCTTCGGCGATCAGGAGTTGCTGACCGAGCTGCTTGAGCGCACCCGGGCCGTCTTGCAGGCCGATACTGCGGCGGTGTTGCTTCTCGATTACGGGTCGGGGCACCTTATCGCTACTGCAGCGGCCGGTCTGGAAGAAGAGGTGCGGCAGGGCGTCCGCATACCGGTAGGCCGAGGCTTCGCCGGCCGGATTGCCGCTGAGCACAAGCCAGTGATTCTCGATCGGGTCGACCACTCGACTGTGCTTAACCCGATCCTGCTGGCGAAAGGCATCCGTGCCCTGATGGGCGTTCCGCTGATCGCGGGCGGCAAGGTCATCGGCGTGCTGCATGTGGGTTCGCTGACGCAGCGTCAGTTCACGAGCGAGGACGTTGAGCTGCTGGAGTTGGCCGCGGACCGGGCGGCCGCGGCGCTGGCATCGCTGACGGCGCAGGAGAACCGCGTCGCGGCGGAGGCGTTGCAGCGCAGCCTGCTTCCATCTGTGCTTCCAGCGGACGTTCCGGCTGACATGGCTGTGCGCTACGTGCCAGGCGCGGGAAAGGTGGGGGGCGACTGGTACGACGTGTTCTGCGTGCCGTCCGGCCATTTGTGGCTGGTGATCGGCGATGTGACCGGGTCCGGCTTGGCTGCCGCAGTGATCATGGGGCGGATGCGGAGCGCGCTGCGGGCTTACGCCCTTGAGACTAATGACCCGGCTGAAGCACTGGCCCGGCTGGATCGCAAGATGCAGCACTTCGAACCTGGCGCCCTGGCCACCGTCCTGTGCGCCGTGTTCGAGCCCGGTCTGGATCGGGTTCGAATATGTTCTGCCGGGCACCTCCCGCCGGTGATTGCCTCGCCGGGGCACGCTGCGGAAGTTGCGGAGGTCCCGTCAGGCCTGCTGATCGGCGCTTCCCCTGGCGCCCGCCGGCGAGTAATGACTCTGGAGACCACGCCGGGCTCTCTTTTCTGCTTCTACACCGACGGACTTGTCGAGCGCCGTGGCGAGCTCATTGACGACGGCCTGGCCCGCCTCTGCCAGGTCGTAACGGCCGAATCGCCCGAAGTTGCTTGCGCTGCGGTGATGGCGGCTCTGGTGGGCAGCCGGGCAGCGCGGGACGATATCGCCTTGCTCATGATCCGGTTCCGGCCAGCGGACTCGCAGCCATGATCACGGGAGATGACGAGCTCGGCTTCTCCGATGGGCGGGCAGTAGTCAGGATGCCCGCCGAAATCGACGTCACGAACGCCTATGAGGTCAGCCAGCGGCTGCGAGCTGCCGCGAGGCGCGGACCTTCGGTGCTGATCATAGATATGAGCACCACAACGTTCTGCGATTCCGCCGGCGTGCAGGCAATCATTGACGCTTACAACCAGGCCGAGGTCCGCAACCAGAGTGCTGTGACCCGTACCCAGCTCCGGCTCGTAGCCAATGCGGTTCTTCGCATAATCACCCTAGTCGGGATCGATCAGCTTATCCCCGTCTATCCGACTGTCGAAGCGGCGCTTGCCGACCCCGCCAGCGGCCCCGCGGGAAGTATGGGGGAGTAAGACCCGCCACAGGTCGCGGAGGCAACATTGGCTATAGGTGATAACTCGCAGAGCCACCAGTCCGGCGATGAGCCGGAAACGGACGGCTTCGCTGCCACGGCGCTTGCCTCGGCAGAGCCCTACTCGGACACTGAGTACTTCGCGACGGCGCTGGCTGCATCGATGCAAGCGCAGGCTGCGGGCGACTACGGGATCGCTGCGACGCTGGTGATCCGCGGTCAAGACACCGAGCTGATCGGCGTCGGCCGGAACGCCGTCCTGTCGTCGCGCGATCCCCTGGGTCACGCTGAAATCAACGCTATCCGCGCGGTCCAGTCAGCGCTCGCCAGCCAGCGCACCGGCCGGGCGCAGCATGCCCGCCCGTGGACGGGGGAGGTGCAGCTCGGCTCGGCGACGGGTGCCGTCTTCTTCAGGCCAGCCCCTCCAGGACTGCCCGCGCATGGAATCGAGTCTTTGCTGTACGCGAGTCTTGAGCCGTGCCCTATGTGCACGGTGGCCATTATCAGTTCGCGCATCGACCGAGTAGTCGTGGCGACACCGGACGAGCACGGTGGCGCCCTAGCCCCTGAGCGGTTTGCCAGGCTCCCGCTTGCCTGGTCGTCACTAGCCTCCCAGCAGGGCTTGGTCGTGGACTTCGCTTCTGCGAATAGCACGGCCGCGCCGATTCCGGCCAAGCTGGCAGCGCGCCTCAGTCAAGCGTTTAGCAGTACTAAGCACGCTCGGGACGCCGAGGTCTCGCAAGGCGTGCTGCTGAATGGAAACATCGAGGCCGCGATCGCCCGGCTCGTGACGTGATGGGTCAGGTCAGCCTCGCTTTAGCAGCAGCCGGCGTCCGCTGAGGGTTGCCGCTGCACCGGTACTGCACGTTTGCGTAACCGCGTGGAGGGCAGCTTTTCGCCATGCGCGAACCGGGAGCCACACGCACGTGCAAAAGCTAGCCGGGGGGCCCGAGGGCAGCTCACGGCGGCGACCGGTGGCGGCAGCGGTCGCAGGCCGGGTCCGAGCCTGGCTGATCTGGTGGGCCCTGCTGATGGCGCTGTGGATTATCGCAGATGACTCCGTCGCTACCGATGAGCTGCTAGCGGGAGCAGGCGCGGCTGCGCTGGCTGCGCTGCTCGCGGAGGGGGTCGGCCATCAAGCAGCGACCCGGCCGTGGCTCCGGAGAGCATGGCTCGGGGCAGCGCTCCGGCTGCCCGTCGATGTCGCGCGCGATTCCGGCGTTGTGTTCATAGCCCTGTGGCACAGGCTCGTGCACGGGGAAGCGCCGTCAAGCGCGTTCCTTGAGCTCCCAGCCCGATTCGGGCCGCAGACGAACGAGGGCGCTGCCCGTCGCGCTCTTCTCGTGGCCGGGAGGTCCCTAGCACCGAACAGGCTCGCACTTGGGCTGGACGGGCAGCGCAATGTCATGGTGGTGCATCAGCTCGTTGCTGAGCGCGAGGGGGAAACCGATTGAGCGCGTTCGTGCTGGCTGCCATCGGCATGCTGGTGGCCGCCGTTCCCTGCCTCATCGTCGTGTGGCGCGGCCAGACCATGGAGGCAGTCGTCGGGTACGAAGCAATCAGCATGCTGGTATTGCTGATCCTGATTCTGCTGCCCGAGGGCTTCCGTCGCAGCTCCGAGTTCGAGCTGCCCATGCTTCTGGCGCTTCTCCTGCTCGGTAGCGGGCTAGTTTTCGCCCGGTTCTTCGAACGGTGGCTGTGATGGTGCGCCAGATTGCCGTCGACGTGCTGCTCGGCCTGGCGGTAGTCGTTGCGCTTGCCTGCGCCCTCGGCGTGGCGCTGATGCCCGATGTCTATCAGAAGCTGCATTACGTCACGCCGCTGGCAACCGTAGCGCCCGTGCTGGTCGCTCTCGCCATCCTGGTCCAGTCCGGCTGGACGGCGGTCGCGGCGCAGACCTGGCTGACCGTGATCTTCGTCGTGATTGCTGGCCCGGTCGTATCCCACGCGACGATCAGGGCTGCGAAGATCAGAGCGGACGGCGACTGGCGAATCCGGTCGCAGCCGGGCGCAGCACGTGGCGACGGCCACGGATGACGCCGCGTGTTGCCGACGCGCTTGCCGCCGCTTATCGGCTGGCTGTCGTAACGCCTTATACAGTTCAGCCTGCGCTGATGGATGCGCTACAGGTCGTGCTGCTGATACTGGTCGCTGCCGGGGCAACGGTGGTGGCCCTGACCAGGGTCCCGGTACGGCAGACGGTTGCCCTGAGCGCCTACGGGTTGTTGCTGGCCGTGCTTTTCCTCGCATTCCAGGCGCCGGATGTGACACTCTCAGAACTCGTAGTAGGCGCGGTGGCGCTGCCAATTCTGCTTCTACTCGCGCTGACCAGAGTGCGACGGCGGGAGAAATGACGCCCGCTCTGCGGCGCTGGCTGTTCCTGCTCGGCATCGCCGGATTCCTGGCCTTCTACCTCTGGGGATTGACGCGCCTTCCCGGGTTCGGCCGCTACCCGGGCCCGTATGGTTTCGTCATCAACCGGATCGCGGTCGGTCAGACGAACGCAACGGGCGTGGTGTCCGCGGTGAACTTCGAGTACCGGGGATTCGACACTGTGGGGGAAGAGTTCATCCTTTTCGCGGCGGCCACTGGTGTAGCGACCGTGCTCCGCCAGCTGCGGGACGAGCAGCAAGGCGGCCCGAGCCGGGCGGCCTTCGGGGAGGCACCGTCCGGAACGACCGACGCCATCCGGCTGGCGTCACTCGTCTTCGTGGGCCCGGTTGCATTGTTCGGCTGGTTCCTGGCCTCGCACGCGCAGACCGACCCGTCCGGAGGATTCCAGGGCGGGGTAGTGCTTGCGACGGCGTTTGTGCTGATCTACCTGGCCGGACAGTTCCTTGCCTTCCGGCGGGTCAGCCCGGCCGATCTGGTCGACTCAGTCGGGGCCGTCGGGGCAGCGGGTTTCGCGGCTATCGGCCTGGCGGCCGTCGTTCTCGGCTTCGCCTACCTGTACAACTTCCTGCCGCTCGGCACCGTGCCGGGCGCCGTGAGTTCCTCCGGCACCATCGCGCTCATCAGCTTCTTCGTCGGTATCGAGGTGGCCGCCGCCTTCATCCTGATCGTCGGTGAGCTGGTCGAACAGACGCTGCTGGTCCGGGCCGAAGGCAGAAACTCATGAGCTATCTGCCGTTCTTCGTGGTCGCGTGGATCCTCGGGGTCGGCTTGTACGGGATAGTCACTAGCCGCCACCTCGTGCACCAGATCATCTGCCTGATCGTCGTGCAGTCCTCGACATACGTCCTGATTCTCGGCGTCGGCTACGTGACCGGCGCCGTCGCGCCATACTTCTATGACATTCCGGTGCACACGCCGGCCGTAGACCCGGTCGTGCAGGCTCTGGCGCTGACCGACGTCGTGGTGGAGGCGGCAGTGACCGCCTTGCTCCTGGCATTCGCCATTCAGGCGCATAAGCGCTTCGGCACGCTAGACCCGCATGAGCTGGTCCAGCTCAAGGGCTGAGCGATGGACCAGCTACCCGTCCTGAGCGTCGTCGTCCCGCTGCTTGTCGCGGCTGCTATCGCCATGTGCGGCTGGGTATTGCGGCCGCGACGGCGACTCCTCGATGGCATCGGCATTGCGACATGCGCCGCTGTCGTGGCGATGCTGGCCGTCCTGATGACGAAGGTCGCCCACGGCGA
>Ga0335075_10002950_pt1 | contig 27207 bp, 21 predicted proteins | sample Lox_Sample_24_FD_206723 | JGI IMG/M metagenome (GOLD analysis project Ga0335075, IMG submission 206723) | Soil microbial communities from Loxahatchee National Wildlife Refuge, Florida, United States - Lox_Sample_2.4 | ecosystem: Environmental > Terrestrial > Soil > Wetlands | place: USA...
GTCGAGCGTACCAAAGACATATTCGATGTCGTCCGAGTGGAAGGCGCCACTGCCGGCGCGATGGAACTTGTCTGCGGGAGGGGCGAGGTCAAGACGGTAGTGGTAAACGGGAGCATCGCCGGTCTTGACGTGTGCGTTGATCCAGCACCAGGTAGAGAAGACGATGAAGCGGTCACTGGCGAGGTCTCCGGCGGAGCGAACTGCCTCCGAGTCGGTGTTTGCCGGGTAAAGCTTCAGGAACTCTTCGGCATCCGGGCCGAACACAGCGTCAACACGCTTCCTAAAGCTCGCAGCAGTGACCGGCGGCTTGGCAAAGGTCACTTCGGCGCGAGCCTCGTCGGCGTTCCAGCCCGCCAACAGCGGTATATGTGCCTGCTCCCCGGCGGCATAGATGGCGGGTACAGACTCAGGCAGGAACCAGCCGTCCACGTCAGGAGCGAAGTGGACATGGTCGGTTCTTGACTCGGCGATAGTTTCCTTTAAGAGCTCGTCCGCCGGAATCTTGCGGAGTTTGGCCAGGCTGTCGGTGTCGAAAGCGGCTTTTGCGAACTTCGCATCCCGCTGTTCAGCGGCTTGGAGCGGCAGGTAGCTAAGTCCTCCGGAGTAGAAAGCTCCGCCGCTTTCTCCGAGGGCCTTCTGGAAGCGGTCGCGTGAAAGCGGAGACGCCATCAGCGTGCTCACGGAGAACGATCCGGCGGACTCGCCGAAGATCGTGATGTTATGCGGGTCGCCGCCGAAGCGGGCGATGTTTTTCTGGACCCATTCGATTGCTGCGTTCTGGTCCATCAGGCCGTAGTTGCCGGAAGCATGGTAGGGCGACTCGGCGGTGAGATCTGGCAGTGCAAGGAATCCGAAGATACCGAGGCGGTAATTCATGGAGACGACCACGACGTTGCGGTGGGCAAGGAACTGGCCGTCCTGGCGCGGCTCGGAGGTGCCTCCGGCCTTGTACCCACCGCCGAAGATCCAGACCATGACGGGCAGGTTGCCTTTCTTTGCGTCGGAAGGAGTCCACACGTTGAGCGACAGGCAGTCTTCGCTGGGGCCGGGGTCGCGGAAGCGCATGTCACGGTAAATGTGCGCCTGCATGCAGCGCGGGCCGAACCTGGTCGCATCGCGCACGCCCTTCCATTTGGCTGCCGGTTGCGGCGGCTGCCAGCGCAGGTCGCCGACAGGCGGCGCCGCGAAGGGAATTCCTTCAAATTCGCGTACCTGACGATCGTGGGTGTAGAAGCCCTTCACCTTACCTTTATCGGTCTTGATGATGAGGGGATTTGAGGCGTATGCGGCGAGAGGAGCAATGACAAGAAGAGCGAGAGCAAGCCGGAATGTGCGCATCATGACGCTGACCACGATAGCACACAGCGGCGGCCGGCGTTACAGGATTTCGGTCGCGAGCAGATCCTTTACTGTCTCCCGGCGGCGAATGAGGCGCGTGCGCTTGTCTTCAACCAGCACCTCTGCAGGGCGCGGGCGCGAGTTGTAGTTGGAAGCCAGCGATTGGCCGTAGGCTCCCACATCGAGAATGGCGACAAGGTCGCCGGGACGGACGACGGGCAGCTCCCGGTCGCGAGCAAAGAAATCCCCCGTTTCGCAAACAGGGCCTACGATGTCGGCGATCATGGTGCGCGATGACCGGCGCGGAGCGACCGGCACGATCTCGTGATATGCCTGATAGAGCGCGGGCCGGATGAGGTCGTTCATGGCAGCATCGAGGATGACAAAGTTCTTCGTGCCGCTTTTCTTTACATAGAGTACGCGAGCCAGCAGCGCGCCGGCTTGTGCAACGAGGAAGCGTCCTGGCTCGAGCAGGAGCTGGATGCCGTCCAGGCCGGAAATTCCCTGGTGCAGCGCCGCCGCATACTGCCGGATCTTCTCTTCAGGGTGAAAGGGAAGGTCGGTGTGATACTCGATGCCGAGCCCGCCACCCGCGTCGAGGTAGCGGATGGGCAGGCCATCACGGCGAAGCTGCCGGATAAGTGCGGCAACACGGGACGCGGCGGCCCCGAACGGGTCGGCCGCGCGGATTTGCGAGCCGATGTGGACGCTGACTCCGGCGGGCTCAATGGTGCGGTTCTTAGCAGCGCGGCGGTAAACAGCTCGGGCGCCCTGAATGTCGATGCCGAACTTGTGCTCGCGCAGACCGGTGGAGATGTAAGGGTGTGTCTCGGCGAAGACGTCTGGATTCACGCGCAAGGCGATACGGGCGCGTTTGTGCAGTTTGGCGGCGCGCTCGGCGAGCAGGTCGAGTTCGCCCTCGCTCTCGACGTTGAATAGCAGGATGCCGGACCGCAAGGCGAGGTCGATCTCAGGCGCCGTCTTGCCGACTCCGGAGAAAACGACCCGAGCAGCTGCGGCTTTGTTAACGGCGAGAACGCGTTCGAGCTCGCCGCCGGAGACAATGTCAAAGCCTGCCCCAAGCTGGTCGAGTAGCTTTAGAATTCCCAGGGCGGAGTTTGCCTTTACAGCGTAGCAAACCAGGTGTGGCTGCCCGGCGAAGGCCTGCGTGAAGAGTCCAAAGCGGTAGCTGATATGGTTGGCCGAGTAGACGTAGAGCGGAGTGCCATATTTTTTTGCAAGGGTGTCGAGCGCGACCTCGCCGCATATGAGCGGCGAGCGCTTGGCGGAAGAGACGAAGGGGCGAACAGGAAACAAGTGACCTCAGTAAAAGAGGGAATTGTTATGAGGTTAACAGGGCCGGCCGTCGTGCTGTATTTCCCACACGCAATCAGTCAGGCTGAAGTTGATCATTGTTTGCTGCTGAAGTCTGCCACCCCCACCTGCAGTACAGTCGGACCCTTCGGAGCCGGTCTTGAAGGCCACGCTCCGTAGACGCGATTTCCCCATGCTGCCAGCCCCAGATAATCGCCCATGAATACTCCCACAGGATTAAACGGCCGGCTGGTCCATGCATAGTTCGCAAAGGTCTTGCCGCTGTTGTCCGAACGCGCCAGCACCACTATTTGGGTTCGATTCCTCGGATCTTCGCGCCGGTCGTAAAACACCACGTTTACTGCACCCGAGACCGGGTCCACCGCCAGCCACTGAAAAAAATGATCCGCGCCGTCGTGCACCGGATCGTTGTTTACTCTGATTGGCGTGCTCCAGCTCCGTCCATGATTCCTGGAAACGATAAGAAAGATGTCCACTTCGCCATTCCGGTAGTCGCTCCAAGTTACATAGATCGGCCCACCCTTTGCGCTGCCGCGTGGATCGATGGCAATCTGCGGGAAGCCGTTGGCGCGGTCCATCCCTTCAATGGCAAACATTGTCGGCGCAGTTTGTACAATGTTGCGCGTCCGCGAAAACGTCTTTCCGCCATCTTTTGACTCGGTAAAGACGATGTGATTATTGAGCGCCCAAACTGCATACAGCGTTCCATCTGACCCCACAGCTCCATCAAAGCCCTCAAGCGCCCCGTTATCGTCGCGCGGCAGCCCGCGTACCTGGGAAATTTCGATCGGCTGCGACCAGCTCAGTCCGTCGTCCGTCGACCGTGAAAACAGCATCCGCGAGTCTGTCAGCGTCCAGCGCGTCCACCCCACATACAGGTTCCCCGCGTACTTGCTCTTCGAGGTATCCGCAACGATATATGGTTTGTCCTCAAATGGAATCCCGGGCTTCGTTGGTTGAGCGACTACCGTGCGCAGCTCCGGTTCCCATGTTTTGCCACCATCCAGCGAGCGTCGCACAAAGATGCCGTTTCTCGTTGCGCCATGACCCCAGTAGTTGAAGGTACCCAGCCGGTCGAATGCGATGCAGTCGATGAAAGCGTGTCCCTTATTGTCGAATGCCGTCGAAACGTCACCCGAAATACGGTAATCCTTGGGCGCAACACCTATAGCCAACGTCCAGGTGTGCCCGGCATCATCTGAATACGCGGCATGCGCATTATCCTGAAACACCACCACCACCTGTTTTGGGTTCAACGGATTCACCGACACACCGGGCTCGGTAAAATGGCCGGGAGTCGGCGTCAAATCAGTGACTGCCGCTCCAGGCGGCGGAGGCAAGGTTGATTGGGAATCAGCGCGGATTCCGATGGTCGCGGCAAGCGTGATGAGCAGCAAACGGCAGCATTGTTTCATGCGTTTCAACAGATGGAATCTCCTTATTCCAGAATAGGTTCGCTGGAATTGTATCGTTTCCTGGCTGTGTTGTAAGACCAGCGCCATCTCTTTGGCTTAAATGCGAGGCAATTCTGGGCGCTCGGGGAAGGGAAGCCAGATGCGAGTGTGACTTTTGCAGAACTAGTGTACGGTCTTCAACAGCCCGCCTAAGATTGGCACCTGTTCAACAATCTCAATGTTGAAGCCCTGCAATGCAGGCACGTGCGTGGGCGTGTTAGAGAGCAGGCGTATCTTGTGGATGCCAAGGTCGGCAAGAATCTGTCCGCCGAGTCCGACCTGCCGGAGAATGCGCTGCTGGCGGTCAGCCTCGCGCACTTGTGCCTGGCGGTGAAAGAGAATGCGATGGGGATCAACGGAGCGGTCAATATCGAATCCACGACTGGTGTTGTGCAAATAGACCAACGCGCCGCGCCCTTCCTCTGCAATCTGGCGTAGCGACTGCTGAACGAGGTGATGGCAGTCGCAGATCGTACCGCCGAAGACGTCACCCGCCAGACAGTGAGAGTGGACGCGGACGAGCACAGGATCATCGCCGGTGGATACATCACCCTTTACGACCGCGAGGTGGCTTTCGCCGCCGTTCACCTCGCTCTCATAGGCGATCATGCGAAACTCGCCGTAGGGAGTGGGCAGGACACTCTCTGCCACGCGGTAGATGTAGCGCTCGTTTTGCAGCCGGTAGCGAATGAGTTCAGCCACAGTGAGCATCTTCAAACCGTGTTGTTCGCAAAACCTGATGAGGTCCGGCACGCGGGCCATGCTACCGTCGTCATTCATGATTTCGCAGATGACACCGGCCGGAATGAGCCCCGCCATCCGGGCCAGGTCAACAGACGCCTCAGTTTGCCCGGCGCGAACCAGAACGCCGCCACGCCGCGCGCGCAAGGGAAACACGTGGCCAGGACGGGCCAGATCATGCGCAGTCGATCGCGCGTCAATTGCGACCTTGACGGTGTGGGCGCGGTCGTGCGCAGAGATTCCCGTGGTGACGCCTTCCCGCGCCTCGATGGTTTCAGTAAATGCAGTTCCGAAGCGCGAAGAGTTTTGCTGGGTCATGGGTCCCAGGCGGAGATAATCGGCGCGCTCCTCGGTCAGCGTAAGGCAGATGAGGCCGCGTCCATACCGAGCCATGAAGTTGATGGCTTCCGGCGTCACAAACTCAGCAGCCAGCGTTAGATCGCCCTCGTTCTCGCGGTCCTCGTCATCGACGACGACGATCATGCGCCCGGCGCGAATCTCGTCGAGCGCGGTGGGTACGTCGATAAAAGCGGAATCGTGCATATAAAAGTATTTTCCGCCAGTTTTCGCCGCGTGGCGAGTACATTGCACCACGAAAGGCGACAAGCGGGAGCGAAGATCAGCATGAGCGTATTGCCGCAGATGAGTGGGAGTCATGGCGGGTCGCATCATGAACCTCGTGAGCGAGCGGGCGAATCCGCACCGGTTGATACATGGAGCACGCGTGCGAAGCATTTGTGCGCGGAATCACTTCAAAATGTTGCGTTCGGGGCGTACTATCCTGCACGGCGTTGAATTCCTGCACGACATAAGGAGTTTTGCCATGCTGATCCGCTTTCTGGCTGTAATTCCGATGGCCGCTCTGCTGGGAGCGGCTCCGTACCTGCTCCAACAGGCCCAGCAAACCCCACAGACTTCACCGACTCCGCAAGCCCAGCAGACCGGCTCGCACGAAGCCGCGGTGTTTGGCGTTCCGGCGAATATCGAAGCTGAGGCAGATCCGGTACATCCGACGCCGGCCGCCCTGGCCACGGCCAAAAAGATGTATGGATACGACTGCGCTATGTGCCACGGGGCCAACGGCGACGGCAAGGGCGACATGGCCTCAAGCCTCAAAGTGCCCTTGAAAGACTGGCGCGATCCAGCCTCACTGAAAGGGCTGACCGACGGCGACCTGTTTTACATAATCAAGAAAGGCAACAACGACATGCCGGGCGAAGGCGGACGCCAGAATGACGATGGCATCTGGAACATGGTGACGATCGTACGGTCATTCGCCAAGAAATAAGCTAAACATTCCCGGTCTGATACAGTTCCTTAGCGCGAAGGGGAGGAAACGTTGACCGCGAGTGGGCGTCCCTTTATTATGAGGGAATAGCCATCATCTCTGGGAGCTTTCCGCTGCCTTTGCTTTGCCCCCTCGTTCAATGGTAGGACAGCTGACTCTGGATCAGCATATCGGGGTTCGAATCCCTGGGGGGCAGCCAATCACGCACTTCCTCGCACTTCCATGAACCCCCCAACACCACCTCGAACGCAATAAGATATTCATTTTAATCGAGTTATAGAGACTTGTGGGCACGGAGGCGTTCGCTAAGGATCTCTGACAGCCGCACTTTTCTGTGGGTACGGTTGGGGGTACTCTGGGTACGATCTGTGGGTATCGTACAAAACTGCCCCCTCCGAGGCTCGCATCATGGGACTCACGGCCAAGCAGTTGGATAAGGCAAAACCTACGAACAAACCGTACAAGCTGACTAGCAGTGGCGGGCTATGTTGAGGCAAAACCCGAAAGCTGTACCAGGCGGAAAATGGGGTCAGGTCAGTATGAATCTCTATTTTGAGGCCCAGTTCGAATCAACCCGCTTGCGCTCGATTGTTCGATAAGTCGAGATCCTTTCCACGCAATTTGCACAAAAACAGAACCGTCCTCATGTGGCACTAAGCTCTGCTGGGACTCCCAGCTGCGTCGACCCCGACCTAAAGCGAGCTGTGGCATCTTTGTGATAACGCATTTGCAAATTAGTTATGTGTGAAGCGATGATGCTCGTTCGGAAAGACGATCTGCTTCGTGAATGATACCAACTGCGGTTCGTTGCTCCATTCTTCAGGCGACAAGAAGCTCCTTGTGCGGCGCAGTATTGCTGCCATTACGATGCAAACAAGGTTCAACCTCACCACGAAAGAGTCCGTCGCCTATACCTTTGAGTACCACTGTGACAGTGCTCTCGAACGGGCTTCCATTGATATGTATGCGCCGGGCGCTTTGAGAGATCGTCTGGCAAAGTGTGAAGCGATTCGGAACTGAATCCAGTGCACGGTAAACCTGGGATGAGCGCATATCAAATATCCTTTCGAGTGTGGTCGTAAAAATGAGGCGTTTCGCGGGCGTCAGTTTCAGGCAAGTGCAATGGACTGGAGTGACGCAATTCTCTGTCTGTCGTGACGGCCAGGATCAATCTGAAGTTCAATCGCTGTGACATCCGTAAGCTCCACCGGACAATCTTCTACTTCCTGAGTCGACCCACCTGGACTGAAATTCCACTGCTGGCGTAACACCTCTCTGCGGGCCTGATTCTCGCTCATCGCATACAAAGCAAATTCTTGGACTCGCTCTTGTCCGTCTTCACGAAAATCAAGGCGTATGCGGCGAATCGATTGTGGCTTGTCAAAGGTTAATCGAATCACCTGGGGTCCAGGCGTTGACGCCCTCCATCCGCCCCGTCCCCATCTATGCAGTGCGTTTTCAAATGGATATAACGGATCTTCGGAGGAGATCTCAGCGCGTGTGAGTTCTTCTAGGTCGAGCCACCGGTCAGAGGAGGAAATTGTATGATCCGCATTTGGAGACAGTATGGACTTACGCATAATTTTCTCAGCCTTCCTGGAAACAGCGTCACTCAGAGAATGGCATTCCGAAAGCAAGTACAGCTGAATGCGGCGGCCGACGCTGACTTCCAATCTGTCTCGGATGCATGCCCATTATCTTCCAGACGCGCAGCGCTGCCGCATTCATATAAAGGAGGCGCGTGTGTTTGCGATCATATCCGTCCCGCGTATAGATACTGATTGTCGAAAAGATGTTCATCTCCCCCACGGCTTTCAGAAAAGCGCCCATGCTGATTGCCGGAGCGTTCTGAATGTCCTGTACTTCAACCACATCCTGCGCGACGATGGTGTAGTCCTGAGATTCTGAGAAGAGCTCAGGGAGAGTTTGAAAAGTGAGGTGATTGAAATTTCCCGGCTTGGCTGGATACAACTGTGGATACATAAAGCCTCCTTCAGAGGCAGACGGGTAAGGGAATGTGACTTTTTCTGCTCGTCTGCTTCATGCAGTTCAAGTCCAAGGATTTCGCTGCATCCGATTGACCTGCATGAGCACAGACGACAAATTGGAATCTTCGGTAAAGGAGGTAAGTCAGGTCTCGATGAGATTCATGGCAACTCCAGTCGTCCGGTGATTTAATTGAAGCGCTCGTCTGGAGCGAAGCGGACGGCTGAAGGCGAGAGGATTATTCCTACTGCATCTATGAGTCTACTCTCCATATCTCGAAACAGCGGCAAGAAGCCCATAAATATCTCGAATCCATGTAAGACCTGTGTAATAAAGGCATGGCTATCAGTCCTGCAAAATCCGGAACATTGAATGTTCCTGCACCGGTAACGGTTGTCTGAAACCTCCCATCACCTTCCTCCAGAGCGCGCCGATATTGTCAGAAATCCTGAACAAATGGCCTGCTGTGAGACCGCCTAATACGCGATGATGACCGACTGCGGCCAATCCCATCGACGCAATGCAGCCGCATTGACCACAATCCGGATCACCACCAAACTGACATGGCGTGATCTTCGTCTTCAGGTCTGCGGAGATTGTTTGCGTTGTTCGCGCAAAAATACAGGCAGCGGGGCTGGAAGGCGGTGCAAGCATCTCTCGAATAAGCGATTCCTGCATATCCAGAATGGGATATTTATTACGAAGTCTCAGAAGATCCGCAACGATGAACGATCGTTGTTCAGGAGTAAGAATCTCCGGACTGCAGGCTCCACGCTGGGGCGTGAAAAGGCTAAACCATACTTTGTTGATCTCCGAGAGGCTGCTCCAGAACTGAAGAAACTCCTCCAGATAACCAGGCCGGGCAGCAATGTTGCCGGTGACAGTGGAATGGATCGTGATTTTCGTTCCGGCAATGTTTTTGAGGATTCGCTCATAGGTTGCGGGTTTACGCCGTTCGTCATGGTCGGGCTGGAGTCCGTCAATAGAGACAACGATGTTCAAATGGGTAAACTTGTTCCAATCAGTGGGATAACGCGGAAGGCACTGGTCACAATCTGTGTGTGGATACTACGTGCTTCCAACTGTGGAAGCAGCAACTCCACTTCCCGATAGCGAACGAGGGGATCGCCACCAACAAGAGACAGGTGCAGAGGCTTCTCATGGTCGACGATGGCGAGAATCTTGCTGATCAGCTCGTTGCTTTTGAAATCCGAAAGGTGGCGCAGTTCTGATCCACCCCCAAGATGGGCAGGATCAAACGCGTAACATCCCGGACAGCGAAGCGGACATTCCTTGGTGATCTCAATAGAAAGAGAAGGCTTCCGGCCTGCAAGGATACCTCTCCACGCCTGTAATACTTCGATTGTTTTCATCTTGCCCCATTTCAAACAGCCTGGGTCGCAGGTCAAAGACCGATATACGATTCCTGTATCTTTTGTTGTTAGATGTTCCTAACTGGCTCCTGTTTGGTAAGGCATGATCGGAATGCTCTATCTGCATTTCTTTGAGGAACGATCTAGAACAAACCGCAAGCGGATATTCCCAACCCGACGGATGCAGGATGGAACTGGAAGCAAGAGGCGAGCCGGTAAGCAAGATCCAGCAAGCGCCACTGTGATGAAGAGCAAGCCCCTACAATCCGGACAGCCCGCAGGCATCGCCGAATTCTAGAGGATGCGATCTAGGCAATGTTGACGAGCTCTGCGCCTTCTGATTGCAGACGAAATGAACGTGGAAGATCGGCTGATTGAAACTCGATACCATCTTCCATGAGCTTCCTCGCTGTTCGCGCGAGAGTAGCTCGTTTTGTCGTCATCTTGCCAATTGCAATTTCACGCTCTACCTCCGAAGCAAAACGTTGGTGCTTCGCCATATGAGCGAGTTTACGGTCGTAGAGATCGATCTCTTCATGGAGAGACTTCAGAAAGTATTTGTCTTGTACTTTGGCGGGCTTTTGCATAGGGCTCCCTGCAACGGGTTGAGAGGAACGCTTAAGCAGAAAGAGGGAGCTGACGCTCCCTCTGCTCTTGATTTTGTCCTTGTGCTCAGGCGACTTCGACATTTTCTGCCTGCCAGCCCTTGGGGCCCTTCACGACGTTAAAACGTACGGATTGACCTTCCTGCAGGCTACGGAATCCGTTGCTCTGAATCGCCGTGTGATGGACGAAAACATCGTCTCCGCTCTGACGGCTAAGAAAACCGAATCCCTTTGCATCGTTGAACCACTTTACTGTTCCTTGTTCCATGGCTTATTCCTTCTAAATTTGATGTACCGCCGAACGCAATGTGGAGTGTTTTGCGAGTAGAGGCAAGCCGGAACAAGCAAGTAAACCAGATCGGATTCTTCGATCTCCCTTAGGGTAACACCTTAATTGCTATCAATTTCTCAGTTTTGCCAATCCATCTGTAATGTTTGTGTAAGGTTGTGCTCGGTGCGGAACACTGCCGATAATCAGCAGACTGCAGCTTACCTCGCAGGAAAGCCTTATTCGGAAGCTCATTGGCCTCCATTGCGCATGAGGATTGGCAAACCCTGCCCGCTATTCGCCAAACGGGACACCGAATGCTGTGGACCAGTAGTTAGGGTATATCCGCTTTCTTTTTTGCAATCCAGTAATACCGGCGCCAGCAATTACCGCAGCGAATCGGAGACAGCGCAAGCAACCTTAGAAGCCGATCGAGCGAATGCGAATCAGCGGTCTGAAATTCAATCGACGTACAGCGTGGGCACTTTCGGCGTATCCAGAGTATCCGAGGAACGCTGCTGGGCCAATGTAGATCTTCGATCAAGTTAAAGATCATTTGTACCTTCCGATCTGGAGTGCAGGTCCAGCCACGAAAGAAGAGCGCGAATGCTTCCGATCGCCAGCGCTATGCAAGAGTCTGCCGCGCCATAATAAAGATGAATCGTATCCCCATCCGGCCCGATGGTTTGTCCGCAGGGGAAGACGACGTCTCGAACGTCTCCCGTCCTCTCATAATCAGCTTCGGGACCAAACATCCAGGAATCTCCTCGCTGCAGACAGATGTCCGGTTTCTCAATATCGAAGAGAGCGAGCCCCAGGCGGTAGATGCTACCCGACGCCGTCTGCCGCACCCCGTGATAGAGCACTAGCCAGCCCTTTGCTGTTTCAATTGGTGGTGAACTGAGACCGATCTTGTTTGCGTCCCACCATCCACCGTGTCGCGCCTGAAGTATTACCTTATGGCTGCCCCAGTGTTGCAAGTTCGGTGAATATGAGATCCACATATGAGCACCAAGCGTTGTTACTGGCCGGTGAATGAGTGCCCATTCTCCTCTGATTTTGCGAGGCAATAGCGCAGCATCTTTATCTTCCGGCGGCATAATGACTCCATATCGCTCGAAGCTTCTGAAGTCTTTCGTCAGCGCCAACGAAACACCCGGGCCGCCTCGGGCAAAGGAGGTATAGGCAACTGCATATTGCTGCAATTCGGGGACGTAGGTAATTCTCGGATCCTCGATGCCCCATATCTCCTCCGGATACTCTCTGGGATTCGGCATCAGCGTCGGCTGTGGATCGATTCGCCACCCATCAATCCCGTTTGTGGAGCGAGCAGCGCAAAGGTGCGATAGTCCTCGTCGATCTTCTACACGGCAAAGCAAGAGGGTATCTCCATCAGGCAATTGCGTTGCCCCTGCATTGAAGACGCTGTTTACCGGATATGGCCAGTCTTTTCGACTGAGGATCGGGTTATTCGAATAGCGCGTGAACAGAGAATCGCCAGACAGCTCCTGTGCCTTTTGCTGTTCCAACGTGAAAGGTTTTGGCGATGTTGCTGGCAGCCCGATTGGATTCATAGGGAGGCGCTCATTTCTGAGTTCATATTTTCTGTGGCAGGAAGTTCCGCGTTTCGCATTTCGAGCAGCGCCATCAGGAAGGAAAGTGTTGATTCAGCACCTTGATTTTCATTGACACGATCGGGATGAAGGCCATCTCTGCAGCCACCGGTAGTTGCATCGTAGAGGGGAACCTGAAGATCGTTCTCGCCAAGAAACCAGCGGAACGCACACCAAGCCTCATCGAGCCAATGCTTTTCTCTGGTCAGACGAAATGCCTGTAGACATGCAGCGATCGTTGCACAGGCCTCGACCGGTTGTTGATCGAAACGGGCTTTTTCTCCATCCTGAGCAAAAAACCCTCTGGAGCCTATCGGGACAAACAGATATTCTTCGCGCTGGTGTTGAATGCCTACAAGCCAATGGAGAGATTCGTATCCTACTTCGATCATCCTCTGGTTCTTGCTTCGCCAGCCAGCAAGCAGAAGCGCTTGCGACAGCCTGGCATTTGAGTAGGAAAGACTCTTCTCGAACCAACGCCATGTCTCTGAATGACTGCTTTCATAAATGTCAAGCAAATGGTTCGCCAGCAAGTTGCGAGCTGCCTGGATCTCCCTGTCGCCGGGAAACCAGTCCAGATACGCCTGCATTCCTAGAACAGAAAATGCCCAGGCACGCGGACTTGAGAATTTGAGTGCCTCTGGAACAGCAGCCTCGAAGAGCCTGCCAGCTGCACCTCTCAAGCCAGCATCCTCTGAACGGCCCAGCACTGTCCCCACTGCCCACAAGGCTCGCCCGTGGCTGTCCTCCGAGCCGACTTCCTCTTGCCATGTGCGGTCGTAGCCAAGGAAGTTTCTGAACCTGCCTGCCTTTTCATGAAAAGCAAACCAGAGAAAAGCCAGATAACGATGGGACAACATCGTGTACTCATGGTTTTGAGGCAGAGACGACTCATTCAGTAGGGTTGTCACTACAAGAGCACGCGCATTGTCGTCGGTCGTATAGCCCTCAAGGCAATTGGGCAACGAAAAGATGGCATGCTGCAAGATGCCCGTGTCGTCGGTCATGCTCAATAAGTGCGAAGTATCGAGCGCGGGCAATTTATCCGTCGCTTTGGGCGCGAAGATGTCCTGCAGGGCGGCCCGTGGGCGCAACATACGTTCAACGCGGGCGCGCTGGAAGCTCGCCATATATGCCTGTGCTGTCTTCTGCCATGTTGTTCCGCGCGAGCGAAGATAAGCGCGCTTTCGCATCGCATGCCGCTCGGCATCATTGTCCAATAACTTGATTACCGCTTCCGCGATCGAATCAGGATTATCGAACGGAACGATGACGCCACGTCCATCAGCAAGAATCTCTTTGGCGTGCCAATAAGGCGTGGAGATAATCGCCTTTCCTGCGCCAAGTGCAATTGCGAGCGTACCGGAGACCACCTGAGCTTCCTGGCGATATGGAGTAATGTAGATATCCGCAGCGCCGACGTGCTCGATCATTTCCTCGGTGCTTACAAAGCGATTGTTGAAAACCACATGCGAGGAAACACCGTACTCCGCCGCCAACGCCTGTAGCTCTTCTCTATATCGCTCACCTTCGTGGCGTCTGATATGCGGATGCGTTGCTCCGGAAACGATGTACACCAGATCCGGATGCTTTTCCAGAATCGCAGGCAAAGCGCGAAGCACATTTTCGATTCCTTTATTTGGAGATAGCAGACCGAATGTCAGCAGCACAGACTTCCCCTGCGTACCAAACAGGTCCTTAAAATAATTAGGATCCATGAAAGGAAGATCCGGTACTCCATGTGGAATGATGTCGATCTTTTCTCTAGACACGCTATATACATCCCGCAGAAGATATGCTGCCTGTTCGCTCATCACAACTAAACGGTCTGACAGATGACTAATCTCGTCGAGAACCGCACGCTGATTGGAGTCTGGTTCACGCAGGACAGTGTGAAGCGTGGTCACCAGCGGCATCTTCAATTTACGCAGCAAAGCCAAGATGTGGCTGCCTGCAACTCCTCCAAAGATGCCGTACTCGTGCTGCATGCAAACCAGATCGTTTCCGTTGAAATTGAGAAATTCAGCAGCGCGTTCATAAGAGGAGCGATCTTCCTGTTCAATCTCAATTCGCACCTGTTCGGGATATTGATAGCTGGACTCCGGGTCATTGACAGGAATTGCAAAGAGACGTCCGCTGCCAAATTCGGCTGTCATCGCAGTACACAAGTCTGTTGTGAACGTGGCAATGCCACACTGTCTCGGCAAGTAATTCCCGATAAATGCAATGCGCGTCGGCAATGGCAGCGAAGTCCCTGCTGAAAAAGGGCTGGGTGATTCTTTGTTATGACGTATTGTCTGAAAAGACATGATTCCTGCTTTCACGCATGATGAATGGGCGATATGCGATGCTGCTTATTTGCGCGGGAGCGCAGAGCGAGTCCCAGGTTAGCCGCTCATAGTTGACCAAAGGTCTATTCCGCTGCGAATTGCCTGATTGTCATCTCGTCTATCGAGCCGAGTGAAGCCTGCTTCTGGATATGCCGGGGATGAAGTGTGGTCCTGGCAATCTGGAAGCCTGGATATCTCGATACTCTTATCGAATCCAGCTCAGCGACATTAAGCCTACCCTTGATTTGTGCAAGAGCACTGCCAATTGCCTTGTCGGTGGCGGACGCTGCTGTTCTGCCAACACCGCTGCTTGAACAGGTATCCTTCAGCCACATGAAATGCCAGCCAGCGTTTCGGACTATCTCAGCCAGAACGGTGGATGTCATATCTTCAATCGACATCCACGTTTCGCTGAATCGCTCTTGCCTGAGCGTGAGTCCTTCGGGCAATATGCACCCCTTGCGGGAAACATCCTATCCAGTTTCACGCTTAGGGCTTTTCGGGGATCGTCGCTGTCTCCAGAGCATCGCCGGAATCGGGCACACTTGGCTTCGTGCTGTGCAGTACGCTTCCAGAGTCTTCTGTAGTGCCTCGCTGGCTGGCTGGTTTGAACGTAAGCACGACATTGCTTGCCCGGGTGGATAGATGGTTCTTTACATCAGATCTCTTTATGATGGTCATAGAGGCTCCAGTTGTTCTGTTGCTTACTTGGAAGGTGCTCGTCAGGAGCGAAGCAGGAACAGCTGAAGGCGAGGAAGAAGTACACAAACTGCTTCCTTAAGCATACGCTCAATTGTGATGAGCAAAGGCCAAGATAGCTAAGAGAGAGTCAGTATTCTTGAGCGGAAGACAACGATGATCGGCAAAATTGTTCTGAGAGCACGGGTTGTAGGAATCTCAGGATATGAAGCATGGTAGCCGTTATTAAGCATCCAGTGCGCGCGGTGCATCAAATCGAAGCAGGCGGGGCCGCATATGTATCGAGAAACGAGCTGCAGGTTGACGAACCGAGGTATGGATCCCTATTTTTGGCTGGGGTATTCATAGAGGTACGAGTTCCGGAAATCAATTTTATCCCCTTTATTTTCAAAAATTAGTTTTTCCTGGGGGCAGCTCATTTGGCCTCATCAGGCTGAATGTTCCAGAAATAGCGGTACCTCTGAACAAACCGGAAAGACCAATCTAAACACCGTTCCCTTGTGCAGTTCACTGGTTACCATTAGCTCTGCGTCGTGTACATCCGCCATCCACTTTGCAATAGAGAGCCCTAACCCAGAACCCTCGATCTGGCTGCGTGACGGATCGGCACGATAGAAGCGGTCGAAGATATGCGGCAGATCTATCTCAGAGATACCTTGACCGCTGTCTCGCACCGTGACGGTTGCCGCTATGTCAGTTGCACAAAGCGCAACGTCAATGCTTCCCGGCGCCTGAGTGTATTTGAGAGCATTGTCGAGCAGAGTCCAAATAAGCCGGCGCAGCATGATAAGGTCACCCAGCACGCTCACTCGCTCCACGCCGATTGAAACGGTCAGACTGAGCTGTCGCTCCTGCGCAACGGGCCGCGCCATCTCGCATGCCTGCTCAACAGCGTCCGCCAGGTTCAACAGCTCCAGCCTTTTGGAGTTCCTCTCCGCATCGGCCCGCGCCAGCGTCAGCATGTCTTCGAGCAAAATGGTCGCCTTGGCTGTCTCGTCTACGATGTCCGTAAATGCATGCCGACTGTCTGCATCGGTATGCGGATTACGCAGCGCAACCTCGGCCACAGTGCGTACGAATGAGAGCGGTCCGCGTAGCTCATGCGAGGCATCCGCAGTAAACTGCTTGATCAGGGTCACCGCCGATTCAAGCCGCGCCAGCATTGCGTTGCATGTTTGCGCTAATCGCTCGATTTCATCGCCCGTATTTGCCATGGGAAGACGCTCGGAGAGGTTGCCGATGCTGATTGACCGCGCCGCAGCGGTGATCTGGTCTACAGGTTTCAGAGCCCGACGACTGAGCCAATACCCGCACAGCGAAGAAACCAGAAGCAAGATCGGAGCCGAAGCGATAAGCCCTGCCCAGAAGCGATCGAGCACAAGTTGGTTTTCGGCTTCAGGCGAAGCCGCCGCAAGATATACAGTTTGTCCATTAAGCGAATATCGACGCAACAGCGTCCAGAAATTGCGCGATTTAACGAACACAAATTCCTCGTCTGCCCCGGAGTGAATAACGGGCCACGGGAAGTCCTTTGCGGCTGCGGTGGGCGACGGGAATGCACGTGTGCCATCGATATGGAAGACTTCAGCCAGACCGCCACCGGTGGCGCGGGCAAACTCCTGATAGTCGACAAAACGAGCCTTGGTGTCTTCTTTCTGTGTCTTGTCCAACAAAGCCTGCAGTCGGTTCAGGCGATGACTCAGCGTGAGATAACGCTCGTTTACCAGAGTTCTTTTCAGATTGATCCACATCCCCGCGCCAAACAGAACCCATCCAGAGAGAAAGATGGCTGCAAACCATGCTGTGAGCCGTAAGGAGATGGATGCATGCCGCTTCAGCATGCAGTGCTCCGCAGCGAGTAGCCGACTCCGCGAATTGTATGCAATAGTTCAATTTCACCGGGATGTGTAATCTTGGAACGCAAGGCGCGAATGAAGACGTAAAGGTTGCCGTAGCTTACATCCACCTCGCCGCTCCAGGTTTCATCAATCAACACCGCATGCGGCACCACTGAACGCGGGCGGCGCATGAGCACGGCCAACAAGGCGCACTCAGTGCGCGTGAGAGAGGCCACTCGTGTGCCGCGCTGTATCTCGAACTGGTGCGGCCGCAGAATCAGGTCTTCAAATTCGAGCTCTTGTGGCGTCGCGACTGGCGCCCTCCTTGCGGCGGCTCGAACCTTTGCCAGCAGGACTTCAAGCGCAAATGGCTTGGTAAGGTAATCGTCTGCGCCGGCATCCAGGCCCTCCACTATGTCCTGCATAGAGTCTCGCGCCGAGAGAATGATGGCCTGCGTTCGCATGTGCACTTCCCGCAGTTTGCGAATCACCGTGAAGCCATCCATCCGTGGCAGCATCACATCCAGCACCATCACATCGTAAGTGTCGGATTTGCCAAGGCGCAGTGCTTCCTCGCCATCGTAAGCAAGTGTCACGCGGTAGCCCTCGCCTTCAAGCGCACGGCCCAGGTGACCGGCAAGGCTGCGTTTGTCTTCGACGATCAGCACCCGCATGGCCGGAATCGTAGTCGGCCAAGATGAATGTTCAATGAAAATGCCGCTTTCCCGGCAAATCCTTAGATTGCATTTAGACTCGCCTGCCATACTGCTCTTCAATTCAGATGGCCTACTGTGCCTCTATAGCGACGCGGAGAAAACAGAAAGCTTAATTGACTCTTCCGTGTGGCCGAATTGCCCCAAGCAGTTCCGTGGCTGTCGTCTGGACATCAAGAGTCGCCACAAATCGAAGCAATTGCTATTGGGAGGTGTGCCAAATGTCAGTTATCAAAAGAACTTGCAACGCATGCAGTTTATTGTGGGTACTGCTGAGCCTTTTGTTCGTTGCCACGCCCGTGTTCGCGCGACCCATACACGGTCTTGGCGTGGCGTCCGCTTTGACTGGCAACGGAGGTGTCGCCGGCAGAGCATTTGGGGATCCTCCCCAAACCGCAACCGGCAGCATCAGCGGTACCGTCAAGGACATCTCGGGAGCCGTCCTCGCAGGAGCACAGATCGTGTTAAAGCCTGGTGCACGTTTGACCGCGACGGATTCACAGGGCAACTTTCGAATTCAAGACCTGCGGCCTGGAACATATGTGATTACTGTGTCCGATGTTGGGTTTAAGAATTTTGTTGCGACGGTGATTGTGGCGGTGGGTCAGAACGTCTTGCTGAATCCTGCGATGTCGGTAAATGGCAGCGTTCAGAGAGTAGTGGTATACGGCCGCCTAGAAGGTGACGTAGCCGCCGTCAACGAGCAGCGCACTTCCGCAAATATTCTCAATGTGATGACGTCACAGACGATCATGAGCTTGCCGAATGAGAACGTCGGAGACGCTCTGGGCCGACTGCCGGGAGTCACGCTCCAGCGCAATGAAGGGCAGGCGCAATATGTTCAGATTCGCGGTACCGAACCCCGTCTCAGCAACACAACTATAGATGGCGTCATTGTCCCCGGCCCTGATCCCCAGGTGAGGCAGGTGGATCTCGAAGTGATCCCCGCGAGCCTGGTTGGCGCCATCGAGATCAACAAAACACTTTCCGCGAACCAGAATGGCGATGCCATCGGCGGTTCCGTCAATCTGCGTGTGAGGCAAGCCACCGGTAACAACCCTATCCTTTCCGTGCAAAGCACGGGCGGATACACGCCGATCGATACGGGCCAGCAGCAATTTCTTGATACCATCACGGGCGGCGGGCGCTTTGGTCCAGGTAAACGCTTCGGTGCGATTCTGAGCTACAATTATGACCTGAACGATCTCGGTACTGATGATGTAGAGCCCACGCCTGACCTGGATGGCAATGGGAATCCAACCTTCGACGACATCAATGTCCAGGAGTATTTCTACAACCAGACGCGCTGGGGCTTCGCCGGCAGCACGGATTATCAGCTCAATCCGAACTCCGACCTGTATGTGCACGGCCTGATATCAAACTACAAGGATTATGGCCAGAAGTTTACCTATGATGTGGGCGCGGGCGGCGGCGGTACCTATCACAACAGTGTCCGCAGACCGAACTATCAGATCGCGCTCGTGTCTATGGGTGGCAATCAAGTTTTCAACCATGCTTATGTCCGGTATCAGATCGCAGCGGCGCGTTCTCGCTTTGGCGCGGCGGCTGGCAACCCCGGCGCGGACTTCCAGCCAGTGCCCGGCTCCAACCTCTCGAACCTTACTACTTGCGTTTACACTCCCGCGGCAACTGTAAGTGTGTATCGGCCTCAGTGGAGAGGATGCGATCTGCCCGGTTCTTCAGTCTACGACCCGACACAATACGAACTGCAGGACATCAACCTCACGTCGGGACAATCGGTACAACTGAACCTGCAGGCAAATGGAGCCGTGGGCATTATCTACCACGTGGGGGGCTATGCCTCCACGTTCGAGTTCGGCGGTCAGATTCGTAATGAACATAAGGGGCAGTATGCCTATTCGCCCACCTATGACAACTTCACCGGCAGCGCGCCATTGATGACTCAGTTTACGACTAGCTTTACGAACCCTTCGTTTTACGGCGGCAGCTACAAGATGGGCCCAATTACCAGTTTCGATGCGATTACGAAATGGCTGGCAAACAATCCAGGGGATCTTCCCCTTGACGAGGCCGCCACCCACTTGAGCTCTGACGCCGGCAATTACAACCTGGAGGAGAGAGTCACTGCAGGGTACGTCATGAACACGTTCGAGCTGGGCTCCCGGATGAGTCTGCAGGCCGGGCTGCGTATTGAGGCGACGGACACGTCGAACACAGGATACATAGTGCTCAACGACGCAAACGGCAACTATGTCTCCACCACCCCGCAGCATGGCGGCGACTCCTACATCAACCCCATGCCGAGCGTGCAATTCCGTTACAATCTAGGCGCGAATTCAGACCTCCGTGCCGTCTACGGCCGGGGGATTTCAAGGCCCGATCCGTATCAGCTTGTGCCTTATGAAACGGTCGATCTCAGTTCGGACCCGAATGCAATTTCAATCGGCAATCCGGCACTGATTGCCGAACACGCCAACGACTACGACCTTCTCTATGAGAAATTCCTGCCCTCGGTCGGCATGTTTGAATCCGGATATTTCTTCAAGCAGATTACCAGGCCCATCTATCTGCAGGAGAGACGCGAATCCAATCCCTACCCGAACGGGACAACCCCCCTTGCAGATCTGCAGCAGGAAGTAAATGGGGATCACGCGCATGTACAGGGCATCGAATTCGCGTATCAACAACACCTGACCGCGCTTCCCGGATTCCTGGGAAACGCGCGAATTGACGCGAACTTCACCTACACCGAATCGAAGAACTACAACATGACCAACCGGACGGATGCCCCTCCTCTTGTGGGACAAGCGCCGTATTCGTGGAATATTACCCCGGCGTATGCGACCAGGCGTGCCCTGGTTACGATGGGCATTTCACACAATGGCGCCAATATTTATGCGTACCAGTACATGAACAGCGGGCCTTACGCCGTTGGCGGCGGGATAAACGGGCCGCTCGGCGACAACTACTTCTTTTCGCACACGCAGGTGGACGCGCAGGCCAGTTACTACCTAGGCAAGGGGTTCACGATCATTGCATCAGGATTGAACATGAACAATGAGGTATTTGGATTTTTTAATGGCAGCACCCGATACATGACCCAGCGCGAATACTATAAGCCGCTCTATTCGGGCGGCCTTCGCTGGAACCTCGGTCGGGAACGATAGCAGCATCCTTGCTGCACAGGCCGGCGTCTTATGCCTCTCGCAGTGTCGGCCTGTATTTTCCTTTTGTGGAAAGGGCGTGAATGGATTTGAACACGCGGCTTGCTGTGCTCTGCCTCGCAATCTTTTTTTCAGCAACGGTTGTGCTTTGCACATTGCCCGTCTGCGGACAGACGCCGGCTGACACGGCAACCAACGGCAGCCGGCTGCGCTTCGTTATCTATCTCACTCGTCACGGTGTGCGATCACCAACCGGCAATCCTGACAGGTATGATGCCTATTCCTCCACGCCTTGGCCGAAGTGGGACGTGGGGCCGGGCGACCTTACTCCTCACGGCTTCGAGTTGATGAAGCTGTTCGGCGCCTATGATCGTTCCTACTTCGCTGAACAGGGACTACTCTCGCCTGTCGGTTGTGCCGGCGCTTCTGACGTCACCATTCTTGCCGATTCTGATGAGCGCACCCGTGAGACCGCGACCGCACTCGCCGAAGGTATGTTCCCCGCCTGCGCGGTGGCGGTGCATGCTCTGCCGGAAAACGATCCAGACCCGCTCTTTCACTCCATGCGTGCCGGCGTTGGCAAACCCGACAGCGCCTTGGCGATTGCTGCCGTTGAAGGACGAATCGGAGGCAGCGCAAGCAATCTTGCCGACGTGTATCGTCCAAAGTTGAATGTGCTTGACCAGATCCTGGCTGGCTGCGGCCACGCCCCTCTCTCAAATCGCAGACGTGCTTCAATTTTCGATGTGCCATCGAGCCAAAGCCGTGGTCACAGTGACCACGCAGCCAAATTGCAAAGCCCTTTGAGTGTGGGCTCTTCCATGGCCGAGACCCTTTTGCTCGAGTATGCCGAAGGCATGAAAGGCGCCGACCTCGGATGGGGCTGCCTGAGTGAGGCAAAGCTGCGCGAAATCATGCAACTCCACACAGCCTACGTTGACTACACCGAACGCACGCCGGCTGTCGCCCGCCTGGATGCATCGAATCTTCTGGATCACATTCTTGCCGCATTGCAGCAAAGCGCCACGGGCAAACCAGTTCCCGGCGCGCCAGGAAGACCCGGAGATCGCGTCCTCTTTCTTGTGGGCCACGATACGAACATTGCCACGGTAGCTGCGCTGCTTGATCTTCACTGGATTCTCGACGGCCGCCGCGACGATACGCCACCGGGGGGCGCGCTCGTCTTTGAGCTGTGGCGTTCCGCAAGCGGAGAATATTCTATTCGCGTCTACTACACCGCTCAAACTCTGTTGCAAATGCGCCACGCGCGGACGCTAACGCCGGCGAATCCTCCACCGCGCGTGCCGGTGTTCGTGCCAAGTTGCGGACGCCGTGACATGTCGTGCTCTCTGGGTGAATTTGCCGCGACGGTTCGCCGCGTGATCGATTCGGCATATGTCACCGCAGCACCATAAGCCGGTCGAGCGCCCTCGATGTGTTGATCATCGCAACCTGAAGCATACAAAGGTGCATCGAATGAATCACAATGGCTAGAATGCTGAGTGTTACCCGCTGCCTGAAGTTTCTGTCTTGTCGTTCCTCTCTTCTTCAACATCGCAAATACGCTCTATTCGCAGCCTGGCTTCTTGCCGTGTGCGGAATACTTTCGTGCGGTAGGTGGGCCCTCGCGAGTCAAGCCTGGGTACCCGAAGGACGCGCGGCGAAGGTTGACCTTTTTATCGGAACAGGTCGCGGGCCCGGGGGGCCAGAGAACCTCTTCCCCGGTCCTGTGATGCCTTTTGGGATGGTGCAGCTAAGTCCGGATACGGAAGACAACGGCTACGGCTATCACTACGACCAGATGAGCATCAAGGGATTCAGTATGACCCACATGAGCGGCGTTGGCTGCTCGAATGAAGGCGAGGTCTTTTTCACTCCGACGACCGGTCCGGTTTCCACAGAAGAAAGCGAGTTCGAATCGCCATACTCGCACGACCAGGAGTCAGCCGCTCCAGGATACTATCAGGTGAGGCTTCAACGATGGGGCGTCAACGCCGAGTTGACCGCAACGGACCGAACCGGCATGGTTCAGTTCACGTTTCCGGCAGGAAAGCAGGCGAACTTTCTTCTGCCCATTAGCCACACGCTCAACTACACGACCGCATCATATGCGCACATAGTCGGCGATCATACGATCGAGGGTTATGTGGTCAACCGGGCTTTTTGCGGGAACAAGCAGACCTATAAGGTCTACTTTGTGATGAGCTTTGACCTGCCATTCTCATCGTTCGGAACATGGAGCGGAACCTCACCCAGCGGCCCGGCAGAGCCCACATCCGGCTCACGTTCGGTGAAGCAGGAGGGTCACGACCAGTGGGTTGGAGCGTATGTCTCCTGGCCGGCGCAGAGCCAGCCGCAGACCGTTACCGTACGGATTGGAATTTCCTATGTGGATCAGGCTGGCGCTGAGAATAATCTGAAGGTTGAGGCTGCGGGGAAGAGTTTCTCCGCGATTCGGAGCAATGCCGAGGCGGCGTGGAACAAAGTCCTCAGTGTCATCGATGTGTCCGGTGGTTCCGCCGCGAACGAGCGGGTCTTTTATACGGCCCTCTATCACAGCCTGCTCATGCCAAGCATTTTGAGCGATGCGGACGGCAGATATCTCGGCTTTGACGGAAAAATCCACCAGGTGGCTCGCGGGCACCTGATTTACGGCAACTTCTCCGGATGGGACATCTATCGCAGCGAGATGCCACTGCTTGCTCTGATTGAACCGCATCGCATGGAGGACATGGCCCAGTCGGTAGTCCTAATGTACCGGCAGGGTGGCTGGATAGGACGGTGGCCGCAGATCAATCTTTATACAAACGTCATGGCGGGAAGTCCTTTGACGACAGTGCTGAGTACCGCATGGCTGGACGGGCTGCATGGCTTCGATATGAAGTCGGCATGGCAGGGCATGTACCTCGACGCGATGCAGGTGCCGCCGTCAGGCAAGCCATACACTGGCCAGGAAGGGATTCAGTGGATCAACACCCTGCACTATGTTCCGAACGACAAGGTGAGCTACGGTTCAGTTTCTCAGCTGCAGGAGGACGTCATTGCATACGCCTCGCTCTACAGACTGGCTGAAAAGCTGGGCAAGACAGCAGACGCGAAGGTACTGTATCAGCGGGCGCTGTACTATCGGAATCTGTTCGATCCGGAGGACCACTACTTCCGTCCCCGTAACTCTGACGGCAAGTGGGTTGCGAACTTTGATCCGTCGCAGCAAGGGCACGGCTTTATTGAAGGATCTGGCTGGCACTATCAATGGCTGGCTCCTGCCGACATGGCATGGCTGGTCAAAGCTGTCGGACCGGCACGGTTTAATCGGCGTCTGACTCAGTTCTTCGGTTACGAGAAGCCCGGTTGGTACGGCCAGTACTACAACCCCTACAACGAGACTGATCTCGAGGCGCCGTTTGAGTTCAACTTCTCCGGCAATCCGTGGGAAACGCAGCGCGTGGTTCGCCGCGTGCTGAGTGAAAACTACACCGACACTCCTGACGGAATTCCGGGCAATGACGATTGCGGCGAAATGTCCTCGTGGGCGGTCATGAGTATGATGGGTATCTATAGCGTTGATCCGTCCAGCCTCGCATATGAGCTGGCTAGCCCAGTCTTCTCCAAAGTGGAAATTCGTCTTCACACGCCATATTCGGGGAAAGCATTCACCATTAAGACAACCGACGATCCCGGTGCGACTCCCTATATACAGAACGTAAAGCTGGATGGGCGCGAGTATGCGAAGAACTGGATCGAATTCCGCGATATTACGGGCGGGGGCACGCTGCAGTTTTCGCTTGGCGCGGTTCCGAACCAGTCATGGGGCGCCGCGCCCGAAGATGTCCCTCCTTCGCTCAGCGCAGAGCATCCATAATGCCTGCGTTATCGTCAGAGAAGAGGGCAGCCCGAGAGGCTGCCCTCTTCACTTTCTGTCTTTAAGTGCGGACTTAAGATACGCCAGCAAAGCGTCGCCGTGCGGAGTGCCGTAGCCGGTGCAGGCGTTCCATCCTGCTCCTGCGTGATAATAGCCGTTGTTGCCTTCATGAATGCGACGCAGGCCCGCATGCCCCTCCCTGCCAAGCGTGTAGAGGTGCGGATGGATGTGTCCGCAACGCAGCCCGAGGGCTTGATTGACGCGTGCAATCAATGCCGCCCACATGGGCGCGACAGCGCTGGTGCCCGCCGACGCAAAGACTCGGCCGCTCATCAGCAACTCACATCCATAGCGCGGGTCTGCGAGACCTGCCACATCGGGTATGCCGCGGCCCGGCTTTCTGTTGGGGGCAGCTGGGACCTGAGCATGCTGTTGCCAAGCTGGAACATGAAACCGAACGCTGACTCCACCTCCTGTGGCGCCGTGTATTCCAAAGTGCTTTGCGTTCCACACCACCTCATTGTCGACCTCGGTTGAGGTGATCTTGCCGCTAGTGCCTCCACAAGCCAGGCAGTGAGCGCTGCTTGCCGGATAATTCACGGACGGGGAACCATGTTTCGACCCATTCATCGCCCCGTCATCGCCGGACGAAGCGCAGACTGTGATTCCCAAATGTGCGGCCTCGCACAAAACACCCTCAAGGGAGTCAATCTCCTCTTTCGAAACCGTGTGCTCAGGAAAGCTCCAGCTGATAGAAAGGACGTCAGGCTTGTGAGTCTGGTCATGCGCCGCGTGGCTAAGCGCATGGTACAGGCCTTGCCCGTCGTTCGGTGCGAAGTAAACGACGATATGCGCCGCAGGCGCCAAAGCTGCCAGAATCTCCAGATCCATCGTTACCTCGGCTGTGCATTGAGCCGGAATAAGGGTATCGCTCTCAGGGGCGCCTGCGGCCATCGAAAGACTGCCGTTCAGTACCTCCATGAGCTCATGCGTTGCCCGGTGACTTGCGGGCCTGTTGTCGCTATTGCCCAGCTTGACCACCGATATCCGCGGCAGCCTGATCCCGAGACGGCTGCAGAATTCCTCGATGTCTTCCAGGTAGAAGCCACCCTCCAATTCGATCAGGCCTATGGTTTGTCCCGTACCGTCCAGATCCTTCGGAAAACGGTAGGCTGCGGCGAGCTCGGTCACCTTCGCCGAAGGCTCAAGGCTACACAGGGATGAGCGACGGCGCGGTTGGGAGTGCCGAGAATTGTGCAGGCCGAGAACAGCTAGAGCAACTCCCTGCCACTCATCGGGAACCTCAATTGGGCCCGACGGTGCGAAAAATCGGTTGCCTTTGTGGTCGAATTCCTCAAGGTGGATCTTGAAGGCACGCTCCACATCCGCTGACTTTCCCGACAATCGAATCGAGCGTCGATGGACGGCAACTTCGACCACTGTAAGTCTGTGTCGTTTGGCAAAGGCTTGTATCAACTCAGCCGAGCCCGGAGCGGCGCCGTGCGCGTCTTTGAGCTGCGCGTGGGTCATATATTGCGCGGGGAAAGTCCGCGCATCGCCTGAAGCCTGAGTGGCAGGATGAGGCTCGGGAAGTAGCGTTTTCTGCGCCAATACAACGGTCAGGTCGATTCGCCGTTCAGGATTGAGCGGGCCGACCCGGGAAGATCCCTCGGGAATGTCGATCACATTGAGTCTCAAACCATTCTTCTCCGTGCTGAGGCCGCCGCTGGGGGATGGGCGCGGGCCTTGGCGGAGAGCCCGCTATATCTGATTCCTCAGACTTCAAACTTCTCCCAAAGCTCCCTGGTATGGCGCAGCAGAGCGGTAAAGTCCGCGTGACCGCGCAGGTTGGCGAGCAGGGGGTCCCACCGTCCAAGCATGGGGTAGTTCAGGAAGCCCTTTGCTACGGCGACTTCCAGCCAGGCGATTGCGCGTTCAACGTTGCCAAGCAGGGCATAGCACTCGGCCAGCATCCATGGATAGTGCGCGTCGACCGCGGTCTGTTCCTCAAAGGCGGGATCAATATAGCTCTCGGCGGTTTCCCGGTCTCCGTGAAGAGCAGCGGTCATCACGCTGCCCAACCTGGAGAAATAGTGATCGCCGCAGAGTTCTCTTAGCACCGCGAATTGCAACATCGCCTCCTCGGCCTTGCCGCCGAGCGCCAAAGTCTGACCGCGCAGCCAGTGGAGAAGCGGATTCTTCGGGTCGAGCCGGATTGCTGCGTCAAAGGAGGGAATGGCGTCCGAGAATTCCCCGGCGGACATGGATAACAGGCCCGGCAAAAATCTGTATACGGGCGTGAGCGGGTCGATCTCCATGATTCTGTGCGCGAGGGGCATGGCAGCGTGTGCCTTTCCGCTGAGTGCGCAAAGAGCGGAATACCAGCTCAGGCTGTCTGAATCGTTTGGGTCGGCGGCGATTGAGCGTTTCAACAGCAAGACGGCTTCCTGTGTCTTTCCTTCCTGAAGGCTGATAAGGCCCTGGAGCCTAAGTACGTGGGGAGAGGCGGGGTCGATTTCCGCAGCTTCGGTCGCGCACTGTTTGGCGCGGGTGAGGTTGTCAAGGTCCGAGCTGATGCCCGCGTTCAGAAACTGCCAGTAGACCTGTCCTCGCGTAGA
>Ga0335075_10002951_pt1 | contig 27205 bp, 27 predicted proteins | sample Lox_Sample_24_FD_206723 | JGI IMG/M metagenome (GOLD analysis project Ga0335075, IMG submission 206723) | Soil microbial communities from Loxahatchee National Wildlife Refuge, Florida, United States - Lox_Sample_2.4 | ecosystem: Environmental > Terrestrial > Soil > Wetlands | place: USA...
TCTATCTTCGCGCATTTTCACTGGACAATGTCCGGACATTGACCACACGGCTCGGAGTGTGCTGCGTTGGAAGATCGGTTATGACGATCTTGCCCGGAAGACATAGGTACAGCACAGCGAACCGTCATCAGAGATAGCATAGAGGCTTGAAACATGGTCAGACTCATGCGTCCACTGCCTATAGCCTTTGAAGAAAGCGAAGCACTGCACTTGAGTGTTCTTATCGATGTCTCGCGGCTTGTAGCTCAAAAGTCCAAGCACGCTCAGTCCTTGCCGTATTGACTTTGTCATAGCTGTCCTCCTCACAAATGCGCCCTCTGTCGAGGACAAGAATGCAGTCCGCGACACGGACCGTAGAGAATCGATGCGCGATGAGGGCGGCTGTCTTGACGGCGACCACGCGGCGGAAATCACGAAACAGTGTAGCCTCGGCTTTTGCGTCGAGAGCAGATGTGAGTTCATTAAGAATCACCAGCGCGGTGCCCAGAATACATGCTCCGGCAAGGGCAAGCTGCTGCCATTCTCCCCCGCGAGATGTCTGTAGCTTCCCCAAAGCGCTTTCCGAGAACCTGTTCGTATGTTTTGGGAGACGGAGGATCGCGGAAGCGGTTCCTGCATCCTCCGCAGCGAAGCGAATATGATCGCGGTTGTGCAGGTGCCGCAGGAGACGTTGTCGGAGGCAGAGAGGTCGTAGCGGGCAAAGTCCTGAAAGACAGCGGTGATGGCTTTTCGCAAATTCTCCGGCCAAAACGCCGCACGGCGCTTGATCGAGCTTGCCCCTCGTGCACTTTTTCGGCAGGCTTCAGCAAAGGCACCCCTCCGGTACATGCTCAGGCGACCTTCGTGCAGAAGCCCATGACGCCCGATACACCTAGGTCAAACGGGCGAAGTCGTCTTCAAGACCGTGTCCGGTTAAATTCCTACAACGCAGATCGTCGGAAATCCGTCACTGGACGGGCAAGGCACCGTGATCTTGCGGGCCCTGAGGGATCGAGCAGATCATGTCCCGCCTTCGACACGATTCAGTTGCCAGGACTGCCGCAGCTGCAGCCTCACAACGGAGCGCTGCTAGTCACAGTGAGCGCAGTCTGCCACACTTGGCGCTGGCGCGCAATGAAAACCGAGACGCAATTCGCGACAGAGAAGAAAAAAAGTATCGAGCATGTAGATCGGGAAGGTTCTGGTTCGTATAGGAAACATGAACATTCAGAAGTCTCCGCGTTGCACCACCGCCGCGGTAGCCTTCGTTTGGCGCACACTTGCGCCAAAGGAGAATTCATTATGAACAGAACGTTACTTGCTATGCTCACGCTCGGCGCACTTCTGACGCTTTCCGCTGCTTCGGCCTTTGCGGACGGGATTACGGGAACCGATCCAGAACCAAAACCACCCACCCAAAGCGGGTCGACATCCCAATCGTCCTCGGGCACGACGACCCAGAGCACAGAAACCATTGTGATTGAGCAGATCCTGGCGGTACTCGGGATTGGCTAAATATCGCATCGCCCGGCAGGCCTGCCGCGTCTGAAACACGGGGGGATTCTATGCATTTCACTGTATTGGATTACACCCTTCAGGCGGCAGGCTTCGTCGGCCACGGCGTACTACTCTGGGTACTGTTCGCAAGGCGGCTGGTGCGACGGTTTCCGCAATTTGCTGCCTTCGTCTTCTTTCAGCTTGCGCGAACTCTCATTCTGGTCCCGATCATGCTCACGCATTCCTATTGGCCATACTTCTATGTCTACGAGGTTCTAAATATCGCAGACGTGGGCTTTAGCTTCGCCGTTATCTATGGCATCGGGGGCTCAGTCTTCCGGCCGCTTGGTGTCTGGGCGCCCGATGTACGCAGGAAAGTGGTTCTATTCATTTCCACGGGCTTGGTTGTTGCTGCGGTATTGACACTGCAGACCCATCCGCCGGACGACCTCTTGATCGATAAAATCGTTGACCGGGGCGAATTCTTCGTTTCCGTCCTGATGATCGAATTGTTCGCGATGATCTGGATTCTCTCGTCCAGTGCAGGCCTGGCCTGGCGTCATCATGTGCGGTGCATTGCTGACGCCTTCGCGGTATATGCTGCGGTTTTCGTGGCCATTCAGTGGCTGCACAGTGCGGACGGTTCGGAGAGTCCTGTCTATATCTGGATCACCCGCTTTCGCATTCTCATCTATTTCCTGATGCTTTTGTATTGGATCGTGACGCTTGCCATTCCGGAGCCAGTCCGTCGCGCAATCCCTCCTGGACAGAGGAGCGCAATTTTTTCGCTGCGAGGGCAACTCGCACAGCGGCTTGCACAAATCAGGACACGCAAGACGTAGAAAGCGCATTCTGAAACAATCTCTGGAAATTCGGCTTTCCCGCTGGCCCCCGCAGGGTTAGAATCGGTGCACGGCGCAAGGCGGGTACCGCGTCTCGATGTTTCATCACCTTCTTGTTCCAATCGAACTCACGCTTTTGCTGGGATCGCTGGTACCACTCATGCTGCGAGCGATGGCGCGGCACAGAAAGCGTCTCGCTGCATCCCTTCCGGAACTCTTTGATCGCTTACAGCCGTTGAGTCGTGATGGTCTCGAAGTCGTCGCGGGCGATATGCTCGAGCCCACTCCAGACAAGATCGATCTGCGTGGCGAGGCCCGTATCGAGCCCTCTCTGACCTGGACGCTTCTCGGCGGTCTGGAAGGGCTGAAAGTGCTGGAGAAAAATGCCGAGGTCCTGATCGACATCGCCTATTTTCTTCAGCAGTGGAGCACGGAAGCGGTCGAGGTGACCGAGCATCTGCGGCTGAGCGCTCAGGACATCCGGCGCGAGATTCGCTGGCTGAAGCGGTCACTCCATCGCCGCGGTTCCGATGTTTCTGTGCCGTTGCGGCTTCAGCGGATCGCCGGCTCCTATTACCTGATGACTCGGCGTGTCATCGCACTTGTGGCCATCAGCAATTCCGCAATGCTCCCGCGGCTGCGCGACGCTCTCTGAAAACCTTCCCGGGCGCGCCGAGTCGATGCAGGGTTGCGTGCGCTGCGACCTGTGGGCGCATCGGCGCCAGGTATCTGTTTTCGAGAGGCATGAAGCGTCTGGTTCGTATACGAAACAGGACGACGTATTTTCAGAAACCGGAAGCTTTCGGTCACTCCACCTGCTCTCTTCGCGATGTAATATGTTTGTTTCTTCGAGAACGTCCCCCGAAACGCTTAAATCTCGGCGTTCACCATTTAAGAATCAGTTCTCGAAATTCTATGGGCCCCCTGGACAGCCGAAAAGAAGTGCTGCTGGAACCTACTCGGGGGTCGCTTTGCTTTTTGCCGCGGTGTGGTATGGACTATGGATCGGTTTCGGCCCTTGAGCTCGCGAACGCCTGTTGCAACACGCAGAACGATACTGCGTGGCGTGAATTCTATCGCCGTTACCACCGCTCCATAACAGCGGCCGCCGCCGCCATTGTCGATCTCCATCGTGATTATTCTCGCTCTGCACTGGATGAAATTGTTTCCTTAACCTATTTGCGTATGTTCGTGAATGATTGCCGCTATCTACACCGATTTGCTCCGGAATCTGACAGTGAGGCCCGGCATCTGCTTCAGGACCTTGCGACAAAAACGGCTCGGAATTATTTCCGCGATACGCAGCGAAAGAAGCGTTCCCCGGAGGCCCGGTTCGTACCTCTTGACTTGGACTTGCTCGAGACCTCCGGAATGGACACGGCGGACGCCCTCGAACAGCGGGTTCTCGTGGAAGATATGCTGAAGCGGTTGTTCTGCATGCTCGCCTCATCGAGAAGTGCGGCTCAGGATGAGATCGTCTTTCGGCGCCGGTTCCAGCAAGGGCTCACCATCAACGAAATTGCCGCGTCTCCAGGCATTCGGCTGAACCCGAGAGGGGTGGAGGCATCGCTTCGGCGGTCCCTCCGGAAATTACGAGCTCAGTTCGGCACGCGATAGACCGAATCCAGGAGAAATTCTGTATTCACGGGCGGGATTCTTTCCGTAGATGGGGATTTAGAGGGATAGAGGCATTTTGTAAGGCACCTAAACGATGGCCGGGAATTGGCCGCCGCTCAAAGGAACCCTGGGTCTTGAGCGCGCCGAGGTCTCAACGGACCGGAGTTGCCTGCCCCGACCGACATACGTGCCGGAATGCATTTGTTTGGAGAACGTCAGAAATCATCAAAATCGGGACTTTGCCCTACAACGCAAGCCGCAAGCCGTGACGTCTTGGGCGCGACCTGCACAAGGATGGAAACGATGGATGGGAGTGACTGTCAGCCGAAGTACCTGTGGTCTTTCATTCCGGTTGCCATTGTGCGCCGCTGCAAGGTGGCCGCAGCGAGCGCCCAACCGTCGCGTGCGGGGCTTGTGGTACCCCGCCAGGCATGAGTTCGGCAGATGGCAGGTAAGGGTCGAAAGGAGCTATCCAGCATGGAGCGAGAAGCCATTCAGAGGGTTGAGACATGGATGTCACGCTATCGCAGCAATGGTCGCGGGGGCAGCCCTGCGGAGCGCGCGGAGCTTCTCCTCGCCATCCTCAACGACCACCACGGCAGCAACCGATTGCGCCTGACCTACATTTGTACGGGGCTGGGCTGCACATTGCGGTCGGTGGAGCGCGTATTCAAAGCGAAATACGGCGAGTCCATGCACAAGATGCAGAAACGGCTGCGCATGGAGAGAGTAAACTGGTGCCTGCGCGCAGATCCGAAGATAAAGCTCTCAGCCTTGGCCTTTGAGATGGGCTACGACCGCTTGAGCGAGTTCAGCAGGTATTTCCGGCAAAGGGAGGGGATGACGCCTCAACAATATCTCGAAAAAGTGATTCTTCCTGAACTCGCCCGAGAAGCGGCTAAGAGCGAGAAGTCGCATGGTGTATAAACAGCCCATCGGACTACGGAACCTGGTTACCGAATTGCCGATACGTCTCGAGGCGGTCCATGATCGTGCCGACTCGATCGAGAAGGGTAAGGGGCGCCACTCCACTCGCCAGCAAGGAGCGATAGCATCGGCTCTGCGCGTAGAGCTCGTTATGATCTCCCCGGGCGACAAGTGATCCGTTGTCAAGTACAAAGATTCTGTCCACCCAGCTTAAAGCCTGCACGCGATGCGAAATGACGATGAAGGTCATGCGCGGATAGAGCCGGCGCACTTCCTGCAACAAGAGGGCTTCGGTAGGAGCGTCGAGGGCGGAGGTGGCTTCATCGAGAATCAGAACTGCCGAGTTCCTCAAAAGAGCGCGTGCGATGGCGAGTCTTTGCTGCTCCCCGCCCGATAACCCCGCGGCGCCGGCATGAAGCGGCTCATCCAGGCCGTGATTCAGACGGCCAATCGCAGACTCAAGGCGCGCCGCAGCCGCCACCTGGCGCAGCGCTTCGGTCGTACTTCCCGGCCTACCACACGTAATGTTGTCGCGGATCGTTCCCTGAAAGAGAACGGGGTTTTGCGGGACGTAACAAATCGTTTTGCGCAGCGCGGCGAGTGTGTAGTCTCTGGCTGGGCGGCCATCCACCCAGATCTCGCCCGCCGATGGATCGGCGAGGCGAATAAGGAGCCGCGCGAGCGAAGACTTTCCTGATCCGCTTGCTCCGACGATTGCGACGGTCTCTCCAGGCTCAATCTCAAGGCTGATGTCGTGAAGCACGTCCCGTTCCGTGTAGCGGAAGGACACCTCGCTGAGCCTTAGTCCCGACTGCAGATGCGGCGCCACCAGCGAACAGGTCCCGGTGTCCGGCACCGCTGGTTGAGTCTCCATCACTTCCAGGACGCGTCTGGCGCTTGCCAGCATCCTCTGGGAACGCGCATAGAGTTCCATGGCGGAGGACACTGGTTCAAAGATCCGCGTGATATAGGCATAAAACGCGACAAAGGTTCCGAGAGTCAGGGCCCGCATGGCGAATCCATGGATTCCCAGTTCCTGCGCGAGGAGGATTGCCGCCGCGAGGATGCAACTGACTGACACAGTAAAGAAGATCTCGGTCCGGCGCTGGATCCATTGAGCTGAGACCACCTCGGACCAGGAATCTACGCTGTCTGCGAGACGGGTGTCCGCGGCATCCAACAGCTGGAGTTGAATGATGCCGCCGAGATGTTCAGTAATGCGGCCGATCGCCCAGCCTGTTCCTTCCTGGGTGGCGGTGGCTCTTTCCTGAATCAGTGACTTGAACCTGCGACGAACCAGATAGAAGACCGGCAGAAGCGGCAGAAGAGCCAGTGTCATTCCGACGCTGAGCCGGAGCATGATCAACAGGTTGAGGAGGAAGAGAATCGATGCGCGGATGATCATGTTGAGCGCGTCGGAGCCGAACTGCGCAATCTGGTCAATGTCCGTGCTAAAGCGGCTGACCTTGTCGCCGAGCATGGTGCGCTCGTGCCAGTCGGCTGAAAGGAGCGAGATGTGCTGAAGCAGTTCGTTACGCAGGTCCTGGCCTATCGCCTGGGTCACGCGGAACCCGAAACCTGTGCCCAGAGCCGAGAGCCCTGCGCGACCCGCGAAACATAGCGCAATCAATGCTCCGTAGATCGCGGCTTCCCCGAAATGGTGCGAGGGAAAGGAGCGGTCGATCACATGTTTCATGAGCAAGGGATCGAGTGTGGCAACGATGCCGGCGGCGGTCATCAGCGTCAGGGCGACTACAATCCGGAAAAGATACGGGCGCATATGTCGTGAAAGCCATCGCAGTTCTCTCATCGCATTGCAATCCTTGAATGGCAAACATCGTTCACGCGCAAAACGCTTCCCTCTCTGCTTCTTGCCGGTTGGGGCGACGATAGGGGTTTCCATATCCACTACGCCGCAACGAACTGCTCCCAACTCTAGCGCCACTTCGATGCGGGTGATACGAGAAAACCTGCGTTGTGTCGGGGTTTGCGTCTCATTTCCTCTTGCGGGGAAACGCAGCGAGTGGCAAACTCCATTTCACAGTTGGCTCGATCGTGCTTGAGTTCCCTCGCATGTCCGCCGCACGATTCACTTCAAGACAATTGCCGGCAGACTGAAGAACCCACCCACCTAAACCATCTGTTGCGTGCCCTGCGTCCTACGCCACTCGACATCGCAGCAATGCTGCGATGTCGAGTGGCGTTGCGAGACGCGCTACATCTCAAGGAGGCGCAACCATGCTTCAGACAGTTCCGCATCTTCACTCGATCATTGACCAGGACGGCGCGGTCATTCTGAACAATGCCAAAGGCCAGATCACAACCCTAGATGCAATGGGAGGTTATATCTGGCGGCAGCTCGAACAAGGGCTCACTGGAGAGGAGATTGTGAGAGAGCTAGTGCGGGAGACCGGCGAAGATGTTCAAGTTGTCGAGTCAGACGTGACAGAGTTCCTCGCAGACCTGTCGTCCCGTTCTCTGCTCGCGGGTAATGTAGGTTCCCTTCAGCACTCGGAGAAGAAATCATGACTGGCTTGGGAAACGAAGAGCATGATGCCTATCGGTTATTGATGGTCGATCCCGCGGAAGCTATCGCCTTGGTGGAGCGGACCGAAACTGCGATCCGTCCGCCGCAAGTTAGCATCCCCCGATATACACGGCCGGCAGAAATGATCACATCCACCATTTTGGAAAGGTGGGGGGTGCACCCGGTCGTGATCGATTGGCTGCCGAGCCATGACGATGTCCCTGTGTTGGCCGTTCTTCAGGTCGACGTGAGCGATCGCAAATGCCTTCCTCGCTGTTTGCGCGCCGTGCCGCTGGGAGTGGCGCTCTCGGATACGCTTTCCACCACTGAGACGTCAGTGGTGAGCCGAATGTTGGCAGGAAAACAGGATGACCGTGGGCCCTTTTCAAGGTTCGGCTGGATTACAGAAGTCGAGAGCTGGATTCGTGAAAGTGTGCATGACCCATCTATCGAATTCAGCTCCATTCAGCAACTCAACGCTAGCGGGACGTTCGCGCTGCTTCGGTTTGAGGCCTCCACCGGCATCGCCTATTGGCTGAAGGCGGTCGGGGCGCCGAATACGCAGGAATTCTCGACTACTTCTTATCTGGCGGCAGAATGTCCCGAATATCTTCCCAGGATAGTCGCAATGCGCAGCGATTGGCACGCATGGGTTATGGAAGAGTTCGGCGCATCGTTGCATTCTTCCGATTCGCTGAGTGAATTTCAGACGGCGGCGAGGCGAATGGCTTCTTTGCAAATGCGTTTAGTCGGCAAGTCGGAGGAGTTGCTGCGGGCTCATTTTGCCGATCACCGAATCCAGAGGCTTGATTCGCAGATCGATGATCTGATTGCTTACCTCGAAGAAGCCATGGGACGCCAATCTAGTACAAAAGCTCCTGTTCTCTCCCCGGCTCGCTTGCAGGAGATCGGCGCGCTGCTTCACCGTGCCTGCGCCGCGATGGAAGAGTTGAATATACCAGATTCGGTGCTGCACAGCGACATCAGCCCTGGAAGCATCCTCGGAGATGGAGCGCAGTGCGTGTTCACCGATTGGTGCGAGGCATATGTCGGCAATCCCTTTATCACTCTCGAGCAACTTTGCGTCCACATCGCCCGCAAAACGAACGATCCGAAAACGTGGAGAGAATCCCTCATTGAGGCTTATCGATCGCCGTGGCGAGATGTGCTTACAGAATGCCAGATCGAGGAATCTCTCCAGATCGTACCGCTTCTCTCGGTGCTGTCTTACCTCTACGGACGCGGCGACTGGCTTTATTCTTCCCGGCGAGAGGAGCCGGGATTCCAAAGTTATACCCGGAGCCTGGCACGCCATATGGACAGAATTGCAAAAGACTCCGGTCTCATGGAGGCCCTATGCCATCCAGCGTAGAAGCGATACCTGGAGTCACGGAGACCATCCACGGGATACCGGTTGCGGACCCGTACCGTTGGCTTGAAGAGCGTGATTCTCCGGCTACAGAGGACTGGCTCGCCGATCAAAAGACGAGATTCGACAGCTATTTTAGGAGGCTTGGCCCTTTAGAGAGGCTTCGGAATCGAGTGAAGGAGTATTTGGACGTCGAGGTGGTTGATCAAGTTGGAAAGGTCGGGGATCTTTACTTCTATCGCAAGCGTAAGGCGGGCGAGCAGCAAGCATCGCTCTATGTCTCGAGTTCCGATCGAGCGGATGAAAGGCGGATCGTGAACCCCGCACCCCTGGGGCGGTTCGCATCTGTCGGAATCTATCGCGTATCAAGCGACGCGCGTCTGCTGGCCTATGAACTGAAGCAGGGCGGGGAGCATAGCAAAGCGGTTCATGTGGTCGATGTCGCTACCGGAAAACTGCTTCCGGATCATCTTGCGACCGGTTTGGCTCGAGGCTTTGTATTTCGGAACGCAAGCGATGGGTTCTACTACTGCCACGATTTGCTAGACAGTGATTCGGCGAACCCACGAAATGACCATCTCATACGCTTTCATCGGCTTGGAACACCGCAGGAAGAGGATCGTGTACTTCTGAAATTGCCAAGAACATCCTCCAGCAAGGTGGTTCTCGATGGCGACGGGACGATGCTCTCAGCGATTTTGTATCGTAAGCAGGCAGGGCAGTTTTTGGTGGATTTCGTTGTTGCCGACCAAAGTCATCATGGATCGTGGAGTCGCATCGCACAGGACCTCCCCGCGCCATTCAGTCCATTTTTCTGCCGCGGAGCGCTGCTTGCCTTGAGTTATGAAAATGCACCAAACGGCAAAGTCGTTGAGCTGAGTCTGAATGGTTGCTGTCCGCTCCGCACGATTGTTCCTCAATGGCGATCTCCGATAAAGCGTCTAACGGTCGCTCAAGATCGGATCTATGTGAGCTACTTGGTTGGCACCGACGCAGTGGTGCGGGTGTGGTCGATTAAAGGAGACTTTCTCGGAGCAATCCCACTAGAGACTGAAAGAACCTGGGCAGTGTTGCCAACTTATACGAACGAAACCGACGAAATATTCCTCACTTGTGAGTCCTTCACCCGCCCTCCAACGATCTTCAGCTTCAAAACAGAACAGGAGCACCGAACGCTCTGGAACGTGAGGAACGCTCCCCCGCTGAAACCCACGATCATCACCCGCAAGTTGCAATACCCGTCGAAAGACGGGACGCAAATTGTTATTTCGCTTGTGGGACCAATCGATGCTCCACCGGGCGGCACACGGCCGGTCATCATGACTGCCTATGGTGGTTTTGGCCTTACTTTGACTCCGCAGTTTTCGACATTTGTATCGATCATGCTGGAGTGCGGGTTTCTTTTCGCTCTGCCTGAGATACGCGGAGGTGAGGAGCGTGGTTCAGATTGGCACACGGCCGCCCGCCGTCGCAACCGCCAGGTAGCGATTGATGACTTTGTTGCGGCTGCTGAGTGGCTGTGCACAGAAGGAATAACCACCCCGGATAAGCTCGCAATCTTCGGCGAATCAAATTCCGGCCTCCTAGTCGGAGCTGCCGTCACCCAGAGACCTGCACTCTTCGGGGCCGCTCTCTGTATCGCTCCGTTATTCGATATGATTCGCTATCACCGATTTGATCGCGCATACGTCTGGGCCGAAGAGTACGGAACGGCCGACGATCCAGATGATTTTGAAGCCCTCCATTCTTACTCGCCTTATCACCATATCAGTGAGAGCTGTGCCTATCCGGCCATCATGATCGTGAGCGGTGATAAGGACACACGATGCAACCCGTCCCACGCTCGAAAGATGGCCGCGGCATTGCAGAACCGTCCTGCCCAGTCGTCCGTAGTCGTCCTTGATTACAGCTCAGAGCGCGGACACGCTCCGACAATGCCGCTTTCAGTTCGTGTAGATGCGCTAGCCCATAGGATTGCATTCGTTTGCCATGAGCTTGAGGTGGCAACTCACAGAGAACATTTTCCGCCGAGCCTTATCCTTTCCGCGCTGTTCTGCCTTCTGCGGACGGAGTCGTATCTGCGCCGGCATAAGGGTCGTGCGCTCCAGTCACTCTTACGAAGGACTGAGAACTCTGAGGGCAAGAGGCGCCGGCACACAGTGACTCGCATTTGTCGCTCGATGGACGTTGCCTGCGTTCTGTATTTCAAGGAAGTTAAGTGCCTTCAACGTTCGGTCGCACTCGCAATGATGTTGCGCGGCTACGGATGGAATGCAGAACTAGTAGTTGGAGCACAGGTGATCCCGCCAAAGTTTCATGCATGGGTGGAAATGAACAGAAAGGTATTGAACGACAAGCCCTATATGCAGCAGCTCTACCGTGAGCTGGAAAGATGCTAAGCCTAGATGGCGCAGGAAGGAGAGAACGTGAGCGTAATCTTTGGCGTCTGCAGTTTGTCAGGACTCCCCATCACTCGGGAAGCATTAGCACGTCTTGCCAAGACAACGGCTCGGTATGGGCCGGACGACACCTCTATATCGGCCGAAGAATCTATCGGCATGGTATACCAGGCCTTCTGGACGCACCTGAGATCACGTTTGGAGCAGCAGCCCGCGGTGGATCAGCTTGGGAACTGGATAGTTCTCGATGGGAGGCTCGACAACTATGTCGCACTAGCCGACACTCTAGGACTCAATTCGGATGAATCATCCGACTCTTTTCTAATGCTGAAGGCATTTGAACGTTGGGGCAACCAGTGCTTCTCACGTTTCACGGGAGAGTGGGCTGTCGCTATATGGTCTGCGCACGACCGTCTGCTCTACCTTGCGAGGGACCATGCAGGCTCACGCACTCTTTTTTATATTAATGCTCGTGGAGAATTTAGATGGTCAACCTATATCGAGACACTGCTGGTGGATAATCATTGCGCCGAATTAGACCGTGAATACCTGGTGCGAACGCTCGCCCGGCAGCCGCTGTACGATCTCACCCCTTACAAGGGGATCAGAGCAATTCCACCAGGTTATTGCCTAGTGGTCAAAGGAGGGGAAACTAAACTATTGCGACACTGGCATCCAATTACATCGGCTCCGCTGACGTATCGATCAGATGCTGAATATGACGAAGAATTCATATGCCTCTTGACGCAAGCCATACGGCGTCGCATTGAGCCTGTCCCCCTGACCGTGGCTGAGCTCAGCGGCGGGATGGATTCCTCCGCGATCGTGTGCGTCGCTGACACAATAACTGCGAACACGCCAAAGGATCCAAGCCTACTCACTACGATTTCGTACTATGACGACACAGAGCCGGACTGGGATGAGCGTGGGTACTTTGAAGTAATCGAACGGCATCGAAATAAAGTGGGCATACATTTCGATTGCTCCACACGAACCCCCAGCTTTCAACCTCTGATTCTTGCAGACCAAGTCTATCCCTATCCTGCAGGAGACAGCGCCTCTCTAGATATGGCAAGAAGCTTCGATCAACAATTCGATTCACGGGGGTTCCGAGTCATTCTTTCAGGAATCGGGGGGGATGAACTCTTAGGGGGAGTACCCACCCCACTGCCTGAGCTGTCAACTTTGCTCCGAAATGGGAATCTTCTGAAGCTTCTTTCACAAACTTTCGACTGGTGCATTGTTCTGCGACAACCGCTTTGGCATATGCTTTCTGACCTTATACGGTTCACTCGCGGACTATATTGGACCTCGGATGCCGATCGCGATCTGATTCCCCCGTGGTTGATAAACAAACCAGACGAAACTCTACCATACCGCCGTTATGGTAGAGAAAGTATTGGGACTCTCCTTAGAGCACAATCAAGTGCTATAGCGTGTGGACAAGCGTGGTGGAACCTGGTGGAGACGTTGCCCCACCACCCACCGCACCTTACTAGCCCACACGAATACCGTTATCCCTATCTCGACCGAGATTTGGTCGATTTTCTGCATCGAATTCCGAGAGATCAACTGGTAAGGCCCGGACGTCGCCGGTACCTAATGCGGCGAGCTCTCAGTGGTATCGTTCCGGCTACAGTGCTAGAGCGAAGGCGAAAGAGCTTCATTTCACGCGGTCCGATCACCCATCTTCGACAATCTCAAGAGAAAATCCGCACTCTGTTCGCGAAACCTCTGACAGCAGAGCTTGGACTCATCGATCGTCATGAATTTCTGAAGATATTCAACTCGGAGTTGAGCGGTGAGCCGAAATGGGTGGGCCACTTAATCAAGACCATCGAGCTGGAACTCTGGTTCCGAAGCCTTACCTCAATCGGAAATGGCATTAGGCTCAGCAGTGTGACCGGCTGACACAAGAAAGTTCTGCCTGTTCCATTGACAGAGCATCAAGATCCGCGCTAACAATGCTTTTCTAAGCGTCGTCCAGCACGGAAATTCGCAACAAAGGAAGATGAACATGACATACACAAAACCGAACGTCCTCGCAACTATGAACGCAAATTCCGCAATTCAGACCGGCGCAAATGGCAGCATCAAGCAGAGCGTCAATGCGGACAGTCACAACAGCAAGGAGTTGAACTCCACATCAAGTGCCTACGGGGCAGATGAATAGTGGCGTCGGCCTTTACTGGGTGTAACAGTAGAACTCTGAGCCGGACGCTATAGTAACAGTACCCGCTTCGTATTGCCTGTGGCGTCTGGCATCAGGGGACAAGTCCGGCCTGACGCGTATACCCTACCATCCTTGGTACTGATTGCGTGCGTAGGTTTTGTGAATTCCGCTCCATATCTTGCTGTCTCTTGAACATTCGCCAGCGTTTATACATTTCTATTTTAGAGCGGTCAGGGGCTTCGTAGCCCTGAAGCCAAAACCGATACCAATCCAGATTTCGCTGAACGCTTTCAAGTCGAGCCCGTGGGTGGTCAGGCATATGCCCATCGTTGGGGTAGTAATACAGCTCTACTGGCTTCCCTAACCGACTAAGGCTCCTGGCAATTTCGAATGAAGTCGCGAGCGTTGTCGGAACTGCCCCCTGCATATTGTCTGCAACACCGTATCCCATTTCTTCTATTAGAAGCGGCGTCTGAATCTTGTCGAAGTTGTATGAAATGGAATAGCTTTTCCAGCTCTTCAAGCTTTTTCCGAGCGGCGGGCCCCCGTACATATCTTCTTCGGTATGTGAAAGAAAAGGTAACATCCACCATTCGCTCAAGCTGTATTGAATGTTATCCGCTGCTGTTGCCGCAGCATATCGTGTGTGCGCATGGACAAGATCGAACTCCACCTCCCAGCCTGTTCTACTAAAGCCGATGATTCCAACCTTCGAGGGATCAATCATGCCCTTATTGGTTAAATAGCGAACAGCGCTGTCCCAAATATCCATTTGCTGTATGGCTTCGCCGATCCCGCCCGGATAACCCTTGGGTCGCTTATTACGCTCTGCGACAGCATTCCAATCCGGCCCAAAGGTTCGGATCAGATACATAATGCCGGCGGTCGCGATCGGCTGAGGGGCGAATGAAGGTTCATGACTGAGGCCGGCGTCACATGTGAACCATCCCTGGTCTCCTTTAGTCTGGATCACCAGTGGATACCGCATACCTGGCTCGTAATTCGGCGGCACAAACAAGAGTCCATTGACGTTTAACCCTTCACTGGTCGTCCAATGCACGTCCCTGACCGGCGCAAAGATCAGTGATTCGAGTTGAGGATTGAGATTTGTTAGCCGACGCCTCTTTATGTCCCCTGGCTTATATATAAACAAGTCTGGTGGCGCACTTACCGTTTCGTGAGTTCCCAGAACGCTGGTCCCATTTGACGAAAGCATGTCAAACCGATCTATTCGTTGATGAGGAATATTGATCGTTTCCAGTGCGTGCCATGCATTCCCGATGCGGCGAAGGCGAGTGATCGATGTCCAGCTTGATCGGACTATCACATCTCCATCCGCGCACCAATACAAAGGCCCATCGTGGTGAAAGCGAGATGGAATATGACGAAACACTTCGGAAATGCGACCCGTCTTCACATTCACCTGAAAGAGATTCGCGTCTGCAGCGGATACCCAATGATTTCTCTTGTCGTCTGATTCCCAAACGCTTCCGACAGGTGAGTGGGCGTTCATGAGATAGGAGGCGCTGTCCCTAGACCATAAGGGGGCACTGTCTGGATAGATTGTCTTGAAGGCGAGACTCGTTGTCCCTGTCTTGATCTGATAGAGAACCGCGATCCGGGACAGCCCATTTTGCTCCAAGGCGACGAAGGGATTTTCTCGCCAATCGTTTGGCAGTCCGTTTGCAAAATAGTTCAACAGAAGATATTTGCCATCCGGAGACAGACTGAGGTACATCGGATTGACGAGGTGGGTTGCATTGGCGCCCGTAAAGGGATCCTTAATGGTGACAACCAGAGGCTGCGACCAGCCTGACGCATTATCTCGGCGCACAAGATAAAGGGAGTCTGTGGGCCGTTCGGCAGCTCCGGTGAAATCGAAGCTAATGCGGTGACTGTCGCTCTTCGCGTTTCCATCCTCGCCGATCTGCGACTTTCTAATCGGTGGATCCGCTACCGCGTACACCACCTCATCCCCTGATGCATCTGTGCTGAAGGCATCGACACTGGCGGAAGTATGAAAGAGCGGGCGGCTATCCCCAGTTACCGTGTTTACGAGAATAGCCCGTTTTAAGCCATTCTCTTCTGCAATCAGCGCTATGTCGCGATCTCCGTCTAGCCACACAACATTCGACACATTAATACCGATAAAAACAAGCTTTCCGTTCCCAGGAGACCCGCTATTCAGATCCCTAACGTATAGCTGATCGTCATTTCTGTCGGTCGCCAGGTTCGGCGCCTTAACCAGATAAGCAACCTGAGTGCCCACAGTATTTGGCCAAATTCCGACAACATACCGAACCTGTACGCAATCCCTCGGTGTTACAACACGTCCCTGTGACGATGCCAACTGGGCAGGCCAAAGCAGTAGGACAAGACAGATCCAGTCGGCAACGCCGGCAATCCCTCGCACAGCTTGTGTGTTTCTCATGGCTGCTGCCCTCAAAAGGAAAGCTTGAGAGTGAGTTGCAGCGAGCGAGGCCCACCCATTTGGTAAAGTGGGCTCAACACACCAAGGCTCTGCGAGAGAGAAGCTGTGGCTTCGCCGAACTGTGCATTGCCATAGAGAGATTGGATGGTGCCGAAGTTTGGATGGTTGAACACATTGAACGCCTCCGCCCGAAACTGCCCCTGAAGGCGTTCATAGATACGGAAAGTCCTGCGGAGCGCAATGTCAGTTTGGATAGCGTCAAACCCCCGGACAAAATTGCGCGGCGCGTTTCCTACAGAACCAGTTGCAGGGAGAACGAAGGCACTGGGATTGATCCGTCGTCCGCCGGGACACTCGCCGCTTCCGGGAAGATCAGGACATTGCGCCCCGTAGAGAAATAAGGGCACATTAGGGACCAGATCGAGACCGCCATAGTATATTTGCCCCGTAGCGGGATCCGTCGTGCTGTTTCCATTCAGCGTTACCGGAAACCCGCTTCTCCCTGTGAATCTTGCGTCAAGCCCCCAATTTGAGCTAGTAGCGCTCAGCCATGGCCGGCTCATTCTCCCGGGGATATCGTATGAGAGGGCAGCAGTAACGTTATTGCGAACGTCGTAGTCTGAATTGCCGTGCTGGTAAGGAATCGCTGTGTTGTATGAGCCAAAATCGAGTGCATGAGACCAGGTGTATGATGCCAGAGCCTGAAGGCCGTGGAGTACCTGCCGTTGGAACTGCACTTGCAGTGAGTTATAGCTTGATGTTAAGCCGTTCTGGAATACATAAACGGTTCCGAAAGATGGATTAATCTTCGCAAGACTGAGTTCCGACTCCTGCAGCAGCTTTCTGCCGTTCGCACCCACGTATGAGAGGGTCATCGTCTGAGAACGCCCGAGACCCTGCTCAAGGCTCACGTTCCACTCGTATGTGTAGGGGAGTTGGAGATGTGAGCGATTTGTATAAAGGATAGTGCCAGTATACGGAGGGACCGGCGGATTCATGATCGGCGGAGATACAACCGAGGGCGCAACCGGAAAGCTTGCGGGAATTTTGTAATTTGTTCCGAAGTAGCTGGTTGAGGAAAATCCCGGACCGCTAAAAGCATATGATCCGGTTTGCTGTCCGGTATCGAAGAAGACGCCGACTCCCCCCCGCAGCACTAGCTCTCTGCCGGCATTGGAGTTCAACAGATACGCCAGGCCCAAGCGGGGAGCAAAATTGAACCAGGCCGTCTTCCAGAGAGGGGTACCGTCTGGAGCAAGACTCATCGTTGAGAGATCATCTAAGCCGCTGACCGTGTAGGGCTTCAGGCCTTGTGTTATCCCTGGGGCCGGATTCACATCCCAGCGTATGCCCGCTGAGACGTTGAGCTTCGAGGTCGCTTTCCATTCATCTTGTGCAAAGAGCGACACATTGGTGAATAGTGGATAACCGGGTGCCGTGGATTCTCCTATCCCAATACTTACGCTGTTCGCCGCGAGAGCTGCTTCGCTTGTATACAAATACGTCGCGAGATTCGGTGCTGGTGTCAATGCTGGTGTGAGCCTGCGCCAATCGATGCCAACTTTGAGTGAGTGCTTGCCGAGTACCATGTTCATCGTGTCAACCAAATTCCACTGCGACTGCTTCCCTGAAGGATTTGTCTGAATTAGTCTCGGAGAATAACCACCGTAGGAAAGACCCACGGTCACTTGAGAACTCGCAGCAATTCCCTGTAGACTGCTGAGATCTACTGGAACAGCCCCTCCGAAATTATCGAAATAGGAATGATAGTGGTACAGGTTAGAGCTGTAGTTCATCCTGAAGTCATTGTCGAGATGACTGGCGATATGAGTTGTGGCGCCAAGAGTATAGGTACGCGCAGCATAGGTTTCGTCTGTGACTGCGGATGGACTAGAGTCTACATCTGTCGTCCCTCGTGTAATGCTGCTTGATGGCGTATCGCTGAAGCGGAAGAACAGGTGAGTGCGCAGTCCCAGGTTGTGGTCGAGGCGAATACTTGTAGCGTCAAGGTTGCTAGGGTCCGACCAAGCCGCGATGAATTCGGCCAGTCCGTTGCCCAGGTCCGGAGCGCCAGGAGTGGGTAGCGGAAAGGCATTGATGGCCTGCTGCAACGGCCCGCTAAGAGAGGCCCGCAACGCGGCGTCGGGTACATAATTGATACTTGCCGCCTGGGGCTGCATGAGGCGTAGGCCTTCATAGGAGAAGAAAAAGAAGCTGCGGTTCCGACCGTCGTAGATGTTCGGAATTAGAACGGGACCGCCTAACGTTCCACCAAAGTCATTTTGGCGCTCTGGCGTTTTCGGTGTGATTGGTACCGTGTCGTCATTGAACCAATCATTAGCATCGAGAGCGTCATTGCGAAAATAATCAAATGCTGTGCCGTGCCAATCATTTGTGCCGGATCGCGTAACGAAGAAAAACTGACCTCCTGGGCTCCGCCCGTATTCCGCCGAATATGTCGAGCTCTCAACTCGAAATTCCTGGAGCGCATCCACAGACACAAGAGCCTGTGTCGTTCCCAAAGCCGTTGAAGCTGGTAAGCCACCGGCAGGCCCAGCGCCTACTCCGTTCGTGGAGATTCCGTTGTTTGCACTCACGCCATCAATCGTGTAGTAGTTGGATTCTGTCCTCTGTCCATTGATGCTGAACTCGCCGCTTACACCTGTTTCAGATGAGCGCTGCGGACTATTCGTAACGCTACCGGGCGTTAAGAGAATCAGATCCTGAAAGCTCCGGCCATTGAGCGGAATGTTTTGCACGAATTTCCGATCTATCACCGTACTGACAGATGCGTTGGTTGTGTTGATCGTCAGGCCGCTGCCATCGACACTAACGGTCTGCGTAGCCGAGCCGACTTTCATGACAACTTGGAGTTCACGGTTGTCACCGACACGGAGGACGATATCGTTCACAGATAGCTCGTTGAACCCGGGCTTTTGCACGAGTACGGCGTACTGCGCCGCTTTGAGGAATGGAAAACTGATCGAGCCCCGGCCATCCGTGTTGACACTCTCACGCTGGTCGGTCGCGACGTTGCGGAGAATTACCACAGCGCTTGGAATCACCGCTCCGCTGGAGTCGATGACGGTAACCGTCAGGGTTGCGGAGCCGTTGTCTGCATGAAGAATGGACGGGATCGCTGCGAGAACTACAGTTACGCAGAGAACGAGTAAGAGCTTTCGGGCTAGAGCTATAGAGACACGCATGGGATGACTCCTCAATCTGGGTGAAGTGGTTCAATCGTTCAGGTTGTGGGGCGCGGGTATACGGTTCAGCGGGCCTCAGAGAGGCGATCTACCGTGTCGCTCAGCATTTGTTCTCGCACTTCGATCTGGTGGAGCAGCGTTCGAAGCGCGAGGGGAGATGGAGGAGGGGCGGATCCGGGTGGAGCAAGAGTCAGGCCGGAAGTGAGGAAACGCTCGAGGAGTCCGCAATCGCGGTTCTGGGCGATCGCTGCCTGAGCCAATTCGCTGACGTTGTTGAGGGGAGGAACGGGAGTAGATGTCGGATGCGGCTGCTCTGGAAGGAATTCAAGATCTCGCTTGAGAAGCGCGAGTTGCTGAGCGAAAGAGCGAGTCTGCTGCGTCAACAGCGAAATCCATTCCACTTGATCGGCGACGCGGAGGGACGCAAGTTCCTGCGGGCTGAAATCCCGGGCAGCGATGTTCTGGAAGAGCCAGGCGCTGCGGTGCAGGTTGGCTCCATCCATCACCGCACCCTGCGCAATCTCTCGAATGTGCCCTTCGATTTCGGCGGGGGGAATCTTCTGAGAACGGAGGGCCGAGCGCAACTCGGCTTCCAGAGGAAGGTGCGCTTCTGTAACCGGAAGTGGAGCCGTCGACTCTATCTGAACCGGAGTCGATACAGAGCTTGCTGGCGGGGGCTCATCCGCCGAATGCAGCGCAACCTCAAGTCGGTCGCCAGCACGCAGGGATAGAAAAGCATCGGAGACCGCGGCCCGTTGTTCGCTGGTCGGAAGGACACCGCTCACCTGAATCTTTCCGTTGGGCAGTCTTTCGAGGTCCACGGCGTCGGAAACACTCGGTCCCAGGCGCTGCATGACTTCCAGCGCCGAGAGCATCAGTTGGGCACCGCTGCCTGCACCGAGATCGTCAAGCCGGAGGCCCGAGCGAAGACTCGCCGGCACGACGGGAGGCGCGAAGTCGCTGTCCTGCACCTGATCTGCCGCGACGACGTGATAGGTCAGTGTTTCGAAGCGGTACTCTCTCCTGGCGATGCCCGCCTCGACGACCAGGTCCTGACGGATGGGGCGCATCGTGCGGGGATCCAGCACCAGGCTCGCCTGAACGATGGTCGGGGCCTTCGTCGCCGCGGGCCGCTGGTATTGGATTTCGATTCCTGCGGGTTGACGTACCACGCGCGCCTGAGTGCCAACCCCTCCCCAGAAGTGGCGCATGGCGTCTTCTGGAACGAACTCCCACACATCCTGTGGTTGAAGCGAATGGTCTGAGCCCGGCGACAGATGCTGAGTCGACAGGTGACGCTTCGCATACCTCGCGATAGTTTGGTCGCCCACTTTCCATTGGCCAGCCATGAGGGCGTTGTCCTTGCCGATCAGCCGCAATGCCTCTCGCTGGGGACGAACGCTGCGCCAGGCATCGATCTTCTGCCGGCTCAATACCCTGCCCCGACCGGAGATTATTTCGAGAGCGTAGGTGCTGTGAATCGCACCACCCGCCTCGATCGGAGCGGAGAACCGAGTCGTAGCATCCGCGAGTATGGCAGCAGCGGTTTTGATTGTGGGGAGAGGGTGAGGGGCCTTTGTCACGAACAACTGACGGCAAAGGATCAGGGAAATCCCGATGGTCACTGTGGCGAAGGCGGGAATCAGCACCTTCCGTCGGCCGAGGATGGAACGAGTCCTCCGCGCAAAGGATTGGACAGGATGGGTGAGCGGACTCGACGCGACGCGAGGACTTCTGAAGGATGCCGGAGAATCCTGGCTCGGGCGTGCCTCCTCACCGAAGAGCTCAACAAAACAGGGGTCATGATAGACCGCACTTGCGATTGCAGCGCCGCGCATGAGTGAGAACTCCAGCTCAACGGACCGGCCATCGCTCAGATTCGCAGCGGCCCGGTACGGTCGCGTCAGGTCTTCGGGGCGCTCGTCCATTTGCAGGTAGAGCAGACGCAACCCTTGCTCACTGAAGACCTCGAGGAAAGTAGGTCTGCGCAGCGGGTTGAGTTTGATCTGCAGTTCATTGTGGGACATGGAGATGCGCTGGGAGGCACGGATTTCCCCATCGACCGCGATCTGGAGCTTGCGGGGCAGGTGTTCATAGGTGCTGCGGAGTTTGCGGGTCAGGCTGAAGTCTGCTTCGCCGCCAGCATTCGGCCGTCTTGGATAGGTGTCGCGTCCCGTCGAGTCTCCCGGTTGCCGGTGACGAAGAGCGCGAAAGTCCAGATGCCGATTGATTCGTTCGAGACAAGCGGGACAGCCCACGACGTGCGCCAGCTCCGCTGTGCTCAGAGGCTCAGGGGTCTCGTCCCCCAGCGCGCCGACGCGCTCCTCTGTGAGGCACTCGCCCGGATTGTTCTCAAAGAGACGTCTGCGCAACTCGAGGAACAAAACTTCTGGATTTTCCGGCAAAGAGCGGTCGGAGGAGGACGGCGTGACGTCGAATCCCAGGAAGCGAATGGAGCGAGGGTTTCTGAGGTAGGCGCGCGCTTCGAGGCGCGCGTCGCGAAGGTGGCTTGCGACAGCGACGCGCGTGGTCCCGAGCAGGGTGACGATCTCGCTGGGGAGGTAAGAGAGGAAAAAGCGCAGAATCAGAACGCTTGCCGCACGCGAAGTCTGTTTTCGCTGCCTGGCATATTCGCAGATGCGGGCGAGATCACTGCGCACGAAGATCAACTGGCTTCGATCTACTGCCGCGAGGCCGTATTCCACCGAGTCGTAATCCACGATCGACAGCGTGGAAAGCGGGTCATGGCCGCTGCGCCTTGCCTTGGAGATGGCGAGGTTGTGCAGCATGGTGTAAAGGTATCCGCGTGCCCGATCCTCATTCGTGGTGTCAATCTCCGGGCGCGTTTGCACCAACTGGAGATACAGGTCATGAACCAGATCGTTCGCGTCTTCGCGGAGATGATTAGTGAACTGAAGCGACCACTTCACGAGCCAGTCGTAATAGTCGACGAAGAGCTCCTCGTGAGTTTTAGGTTTGGAAAATCGGGCCGGAAGATGCAAGCTGCCAAAGTCTCCTCTTGCCTACTACTACGCACGGGGGAGAGATAGCTGCGAAACTGAGCTTGCACAACTTCCGACAATCAACATCGGAAGTGTCGGTTTTATGCGCGGCTGCGACGACGGTTCATCGCATCTCCCCTGACGGAACGCTGAGCTGGAGCGGAGATGAGGCGCACAACTGGAAGCCCTTGCCGTAACGATTCGCAACAAGGTCACGAAGCGCTTGATTTCCCTCGAGCTTCTTCCGGAGGCGGCGCACGACCGCATGGACAGCCTCTTCGGTCTGCACCGAGGACGGGCCCCATATTTCCCTGAGTACTTCCCGTGGCCGGAATACGCGCTTGGGATCGCTTCCGAGCAGATCGAGAATGCTGGTCTCTTTCTGAGTCAATTTGACAAGCTCACCGTCGATTTCCAGCGTGCGCGTCTCGCGATCCAGTATGGCGCGGCCGAGGATAATCCTGCGCTGCGAAGAGGGCTTCCATCCATGACGCCATTCCATGCTACGGAGGTGAGCATTGATCCAACTCACCAGGCAGTTGGGATCGAGTCGCTTCTCGATGAAGGCATCCGCCCCTGCATCGAGGGCGCACGGCGCAAACTGCTGGGGATCGTGTTGACTCCAGGCAAGAATGGGCGCAATGATCTTCATTGCCCGTAATTGTTTGATGAGGAGAATCCCATGGTCGGTCCCCAGGCACAGATCGACAAGAAACAGGGAATAACCCTTTTCCGAGGCGGCCTTGTAACCGCCCTCGAAGGTATGCACGATCTCCACCTGGAACTTGAAGCGCTCGAGCAGGACGCGGAGCCTCTCGCACATAAACTTGTCATCATCGACTACAAGAATTGACTTCATAGAGCACAATCAATGTGTTTCTGGGAGAGCGCAGATGCTGCGGCATATGACACTTATTTTAGTCATGAATGGCCGACTTTCCTATCATGACCCGTCTCTGATGACGGCCTGTTTAACCAGATTTCAAAATCTGATATGGCATTGCCGCAGGCTGCCCCGGGCAGGAATCGCGCACTGGCGGACTCCGTAATGAGCCGCTGCTGCCAGATAAATCGGTTTGGTGCATAATTCTTGCATGGTGCACCCAGTCGACGTAGGGGTAGTCGCCTCCGCGGCCCTGGGAGTACGATTCCCAATGACAAGCGATACGGTGCTGGCGTCCTTCGCACTATACCGATAGTCCTATCGCTCAGGACCGGTCTTCTATGGGCAATCTTTCTCATTCTTCTTCTCCGCGTGTTGACTGGCTGACTTATCTTGCGCATGACTTCAAGGTGCCGCTCGAGCATATCCGGCAGAACGTGTACGCCTTGGAGTCGATGGCGTCCGCCCAGGAACCGAGCCGTGATCAGCTGATTGATATCGCCGATGCGATCCGTCGGGAATTGCGGGAAGCAGAATCTCTCCGATCCTCTCTCGCGGCGCACCTGGAACTCGATGCCTCAGAACCCCAGTTTCACCCTGTCCGTCTGGATGAAGTCGTGCATCAACTGACAGATCGGCTCGACATGGATGCGGCGCTCAAGGAGATCGAACTCGACTTTCAGGCGCCGGCCAGTCCCGTCTTTGTGGAAGGTGATGTTGCTCTGCTGTCCCGCCTTTTTCAGAACGTGATTCTCAATGCGATTGAATACACTCCTCGTCTTGGGTTCGTTGGAATCGAGATCGAATCGGCGGCGAAGGCGGTGCGAGTCATCGTCTCCGACACCGGTCCGGGAATACCCGCGGATATCCAGCACCGATTGGTGGACGATCCGGCGCTAGTCGCTCCGAACCGCGAGCGTAGGCCGGACGGCCGCGGCCTGGGCCTCGCGTTTGTCCGACGGGTCATCGATCTGCACGGTGGACACGCCCGGATCGAACCGGGGCCGGTCGAAGGGTCGCGATTTATTATCGAGTTCCGCATTACCGCGCCTTCCACGTAGGCCGGTCCGTCCGGCGACAGCGCGACAAAGGAAATTAACCAGTTTGCAACATAACTGATAGTCACGCTATCTGTATCTAACACTAATACTACGACAAACTGTTTGCCATGGCCACGCTGGGCAGGCAGTTCGCAAAGAATTTCCGGGGTATCCGGGATTTTTGCGGATTCACGCGTGACCAGTTCTGCGAGGTGCTCGACATCCAGCACAGCACCTTGGTGTCGCTGGAGAAGGCGGCCCACTCTCCCTCGTTGAAGTGCCTGGAAAAGCTTGCTGCGCGGATGAAAATCCAGGCTTGGGAACTTCTTCGCTTCGATCCGGATTTTTCGTTGGATCTGAAGCAGCGAATCTGCCGCAACCTTCGTGAAATCAATGCGTAACGAGCGCCTCCTGGACTTAACTAACAGTGTGGCTGTGTTCAACTGCCAGTCTCGCTCCGCGAAACTCAGACCATGTCGACCTTGCAACAGCGCTTTGGGATGCGCCTGAAAATGCTGCGCGTCGCGAACGGGCTGACCCAGGAGCAGTTTGCAGAACGGGCGGAGGTGTCGACTGGCCTCATCAGCAGTATCGAACGTGGAATTTACCAGCCCAGCTTTAAGAATATCGAGCGCTTCTCGTCCATACTGGACGTCAAGGTGCGCGATCTCTTCGATTTCGACGCCATTGGAAAGTTTCAGGAGACGAATGGCGTTCGAGTGAGAGCCCCCCGGCGCCCGTCGACACTTGTCGTGCGGCATCGAAAAGCCTCCCAGAAACCGTCGAAGCCGCGGTGAGGCGATGCAGGACGCCGGCCAAACTGCGTCGGCCGTGCCTGCAAGACCATTGTCAAGTCCCCAAATTATGAACTGAGAGATCATTTTCTATGCTGCTGCGTTTCTCGACACTTAACATGTGTCGAAACTGCAAAAACAACTGGGGACGAGGATCAGAGAACTGCGAGATTCCACCGGCATGAGCCGCGAAGAATACGCCGCAGAGGTTCACCTCAGTGCTCGGCGTGTAGCTACTTTAGAACTGGGGAACGGTTGGCCGAGGCCGCACACGCTGGAACGTATTGCCAAGTCTTTCAAGGTCGAAGTTCGCGACCTTTTCGATTTCTCTTCCTCTCGTCTGATTCCCCGTAAACCGCTCTAGGCCAGGAATCTCTTCTTCGTGAGACGGAGGAAAGAAGATTTCAACAGTTTTATGAACTCTAGCATCATATTTTATGATTTTCAACGTCATTTATTTGGAGCTATAAGATCGGCAAGCTGATAAGGTGTTGGATTTACGAACCTATCTCGGCTTGCGCTTGGAAGAGCTACGCAACTGGGCAAAATTGACGCGGGAAGCGCTGGCTAAGGCTACCGGGCTGGACCCGCGTCAGATCGCTGACTACGAGTTGTACGGTGTCTGGCCCGAGCCAGAGCAACTGTCCCGATTACCGGTCGGACTCGGCGTCGACATTCGAGATGTCTTCGACTTCACAGATGGCCGGATTCGCAGCCTCCTCCCTCTCGAACAGCGCTTAGCGAAGCGAACCCTCGAACGTTCCGACAAAGGGGTGACCAGAAAGTGAAACAAGCGTCGTACCGAGACCGGCCACGGCAAGGATCTGGACGGATAGACTCGACTCCATCAATCGATACGATCATAATGGTTATACGATGGATGGAGGTTTGAGATGGTCTCGGAAGTGAACGCCGTCAATTTTCGTCAGAATCTGGGCGAGATGCTGAACCAGGTGCAGTACCGCAACGACAGCATCCTTATTAATAAGGACGGCAAACCGGTGGCCGCGCTGGTGGACGCCGGATTGTTTGCCCGCATCCGGCGCATGCAGGAGCGATTTGACGATCTGACCCGGCGCATCGCAGAGGCTTATGCCCCGGTGCCCGTCCCCGAAGGACTCGCGGAAATCGATGCCGTGGTCGCTTCGGAACGTAAGCGCTGATGGCCGCTTTGCGCGTCGTTCTCGACACCAACGTCCTGGTCTCCGGCCTGGGTTATCCCGCCAGCATCCCCGGCAAGCTGGTTGGCCTCTGGAGACAAGGCAGTCTTCGCGTGGTTCTGTCGCGCTACATCCTCGAGGAAACCGCCCGCGTGCTGCCACGGCTCCCACGGCTTGCACTGAGTGCGGATGAGATACGCGATCTGGTGGACAGCTTCGTGTTTCTCGCCGACCTCGTGGAGCCCGCACCGGCGGCGGACCCGCAGCTGCGAGACGCCGCGGACCAGGCGGTCCTAGGAACCCTGCTCGCCGCGCGGGCTGACTATCTGATAACGGGGGACAAGGATCTGTTGGCTCTGGCCAACAACTATCCCATCCTGACCCCCGCCGACTTTTGGGCTCGGCACGGCTGATCGCCCAGGTTGCCGGCCGCCTGCAACAACCGATCTCTCATCGCACACCCTTTCCATCCTGCGAGCCTTCTAGCACTTTAGTGCCCAATCGTGAAGGCACTATAGTGCCTTCACCTCTATGGCCCGTCCGAAAAGATCGGTCCATGACCGATCCCCCGCTTCTCCATGTACGTGCGCTGACCTTAGAGCAGGGATTCGGGTATGTCATCCGCGCTCTGCGCAAGGCAAAAGGCTTGAGACAGGCCGATCTGGCAGCCGCGACCGGATTCCACGAGCGCGCGATTCGCGCCATCGAGCGCGGCGAGAAGAGTCCGACTCTGCGGACGATGGAGGTCTTTGCGACCTACTTCGAGGTCCCGCTCGAGCAGCTGATCCTCAAGGCCAAAGATGCCTGCCTGAACAGCCGTGCGCCGCGCTCCTGAACCCCTCGGTCCTCTGGAACCTGAGATTTCGATTTCCAATCAACAATGCCCAACGTTTCCGGAAAACAGAGGCGATTCGGCTGCGTCGGGGATTGCGTCTCTCCGGCCGGACGGGAGGCACTATAGTGCCTGCCCACCAGCCGGAGGTCGGAAAAGATGAGAACGTGGCAAACGACAGGAACAATAAATCTCGAACGATGGAGCCGTCGTTCGGGAAGGTTCTCGCCTCCCTGCGCAAAGAGCAAGGGATGTCACAGCAAGAGCTTGCCGATTCCGCAGGCTACAGCCTGCGTTATATCGGCGACCTAGAGCGAGGAACCAAGAGTCCCACCCTGCGAACCATGCAGCATTTTGCCGTGCTCCTGAACGTCCCCCTGAGTACGCTCATCCTCGAGGCCGAGAAGCTCATGAAGACTGGGCACAGGCTCCGGAAGCGGCCACGGCAGCGACGGTGAGGCAATCTCAACAGACGTCGCCTTCTGTCGATGCGCCTGCGGTCGCTGCGGAAGAAGGGCTCTGATTCT
>Ga0335075_10002952_pt1 | contig 27196 bp, 24 predicted proteins | sample Lox_Sample_24_FD_206723 | JGI IMG/M metagenome (GOLD analysis project Ga0335075, IMG submission 206723) | Soil microbial communities from Loxahatchee National Wildlife Refuge, Florida, United States - Lox_Sample_2.4 | ecosystem: Environmental > Terrestrial > Soil > Wetlands | place: USA...
GTGGCCCCGGCCACCCCGGTGGCCCCGGCCGCCCCGGCGCTCCCCGTGCGTGGCCGCGTCAGCCCGCGCAGGCCGGACACCAGCTCCGCCCGGCGCCGGGCGGCCATCGCGTCCGGAAGCGGGCGGTGGCCGGTCATGGTGAGAGAGCGACCCTGACGCGTCCCTCGTCGCGCAGGAGGGGTACCGGCTCGAGCTGCAGCTGCTCGTCGTCGAGCGAGCGGCCCGCGCGGGGCAGGAAGAATGACCGCTCGCACTCGGCGCAGGCCAGCGCCCCCGCGGACAATCGCCCCTCGTGCAGCGGCGCGCCGCAGCTGGCGCAACGGTCGCGGTAGGCGAGCAGCGTGCCGTCGACGTTGGCCACCACCAGGTCCGCGCCGGCCACGCTGACCGCCGTGAGCGCTCCGTCGGCCAGCGCCCCCACCGACTCCAGGTCCACCCACGCGGGTGCGGTCCTGTCGGTGGCCGGCCCGGCCGTCACCACCGGGAGTTCCATGCCGGTGGGCGCCGCCGCCATCGTCACCATGGGCAGGCCGTTGGGCGGGTGGGGACCGATGCTCTGAGGGGCCACGCCGAGCACCTCGAGGCCCTCCAGATCGGGAGCCGCCTCCTCGAGCGCCTGCTTGATGGCCAGCTCGAGCGTGACCGCCGAGGCCGAGCAGTCAGAGCAGCTGCCGCGCAGGTGAATGGTCGCGATCCCGTCCGACAACGAGAGCAGCTCGACGTTGCCTCCGTGGGACTCCATGTACGGCCGCACGGAATCGAGCGCCGCCTGCACACGCGCGGCCAGGGGCACCGGGTGCAGATCGTGGATGAGCAGCAGCGTGGCCAGCAGGGCGTCCTGCGACATCGCCTCGGCCACGGCGCGGCCCTCCGCCCCGCCGTCGGCAAGCAGCTCCACCACCCGCTCCAGGCCCGCGCCGTACATCTGGACCACCGCCGACACCAGCTGGTCGGCCACCTCGCGGGTGGCCGGGTCGCCCATGGCCTCCAGCCGTTCCTGAAGGTCCTGGACGCGCCCGATCAACTCCTCCGAGGAGACCGGCCCGCCCACCTCGGCCTCTATCGCGCCCACGACCTACGCCATCGCCGTCGGCGTGTGCATCACCTTGCGCACCGTGCCGCCGCCGGTGTACATGTGGACACCGCACGGCAGGCAGGGGTCAAAGGATCGCACCGCCCGCATGATGTCGACCCCCTTGAAGTTCTCGGGGCCGTTCTCCTCGAAGATCGGCGTGTTCTGCACGGCGTCCTCGTAGGGCCCGGGCGTCCCGAAGACGTCGCGCGGACTGGCGTTCCACGGCGTCGGCGGGTACGGCTGGTAGTTGGCGATCTTGCCCTCGCGGATGACCATGTGGTGCGACAGCACGCCGCGTGCCGCCTCGTGGAAGCCGCAGCTCACGGCGCTCTCGGGGACCTTGAAGCTGTTCCAGCTCTTCGTCCGCCCCGCCTGGACCTCCTTCATCGCCCGTTCCAGGCAATGCAGCGCGATCAGCGCGCTGTAGGCCTGGTGATAGGTCCGCGCGCGGTCGCGCTCGATCGCGTTGGACTTCTCGGGGACCTTCCACTCGAGTTCCATCTCCGGCATGTTCGGCGAGCGGGGCAGCACCATCTGGATGGATTCGCCCGTGGCCTTGGCGTAGCCGAAGTCCACCAGCCCGGCCTTGGCCGTGCACCACTGGCGGGCGAACGGGCCGCCGCCCGTATCGCAGCACACGTGCGTGTCGGTGCGCTTGTCATAGATGCGCGGGGAGACGACCCATGTGTACTTGTCGGTGAAGTCGCGTTTCTGCGGCCGTGGGAGGGTGACCTTGTTCCACGGATGGTTCTTGTCCACCGGATTGCCGAGCGGATCGTGGGTCACGAAGGTGGGCTCGTTCTCCCAGCTGTCGAAGTACGAGGAGCCGAGCAGGATGCGGATCATCAGATTGATCTCGACCAAGTCGGTGGAGATCAGCTCGCCGCCGATGGCCACGCCCGGGGTGATGTAGCGCTTGCGTCCCCACTCGGTCATGTGGCGATAGTCGTAGTCGACGTAGTCGGGGTCGTCGAAGGAGCCCCAGTTGACGAGGTTGGTCTCGCGGAAGCCGACCATGTCGTAGCCGGGCAGCTCCTGCAGGAAGAAGTCATAGAGATCGTCGTGCATCGGCACGCTGCGCTTGACGTAGTCGAAGTAGCGCATCAGGCGCACGTAGTAGTCGGTGCACGTCTGGTGGGTGATGTCAGCGCTGCAGCCCCCGGGCATGATCGTCGACGGGTGCGTGTGGCGGCCGCCGAACAGGCAGTACATCTCGCGGGTGTAGCGCGCGACGTGCAGCGTCTCGAGGTAGAACTCGCCGGTGAACGGGTTGAGCGACCGCATGATGTCGGCGATCGTCTTGTAGCCGTGGACGTCGGAGTTGGGGGCGGCGGTGCTCTCGGCCTTGGCCAAGAGGCTCGGATTGGTCTCCTTGACCATCTGCTCACAGAAGTCGACGTTGGCCATGCAGTCGTTGAAGATCGCGTGGTCGAAGATGTAGTCCGCGGTCTCGGCCAGGTTGAAGGCGAGGTCCCCCAGCTTGGGCGGCTTGACCCCGTAGGCCATGTTCTGGTTCAGGCACGAGCAGGTGCAGTGGTTATCGCCGCAGATGCCACAGATGCGACTGGTGATGAAATGCGCGTCGCGTGGGTCGATGCCCTTCATGAAGATGTCGAACCCGCGGAAGATCATCGACGTGCTGTAGCACTTGATCACCTGCTGGTTTGAGAAGTCGATCTCCGTGTGGATGCCAAGGCTGCCCACGATCCGGGTGATCGGGTCCCAGGACATCTCCTTGACGACGACCTTCTGTGCTGTGTCAGTTGCCATTCTCGTCTCTCCAGGTCTCGGCGGCCGGTGTCACTGTCGATGCACGTCGGTCACCATCGCTTCTGGTAGCCGGTGGTGAGGGTGCTGCCGCGCTTGCGCCACTCGGGTTCGACGTCGAAGTTGGTCTTGATATGACGCTGGCGGAAGAAGCGGACGATGGGTCCGTAGGAGAACTTCATGACGTCCGCGGCTACGCCGCCCCACTTGTCCTCGTCCATGAACGGCATGTACTTGTCCGGGAAGCCCGGCATCGTGCACGCCATGCAGATGCCGCCGACGTTGGGACAGCCGCCGACGCCGTTGACCCAGCCGCGCACCGGCACGTTGCACTTGACCACCGGTCCTTTGCAGCCCAGCTTGACCAGGCACCGGTGATCGGAGCCGTATTCGCTCGCGAACTCGCCCTGCTCGGCGAAGCCGGCGCGGTTGCAGCCCTCGCGCACCGTACGTCCGAACAGCCACTTGGGTCGCAGCGCCTCGTCGAGCTCGGGCGCGGGGGCCAGGCCGGCGAGGTGGAGCGCGAGGTAGAGAAGCGTCTCGGTCATGTTGTCGGGTTGCGCGGGGCACCCGGGGATGCACACCACGGGCAGCCCGGCCTTGGAGCGCCAGCTCCAGCCCAGGTAGTCCGGCACCCCCATGGCCCCCGTCGGGTTGTTCTTCATGGCCGGGATGCCGCCATAGGTGGCGCACGTCCCCACGGCGACGACCGCGGCCGCCTTGGGCGCGAGGCGGTCCATCCACTCGTTCATCGTGATGGGCTGACCGGTGGAGGGATTGACGGCGAAGCCCGTCCAGTGGCCGTCGCCGTTGATCTCCTCGTTGCCCAGCGATCCCTCGATGACGAGGACGAACGGGTCGAGCTTGCCGTCCTCGGCGTCAAACCATGCCTGCGCGTACTCCTGGCCCACCGCGTAGTCGACCACCTGATTGTGGACCACCACCTTGGGCATGCCCGGGATCGCCTGCAGGATGATGTCCTCCAGGCTGGGGTTGGTGGCCGAGGTCATGGCCACCGAATCGCCCTCGCAGCTGAGACCGGTGGTCATCCACAGCACGTGTGCGGTGACCGCCTCGGTCTCCTTCTGCTTCGCATACGGACTCGCCTGTGTCGCCATCTGAGTCTCCTCTCGCTCAACAGATCCGGGGCAGCGGGTCTCCGACCAGTTGGTCCATCACCCGCCGGCCGCCAAAGCTCGTCTGGACCAGCACCATCCCGGGCGGCTCGGTGCGCACCTCGCCGATCTCCGCCGCCGCCTCACAGCCGGGCATCGCGCGCATCGCCGCCAGCGCCGCGTCGGCCAGCTCGGGCGCCACGAACGCCACCAGCTTTCCCTCGTTGGCGACGTACATCGGATCGATGCCCAGGATCTCGGCGGCGCCGGCGACCTCGGGTGCGACCGGGACCGCGCCCTCGCGGACGATCATCGCCACCGCCGAGGCGCGCGCCAGCTCGTTGAGCACCGACGCCACCCCGCCACGGGTGGCGTCGCGCAGGCAGCGCAAGCCGGGCCCGGCCGCCTGGAGCAGCATGTCGACCACGGGCCACAGCGAGCGGGTGTCGGACTCGATCTCGGCATCGAGCTCGAACTCGTTGCGCGCCAGCATGATCGCTGTGCCGTGCTCACCGATGCTCCCGGAGAGCAGGATCCTGTCCCCGGGCCGGAGGTTCACCGGCGACAGGTCAGCGCGCGGGTCGCGGCGCCCGATGCCGCTGGTGCAGATGTACATCCCGTCGGCGTGCCCGCGTTCCACCACCTTCGTGTCGCCGGTCACGATCGCCACGCCGGCCGCCTCCGCGGCGCGGGCGATGGCCTCCACCTCGCAGCGCAGATCCTCGGCGGCCAGCCCCTCCTCGAGGATCAGGGACAGGCTGAGGGCCAGCGGGCGCGCCCCGGAGACCGCAAGGTCGTTGACGGTGCCGTTGACGGCAAGCTCGCCGATCGAGCCGCCGGGGAAACGCAGCGGCTTGACCACGTAGGAGTCTGTGGTGAGCGCCAGCTCCGCACCGTCGACATAGACCCGGCCGGCGTCGGCCAGCTCGTCGAGAGCGTCTGACCGGAAGGCAGGCGCCAGCAGCCCTTCGATCAGCCCCTGCGTGGCCTTGCCACCGGCCCCGTGCGCCATGTTGATCCGTGCCTCGCGGAACTTGGCGCGCTTGCCGCGAGCCGTCTCGATGATCTGCAGGATCGTCTGCTCTCGCCCGGAGATCGTCGCACTGCCCGTCCCGGCACGGTCACTCATCAGACGACTTCCCGCTCCCGCGCGAAACGGCCGAAGTTGTAGTACGCGGCACACGCACCCTCCGACGAGACCATGCAGGTGCCGATCGGTCGTTCCGGGGTGCAGGCGGTGCCGAAGACCTTGCACTCCCAGGGCTTGATCACGCCCTTGAGCACCTCGCCGCACTGGCAGGCCTTCGGGTCGGCGACGCGTAGGCCGGGCACGTTGAAGCGCGCCTCGGCATCCAGTTCCGCGTAGGCGTCGGTCAGCTTCAGGCCGCTGTGCGAGATGAAGCCGAGGCCTCGCCACTCGAAGTGGGGGCGGAGCTCGAACACCTCCGCCATGACCTCCAACGCGCGCAGGTTGCCCTCGTAGGGCACGACGCGCTTGTACTGGTTCTCCACCTCGCAGCGTCCGGTGGCGAGCTGGCACAGGATCATCTCGATCCCCTGCAGGATGTCCAGGGGCTCGAATCCGGAGATGACCACCGGCCTGCCGTAGTCGGCGGGAATGAACTCGAAGGGCCGCGCGCCGACGACGGTGGAGACGTGGCCCGGGCCGATGAAGCCGTCGAGCCGCAGGTCGGGCGATTCGAGCAGGGCCCTCAGCGGGGGCACGATCGTCACGTGGCTGCACATGACGCTGAAGTTGGTGACGCCCTCGGCGCGCGCCCGCTTGAGCGTGAGCGCGGTGGAGGGGGCGGTGGTCTCGAAGCCGATGGCGAAGAAGACGACCTCGCGCTCCGGGTTCTGCCTCGCGATCCGCAGAGCGTCCAGTGGCGAGTACACCATCCGGATGTCGGCGCCCGCCGCCTTGGCATCGAGCAGGCTCCCATCCGATCCGGGGACGCGCATCATGTCGCCGAAGCACGTGAAGATGACGCCGTCGTGGTGCGCCACGCTGATGCCGTCGTCGACGCGCCCCATCGGGATCACGCACACCGGGCACCCCGGCCCGTGAACCAGCTCGACGTTGGCGGGGAGGAGGTCGTCGATCCCGTACTTGTAGATCGAGTGGGTGTGGCCGCCGCACACCTCCATCACCTTGTAATGGCGGCCGGGCTCCACCAGCGAGAGGATCTGGCCCGCCACGGCGCGGCCCAGCTCCGCGTCACGGAACTCGTCAACGAATCTCACACGGATCGCCTCCCTGATGGGCGAGCGCCGTCCCGGCGTGGACCAGGAGACGATCGGCGGCGCGGACCGGATCGACCAGAGCGATCTGCACCATCTCGCGAGTGCCGTCCTCGGCCTCACACAGGGCGAGGCCATCGACGTCGACCCGCAGCACGGTCATCGCGGTGGCGATGTCGCCGCAGGTGATGCAGTGCTGGGAGCCGCAGTCGTCGGTCACTCGATCACGCTGGCCTTGAGCTCCTCGAGCTCCTGCTCGTAATCCGCCCCCATCCGCACGAGCAGATCGCGCGTCGCCCGCGCCTCCTCCTCGTCGACCTTGGAGATGGCGAACCCGACGTGGATCAGGACCCAGTCACCGGGGACGACTCCGCCGCCGGCCCCGTCATCGAGCAGGCCGACGTTGACGCTGCGCCGCACACCGGCGACATCGACCTTGGCCAACCGGTTGGTCTCATCGACGTATTCGACGACTTGACCAGGTATTGCCAAGCACACAAATCCGTTCTACCACCGGGCATCGGAGCCGCGCGAACCGTGGTAACCCGAGTTACCGACACTCCCGGTAAGCCGGATGACACCCTTCCCAAGAGCGTGCCGGAGGCGTAGGGTGGCACTCCGGGTGTGAGACGGCCGGTCCGACCGAGGAGGCGGCGTGCCGTGACGGTCAGAGACGGAGGGAGCGTCCAGCGCGGACCGTTGCGTTGGCCCAGCACACCCGGTTTCGGCCCGCGCCGGCCCGAGCCAAACGCGCTCTACGTCTATCTCCTCGACGCCGATGCCGAGCTCGCCGAGGAGTTCGACATGCGCGGCCGGATCGCGGTTCGCCAGCTGGCCACCGCCCGGGTCCTGCAGGTCGGGGTGGGGGACTGCGATCTGTCGGGGTGGTTCGACAGCGCCAGCCGGGGACCGGGACTGCTCATTCTCGATGGCCTCATCGCCTTCGAGACGCGGACCGGCGACCGGGTGGCCACCGAGCTGCTCGGTTCCGGCGACCTGCTGCAGGCCCCCGCCCTTCCCACCGATGACCTGCTCGAGCGCAGCTGTCGCTGGCGCGCGCTGCGGCCCACCCGGTTCGCGCTGCTGGACAAGGATTTCGTCGAACGGGTGCGGCCGTTCCCACAGGTCGTTCGTGCGCTGTTGAGCCGAGCCTGCCGGCGCACCGCCGAGCTCGACGTGCTGCGGGCCATCACCTCGCAACCCCGACTGGAGGTCCGTCTCGTTCTGGTCCTGTGGCATCTGGCGGCACGGTGGGGCAAGGTCGAGCCCGCGGCCGTCCGGCTCTCCCTGCCGCTGACTCACCGGCTCCTCGGGCAGCTCGTGGCCGCGGAGCGTCCGTCGATCTCGCACGCGCTCAAACGCCTGGCGCAGGCGGGCCTGGTCAGCGGCTCGGCGGACGACCTCCGTCTCCACGGGACCCTCGAGGACCAGTTGGAGTCATTGTTCGAACGCCACGTGCCGCTGGTGCAGGCAGCGGCTCCGGGCGTCTCGCATGCCCGGTGAGGCGGACCCCGGAGCTCTAGGCCGGTCGCGGTGGCCGCCGTCGCGCGCGGTTGACCCGATCCACGTGCTGTGGTTGACCAGCGGGCTGGGCTGCGACGGCGAATCGATCGCCCTCACCTCGGCGCGCAATCCCACCTTCGAAGAGCTGCAGCGAGGCGCGTTTCCGGGGGTGCCGCCGCTGATCATCCACAACCCCGTGTTCGCCTACGAGAGCGGAGAGGAGTTCATGGCGCCGTGGTTCGAAGCCGCCGCCGGACGCCTCGGGGAGTTCATCCTCATCATCGAGGGGGCTGTGCCCAACGAGGAGCTCAGCGGCACCGGCCACTGGGCCGCCCTCGGCGTCGATCGCGCCGAGGGTCAACCGATCACCACCTCGCGGTGGATCGACCGGCTCGCGCCCCACGCCGGGGCGGTCATCGCCATGGGGACCTGCGCCGCCTACGGCGGTATCCCGGCGATGCGCAACAACCCCACCGGGGCGATGGGGGTGCGTGACCACCTGGGCGCGGGGTGGAGGTCGCGCCGTGATATCCCCGTGGTCAACGTTCCGGGCTGCCCCGCCCAGCCCGACAACATCACCGAGACGCTCGTCCACGTCGCCCTGCACCTCGCCAGTGCCGGGCCGATGGTCGAGCTTGACCAGCAGGGGCGGCCACGCTGGCTGTTTGGCCGCACGGTGCAGCAGGGTTGCGGGCGAGCGGGCTTTGCCGAGCAGGGCGAGTTCGCCCGCACTCCCGCCGACGGACGCGGCTGCCTGGTCAAGCTGGGCTGCAAAGGGCCGGTGGCGATGTGCAACGTTCCGATCCGCGGATGGACGGGCGGCGTGGGCGGCTGCCCCAATGTGGGCGGCATCTGCATCGCCTGCACCATGCCCGGGTTCCCCGACAAGTTCATGCCCTTCATGTCGCCCAATCCGCTCGGCCTGCTCTCGGCCCGCGCCGCGCGCGTCACCTACGGGCCGGTCCTGCGGGCCATGCGCCGGCGGGCGATGCGGCACGCGGGGTAATGCGGAGCACCGCGAATTGCGCCCCGTGGCCGGCCGAACTACGGTGCCAGCGATGCGACGGCTCCGCCCGCGAGCGTTCTGGACCTCGCTGACCCGGGGGCAGAAGCGGACGCTGCTGCTCATGGGTGGCGCGGTCGCGGGGCTGCACGTGGTGGGGTTCGGGATCCTGATGGCGCTCGTCGCGCCGAACCACTACCGGCTGGGGGCCACCGGGGCGTTCACCCTGGGGATCGGCGTCACCGCCTACACGTTGGGCCTGCGGCACGCGTTCGATGCCGACCACATCGCGGCGATCGACAACACGACCCGAAAGCTGATGGCGGAGGGCAAGCGGCCGCTGAGCGTCGGATTCTGGTTCTCCCTCGGGCACTCGACGATCGTCTTCGCGCTCGCCATCGCGCTCTCACTCGGGATCAGGTCCCTGGACGGGCCGGTCAGGAAGGGCGGATCGGCGCTGCATCAGGTCACCGGATGGATCGGAACCCTGGTCTCAGGGAGCTTTCTCTACGTGATCGCGGCGATCAACGTGGCGATCCTGGTCGGGATCCTCGCCGTGTTTCGTGAGATGCGGGCGGGACGCTACGACGAGGCCGAGCTCGAGGCTCAGCTCCGCCGCCGCGGCCTCATGAACCGGCTGCTGGGACGACTCACCGGCGCGGTCAACAGTTCCAGCCAGATGTACCCGATCGGTGTCCTGTTCGGGCTGGGTTTCGACACCGCGACCGAGGTCGCGCTCCTCATCCTCGCCGGCGGCGCCGCCGGTGCGGGGCTGCCGTGGTACGCGATTCTCTGCCTCCCGCTTCTCTTCGCGGCCGGGATGTCGCTGATGGACACCATCGACGGCTCGTTCATGAACTTCGCCTACGGGTGGGCGCTCTCCCAGCCCGTGCGCAAGGTCTTCTACAACCTCACCATCACCGGGCTGTCGGTGGCGGTGGCGGCGCTGATCGGCACGATTGAGCTCGGCGGGCTGTTGGCCTCGCAACTCAACCTGTCGGGCCGGTTCTGGGGATGGTTCGAGAGCATCGACCTCAACACCCTCGGGTTTGCCATCGTCGGGTTGTTCGTGGTGACCTGGGCGGTTGCGCTCGCGGTGTGGCGGTATGCCCGTATCGAGGAGCGCTGGGGCGCGGCGCTGCGTGGGGACTAGCCCAGAGCCTGCTGGTCCACGGCCTCCTGCGCCGGGCCGACCAGCATCCCCTGCAACCGCCGCACGGCGTCGAGGTGATCCCCGGTCCAGATGACGCGGACCGCCGTCGCGGTGGCGTTGCCGTCAGGGTCGCGCAGATCGTGTCCCACGGCTTCGACCAGGCGCCCGTCGGCGACCGCGTCGGCGGTGAGCGGGTCAGGCACTGCGCCGCGCCCGGCCAGGCTCTCGGCGAAGCGGGCATACCACCCGCGCACGAGGTCCGAACCCGAGAGCAGCTCGCGTCGCGCGGCGGCACGGTCGCCGCCGTCGGCGGTGTCTCCGTCCCACAGCTGCAGCACGGCGTCGCCGGCCAGACGTACGCCGACCACGCCGGTGACCAGCGCGGTCACCTGTGCCAGCGGGAGCGGCTTGGCTCCGCGCTCGGCCAGGTAGCCGCGGAGGGTGTCGTCCAGGCGCCGAGCCGATGCCGCCGCCTGCACGGCCTGCTCCACCGGCGGCTGTGGTGCCCCTCGCGCCGCATCGCACCGCCCCAGACCGTAGGCCACCGCACTGGTGAGATAGCTGACGCTGTCGGTGTAGGCGGCCGACAGCGCCCGGCCCAGGGCGACCCCTGCGCCGCGGGGCCACAGCATCACCCCGACGAGGAAGCTCACCGCTCCGCCCAGCGCGATGTCCTCGATGCGCACGAGGCCCAGCTGCCAGCCGGCCGGTGCCAGCAGGTTGAACAGGATGGTCAGGGTGAGCGTGAACGCGGCCTGGCCCGCGGCGAAGGAGACGGTGGTCGGGGCCAGGCCGGCGAGCAGGACCGCGAAGGGCAGCAGGGCCCACAGCACCGCGGTATTGGTCCCCACGAGGGCGACGATGCCGCCGCCGATGACGAACCCGACCGTCGTCCCGAGCACGGCCCGGACGATGTTCTGGCCGGTGTTCAGGGCACTGGAGCGCAGCACCGAGATCGTCGCCAGGGCCACCCAGAAGGAGTGCTGCACCGCGAGCAGGTCGGCGATGAGCACCGCCAGGCCGAGGCCGAGCGCCCCGCGCACGCTGTTGTGCAGCCACACCGAGTCGCGCGCCGTGTGCGTCCGGGCGCGCTCAGAGGCGGCGGTGAGAAAGCCGACGAAGCCCGTCGGCTGCCGGCCGAGCACCTTCTCCAGCCAGCTGCGGCGCTCGGCGCGGGCGGCGTAGTCGACGTTGGCCGCGATCTGCAGCACGATGAAGCTCAGCTCCTGGGAGCGAAAACTGGGATCCAGCGCGGTCACCACCCGCATGGCGTGCTCCTGTTCGTCACCGGGGCCGGCGGAGTCCGGCAGCCGCGCGGTGCTCACGCGTTCGAGTTCCTCCAGCGATTGGCGCAGCTGTGCGGTGGCGTCGTCGAGGGAGCCGGCCGTGCCCGGGGCCTCGAGAAGGTCGGCGGCGCGGGCCAGCACGTCGGCGGCCGCGCGCTTGACCGCGCACACCGCCGGGATCGGTGTCATCGGGCTCGAGGCGGTGAGCACGGAGCGAAGCACGATGGAGTTCAGCCACCGCAGCTCATCGACGAGGCGCACGACCGCCCGGGCCGAGGTGCTCAGGCCGGTCGGGCGATACGGCGTGGCGAGAAAGCCGGTCTGGACGGCGTCCACTGCGGCGTCGGAGGCGGTCACCGCCTGGCGGTACTCGGCCTCGGAGACCTTGGCGCCGTCCTGTCCGCCGCCCATGACGAAGTCGACCTCGATGCGCAGCCGGGTGGCCAGGGCACGACACGCGGCGATGGCGGAGCTGCGGACCGGGTCCCGCGCGGGCGCGGGCCACAGGACCGAGATGGCGAACAGCGAGAACAGGGAGGCGATGCCCCACCCCTCGAGCCGGTCAGGGATCGAGGACGCCGGTCCGTGCAGCGACACGGCGATGATCAGAGGCAGCAGCAGGGACAGGGTGGCGCCCGCCAGCACCGAGCTCACCACTCCCGCGAAGAGCACTCCGAAGGCCACCACGGCGATCAGCACCGCCGCCAGCCACGTGGTCCGCGAGGCCAGGGTGCCGAGCGTGATGAGCACCATGCTGGCCACGGCCAGCGCCGCCTGGCACTGCAGCCGGTTGACGATCGTCCCGCCGAAGTCGACGAGCAGCAGCATCGCGAAGGAGCCCAGGGCGGCAAAGGTGGCCAGCACCGGGTTGCCCAGCACCGGTCCACCGAGCGCGAACGCCGTCGGCATCAGGATGGCGGCCCGCGTCGCGCGGCGCAGCGCCGCGAAGCCGCGGTCATGGGCGCGCAGCCACTCCCAGCCGGGGAGCTCCCGCGGGATGGCGACGGACGAGGGCAGAGCGGTCAGGATGGGTCCCAGGGTGGACGGTTGGGTCTCCGGGATTATCGCCAAATCGCCGATGCGGCCTCCGGACCCACGCGCAAGCCCAACGCGCGCGCGGCACCGGTGCCGTGGGCGTTGGTGGCCGAGACGGTGAGCACGTAGCCACCCGGGGCCAGACGCCCGGTCGCGGCCGGGAGCGACCATCGCGCGGCGTCGCCTCGCCGGATCGGGTGAGTCCGCGCCGAGCCCGTGGCCACCGTGTGACCCGTGTGGGCGGGGGCGTGCGGGCAGCCTGCCGGACGGGCGGACGGTGCGCGGGCGAGCCTCCACCGCACGGTGGCGGCCTGGCTGACCACCGCCGACACCATGGAACCGAGCCGGACGACACACCCATGCCGGCCGGCCACCACCAGCGATCGCACCGCCGGCAGCGCGAACGCGGTGGCCCGCAGGTGCGCGACCAGGGGAGCTCCGGTTCCGCTGACGGTCAGCATTGCGCGAGCCGTACCGGGACGCGCGGGGGTGAAGGTGACGGCGAGGCGGCATCCGCCGTACGGGCGCAACGTGGCGCCATCGCAGCCGTCGGCGGTGATGCGAAATCGACCGGCGTCCCCGCCGGAGAGCGTCACCTGGTCGATCGACGCCGCGGCTCCGAACGGGCTGATGAGGGCCAGGCGCCAGCGCTGCGGGTAGCCGACGCCGTCGCCGGCTCGCACCGAGGTGAAGCGGGGGTGGCGCAGACTCGCCGACAGCAGGCCCGAGAGTGACGGCGCGCTGGCCACCAGCGCCACGGCGACGGTCCCGTCATCGGAGGAGAGCTCCAGGGTCCCTTCGGCGTCGCCCGCGCCCGCCGGGGCAAAGCGCGCCGAGACCGAGCAGGTCTCGCGCGGCTCGAGCACCGTGCCCGCGCACGTGTTGCCCGCCACCGACAGCCCTGCGCCCGACCCACGCGACACCGACGCGGACCCGAACACGATCGGCGTCGCGCCCGGGTTGGTGATGGTCACCGACCGCGTGCTCGCCTGGCCCGGGGGCACCGGCGGGAGGGTGAGGGCCGGCGGCGAGGCCGTCGCGGGCGCGCCGGGGCAGTCACGGCCCAGCAGTGAGAAGCAGTCCGCGGTCACGCGCACCACGGCCACGGCCGGCTTGGCGATGATCTCGGGGTCGGCCGGCGGCGGGTCGGCGACGGTGCCGCCGAGCACGCCCTCGGAGGCGAAGGGACCACTGAGGTTGTCGCGCTCGGTGACGAACACCTCGGCTGCCCCAGCGTCGATCAGCGTGGGGATCGATGCCGCCAGATAGGCGGCCTGCGCCGCCTCGCCGCCGGTGTAGCCCGGGTCGTACTGGTAGGCGGGATCCGATGGGTAGCCGTGCTCGGTCACCCACAGCGGGCCGGCGAAGCCGTGCGCGGCGAGAAAGGCGCGGAAGCCCTCGACGTCGCCGGCCAGCTGCCACAGGTCTCCGCGCTCATGGAGGTTGGCGATATCGAAGGCGTGCCCGGCGTCGACGCCGGGGGTGGCCAACACCTGGGCCAGCCAGGCCTCGCCCGCCACGCCGGAGATCCCGCCGAGCAGGACCTCATCGGCGGGGTCCACCGACGTGATGGCGTCGTGCGCGGTGCGCAGCATCGCGGCGTACTGCTGGCGGCTGCCGTCGAAGAACTCCTCCGTGTCGGGTTCGTTCCAGATCTCCCAGTCGCGAATGACCGGATCGGCCCGCCGCACGATCTGGGTGATGACCGAGCTGTAGGCGGAGAGGTCGTCGGTGGCGCAGCGGCTCGGCGTGCTCGTCGGGCTGGCGCACTGGGCCATCCACTCCGGGACGGTGAACAGATCGGCCACCACCTGCAGGTGATAGGTCTGGGCCAGCGCCACCACGTCATCGAGCCCTGAGAAGTCGGGCGGCTGCGAGGACGAGGGGAAGATGAGTGCCGGGGCGACGTCGAGCCGGATGGAGGCGGCGTGCATGGCGGCGGCCTGGGCGAACATCGCCTCCATGAAGGAGGGCGGGTCATCGAGCTGGAGCATCGAGTGCGCCCCGATGGGATCGACCGCCGCGCGGGCGGGCATCGCGCCGGCGGCGGCCAGCGCGGTGCCGAGCGCCAGGACGGTGACGGCCGTCGCCAGCGCGTGCCGACCCGCCCGCCTACAGCCGGGTGTCGGTCTGTGGATCCGGCTCGCCCCTGAAGTACTGGTCAAGAACCCCGTAGTAAACCGAATCATCCTCCGAGGCCCGGGCACACAGCGTCATCCCGAGGACCGCAGCTTCAGGGCGTCGATCCAGCCGAAGATCGCCTCGGCGTCGCCTCCCTCACGACCGGTGAGAATGCCGGCGCCCACTGGTGGACGCCGTCCTGGGCGGCGACGAAGCGCGCGAGGTCGTGGGGGTCGTCGACGTGGGGCATCGTCGTGTCATGTTCCCGCCGCCCGCGGCGGAGCCGCACCCGGCGCCGATCCCGCTCCCCGCGGCCGACCGGAGCCGGTAGCGTGCCAGCCGGCCCGGTAGCTCAGTCGGTCAGAGCAGCGGACTCATAATCCGTCGGTCGTGGGTTCGAGTCCCACCCGGGCCATGCTCCGCACCGGCGGGTATGCTGTGGCCATGCTGTCGGCAGGAGACATTCTCGGCCTCGGGCACTCGATCTCCTCGTTCGGGGAGACCCTGGCGCTGCTGATCACCTTCCTGGGGATCGGGGTCGTGGCCAACCTCCTCATCGTCTACGCGGTGGGACAGGTCCTGGCCGAGCGCCGGCAGAACCAGGAGCGCGCCGAGCGCTTCCGGCAGTCTCGCGTGCGTTCCTAGACGCGCGCTGAGGCGGGCGAGCCCTCTTTTCCGCCCATCTCTGAAGGAACGAACGCGGGGGGTGTCGAAACAGACGCCTGCCCATGAAGCAGTCATCTACTCCCACCGCCGGCCCCGAGACCGGTCACGGTCACCAGGCCCTCTCGGGCTACATCACGGCCCGCTTTGACGAGTTCAGCCGCTCCCAGAAGGACGTCGCCCAGTACATCGTCGATCACCTCGACGAGGCCGCCTTCCAGACCGCTGAGGAACTGGCGCGCCGCGCCAACACGTCCTCCAGCACGGTCGTCCGCTTCTCCCAGGCGCTGGGCTTCGAGGGGTTCCCGGAGCTCCAGCAGGCCGCGCGCGACGAGTACCGCCGCCGCGTCGGCCAGGGGGGCATCGTCACGGAGACGCTCACCGCCGCCACGCCGCTGTTCTCCCTCGATCACACCGAGTTCGAGGCGGCACTGGCCGCTGACCACGTCAACGTCGAGGACACCGCTCACAAGCTGAGCCGCTCCGATGTGGAGGCGGCGGTGGACGCGATCGTGTCCGCCGGCAAGGTGCTCATCGCCGGCACCGACCAGATGGCGTTCTTCGCCAGCTACCTGCGCCACCTGCTGATGCTGCTCGACCTTCGCGCCGAGATCGTGGCCAGCCCCTCCCAGGAGGCGCTGGGCCGCCTGAGCCGGATCGATGCCACCACCCTGGTCGTCGGCCTCTCGGCGGGGCGCCCGCACCCGCTCATCACCCGGACGATGAAGCTCGCGCGCCATCGCAAGGCGCCGACGCTGGCCATCACCGACGCCACGCTCTCCGAGGTGGCTCGCCTGGCTCGCATTCGCCTCTACTACTCGTCCAACACGCCGGCCTTCGTGCGCTCGCACACGGCGCTGCTCTCGCTCATCCAGGCGCTGGCTTACGGCGTCTACGCGCGCGACGCCCAGCAGTACGACGTGCGCATCAAGGCCTTCCGGCTCAAGTAGCCGGCGGCCGCGGCACCACCAGCAGCGACTGGATGGCACGGCCGATACGGCCGGCCCGGTCCCACATCACGCTCTCGGACACGCCGGCGCTCCCACGCTCGACGCGGGTGTGTGACTCGAGCGCGACCCACTCGTCCACCGGCGGGCGCTCGATGATCACGGTCAGGTCGGGGTTGATGAACATGTAGCGGTCCCAATCGAGCACGGCGCTGATCCCGTTGCCGAAGTCGCCGGCGGCGGCCATCTGCTCCAGCGGGTGGGTCGGCTGGCCGGCCACCAGCGGATAGCGCAGGCGAAACCAGGCCGTTGCGTCCCCCGGGGACAGGAACTGGCCCTTGACGAAGAGGATCTGCATCCCCTCGGTGGCGAACATGCGCGGCCGGTTCTTCTCCCAATCGCTGCGGATCCCCTGCTCGGGACCCGGGAACGGCGGGGGCTCGCGGGGCGCCGCGGAGACCTCCGAGGGCTGGAGGAGCAAGGCCCGGGCGCGCGTCACCTCGACGCCGTCGCCGTCGTGCAGCACGGCGTCCAGCAGGGTGACCCGCCGGCCGGGCCGGACCACCTGCACCGACACCGTCAGGCCGTGCTGCGGCACCGGCCGGACGAACTCGTAGGTGATGCGCGCCAGCTGCAGGCCGTCGGCCACGGGGTGGGCGGTGATGGCGTGCACGATGAGGGCCGCGGGGGCACCTCCGTGCAGCGCCCCGGGTTGCCAGGGACCGAGGGCCAGATCGGTGGCATGGAAGACATCGCCATCCTGGACAAACACGGCGTCCGGAGTCATCGATCCGACAACCTAGCGCCCGGCTACACTGGCCCTCATGGACCCCAACGGCGATATCCCTCGCGACGAGGCAACCTTCACCGTCAAGGCCGGTCTGGCCGAGATGCTCAAGGGCGGCGTGATCATGGACGTGGTCACCCCCGATCAGGCCAAGATCGCCGAGGACGCCGGCGCCGCCGCCGTGATGGCGCTGGAACGCGTGCCCGCGGACATTCGCCGCGACGGCGGCGTGGCCCGCATGTCGGATCCGGCGATGATCAAGGGCATCCAGGCGGCCGTCAGCATTCCCGTGATGGCCAAGGCCCGGATCGGCCACTTCGCCGAGGCCCAGGTGCTCGAGGCCCTCGAGGTGGACTACATCGACGAGTCCGAGGTTCTCACTCCGGCCGACGAGGCCAACCACATCGACAAGTGGAACTTCAAGGTCCCCTTCGTGTGCGGCGCCACCAACCTCGGTGAGGCGCTGCGCCGGATCGGCGAGGGAGCGGCGATGATCCGCTCCAAGGGCGAGGCCGGGACCGGCGACATCGTCGAGGCCGTCCGCCACCTGCGGATGATCCGGCGCGAGATCCGGCGTCTCGGGGTGCTGGACCCCGAGGAACTGGCCACCGCGGCCAAGGAGCTGGCCGCCCCGCTCCCGCTCGTGCGCCAGGTCGCCGCCGACGGCGGCCTCCCGGTCGTCCTCTTCTGCGCCGGCGGCATCGCCACCCCCGCCGACGCCTCATTGGTCATGCAGCTGGGCGCCGAGGGCGTCTTCGTGGGCTCCGGGATCTTCAAGTCCGAGGACCCCGAGCGCCGCGCCCGCGCGATCGTCGAGGCGACGACCCACTTCCAGGATCCCGCCCGTGTGGCGGCGGCCTCGGACGGGCTCGGCCAGCCGATGGTCAGCCTCGAGAGCTCCAAGCTCGAGTCCGAGCAGCTGCTCGCCGGCCGCGGCTGGTAGCCGTGGCCGACAGCGCGCCGCTGGTCGGCGTCCTGGCCCTCCAGGGCGACTTCGCGGCGCACGCCAAGATCCTGGCGCGCATCGGCGCCCGCGCCCACGAGGTGCGGGTTCCCGCCGACCTCGAGGGCCTGGAGGCGCTGATCATTCCCGGCGGCGAGTCCACCGTGATGACGCTGGGGATCGAGCGCGAGGGCCTGGGCGACCCGCTGCGTGAGCTGGCCCGGTCCGGCACCCCGGTGCTGGGCACGTGCGCGGGCATGATCATGCTCGACCGCACCCATCTCGGTGTCCTCGACATCGAGGCCCGTCGCAACGCCTTCGGCCGCCAATCGCACTCCTTCGAGGCCGACCTCGACGTGACCGGGGTCAGCGGCGGGCCCGTCCACGCGGTGTTCATCCGCGCCCCGTGGGCGGCCGAGACGGGGCCGGGCGTCGAGGTGCTGGCCGAGGTCGAGGGTCACCCGGTGGCCGTGCGCCAGGGCAGCGTGATCGCGGTCTCGTTTCACCCTGAGCTCACCGGGGAGACGCGGTTGCACGAGCTGCTGGTCGCTGCCGTCTCCGTGTGACGCCTGGCCGCCGCGGCCGCGGGGCCGTGGGGCGTTTTGGCGGGGCATCGGCGCACGTCAACGGCCGCCTGGGAGGGGAGCGAGGGTACGGACGCTGGCGGCGGAAATCCCGGCGGTTGCAGGGGGACCTTGGGAGATAACAATCACCACATAGCCCTTAGCGCCCAGGCCACCCGACCCACATCTCGAAAGCCCGTCGTTGACGTTCGCCGGCGCCCCCGCAACCTCCGGCCCCGAAACCACAGCAACCCCCAACACCCCGGGTAACGGTGCGCCGAATCCCCCGTGCATTGGGGGTTTCAGCGGATTTCGCCGTGGGTACGTGCGGTGTCCACAACAGCGGCGAGGGAGAACTCATGACGCATCGGGTTGGGAGGGTCGTCGGCGGCGGACCGCGGCGACGCATCGGTTTCGGGACGGCCGGGCTGGCGACGATCGCCGCCGTGCTCGCGTTCGGGGCAGGGGTGTTCACGGCGGCACCGTCGGCCAAGGTCGACCACAACAGCCAGTCGCACACCCAGTCGCACCTCACGCCCCAGGAGCAGGGGGCCAGCAACTTCGTCAACAGGCTCATCTCCAGGATGACCGTGGCCGAGAAGTTCGGCCAGCTGGAGATGTCGGGCCCGCAGGGCGCGAACGGCACCGCGGGTCAGAGCCTGCTCGACGACGCCAAGAACGGGCTGGTCGGCTCGATCCTCGACATGGTGGGCGTCAACAACATCAACCAGCTCCAGCAGGCCGCGCTCTCGTCGCGGCTGCACATCCCGCTCATCTTCTCGCTCGACGTCATCCACGGCTACAAGACGATGTATCCGATCTCGCTCGGTGAGTCGAGCAGCTTTGATCCGACGCTGGCGCGCAACGACGCGTCGATGGCGGCCTCGGAGGCCACCGCCGACGGCATCAAGTGGACCTTCAGCCCGATGGTCGACGTCACCCGGGATCCGCGCTGGGGCCGCGTACAGGGCACCAGCGGCGAGGACCCGTACCTCGGCGCGGCGCTGGCCGCCGCCCGCGTCCATGGCTACCAGGGCGCCAACTACGGCGCGCCCAACAACATGGCGGCCACCATCAAGCACTTCGCGGCCTACGGCGCCCCCGTGGCCGGCCGGGAATACAACACCGTCGACATGTCGACCCAGCAGCTGTTCAACGACTACCTGCCGACCTACAAGGCCGGCGTCGACGCCGGGGCGGCGACGGTGATGAGCGCCTTCAACTCGCTCAACGGCGTCCCTTCAACGGCCAATCCCGAGGCGCTGCAGACCATCCTGCGTGACGAGTGGGGCTTCGGCGGCACGGTGGTCAGCGACTACCAGGCCGTCCAGGAGCTCGAGGAGTTCGGCTACGCGGCCAACGATGCCCAGGCGGCGCAGGAGGCCATCAACGCCGGCGTGGACATCGAGATGGCGGTACAGCTGCACAGCCCCAACTCCACCTACGAGAACGCCGGCCCGGCGCTGCTGGCGCAGCACAAGATCACCATGAGCCAGGTCAACGACGACGTGCGCCACGTGCTCACCCTCAAGTACCTGGCCGGGATGTTCAAGCACCCGCTGACCGACCCCAACCGGGTGAAGACCGCCGAGTTGACCCCGGCCAACCTCAGCCAGGCGCGGACCGCCGCGGATGAGTCGATGGTCCTGCTCAACAACAACAACCACGCGCTGCCCCTCAGCACGTCGACTCCGTCGATCGCCGTGGTCGGACCACTGGCCGACGACGCGCTGGATCAGCTCGGCGCCGACGTGCCGATCGGCTATGACACGACGCCGGCCGACCTGAAGACCACCGACAAGATCGTCACCACCCTGGACGGGATCAAGGCCGACGCTCCCCACGCGCAGATCAACTACGCCGAGGGATGTGACACCTCCTGCACCGACACCTCCGGGTTCGGCGCTGCCGTCCAGGCCGCGCAGAACTCGGCCGTGACCGTGATCGTGGCCGGCGAGCCGTCGTCGGACAGCGGCGAGGCGTCATCGCGATCGATGCTCGACCTGCCGGGCAGCCAGCTGCAGCTCATCCAGCAGATCGCGGCCACCGGCAAGCCGTACGTCGTCGTGCTGATGAACGGCCGGCCGCTCACCATCCCCTGGCTCGCCGAGAACGCACCGGCGCTGCTGGAAGCCTGGTACCCGGGGACCGAGGGCGGCGCCGCCGTCGCCGACACCCTGTTCGGCAAGGTCAACCCCAGCGGCAAGCTGCCGATGTCGTTCCCGCGCGACGTCGGTCAGATCCCGATCTCCTACAACGAGCTGCCCACGGGCCGCCCGGCGGACCCCAACAACAAGTACACCTCCAAGTACCTCGACGTGCCCAACACGCCGCAGTACGCGTTCGGGTACGGGCTGTCCTACACGACGTTCAACGTGGGGACACCGCACCTCTCGTCGAGCACCGTCTCGCCCAACGGGACGCTGACGGTGACCGTCCCGGTGACCAACACCGGATCGGCTGCCGGCACTGACGTCGCCCAGCTGTACCTGCATCAGGACTTCACCAGCATCCTGCAGCCGGTACGCAAGCTGGAGGGCTTTCAGCGGGTGACGCTCAACCCGGGCCAGACCAAGACGGTCACGTTCACCCTCAACCGCCAGAACTTCGGGTTCTACGACGACGAGGGCCACTTCGTGATCGAGCCCGGTCTGTTCCACCTGTTCGCCGGCGACAGTTCGGTCGGCGGCAACGAGACGACGTTCACGGTGAGCTGATGCGCCCGCGCCTCGCGTTGCTGACCGTCCTCTGCGCCGCCGCGCTGGCCACCGGCCTGTGCGGCCAGGCCCTGGCCGCCGGCACCGGCCGCGGCGGCGATTCGGGCCGTCTGACGGCTCAGCAGCGCGCGGTGCTCCACGGCATCGCCGCCGACACCTGGCGGTTCTACGGCGCCGACGTCGACCCCGTCACGCACCTGCCCCTGGACAATCTCGGTCCGGGGGCGGTGCGCGGGGCCTACACCTCGGCGGCCAACATCGGCGTGTACCTGTGGGCGGTGGTCGCCGCTCATGACATGCACCTCATCGACACCGCGACCGCGCAACGGCTGGCCTCGGCGACCCTCGACGAGGTGGCCTCGCTCAAGCGCTACAAGGGCTTCCTGTACCAGTGGTACGACACTGCCAACGGCAACGTCCTGCTCAACCCCGGGCAGGGAGACTGCCCGGCGACGCCCCCGACGGTTGAGAACAACTGCGGGTTCGTCTCAGCGGTAGACAACGGCTGGTACGCCTCCGGCCTGGTCATCGCCCGCGAGGCGCTGCCGGGAGTACGCGGACTGGCCACGCGGTTGCTCGGCGACATGGACTTCTCGATCTTCTACGACAACCGGCCGCAGACCGACTGCAACACCAACGCGTCGATCGCCGGCAACCAGCCCACCGGCCAGCAGTACGGCGGCTACTACGTGTATCCGGCCCCCGCCCACCCCGCCGGATACCACAACGGAGCCATCTACTCCGACCCCCGCATCTCCATGTACATGGGCATGGGCCTGCGCCAGATGCCCGGCGACGTGTGGTGGCGCACGTGGCGGACACTGCCGCCGCAGCGCTGCTCGACCGATCCGGACTTCTCCTGGCAGGGGCAGTGGCCGGTGCCGGGCCAGTGGGAGACGGTCACCGATCCGCTCAGCCACAAGCAGTTTCAGGTGTGGGAGGGCCATTACGTCTACTCCGCCTCGCCCGGCCCGCCGATCACCTTCATCCCGACGTTCTCGGGCGGCATGTTCGAGGGGCTGATGGCCAACCTCGTCGTGCCCGAGACCCAGTGGGGGACCCACAGCTTCGGGCTGGCCGACCTGCGCTGGGCCCAGGTGCAGGAGCGCTACGACACCCAGGTGCTCCACGATCCGGTGTGGGGGATGTCGCCGTCCAGCACGCCCGACGACACCGGCAACTACAGCGCCTTCGGAGTCCAGGGCCTGGCCCTGGGGCCCGGCCAGGGCTTGGCCCAGGACGTGTGCGCGCCGACCGCGACCGCGCCGTGCACCACCGAGGACGCCGTCACCCCCCACGCCTCGGCGATCGCCCTGCCGGTGATCCCGCAGCAGGCCTACGCCAACCTGCAGAAGCTCCGCTCCGACTATCCCGGCCTCTACACCGCCGACGGCGGCTTCTATGACTCCGTGAACCCCAAGACGGGGTCGATCGGGCACCGGCGGCTGGTGCTCGACCAGTCGATGATCATGGCCGGGCTCGACGACGCGCTCAACAATGATGCGCTGCAGCGTGACTTCGCGCGCGACCCGGTGTCCTGGGCGGCGAAGGCGGAGCTAACGACCGAGCGGATGACGATCCACTGAGCCGGCCCGGGGGCGGCCGGCCTGCCGCTGCGCGTAGTCGCGGAACTCGCGCTCGAAGCGGTCCCAGTCTGACCGGGGCATGCCGTCGGGCTCTGGCGGCGGCTCCTCGTCGACGGGCTCGAAGCCGCCGTCGGGCGGGTCCTCCTGGTCGCGGCCCCGCGACAGCCATGCGGCCAGTGCGGCCACCCCGATCCCCGAGGCGTAGACGAGCCCGGCCAGCGCCGGGTGATGGGTCAGCGTGGCCAGGCCGCCGACCGCGTAGAGCCCGAGGGCGCAGACGACGAGGCGCCGCAGTTCCGCCGGGGGGACGGCGCGCCGGGGCGCACGGGCCAGCGCGCTGGTGGCGATGGCGGCCACGAGCACGATCGCGAACGCCAGTTTCCAGGCGACCGTCGGCGGCATAGCCCCATCATGGGGGTGACGGCCCGGTAGGTCAAGCGAGGCGAGCCGGTTTCGGCCCGGCGAGGCAGGGGCGCCGTCAGACTTCGAGGCCGTGACGCATGGTGTTCTCGCTCACCGCGCGCTGTTCGACGAACTGCAGCAGGTAGTCGGGGCCGCCGGCCTTCAGCCCGGTCCCGGACAGGCGGTTGCCGCCGAACGGCTGGCGGGCCACCATCGCCCCGGTGATCCCGCGGTTGATGTAGAGGTTGCCGACGGGGGAGCGCTGGCGGACCCGGCGCACGACCCCCGGATCGCGGGTGAACAGTCCGCCGGTGAGCGCGTAGGACAGCCCGTCGACGACGTCGCAGGCGGCCTCGACGTCGCGCACGCGCTGGACGGCGAGCAGCGGCCCGAAGATCTCCTGTTCGAGCACCGGGGAGCCGTCGGGCAGATCAGCGGCGAGCGTGGCGGGGCAGAACCAGCCGGCGCCCTCGGGCGCCGGGGCCTGGGCGACGATGCGACCCCCGTCCAGGGCGGCCCGGGCAAAGCGATCCACCCGCTCCTGGGCCTCGCGCTCGATCACCGGTGGCACGTCGGTGCCGAGCGTCTCGGCCTGGCCGACGATGAGCGTGCGCACCGAGCCCGCCAGGCGGTCGAGCAACTGGTCGGCGATGGCCTCGTCCACCAGCACGCGCGACGCCGCTGAGCACTTCTGGCCGGCGTAGTTGAACGCCGAGCCGACGATCGCCGGCACGGCCTCGTCGAGGTCGGCGTCGGAGGCGACGATGACGCAGTTCTTGCCGCCCAGTTCGGCCACCACCTGTTTGAAGTGGTTCTGCCCGTCGCGCAGCTGGGCTGCGGAGGCGATGATCTCGCGGCCCACCGCCAGCGATCCCGTGAAGGCGATGGCATGGACGTCGGGGTGGGCCACCAGCGCTGCGCCGGCGTCCCCCTCCCCGGGCAGGAAGCCGATCGCCTCGGGCGGGACGCCTCCGGCCCGCAGGGCCGAGACGAGCTGGTGGGCCAGCGCGGGCGACTGCTCGGCGGGCTTGAGGACGACGGCATTGCCCGCGGCCAGCGCCGCGGAGGTCATGCCGCAGGGGATGGCCAGCGGGAAGTTCCAGGGGGAGATGACGCCGACGACGCCGCGGGGCACGTAGCGCAGCTCGTTGCGCTCTCCGGGCACCTGGAGCAGCGGCCGGCCGCGGTCGAGCTCGAGGGCCAGCCGCGCGTAGTACTCCAGGAAATCGATGGCCTCGCACACGTCGGCGTCGGCCTCCGGCCACGGCTTGGCGCACTCACGGACCTCCAGCGCGGCGATCTGCAGGCGGCGTTCGCGCAGCCACGCGGCGGCGGCGATGAGCGCGGCCGCCCGATCAGACGCCGCGGTGGCGCCCCAGGTGGCGCGGCCTCTCCGCGCCTCGGCGACGGCGGCATCGACGTCGGCGGCGGTGGCGCGCGCCGCGTCGGCGATCACGTGCTCAGGGGCGCCCGGATCGGTCGACTGAAGCTCTGACCCGGTGCGCTCGTCGGAGCCGACGAGCACCGGCACCCTCAGCGGCAGCTCACCATCGACGCCGGTCAGCGCCTCGGCCAGCCCGTTGCGCACGGCGGACCGGCGCAGCTCGAGGATCGGCTCGTTGGCAAAGGCTGAGGACATGGTGGGGGAGAGCGAGGTTAGAACGCCCGCGCCGCTGATCGCCGTGCCGCTGTCCCTGGCGGCGCACGACCGGCGCCCCGCCGCCTACGGCAGCAGCGGATAGCAGGGGATGCGCAGATCCTTGCGGACCGCCACCGGCACGTGGACGGCGACGCAGGCGTCGCTCTGGCCGCTCTGGCGCAGCTGCCAATGACCCCGGGTGTGGCGCAGCGCCGCCCACTCGGTCTTGCGAAAGGCCTTGCACCGCGCGCCCCAGCCCGGGGCCGGCTTGTAGAACACCGCGGCCCACGCCGTGTCGACGGTGGAGGTGTAGACGGCGACGCATTGCCGCGGCGCGCCGGCGCCCAGGGCGGCGCGGACGATCGGGGCCTTGGCGGGGCCGCTCACCCCGACGCGGGCCATGGCCACGGCGGGGGCGGCGAGCAACGCGGCAGCGCCGAGAGCCGGCAGAAGACGCTTCATCGCACGGACCCTAGCCGTGCCCACGGACGCGCGCCCAAAAATAAGCCCGCGCGCCCAAAAATAAGCCCGGATACGGTGCACCAGACGAGGCACGTCCCCGGCTCGGCCCGGTCAGCGCGGGATGTTCCAGAACACCGTCGAGCCGGAGCGCGTGAGCGTGAAGGTCGCGTTGCTCGAGTGCGTCAACGGGTCGGTCCCGTGCACGTAGTGCACCCGCATCCGCGTGAACATCCGGAGGCCCAGCATCGTGCGCGGCCGCGACAGGGTGATGGTCACCGCATGCTGAGCGAACTTGCCGGCGGCGCAAAACGGCTCGCAGTTGTTGACCCAGTCATCCCCGGCGGCCTGCGCGGTGCTGCTCGTCCACGACGTCCACTTCAGCTTGCCGGGCTTGGGCCGCCGTCCCGCCGTTCCGGGGCCGGCGAAGAACCCGGTGCCGTCGCCGGTGTAGACGATCTGCTTGGGGCGCACCAGCACGTTCTTGCCCTTGGTCACGGTGCCGCCGTCGGCCAGAACGCCGGGCAGGCTGGCCGCGGTCGCCGCCGTGGCGAGCACCAGAGCGCCGATGAGGGCCAGGAGCGAGGCACCGAGTCGCATGACGCTGCCCACCCTACCGGCTTCAGGGTGCGGCGAGCAGCTGCTCGATGGGTACGCCCCGCGCCGCCTCGGCCAGGAAGCTCTCGTTGGAGGTGTTCTCCAACAGCCGGCGCACGAGGTAGGCCATGCCGGCGACCAGATCACCGACCGGGCAGTAGGTGCGCACCCGGTAGCCGCGGGTGGCCAGGGCGTGCTGGAGCTCGTCGCCCAGCCCGCGCAGCACCTGCAGCTCGAGGTCGCGGTCCTCGCCGCCCGATACGCGGTTGTAGGCGATGGCGTGAGCCACGGAGCGCAGGTTGTGGGAGGCGACGGCCACCCGCAGGGCGGGGCGGGCCCTGAGCAGCTCGCGGGTGAGGGCCTCGAAGTTGCGGTCACAGTCGGCCTTGTCCTCGAAGACGGGGACGTCCCAGCCGTGCTGCCGAGCCTGGACGAGCTCGTGGTCCCAGTAGGCGCCCTTGACCAGGCGCACCGTCAGCGGCGGCTCGCGGAGGGTCTCGCGCGCCCAGGCGATGACGCGCCGGGCCTGGTCCGGGGAGTCGCGCAGATAGGCCTGCAGCACCAGGCCGGCCGAGGGCCCCGAGCGAAACTCGTCCTCGTCGAGGAGGTCGAGCACGAGGTCCAGCACCGCCTCGCGCGAGTCCATGGACTCCATGTCGATGTGCAGGTGCGCGCCGGCTGACTGCGCGGCCCGTAACAACGGGCGCAGCCGCCGGGCGGCGTCGCGCTGGCCGCGCTCGGGGGCCTCCGGGCGCAGCAAGGGGGTCAGCGCGGTCACCTTCACGCACACGTTGGCGCGCGGCAGCCGGTGGGCGGGCCCAATCCCATCGGTCTCGAGCATCTCGCGTGACGGCCAGCTGCGCGTGGCCGCCGCCATCTGCTCGATCGCCTCCAGGCAGCGCGCGGCGTAGCGGTCGGCCTCGGATTCGGTGACGGTGGCCTCGCCGAGCAGGTCCACCGAGCTGGCCACCCCGCGCTCCCACAGCTTGCGCAGCGTGCCGAGCGCCGCGGTGGGCGTCTCGCCGACGATGAAGCGATGCGCGAGATGGCGCACGCCGCCGGCCGCCGCGGCGCCGAGGGCGGCGCGTCCGGCGCGCGTCCCGGACATCTTCATGGCCACCGAGAGGGGCGGAGGAGTCTCGGGCACCTCCTCCAGGAACCCGACGAGATGCCGGGCCAGGTCATCGAGCGAGCGGCACGCCGGCACGACGTCGACGAAGCGAAACAGCGCCGCGCGCAGCTCCCGGTCGGAGGAGGCCATCTCCATGGCGCGAGCGTCCAGCGCCTTGAGCGGCTGGCGCGACGCGGCCGGGAAGGCCCCCGCGAGCTCCTCGCCGATCTGGCGCACGGCGGCCTCCAGCTCGGCTCCGCCCGCTCCACCCTCCTGCACGGTTGCGCTCACGCCGTCACCTCCCGGGCCGGCACGGGATCCGGCATCGGGGTGGCCAGCGTGCGGCGCTCGATCTCCTCCCAGCTGACGTCGCGGGCGCGCTCAGCCGCCTCCACCGCGCCGCCGCCGTTGAGGCCGAACAGGCGCTTGCGCCACAGCAGCCACACCACCACCGCCAGGTTGATGATGAATCCGATCACCTTC
>Ga0335075_10002953_pt1 | contig 27195 bp, 21 predicted proteins | sample Lox_Sample_24_FD_206723 | JGI IMG/M metagenome (GOLD analysis project Ga0335075, IMG submission 206723) | Soil microbial communities from Loxahatchee National Wildlife Refuge, Florida, United States - Lox_Sample_2.4 | ecosystem: Environmental > Terrestrial > Soil > Wetlands | place: USA...
GGCTGATCGGGCAGGCCCACCTGGCAATACGCAGCGTCACGCTTGAGCAGAGGCAGATAAGAATTCAGGTCATGCACGGCCGAAACTGTGTCGAGAATGAAGTCGAAGCTGTTGGCTTCTTTCTTCATGGCATCGGCATCGTTCGACAAAACTACGTCGTCGGCACCCAGTCGCTTGGCGTCCGCGATCTTGGAGGGTGAGGTAGTGAACTGGGTCACATGGGCGCCGAAAGAGTGGGCAAATTTAAGACCCATGTGTCCGAGCCCGCCCAGCCCGACTACGCCCACCTTCATGCCGGGGCCGACCTTCCAGTGGCGAAGCGGCGAGTAGGTGGTGATTCCCGCGCAGAGCAGCGGAGCGACACCGGCGGGATCGAGCTTTGTTGAGACGCTGTGCACGAAGTGCTCGTCGGTGACGATGGTGTTCGAGTAGCCGCCATACGTCATATCGCCGTACTTGTCTTTCACCCCGTAGGTGAGCGTGGCGCCCACTTCGCAGTATTGCTCTTCTCCCGCTTTGCAGCTTGAACAATTGCGGCAGGAATCGACGATGACTCCCACACCAACTCGATCGCCGACCTTGAACCTGGTCACATGGGGACCGATTGCAGTGACGTTCCCGACAATCTCATGTCCGGGGACCATCGGGTAGACCGCGTTTCCCCATTCGTTGCGGGCGGAGTGAATGTCGGAGTGACAGACGCCGCAGAATTCAATCTTGACGGTGACATCGCGTTCTTTCGGGTCGCGGCGGCCGAAGCTGAACGGCGCGAGCGGCGTCGTGGATTGCTGCGCAGCGTATCCCCAGGATTGCGTCATGTAGTTGCTCCTTAGAAAGAAGTGCAAGAGAAATCGTAATTCGAGTGAGTCAAATGCGAGTGAACTGCACGGCGGTGAGAAACCAGCGGAACTTCCATGCTATCGCTTAGCTTTACAAGGATGCAACGCAGGCGCGATGCTTAAAGCAAAACCAGAGATGGTGTGCCACTCCAGGTTCGCACCACGTCGCCGCTCTCTGATGGTCGCGTCGACTTGAGGGTTGCGGCTTCGGGATACGGTTTCTCTGGTTTTGCGATAGGAAACAGTGAAGACAGCGATCAGCGTATCAAAAGAAGATTATCTGAAGGCCGTACTCGAGGCCGAGAGCGAGGGACAAACCGTCATCTCGGCGACGCTGGCCCACTGGCTCGGTGTGTCGCCTCCTGCGGTGTCAATGGCGGTGCGCAGGCTGAAGCGCGATGGCTACCTCGAGGTAAAGCCGGACGGAGTGGTGCGGCTGACGGCGAAGGGTCGAGAGACCGCGCACCGGACGGCGCTGCGTCATCATTTGATCGAACGCATGCTCTCGGAGATGTTCGGCATGCCGTGGTATGAGGTTCACGACGAGGCGGAACGGCTGGAGCATGCTGTGTCACCGGCCTTTGAGGCTCGGCTGATGGAGAAGCTGGGCGCGCAGGGACTGTGTCCCCATGGAAATGCTGTTCTGCCGGAAAATCCGGCAAAGCGAGCGAAGCGCGGGCTGCGAACGCTTGCCGACAGCGTGGAGGACGCCGAGTACACGGTGGCGAGCCTGTACGAACGCGATCCAAGGCTCCTGCGTTTTCTGCATGAAACCGGGATCGAGCCGGGAGGAACGGTGCGCGTGGTGAAAAAGAATTACGACCAGACGCTGAGCATTGAAACTCCGACAGGCTCGTTCGCGCTGGGCGCGCCGGCGGCAGAAAAGGTCTGGGTGAGGCCGCGATCGCAGAACGGCACGGGCAGGACGAAACGGCGGGGTTAGGTATCGCTGCGCGCCGCGCATTCTTCGGGCGGGTTCTCCACCCAATGATGGATATTTTTCTCCGTCGCCCGGTGTGTAGTATTCGGACAGAAATGGGAACGATTCGCCGGTCAGCCGTGAGGAGCAGAGTATCGAAGGGTGGCGCGCTCGGGGTGGCGCTGCTTTTTGTAACTGCAGCCGCTCTGGCGCTCGATCCCCACCAGAGCCTTCGGCATTACGGCTATCAGTCGTGGCAGACCGATAGCGGATTGCCGCAGAACACAGTGCATGCGGTGCTGCAAACCCGGGACGGATTCATCTGGCTTGCCACTGAGGCGGGCCTGGTGCGCTTCGACTCGGTGAAATTTACGGTCTTTACCCACAAGGACACGCCGCAACTGGGAAGCGACGTTATTTACGGCCTGATGGAGGACCGCTCGGGAGCGCTCTGGATTGCGACGTCGAACGGAGCGACGCGATACAGCGACGGAAATTTTCAGCGGATTTCATCGGTGGCCTCCCAGCAAGCGAACATTGTCTGGGCTGTTCATCAGGACAGCAGTGGTGTGATCTGGGCTATAACCTCGGGCGGTCTCGCGCGCTTCGATGGCAAAGGACTTCAAAGCGTAGCCGGCATTCCACCACTGGACGAGACGAGCCGGATGCAGGATGGCGCGTATGGCGATCTCTGGCTCGCCACATCCAACGGGCTTTATCACACGGAATGGGGCGAGCCTCGGCGATTCAAAGCCGCTGGGCAGGCAGTCGCTATCCAAGCGCTGGCTCTGGATAAGACCGGTCGCGTATGGGCAGGGATGCAGAACGGTGTGGAGATCTGCGGAGCGGCGAGGTGCGAACCGTTCAACCTGCCGGGCGTTGGTACCGGCGCTCGGAACGTATCGGCTCTGGCTGCGGGTGAGACTGGTGCAATGTGGATCGGCACGGAGGCGGGACTGCTTCGCTACGACGGCACGCGGATGTCGCTCTACAGCACGGGCGAGGGTTTGCCGTCGGACGTCGTGCAACTACTGGTATGCGACCGCGAAGGCGCGATGTGGGTAGGCACGGGCGCGGGAATCGCTCGCATCTTCGATGGGAAGATCGAAGCGTTTACGCCGAGGGAAGGCTTTTCGAGCAACGCGGTGCTTTCGATTCTCGAGGATCGCGAGGGGAATCTCTGGCTGGGAACGGAGTCCGGAGGCGTGGATATTTTGCGGGATCGCGCTTTCACGACGTACACGGCCCAGGACGGGATCTCTGATGATCATATTCGCTCGGTTTACCAGGATCAGCGGGGAACGGTATGGCTGGGCACGAATGGCGGTGGGGTTGATCGGCGAGACAAAGATGGCTTCGTGGCGCTGACCACGGCCAATGGACTCTCGAGCAACGTAGTGCTTTCGATTGCCAGCGCGCCTGACGGCGACTTGTGGCTCGGTACGCCGGATGGACTGGATCGGCTGCGCAATGGCAAAGTGACAGCATTCACGTCGGCGGATGGATTAGCGGATGATTTCGTGCGCTCGCTCTACTTCGACAGGCAGGGCTCGCTGTGGATCGGGACACGGCGTGGTCTCTCAGTACTGAAGGACGGAAAATTTACGACGTATTCCGCTCTCGACGGTCTGGGCAGCGATCTTGTCGGCTCCATTCTGCAATCGCGGGATGGCTCGATGTGGATCAGCACGCTGGGAGGGTTGACGCACCTGCAGAACGCGCAATTCAGGAACTTTACGGAGAAGGACGGGCTCTCCGATCACACAATCACGGCGCTGCACGAAGATGCGGACGGAACTCTCTGGATTGGAACCATGGGGGGAGGCCTGAATCGCTGGCGGAATGGTGTATTCCGCGCGATTGCGTCGAAGGGTGCGGCGTTGCCGGAGACGATTTATGGCATTCTCGAAGACACATCCGGGAAGATCTGGGTGAGTTCGAACCAGGGGATCTTCTGCGCCAGCCGGAACGAGTTGAACCGCTATGCTGACGGTGCAATCTCCGAAGTGAAGGTGATGTCGTATGGCGTTGCCGATGGGATGAAGGTGAGCGAGGCGAGCAGCGGCGGTCATCCGGCGGCGTGGCGGATGGATGACGGAGAGCTCTGGTTTGCGACATTGAAGGGTGCGGCTACGGTCGATCCCGCGCATCTGGCGATGAATCGCGTGCCGCCGCTAATGAGCATCGAGGAGGTCAGTGTGGATGACCGGGCGGTGAAGGCGGACGGAGCGATCTCAATTCGTCCAGGTGGGAGGCGCTTCGCGTTTGAATACACGGCGCTCAGCTTCGCCGCTCCGCAGAAGGTGCGATTCAAGTACAGGCTCGAGGGCTTCGATCACGGATGGATCGATGCTGGCCCGCTGCGTGCGGCGTATTACACGAATCTCCCGCCCGGACGCTACACCTTCCGGGTTCTGGCCTGCAACAACGACGGCGTGTGGAGCGACGAGCCGGCGTCAGCGTCTTTCCGGTTGGAGCCATACTTCTACCAGACGATCTGGTTTTATGTGCTGCTGGTATCGGCAGCCGTGCTGATGTGGTATCTCGCATACCGCTGGCAGATGCGGCAGGTGGAATCAAGATTCCGCGCGGTAATGGCCGAACGCAATCGTATTGCACGCGAGATTCATGACACGCTCGCGCAGGGGTTCGTCGCGGTGTCGGTCCAGTTGCAGATTGTCTCCCGCCTGCTGAGCAGCTCGACGGATGCGGCAAAGCAGCATCTCGGCCAGGCGCAGGATCTTGTAAAGCACGGGTTGGAAGAAGCGCGCAACGCCATATGGGAGCTTCGTTCGCAGAGCGTAGAGAACCAGGACCTGGCGGCGCAACTCGTAAAGATGGCCGATCGTGTGACCGCGGGCACAGAAATCCGGACCGAGGTGCGCGTGAATGGCATGTATCGCCCGCTGCGGGAACGCGTGGAAGGCCAACTGATGCGTATCGCGCAGGAGGCAGTGACCAATGCCGTTCGGCACGCCGAAGCGAAGCGGGTGGAAATTCAGCTAGAGTTCTCAACCGCGGGCGTGGTGTTGACCGTGCAGGACAACGGCCGTGGATTTTCCGGCGAGCCAGCGTCGGTGCAGGACGGACATTACGGGATCGCCGGAATGCAGGAACGCGCACAGGAGATTGGCGGCACACTCACGGTGAGCAGCGAGGAAGGCAGTGGTACGCAGGTGCGCGTGGAAGTGGCTATGGATGAAGGAGAAGCATGAGTGAGCCAATTCGCATCATGGTCGTCGATGACCATACGGTAGTGCGCCAGGGGCTGGTTGCGCTGTTGAATACCGTTCCGGGTTTAAGCGTAATTGCAGAAGCCGCAGACGGGCAGGAAGCCATTGAGGTGCATCGCAGATTCAAGCCGGACGTGACGCTGATGGATCTGCGACTACCGAAGCTTGGAGGCGCAGACGCGATCTTGCAGATTCGGCAGGAGTCCCCCATGGCGCGAATCATCGTGCTCACCACGTTCGATGGCGATGAAGACATCTATCGCGCGCTGCAGGCTGGGGCCAAGGGATACCTGCTGAAGGGTACAGACGCCGACGAGCTCACGGCGGCAATCCGGTCGGTCCATGCAGGCAAATCGAAGATACCGGCTTTCGTCGCCGAGAAGCTGGCTGAGCGCATGGGCGGGCACGCTCTGACTACGCGTGAGCTGGAGGTGCTGAAGCGGATTGTCGCCGGACGAAGCAACAAAGAGATCGCGGGTGACCTGCACATCTCCGAGGCTACGGTGAAAACTCACATCAACAGCCTGCTGAGCAAACTTGGCGTCAACGATCGCACCCAGGCGGCCACCACCGCGCTGCAGCGCGGCATCGTCCACCTCGACTAGGAGAAATTCGATGAGAAACCTGATCCGAATCTCGTGTGGAGTTGCGGCGTTGCTCAGCTGTTCTTTGATGTCGGCGGCGCAAGGCGTAAAGAGCTCCGGCTGGCACGCAGCAACAGAGAGCGAGTTGAAGAACCTGTTGCCTGTCCGCGCGCCGGTGCAACAGGAGCGCATCGAGACTGAGATGCGAACCGCTTCCGGCATCACCGACGGCCATGGCAAGTTCATCGCCGGCGTAGTGCTGATTACCGCGGGCTACTCTGCGGACGGCAAGTACTCCCATTATTTTTTGACGCAGGTGCCGCTGAAGATCGGCAATTTTCAGCTTGTTCCAGGAGCCTATGTTATCGGCTGGCAGCATATCGAAGATGGACTGGACGTGAAGTTTTATGAATCTGCGTCGGGGAAGCTAATGGGATCGGTAGAGGCGAGCTTGAATCCGGCAATTACTAGGGTAGAATCATTTCGCATCTGGCCGCCGGGGGAGCACTCGCTCATGCAGATTGGGCGGTTCACGTTCAGCTATCAGATCGGAGAGTAGGTTTGACGCCGGCCACCGCGAAGCCTGAGACGATACAGACACCGAAGCTGCGCAAGCTGCTCGCCGCGCTGGAGGGTAACTGGCAGGCGGAGATGAGTGGCTATCATACCTACCGGACTCTCTCCGAACGCGACCATGATCCTATCCGCAAGCAGACGCTGATGCACATGGCGGACGCGGAGGCGCAGCACGCCGCCCTGTGGGAGAAACGCATTCTTGAACTGGGCGGCAAGCAGCCGCATTACCGGGGAAAATCCACCGGCGACGCCGACAGTCTCGTGAACCGTATGGGCGGGCAGCGCATGGCCCTCAGGCGGTTGGAGATCGATGAGAGCCGGGCCATCGCGCTGTACGGTCAGCAGCTGAAGGAACTGGACGACGAGCCCAGTATCGCGGCTCTGCGCCAGGTTATCGAAGAAGAGCGTGAGCACTACCAGGAACTCAGCAGCCTGATCCGCCAGAGGTATCCGCGCAAGGCAGTTCCGCAGGACGCCTCAAAGGCGCAGGCGCTGCTTGATGAGCTGCTCTCCAGGCGCAACGGAGGCGGAACAGGAAGGCAGACGGCCGGGTGGATTGGCGATGCTATTTACGGAGTCAACGACGGACTGGGAGCGATCTTCGGCATCGTCTCCGGCGTCTCTGGAGCGACACAGGGCGCCAGCAGGTATGTGCTCATGGCAGGGCTCGCCGGCATGATCGCCAGCGCGCTCTCGATGGGTTCGGGCGCTTATCTCGCCGCCAAGAGCGAGCGCGAGATCTACGAGGCCGAAGTCGCCCGCGAACGTGACGCTATCGAAATGAATGGCCCCGAAGCTCGCGAGCTTCTCTCGCTCTACTACCAGGTAAAGGGCCTGCCGGAAGACGACGCTGACCATGTCGTCGAACATATCGCGCAGGACAAGGAACAACTGCTGCGGGCACTTGCTTCCGAGCGGCTCAAATCGAGCGAAGAGGCGTTGCGCGATCCGATGACCTCAGCCTTCTCCGGAGCCATCTCCACCGCAGTTGGAGCGTTTATCCCGATCATTCCGTTCTTTTTTCTCAATGGATATCCGGCGATTATCGCGTCCGCAGTCATATCGCTCGTAGCCCATTTCGCAGTGGGAGCAGCAAAGTCGCTGATCACCATACGGTCCTGGTGGGCGAGCGGCACCGAGATGACGCTGGTCGGCGCCATCGAAGGGCTGGTGACCTACGTGATCGGTATCGGATTGGGTAGAGTGGGCGCTTAGGACCGGCGCTGATCCTCGGTCAGGGCTGGGGCAGCACCAACACTTCGACTCCCGAAGCCGCGTCACCCGCGTGGTAGATAGTCTCGGTTGCGGCCTTGAAGTCCGAAGGGCTGGCGTTTGGAATGTCGGTAAAGGTCTGCGGATTGCGGTCCACCAGGGGGAACCATGAGCTCTGCACCTGAACCATAATGCGGTGGCCCCTGCGGAAGGTGTGATCGAGGTCGGGCATGGTGAAGTCCACTTCGGCCATTTTGCCTGGGACAAAGGCCTCAGGCTTCTCCCAGCTGTTGCGGAATTTTCCGCGCATCGGCTCGCCGCGCAGAAGCTGCTGATAGCCGCCCATGCGCAGAGCCGGCGTATCGATCACCCGTTTGCCCACCGGGCTTCCTGTGTCAGGGTCGGGATAATCATTCGGGTAAACGTCAATTAGCTTCACCACGAAGTCGGAATCCGTGCCGGTAGTCGCTACCTTCAGCTTTGGAGAGATTGGCCCTGCAATCGTGATGTCTTCTGTCAGCGGGTCGGTCTGGTAGACGAGCACGTCGGGCCGTGTCGCCGCGAATCGCTGATCATCGACCATATAGCGTTGTGGAACTGTATCGGTTACATATCCGACGAAGGGGACCGGGTGGGCTGGATCGCTTACATAGGAATCTGAGCCTTCGCCCGCCGCCGGCAGATCGAACGACAGCTTGCCACCGGAGTGGAAGTACAACATGCGCGGTTTAGCCTGTGCGGGCGGCCATGAATCGTACTTTCGCCACACATTTGTTCCCGTCTCGAATACATATGCTTCGGGCATTTGCGCGCCCTTGTCTTTGAGATAGAACTCAAAGAAGGGGAACTGGATGTTCTTGCGGAAAAACTCGCTGGTCCTGGAGTTGAAGTGCACGTCGCCGAGATGGTCGCCGTCATTGCGGGCCCAGCCGCCATGTACCCAGGGACCTTCGACGATGGTATTCACAGTGCCGGGATTATTTTTCTCAATCGCATAGTAGGTACGCATCGGTCCGGAGAGGTCTTCGGCGTCAAACCATCCACCGACAGTGAGCACGGCACAATGGATGTTCTTCATGTGCTGCGAGAGGTCGCGAACCTTCCAGTAGTCGTCGTAGGTGGTGTGGTACATCTGGTCGTTGAAAAGCGCGTTACTGCCCTTCAGGTACTTCTTATCGAGATTCGAAGTCGGACCAGCATTCAGATAAAACTCGTAGGCGTTCGGCGTGCCGAAGTCGAATGGGACCGAGCGCACTGGCAGTGTCGGGTTCTCCTGCGGCTTGAAGAACACGTAGAAACCGAAGTTCGCGTCCAGCATGAACGCGCCGCCGTGGTAGGCGTCGTCGCCCATGAAGAGATTCGTCATGGGCGCCTGCGGCGAGGCGGCTTTTAATGCAGGGTGGGAATCGATGATGCTCGCCGAGGTGTAGAAACCGGGATATGAGATGCCCCAGATGCCGACACGGCCGTTGTTATTCGGCACGTGCCTGAGCAGGAAGTCGATGGTGTCGTAGGTGTCTGAGCTGTCGTCAACGTCCTTCTGCGACTTCTTCACATCGATATGCGGTCGCATCTCGACGAAGGTGCCTTCGGACATGTAGCGTCCACGTACGTCCTGATAAACGAAGATGTAGCCGGCCTTCTCGAACTCGTCGGAAGGACCGAGTCGCTTCGGATATTGATCGACTCCGTAAGGAGCAACGCTGTAGGGCGTGCGGTCCATGAGGAACGGGTATGCCTGCGAGGCATCCTTTGGAACATACACGGCGGTGAAAAGGTGCACCCCATCGCGCATGGGAATGCCGTACTCGTACTTGGTGTAGTGCGCCTTGACGTAATCTTCTTCGGGCGCCGACTTTTCCTGCGCGTGAGCGGATACCGCCATCAACACGGCAACGGAGAGGCAAAGAATCCCTGCGGTCTTCATCTAGAAACGCGTCCTCATGGATCGGTGTAGGAAGTGTATCGAATAAAAGCGCCGAGATTAGACGAATAAAACTGAGCCAGCTTACTTCTGTAGTCCGGCGTAATAGCCCTGAAGAACGAAAAAGGCCTTCTTCTTCACTCCCTGGTCGGAGATGAGGCCTTTCCGGTTGTAGCCGTCCTGGATACCGGGCAGAAGGCGCGTCGGCGAGCGAAAGTCCATCAGCACCCAGGGCGTTATGCCGCGGAGGAAGGGCATATCGCGAAACATGATGAGCTGCTCTTTGAGTATTTCTGCCTGATTTTCCTCGGTGAAGCGCTGATCGGCGGGACCGTGGAGACCGGCCTTTGCACCGCCGCCAAATTCGCTGATGATCACCGGCTTGTGCATCGGATCTTCCCACTTGTAAGACGGCGCATCATCGGGCTTGCCCATGTACCAGCCGATGTATTCGTTGTAACCGAGCACGTCGAGATCGGCTCCGAGGGGATCGTCGAGCACCGCGGTCTTGCCGTGAAAAGGAGTCAGCATCGCCGACGTAATGAGCCGGGTGCTATCGTCGCTGCGCGCCTCGGCGGCGAGCTTGCCGATAAACGCGGTCCGGGCATCGCTGATTGGCGTCTCGTTCGACATTGACCATAGGATCACTGACGCCTTGTTGCGATCGCGCCGGATCATCTCGTCAAGCTGCTGTTTCGCAACGTCGAATGTGTGCGCGTTTGTCCAGTCAATGGACCAGTACACGGGGATCTCCGACCAGACCATGAGGCCCATCTTGTCGGCGAGGCGCGTCATGTGCTCATCGTGCGGATAATGCGCGAGCCGGACGAAATTGCAGTGCAGTTCTTTTGCCCAGCCGAGCAGCGTGCCGGCGTCCTGCTCTGACCACGCGCGGCCGGAACGATAGGGGGCCTCCCCCTGAATGTTCACTCCGCGCAGAAAGATCGACTTGCCATTGAGCAGAATCTCGTCTCCCTGCACCTCAATCGTGCGGAAGCCGACATCGTCGGTCAGCTGATCGTCGCCGGCGGTGAACTCGACTTTGTAGAGATGGGGATTGTCCGGGGACCAGCGTTCCAGGCCCTCGGGATGGAAGGAAAATTTCGCACGGCCATCATCGACGACCGCAGCCGTCTGGTCGACGTGCAGGGCCGGTATCCGAACCGTTGCCTTTATGCCGGCGGTCGGTCCGGTCAGGTGAACATAGCCCTCGATGTTGCCGCTCTTTGTCAGGTGAAGATTCTCGTCGTCGATGAAGGTATCCGGCACGGCAACAATGGACACCTCGCGGGTGAGACCGCCGTAGTTCCACCAATCTCTCTTGATGGTTGGCACATGGTCGAGGGCGCGGGTGTTGTCGACGGCAATGACGGCAGAATTCATACCGTCCTTCAGCGCGTCGGTGATGTTGCAGTCGAATGGCGTGTACCCGCCTTCGTGATCACACACGTGAACGTCGTTTATGAAGGCGTGTGCTGCGTAATTTGCGGCACCGATGTGCAGAAATACCTGGGTGTGGGGCTTCGCATGGTATTCGAACTCACGCTCGTACCAGAGGAGCCCTTCGTAGTAAAGGAGCTCGGGCTTCTGGGTGTTCCAGTCGCCCGGAACCCTGAGTGTCGGCGACTTCGCGAAGTCGTATTCGGCAAACGGGCCGCCGGGAGCATAGTGCAGATCGCGCGCATATCCGCGCGTGCTGGGCACGTCGCTGTTGGAGGTGTTCGATCCCCAGCCGGCATGGTAGGGATCGACGATGTAGTGCCACTCGCCGTCGAGACTCATCGAAGGCCGATGGTCCACGTCGACGAGAAGCAGGGGCGGCTGTTGTGCGATAGCAGCAGTGGGTGCAAAAAGAACGAGCGCGAGAAGGATGGCAGCACAGCGCATGTTGACCATACTAACTCCGCAATTTTTTGGCGCGGTCACTTTTTCGACCTGGCTACTTTTTCTGAGGATCCAATGAGGAGCGGAAGTGGTTGGCGCGCTCGAACTCGTCTCGCAGCTCCGGGGTTTTGAGGTTCTCGCGCAGATGAGCCAGGCGCAGCTCCAGAGCCAGCAGCGATGCAGCAACAGCTTCGGTGTTTGTGTGAGCAACATCGCGCCACATCGAGTATGGGCTGGCTCCGAGGCGCGTCATCTCGCGAAGGGCGCGGCCGCCGATGGGAAGCATCTCGTCTTTCGTGGGGAACTCCTCGTCGAGCAAGGCGCTGAGCGCGGTGGAAAGATACTGCGGAAGGTGGCTTACCCAAGCACACAGAACGTCGTGACGCGCCGGGTTGAGATCGAGCACGCGGCTGCCGAACTTCTCCGGCCAGGAGCGCCATTCATCAGCTAGAGTCCGCGAGGCGGGATGCATCCCGCGGGATTCCGGCGTTTCCGCAAAAAGCCACGCTGCGCCGGTGAAGAGGTCGCCATCGGCGTTTGCTGCACCGCTGACTTCCTTGCCCGCCATCGGATGCCCGGCAAGAAATCCCGCGGTGTGGACCAGGTTGTAGGTGCCGCGCGCGTGCTCGCAGAGCGCCCCTTTTACGCTGCCCACATCTGTGACGAGTTGTCCCGATTGCAGGAGGGGAACCAGCCGGTCAAGCCATTCGAGGATGGTGAAGACCGGGCCGCTGAGCAGGATGAGTTGACTTTCGCGCGCTGTCCGGATCGGATCCTGGGAGGCGGAATCGATTGCCCCGAGAGATTGGGCGGCATCGAGTTCAGATGACGAAGGATCGTATCCGATGATGCTGCCGGTGTATCCATGCGAGCGCAGCGCCAGCCCGACGGAGGCTCCGATGAGTCCCGTACCGAGGATTGCGATTCGCTCGATCGGCATGCTTAGACGGTAACGGCAGCCGGCTGGGCAATATTGCGGCCTACCGCCGAGGCAATGATGCGCAGCTCGTCCATGAGCTTTGAGAACTGTTCCGGGAAGAGCGACTGCGCTCCGTCGGAAACAGCCTTGTCCGGGTTGGGATGCACCTCGATCAGCAGACCATCACCGCCCGCTGCTACGGTTGCCCGCGCCATCTGCGGAACCATGTCGCGGCGGCCGGTTCCGTGGGAAGGATCGCCCACAATCGGCAAGTGCGAGAGCTTCTTGATGACGGGGATCGCCGAGATATCCATGGTGTTACGCGTGTAAGTTTCGAAGGTGCGGATGCCGCGCTCGCACAGGATGACGTCGTAGTTGCCCCCGGAGAGGATGTACTCCGCCGAGAGCAGCAACTCCTCGAACGTGGCGGCGATGCCGCGCTTGAGCAACACCGGCTTGCGTACCTGGCCGAGTTCGCGCAGCAGGTTGAAGTTCTGCATATTGCGGGCGCCCACCTGGAAGCAATCGATGTAGGGCAGCATCAGCTCGATCTGCGAGATCTCCATGACCTCGGTGATGATAAGCAGGCCGGTCGCGTCGCCCACTTCACGGAGGAGCTTGAGGCCCGCGAGCCCCATGCCCTGGAAGGAATAGGGCGAGCTGCGCGGCTTGAATGCGCCTCCGCGCAGGAACTTTGCGCCTGCGGCCCGGACCTGCGTAGCTGCGGAAAAAATCTGGTCGCGGCTCTCAACCGAGCATGGGCCGGCCATGACAACGATTTCGTCGCCCCCAACCGTGACCCCGTTCGGGAAATGCACGATGGTGCCTTCGGGCCGGAATCCGCGGCCGGCGAGCTTGTAGGGTGACGAGATGCGAATAACTTCAGCGACGCCGGCGAACAATTCGAAATCCTTGTGATCGAACTGACCGGGAGTACCGACACCGGCGAGTATGGTTTGCACAGCTCCAGTAGTGCGGTGAACGTTGAATCCAATTTCGACCATCCGCTCGACAACAGCCTGTATCTGGTCGTCGGTGGCTCTTTCCTGCATTGCAACTATCATGGTTACTTTTCCTGTCCTGCGCGGCTCGAGCGCGCCTGGTTACTCTCCGCTCCTGGTGGTGGTCGAACTGCCCTTAGACGACGCCAGCTCTTCGCGCTGCAACGCACGCATCACGTCGATGATGCGTTCGTAGATGTGCGTCAACTCAATATCCGGAAGCGGTCCCCGGTTGGCGGCCCGCACATTTTCGAAGATCACGCGCTCGCGATTCGGCTCATAGATTGGCATTGAAGTGTTTCGCTTCAGCTTGCCTATCGCTTGCGCGGCCTCTGCGCGCTCGCTGATGAGCGCGACGATCTGCCGGTCTAGATCGTCGATTTTCCGTCGCCAGTCTTCGATTTCCATGCAATCCCCTGTGTCCGGCGCGCCTTACGCGGCGCGGCCTCGTTTTGAGTCCGTACCAACGATGAAGTTAACGGGTCTGCAGAACCGGTGTTCGCAGACCCTTGATAAATCGCGCAATGGAGCCGGGTGCTTCTTCGAGCGCACCGCGCTCGACATCTTCTTCAATCATGCGCACCAGCGCGCTCCCAATCACAGCCGCGTCGGCGAATTCGCCGACTGCGGCAAAATGCTCCGCGTTCGAGATGCCGAATCCCACGGCAATCGGAAGATTCGTAAAGCGACGCAGACGCGAAACCAGATTCTTCGCGTCGGAGGCAAGCGATTGCTGCGTGCCGGTAATACCTGTCCGCGAGATGGCATAAACAAAGCCGCGGGACACAGCCGCGATGCGCTCCAGCCGATCGTCAGGACTCGTCGGAGCGGCAAGGAAGATTGGCACAAGGTGATGGCGATCGAGATGGGCAAGATATTCGGCGGCTTCTTCGACAATCATGTCGGTCACGAGCACGCCGTCGACACCGGCTTTTTCAGCGGCAACGCAGAAACGCTCCAGGCCGAAGCGAAGAATCGGATTGTAGTAGGAGAAGATCACCAGACCAGCTTCGGGCCGTTCGCGACGCACGTCGGCAGCCAGAGCGAGAACGTCGGCGAGCCTGGTTCCGTGCCGTAAGGCACGCTCGCTGGCGCGCTGGATCACGGGACCGTCGGCCAGCGGATCGCTGAAGGGCACGCCCAGCTCTATGACATCCGCTCCGGCGTCGATGGCGGCAAGGGCGATATTGCGAGTGGTGGCGAGATCGGGATCGCCGACGGTGAGATAGGCCACCAATCCGGGTCGAGCTTCCACTTTGGGAGCAAAACGAATCGGCATTGGGCTTACGCTCCCTTCAGGCTAAGTTCGCGGGAAAGAATTCCCATGTCTTTGTCGCCACGTCCTGAGAGATTAACTACAAGTATGTCATGTGGAGCCAAGGCCGGAGCGATGCGGAGACATTCGGCCACGGCGTGCGCGCTTTCGAGCGCCGGAAGAATGCCTTCCGTCCGCGCCAGGCGGACCGTGGCTTCCAGGGCAGCCTGATCTGTGGCTGATACATATTCGGCGCGGCCGGAATCGTGCAGCGCCGCGTGCTCCGGGCCCACAGAGGCATAATCGAGACCGGCAGAAACCGAATGCGTGAGAGCCACCTGACCATTTTCGTCCTGCAGGAGATACGAATACGTGCCCTGCAGAACGCCCGGCGATCCGCCATGAAAGCGCGCCGCATGCTCGCCGAGTTTATCGCTGCGGCCTCCGGCTTCCACGCCAATCAGGCGAACCTGAGCATCGGGGATGAATTCGTAGAAGGCTCCGATGGCGTTCGAGCCGCCGCCAACGCAGGCGACAACAGCAGACGGCAGACGGCCTTCCTTCTGCAGTATCTGATCGCGTGCTTCCCTGCCGATGACGCGATGGAAATCGCGAACCATGGTTGGGTAAGGGTGTGCACCGAGAACGCTGCCCAATAAATAGTGGGTCGTTCGGACGTTGGTCACCCAGTCGCGCATTGCTTCGTTGATCGCGTCCTTGAGAGTGCGCGAACCGGCACTCACTCCGCGAACTTCAGCGCCGAGCAGTCGCATGCGGTAGACATTCAGCTCCTGCCGCCGCATGTCTTCTTCGCCCATGTAGACGACGCATTCCATGCCGAGGAGCGCGCAGACGGTGGCGGTTGCTACGCCGTGTTGGCCGGCGCCGGTCTCGGCGATGATGCGACGCTTGCCCATGCGCTCGGCGAGCAGGCCCTGGCCGATGCAGTTGTTGATTTTGTGCGCGCCTGTGTGCAGCAGGTCCTCGCGCTTGAGGTAGATCTTGGCCCCGCCAAGCTCTTTCGTCAGACGCGCTGCGAAATAGAGCGGTGTTGGACGCCCGGCGTAGTCGCGTAGCAGCGAATCGAGCCGCGCCTGGAATGCGGGATCGGCTTTGGCCTCGGCGTAGGCGAGATCGAGTTCGTCGAGCGCGGCGACCAGTGTCTCGGGCACATAGCGTCCGCCGTAAGCGCCGAATCGGCCGGCAACCTGCGCGGGCGTCGTGGTTCGGGAGAGTGTTTCGGTGCTACTCACAATGCTTCCTTCCGGAACAGCGATGTTGGTGCAAATGAAAAAGCCTGGATCGCAAATAAAAAGCCCCGATCTTTTGATCGCGGCTCCTGTGGAAGTTCGTCCTGAAAGTTCTTACTTTGCGTCCTTCAGATGTGCACGAGACTGTCCGCCAGAGCCGCTATTGAGCGCCAATAGCGGTAGGTAAAGCCGAAAAACTGGCGAGGCGCGTACGTCATCTTGCTTTCCACGATACATGGCAGGGATAGAAACGGCAAAATATTTTTCCTCCGCCGCCAGGATGATCTTCTTTCACGCTTCAACTTCCACTGCCAGCTTCGCCTTGCTCGCCGCGATGCGCGCGTTCTCCACGAAGGCCCTTACCTTTTCCAAATCCTTCTTGCCCGGCGAGGCTTCGACTCCGCTCGCCACATCCACGCCCCAGGGCCGCAGGGTCTCGATGGCCTCGGCGACGTTAGCGGGGTTGAGTCCGCCCGCGACGATAAGACGCAGCCCGGCCGCTCCGGCGAAATTCTCCCGGGCGTGCTGCCAGTCGAATCGGCGGCCCGTGCCGCCCAGCAGGGTCGCGGTCCGCGAATCGACCAGCACAGCGTCAATCGCATTATCCCGCTCGGCCTCAAGCAGACGCTCTTTGAGGTCGCCGCCGTAATGGATCACCTGGATAATTCCGAGCCTAGACCGTCCCTCGGCGGCAGGAAATCGCTCCCGCAGCTTGCGGGCCAGCGCCGCATCCTGCGATGCGTGCAGCTGGACGCCGGTGAGGCCGCACTCCTCAATCGTCGCCGCGATCTCTTCGATGCCGGCGTCGAGGAAGACGCCATACTTCTCGATCGCTTCCGGCAATTGCGGAGTGATCGCCCGCACCTGCGCTGCGGTGACGCGTCTCGCGCTTTCGGCGAAGACAAACCCGACCGCGTCGGCACCGGTCGAGGCAGCGAACTGCGCGTCTTCGAGATTGGTGTTGGCGCAAATCTTGATCCACATGAGCTACACCCGCTCCGTGACTGGCGCAAGCAATGCCCGTAATGCTGCGCCGGGATCGGCATGCCGCATGAGGGATTCGCCGATCAGGAATGCGTCGAACCCTGCTGCGTGCAGGCGTTCGATGTCTTCGCTGGTATGGATTCCGCTTTCCGTCACGCGAACAGCGCCGGGCGGCAACCGATCTGCCAGCCGGAGCGAAGTTTCGAGGCTTACGGCGAAGGTGCTGAGGTCGCGATTGTTGACGCCATAGGCATCGCAACCCAGGTCCCGAACGCGCTCCAGTTCTTCAGCAGTGTGTACCTCGCATAGGACATCCAGTCCCTGACGGTGCGCCTCCTCGGTGAATTTGCTCAGCTCACCGTCGGAGAGCGCGGCGGCGATCAGGAGGATGGCATCGGCGCGATGCGCCCGCGCTTCGACGATCTGGTACTCGTCGATGATGAAATCTTTGCGCAAGCAGGGCAGTTGGGTGACGGATGAAGCTGTTTCGAGGTTCGTCAGGCTGCCCTGGAAATAGGGCTCATCGGTGAGCACCGAAAGAGCCGTGGCGCCTCCCTTCTCTAATAACGGAGCGAGGGTGGCGACGTCGAAATCTTCGCGGATCAGACCCTTTGAAGGCGAGGCCTTCTTCAGCTCGGCGATGATCGCCGGTCCGCGTTGCGACTGAGCGCGAAGCGCCCGTGCAAATCCGCGTGGCGTATGCTCAACGGCCCTTTGTTCGAGGTCGTCCCGGCGCACCTGGCTCTTTCGGTCAGCGACGGTCGCGCGAGTCGTTCGAAGAATGCGTTCCAGGTGCAAAGTCTGCTCCTGAAACAAGTATAGCGACGCGCCAGTAAGCGTGCGTCTAAGCTGCCATTGCCGCTTCGAAGCCGTCACATCCACTGATTGGCGTGACCTTCAAATGCAGCGAGGCGTGCCGGGGATGGCCGCAGTCGTCCACAAAGTCCTCAGGTGCGCTCTTACTGGACCTGATCTGGATGAGTTTCTGGTCTGAAGACTGATGCGATTCGCCGAAGTGTGAGCAGAGACCGCACTGCCCGTTGTGGAGAGAAGTCATGGGGATCCTCCCTGTGGAACATACGCATTAGAAGATATCCATACATGACGAGGTTGTCATGAAAATTTAATCGCAGGTACAGGTTGTAACTGCGACTGATCTTGTCGTATATTGAACTCGGACCGAAGAAGTCCGAGATTGATGAATTGACCCGGACCTCGCGCCTGACTCTGGGCGGAGCAACGCGAGGACCGGGCATCCACGGCCGGATCGACGGTGGACTCCTGTTATCATAAGTCCGCCAGCGTGGCCTTCCAACCCCGGAAGACGTCAGTTGTGCTGCGTGCGCACTGCCGTCTCGGGCGATTCGCTTGGAGACACGGTGAGCAAGAAACACGAGAAGAAGCGCCGCACACTGACTGGACGTCGCGCCTGGCTCGCAGCAGGAACGATCGCCGCCTACGCCGCGGCTGGAGCCAGCAAAGCCGCTATCGCGTTCGCACAGAGCAGTACTTCGCCGAAGACACAACCCGGGAGCCAGGCTCAACTGCCTGTGCGGCGTTTCGATATCCCTGCCGGGCCATTGGATACCGCGCTGGCGCAATTCGCGAAGATCTGCGGCGTAGCGGTGAGCTATTCCATACCTACGGAGACTGTCCCTGGCTTTAAATCGCCCGGCGTCGCCGGGCTCTATTCGCAGGAGCAGGCCCTTCGCCAGATCCTGAAGGGAACCGGTTTGAGCTTCACTAATTCAGGGCAAGACCAGATCGTAATCGGTGTAAAGAGCGATCAATCGGTCGAAGTGAAATCTTCCGTTCCCGACAGCATCGCTCTCACCGAGTTCCCTGGCCCGCTCATCGACACGCCGCAGTCCATCACGGCGATTCCGAAGCAGGTGCTCGACCAGGAGGGCGCGACCACGCTGCGCGATGCGCTGCGCAACGCGCCGGGCATCAGCCTGGCGGCCGGTGAAGGCGGCTCGCAGGGAGACAATCTCACCATCCGCGGATTTACCGCCCGCAACGACATCTTTCTCGACGGCATGCGCGACTTCGGCAGCTACTACCGCGACCCGTTCGACTACGAGCAGGTGGACGTCATCGAGGGTCCGGCAGGCGTGGACTTCGGACGCGGCTCGACTGGGGGAGTGGTCAACCAGGAAAGCAAGGTGCCGCTTCCGAAGCCCTACGTGAGCATCGACGGGAACCTCGGCACTGATTTCACACGGCGCTTTGCTGCCGATGTGAACGAACCGCTTCCGCGGCTTGGCAGCGGGACCGCGTTTCGTCTCAACGTGGTCGGCAGCGCGGCCAATGTTGCGCAGCGTGACGTCACTGTGAATCGCCACTACGGTGTCGCACCGACGATTGCGTTCGGGATGCAGTCGGCGAACCGGCTCACCGCAAGCTACTTCCACTTCACTGAGGACGATATTCCGGACTACGGCCTGCCGTGGTACTTCAACAAGCCGGCCCCGGTGGCGCGACACAACTACTACGGGTTTTCCGATCTGAACTATCTCCGCGCTGACGTGAATATCGGCACGGTGAAGGCCGAGCACGATCTGGAAACGCATGGGATCCTGCGAAATGTCGCGCGTTACGCCAATTACGTCCGCAGTGCGCGTATCAGCGAACCGCAGGTGAACACCGCTACGAGCGGCAGCATCACTCCGCAGACGCCGCTTGACCAGGTGCTGGTCAACCGCAACCAGATCGCCACTGACAGCACCGAAACGTTTCTCTGGGATCAGGCGGATGCCAGCCTCACCGGCAAAGCCTTTGGCCTCCGGCACACGGCCGTGGCCGGGGTGGAAGGCGGCCGGGAAACTTCCTCTCCTGTGCGGCCAACGTTCTATGCCACTCAGGTCGTGAATGGCAGCGTCGTCACCATTAACACTGTGCCGACGACGAGTCTGTTGGATCCGAACGAGGGCCAGCCATTCAGCGGGACGCCGCTACCCAGTTCCAACGTGCATACCAGCGCGCTCAGCGTTGGCGTTTACCTGCTCGATGACATTCAGATCAACCCCAAGTGGGAGATCAGCGGGGGCGTCCGCTGGGACCGGTTTGACGCGACCTATAACGCCGTGAACTGGACCTATCCGGCTCCCGGCCAGTCGGTTGCTACGCCTTCGCAGTTCGAACGCGTCGACGAGAAGCCGACTTGGCGCGGAGCCCTTGTGTACAAGCCGAAGCCCAACGGCAGCGTTTACTTTGACTACGGCACATCGTTCAATCCATCGGCGGAGAGCCTGGCATTGAGCCAGGGAACGGCGAATCTTCCTCCCGAAGAAAACCAGACCTTCGAGACCGGCAGCAAATGGGATCTCAACGGAGGAAGGCTTAGCATGCGCGGGTCGCTCTTTCGCACAGACAAGGAGAATGCCCGCGAGACCTCGCCGACCAACTCCGCCCTTGTTGTCCTGGCTGGAAACCAGCGTGTCACCGGGGCAGAGTTCGAGTTGCAGGGACACGTCACCGACCGTTGGGAGCTGCTCTCGAGCTACACATTCATGCACAGCGAAGTGGTGAAGTCGGAGTTCTTTCCGGCATCTGTCGGTTCTCAGCTGGCAAATGTTCCGGACAATCTCTTCAACCTGTGGACGGAGTATCACCTGCCACGAGGTTTTGAAGTGGGCGGCGGAGGCAATTTCGTTGACAGCCGCACGGCCAGCTCAACGGTGCCCAACGATCCAACGACAGGACTGCCGAAGGCGGTACCGAGCTACTGGGTCGCAAATGCCATGGCGAAGTACGAGATCTCCGACCGGCTGAGCGCGCAGGTGAACGTCTTCAATCTGCTCGATCGCAATTACATCGACCAGATTCACCCCGGCCACCTGGTGCCCGGAGCAGGCACCTCGGCGCTGTTTGGCCTGAAATACACATTTCGATAGAACAAAGGAAGAGAAAGAATGCTGCTGACAATTCCCGATGTGCTCACACCCGAGCAAGTGGCCGTCGCGCGCCAGAAACTGGCGTCGGCTGAGTGGGTAGATGGGCGCGTTACCGCAGGGCACCAGTCATCGATCGCCAAAAACAATTTGCAGATACCCGAAGGGCACCCCGTTGCGCAGGAGATCGGCGAGATGATTCTGGGAGCGCTGGGGCAGAATCTGCTGTTCATTTCCGCGGCGCTGCCGGCGAAGGTATTTCCACCGCTGTTCAACAGCTACGGCGGCGGCCAGTCTTTCGGGACGCATGTGGACAACGCGATCCGCCACGTAAAAGGGACTTCGCACCGGGTGCGCAGCGATCTTTCTGCGACGCTCTTCTTCAGCCAGCCCGCGGAATACGATGGTGGCGAACTTGTCATCGAAGACACCTACGGCATCCACACCGTGAAGCTGCCGGCGGGGCACATGGTGCTTTATCCGTCGTCGAGCCTGCACAATGTGAGACCGGTCACGCGAGGATCGCGCGTCTCGTCCTTCTTCTGGATCCAGAGCATGGTTCGGGACGACGGCGAGCGGACGCTGCTCTTCGATCTCGACGAGGCCGCGCAGCGTGTCAGCGCGGAACAGCCCAATTCGCCGCTGGCTGTAAAGATGACGGGCGTGTATCACAACCTGCTGCGCCGCTGGGCGGAAGTCTGAGCTCCGGCAACCGTTTCTGAATCCGATATCGAAGTTACTCGCGGGTGTCGCGTGTACGGGAATTGCGCGAAATGTAACGGGGCGTTGATGATAGCGTCTCGAAAATAGGGCGTAATCGCAGGGAGATGAGACCCACATCGCGCCTCGACGCCTGGCTGTTTCCGCTGACGCACTGGAACTGGAAGGCTGCACTGATCACAGCCATCTGCCGGGCCGGAGCGTGCATGGCCGCGCTGTGGCACAGTCCGCTGCACGCCCGCGAGCACTTTGGAGCGGTCGAAGCGGCCTATGTGCTGCTCACCGCAGGAATCTTTTCGGCTTGGCAGCAGCAGGCACTTGGCGTGAAGCCGCGCAGGCTGGCGTGGTCGATCGTGGTGCTGGCAATCCCGCTTGGTTCGCTGGCAGCCGACTGCGCGCTGCACCTGTGGCTCGATCACGGCAACATGCGCGCTCTCGGCATGGGGGCTCTCATTGTGACGGTGATCTCAGCCATGTTTCATTGGCATGTGATGCGCAACGGAGCGATGTTGGTGGGCAGGAACAGCAACTCCTTCGTTGGCGACATGAAGCGGATGCCGCGTCTCATTGCTACTTTCGTCTCGTATCCAGTCCGCGCGATTATCTCGCGCCCGCGCACAGTCACCATGTCCGCGGAGACCGAGGAGATGAAAATCGCGGCCTGAGTCATCGTTTTGACTGCGCCATGCTTCTTACCTCACAGGGGGATGACCATGACCACAAAGCGGCGCTGGGTAAAGGACGTGAAGACGGACTCGACGCATCCTCCCGAAGGCCTGTTTACCAAATCTCCGGAGGAGATCGCACGCTCGCTTGCATCGAAGCGAGTGTCGCCCAAAGGGCCGGGCTCGGGCATGAGGATGCTCACTTATTTCATCAACCGTGCCGGCAAAGGCCTGAGCGCCACGCGCCGCGCGAAACTCGAACGCGCGAAGATGCTGCTCTCGGAGAAGATCGCTGCCCGGAAGAAGCATGCTAAGGCGGCCTGAAGATCAGCGATTGTATTGCTTCAGCGCTTTCTGCAACTCGTCATGGGGCAGTCCGATGACGGTGTGACCGTCAATCCCGGTCATGGTCTTCCCGGCTACCATGGCGTTCACGATTGCTTCTTCCGTGGCTTCGACGGTGGCGTTGAAGAGCGGCGTGATCCGCTCATTTGAGACTGCCAGCACCGTATTCGGGCCCGGCTCGGCGTCGGCGTGCGGATTCGCAGTCGAGAACGCAATGAAGATGTCTCCGGAGCCGTTGCCGGAGGTTGCGCCCGTTCGCGCCAGCCCCATCGTCGCCCGGCGCGCAATGCGCTTCAACTGATGCGGGAGAAGCGGAGCGTCAGTCGCGACAACAATGATGATCGAGCCGACGTCGCCTTCGTCGTCTCCCGCCTTGCCATCCTTGAACATTGAGTAAGGTACGTCTTGCGGGATGAGCTTACCGACCGGAACCCCGGCGATCGTAAGCTGCGGGCGGCGTCCGCAATTGCACTGGACGAGCACGCCGACGGTGTATGCGCCCTGCTCTTTTGTCAGCACGCGCGAAGCCGTGCCGATGCCGCCCTTGAATCCATAACAGACCATCCCCGTGCCGCCACCGACCCCGCCCTCGTCGACCGGACCACTACGGGCGCTGTCGAGCGCAGAGAAGACGTGCTCAGGCTTCACATGAAAGCCGTTGATATCGTTCAGATATCCGTCCCAGGTCTCGGCGACGACCGGCAGCGACCATGGCTGGCTCAGCGCATTGTGTTGCACGCCCCAGGCGATGATGGCGTCGCGGACTACACCGACGCTGTGAGTGTTGGTGATGGCGACGGGACTCTCGAGGAATCCCGACTCCTCGACCCAGGTCGTACCCGTCATTTCGCCGTTGCCGTTCTGCGCAAACCAGCCGGCATACACCGGATCGGGGTTCGCCTTGCCGCGGGGGAAGACGACAGTCACGCCGGTCCGCACCGGGCCTTCGCCGACCTTCAGGTGTCCGCTGCCCGAGATCAGCGTTGTCTGCCCGACTTCGACGCCGCGCACATCGGTGATTGCGTCGAGCGGGCCAGGTGTTCCGTCGAAGGGAACGCCGAGATCACGAGCGCGCTGCGGCGATTGCGCGAGCGCGCAGGCCATCAGGCCGAAGAAGGCGGCGAGCAGTACTGCAAATCGTTTTCCGCGAAGCTGCATGCATGGAAAGCTATCGCAGAATTCGTCGCGATCATAGCGGAATCCGATCGGAGTCAGGATCGTAGCGTATGCTTCATAGCGGAATTCACTGGGAGGAGTTGCATGTCTCAGTTGTCGAAGGTGGTGTGCCTTGCTTCGCTCTTCTGTTTGGTTACGCTGACTGCCCGTGCGGCAGAGATGCCTCAACTGGTGAAAAAGGATGGACGATTCGCGCTGATGGTTGACGGTCAGCCCTATTTGATCCTGGGTGCGCAGATCAACAATTCAAGCGCGTGGCCTGCTGTGCTTCCTGAAGTCTGGCCCACAGTCGAAGCGATGCATGCGAACACCGTAGAGGCCCCGGTGTACTGGGAGCAGATCGAGCCCACCCGAGGAACCTTCGACTTCTCTGTCGTCGATGACCTCGTCCACCAAGCGCGCAGTCACAACTTCCATCTGGTGCTGCTGTGGTTTGGCACATGGAAGAACGGCCAGATGCACTACGCGCCGCAGTGGGTCAAGGGCGATCCGCAACACTATCCACGAATGATCAACCCGCACGGCGAGCCGATCGATGTGCTCTCTGCCAACTCTCCGGCAAACCTGGAGGCGGACAAAACCGCATTCGCAGCACTCATGCGTCATCTGCGCGAAATTGACGGCACGGACCATACGGTGCTGATGATGCAGGTTGAGAACGAGTCGGGAGCCATCGGCACAGTGCGCGACTTTTCGCCCATGGCGGAAAAACAATTCGCCGAACAGGTACCTGCGGCATTCGTGGCGGCTCTGCATCGCCAGCCCGGAACATGGAAGGAAGTGTTTGGAGCGGACGCGGACGAGACCTTTCAGGCCTATTACCAGTCCAAGTATGTGAATGAAGTTGCTGCCGCGGGCAAGGCGGAGTTTTCGCTGCCGATGTACATCAACGTCTGGCTCAGCTATCCGCCGGCGGAGTTGCCGGAGCGGCGTATCTCGGTGCCGGGGTTGGCTTATCCCAGCGGCGGAGCCGTGCAGAAGATGATCGAGGTGTGGAAGGTCAACGCTCCTGCGATCGACATGATCGGGCCGGATATCTACAACGACGATCCTGGATTCTACCTCGGCATCATCGATACTTATGGGCGCCCGGATAATCCTGTCTGGATCCCCGAGACCGGCTCCGGTGACAGCTTCGCCAAGTTTTTCTTCTCTGCGTTGGGCAAGGGAGCGGTGGGCTTCTCGCCGTTCGGAATCGACGCCACAAAATGGACCTATTCCGGCGATGCGTATCCGAAGGGCCACGCCGAGAACTACGCTCTAATCGGACCGATGGACGCGGAGGTGGCGCGCCTGGAGTTTGCCGGCAAACTGAAAACCGCTGTCGAAGAGGAAGGAGCGGTGCGCCAGGAGATCGACTTTGGTGCGTGGCAGGCGACTGTGTCATTCGGCTTTCCGCAGCACGACGGACGGATGCCGCCGGGAACAAAAGAACACGACGGCCGGGCTCTTGTAGCTCAGCTGGGACCGAATGAATTTCTGGTGACGGGGATCGAAGCGAGCGTGGCCTTTCATCGGCCTGGGAAGCTGCCCGGCCAGCGAATGGACATTGTGCACGCGGACGAAGGCCGCTACGAAAACGGAAGCTGGAAGTTCCTGCGCATCTGGAACGGCGACCAGACTGATCGCGGCTTGAACTTCAAACACGAAGGAAGCGTGATCCATATCTACCTGGACACGTTCTAAGCGCGCATTGACAGCGAATTGTCCAGACAAATATGGTCAACTGACGGGTGTAATCGTTTACTTTTCGTAACTGAAGACGATGCCGGACTCATCCGGTGAGGGGTACGCAAGAGATGGATCGACGCGACTTTTTGATGCAGAGCGGAACTCTGCTTGCGGGTGCTGCATTGGCGTCCCGTGCTATGGCCACCGGGACAGAAGCGGGTGCACAATCGGCAAACCCAGAGGAGGGACGCATGATGCTGCCGATCAATCGCAACTGGCGTTACAGTCCGAAGGTCGTAGACGGCGGACATGCGATCCAATTCGACGACTCCAGCTTCGACCAGGTGGTGATTCCGCACACGAATCGTCGCGAGCCCTGGCACAGCTTCGATGAAAAGTCGTACGAGTTTGTGTCGCTTTACCGCCGCCCGTTCAAACTGGCGGCGGAGGCGAAGGGCAAGCGCGTCTTCGTTGACTTCGAAGGCGTGATGACGGCCTCTACCGTCTGGATCAACGGCCAGAATCTCGGCGAATACAAGGGCGGCTACACGCCGTTTTCGTTTGAGCTGACTCCGCATGTCAATTTCGATGGCGACAATCTGCTTGCCGTCGATGTCGACTCTACCGAACGACCGGACATTCCGCCGTTTGGCTACGAAGTCGACTATCTGACATTTGGCGGTATCTACCGCGAGGTCTGGCTGCGGGTCGTTCCCGACACGTACATCGAAAATATCTTTGCGATGCCGAAGGATGTGCTCAGTGACAACCGCACCCTCGAGGTTCGCTGCTATCTTGATGGTCCCGCATCGTCGTGGCACACACCCCGCACCCTCGAGGTCGAGTTGCTGGATGGCGATCGCGTCGTAAGCAAGTCCTCGCAGAAGGTTTCTGGAGGGGCCCCGGCACCGGGTCAGCCGGCGCTTCAGGTCGTTACGGTAAACAATCTCGGGACAATCCGGCTGTGGGATCTCCAGCATCCCGAGCTTTATCACGTGCGCGTCCGGCTGCTTGAACAAGGCAAGGTCGTTGACGAAGACACACGGCGCTTCGGCTTCCGCGAGGCGACCTTCACCGACCAGGGCTTCTCCCTGAACGGGAAGGTCATCAAGCTGCACGGCCTTGACCGGCACCAGACATTTCCCTTCGTCGGCCAGGCGATGCCCGGGCGCGTGCAACGGCGCGATGCGCAGGTTTTGCGCCAACAGCTCCACTGCAACATAGTGCGCACGTCGCACTATCCGCAATCGCGACACTTTCTCGATGAATGCGACGAGATCGGCCTGCTCGTCCTGGAGGAGATCCCTGGCTGGCAGCACATAGGCGACCTCGCCTGGCAGAACATTGCAGTGGACAACGTGGGCCGTATGGTGCGCCGCGACTGGAACCACCCGTCGATTGTCCTGTGGGGTGTGCGCATCAACGAGTCACGCGACAACCACGACTTCTACACGCGCACCAACGCCCTCGCGCACTCGCTCGATCCCAGCCGTCAGACCGGCGGGATCCGCTACTTCCAGGAGTCGGAGTTTCTCGAAGACGTTTTCACCATGAATGACTTCGGTTGGCCACTGAAACCACCGAACCATCCGAAATATCTGAACACCGAGTTTGTCGGTCACACGTATCCGACCAAGTCTATCGACAGCCTGGAGAGGCTGCGTGAGCACACCATCCGCCACGCGCGGGTTCACGACCAGCTGGCCTCGAACCCGCAATATGCGGGCGGCATCGGATGGTGCGCCTTCGACTACAACACGCACGCCAATTTCGGATCAGGCGACCGGATCTGCTATCACGGCGTCAGCGACATCTTCCGCGAGCCGAAGCCGGCTGCGGGTTTTTACAAGTCGCAGTGCGAGCCCAGTGAGGAGATTGTCCTCGAGCCTGCGTTCCACTGGGCCCGCAACGACGAATCCATCGGATTTACGGTGGCTCTGGTTTCCTCGAATTGTGATCACCTGAAATTCTGGGTTGATGACGGCAAAGGGTATCGCCTCGTCAACGAGGGAGATCCGGACCGCAAGCAGTTCCCGCATCTTCGCTACGCGCCATTTTCCGTTCCGCTCGGCGAGCAATTGCGCGACTGGGGAGATCTGCGTATTGACGGATACATCGGCGGCAAACTGGTCATCAGTAAGAAGT
>Ga0335075_10002955_pt1 | contig 27194 bp, 18 predicted proteins | sample Lox_Sample_24_FD_206723 | JGI IMG/M metagenome (GOLD analysis project Ga0335075, IMG submission 206723) | Soil microbial communities from Loxahatchee National Wildlife Refuge, Florida, United States - Lox_Sample_2.4 | ecosystem: Environmental > Terrestrial > Soil > Wetlands | place: USA...
GCCCCGGGCGGCGCGTTCCCACTCCGCCTCGGTCGGCAGGTCCTTTCCGGCCCACGCGGCGTACGCGGCCACGTCCTCCCAGCAGACGTGCACGACCGGATGGTCGCCGCGGCGGGCCACGTCGCTGCCCGGGCCTTCCGGATGAGCCCAGTCGGCGCCAGGAACGTACCGCCACCAGCTCAGCATGTCGGTCAGGTCGGCCGGTCCGTCGGTTGGGTGGAAGACCATCGAGCCGGGCACAAGCACACCGGGCGGCAGCCCGGGGTACTGCCGCGGGTCCAGTGGCCGCTCCGCAACGGTCAGGTAGCCGGTGCCGGCGGCGAACGCGGCGAACGCGGCCACCGTGACCGGAGCCACGTCCATCCAAAAGCCGTCCACGGTGACCAGGCGCGGCGGCCACTCCTCCGGGTAGTCCGCCAGGTCCGAGCCCATGCGAAAGGTCCCGCCGGGAATCCAGGCCATCCCCTCCGGACCGGGCATCGCAGCGTCCTCCCCGGCCCTGTGGCCGATTCCGCAACTAGAGTGATCTGTCGACACTCAATACACTTAGCTTACATTGACAGACAGCGCCAGCTTCCGCGGAACTCCTTGCAGGCACCGCGAACCAACTGGCAGTGGGCGGTATGGGAGGTGTCTCTTGACCCCCGGAAAGCTCACCATCTACAGTGCCCACTGTCGACACTTACGAATTCTGCCCACCGAAACAGGCAAGGAGCACGGTCACGTGTCGGTCTTCGACCTTCGCCAGTGGATCACGGCTGCCGAGCAAGCAGGGGAACTCGAGCGCGTGCCTGGCGCCAGCGCCGACCTGGAGATAGGCGCCGCCAGCCAGCTCAATTACCGCCGCACCCGGCCGCGTGCCCTGCTGTTCGAGGACATCTCCGGATACCAGCCGGGTCGGCGAGTCCTCACGTCCAGCCTCGCGAGCCCGTCCCTGATGGGCATGTCGCTGGGGTTCGGGACCGGCCTCAGTGACGCGGAACTGGTCCAAGCGCTGCGCGGACGCCCGGCCGCGTGGGCGTCCGGCGCGACGGCGCACGCCGCGCGGGAGGTCAGCACGGGACCGGTATTCCAGAACACGCTTGCTAAGCAGGACGTGAACTTCCTCGATTTCCCCGCGCCCATCTGGCATGAGCTGGACGGCGGGCGGTACATCGGGACCGGCTGCGCGGTCATCACCACCGACCCCGACACCGGCACGCCCAACCTGGGCGCGTACCGGATCGAGGTGCAAGACGACGGCGCGGCGGTCAGCGTGAACATCGAGTCCGGCAAGCACGGCGCGCAGCACATCCGGCGCTGGTTCGAGCGGGAGGGGCGCGCGCCGATCGCCGCGTCGCTCGGGCATCACCCGGTGTTCCTCATGGTCGCGGGGACCGAGGTGCCGCTCGGCGTCTCCGAGCTTGACTACGCGGGGGCGATCCTGGGCGAGCCGGTGCCGTACGTGCGCTGCCCCGACACCGGGCTGCCGGTACCCGCCGAGAGCGAACTGGCCTTCGAGGGATGGCTATACCCGGACCGCAAGCGGCCGGAGGGCCCGTTCGGGGAGTGGACCGGCTACTACTCCGGCGCCCAGGCGCCGGTGCTCACCGTGGAGGTGACCGGCCTGTTCCACCGCGACGAGCCCATCAACCTGGGCGCCCCGCCCGGCAAGCCGCCGCACGACTATTCCTACATGCGCTCGGTGCTGAAGTCGGCAATGGCGACCGACGCGCTCATCTCGGCGGGCCTGCCCGGGGTCGCCGGGGTGTGGTGCCACGAGGTCGGCGGCGGCCGGTCGATCATCGCGGTAGCCATCGAGCAGCGTTACGCCGGGCACAGCCGCCAGGCCGGATACCTGGCCGCGCAGCACCCGGTGACCGCTTACATGAACCGGCTGGTGATCACGGTCGACGCCGACGTCAACCCGCGCGACCTCGGCGAGGTCATGTGGGCGGTGTCCACCCGCTGCGACCCGGAGCGGGACATCGACATCATGCGCTACACCTGGGGCAGCCGGGTGGACCCGCTCGGCCTGCCCGGCCAGCCCGCCTACAACAGCCGGGTGCTGATCGACGCGTGCCGCCCGTTTGAACGGCTGGACGACTTTCCCGCCGTGGCCGAATCGTCCGCCGAGGTGCTGCGCCGCGTGGCCGAGCGCTGGCCCTGGCTCGCGCAGTGAGCGACATCCAACCTGATATCCCGGCGGGCACCGAGGCATCCGGGGCCTCGGAGGAGGCCCTGCCGACCTGGCGCGTCCCGCTGGAGCCAGCCACCGCGATCAGCAACCGGCGCGCCCTGATGCTGATGAGCATCCGGGACGTGGCCGACCGGGAGCCACTCGCCCAGGAGATCTTCGACGAGGTCGCCATCGACATCGTGGAAGGTCGGCTGCGGCCGGGTGACAGCCTGAACTCCGTCGATCTCGCCCGCCGCTTTGGCACCAGCCGGACGCCGGTGCGGGAAGCGCTTGCCGAGCTGGAACGCCACGGCGTGGTGACTGTGCCGCCGCGCCGCCGCCCGTATGTGGTGCACGCCACGCTGAAGCAGGTGCGGGACATCTACCTGCTGCGCGCCAACCTGTTCTCGCTAGTCAGCGAGCTAATCGTGGACAACTGCCCAACCGAGCGGCTGGCTGAGCTGTGGAAGTGGCAGCAGGCGCTTGAAGACGACGTGGCCCGGAATTCGGTGGACGACTACTTCTGGCACAATGTCGGCTTCCGGCTCGTCGAGGTCAGCCTGAGCGGCAACGGCGAACTGCAGCGCACCTTGCACACGCTGGGCCTGCGCACCCTGCAGTTCCGGCACCTGAGCCTGTCCCAGCCTGGGCAGATCCAGCGATCGGTAGCCGACCACCGTCGACTGCTGATGGCTTACGAAGAACGGGACAAAGTCGCCGCAACCGGGATGACGAGGACACTTATCATGGGTGGGTATCGCGCGATCCAGAGCTCCGGTCTGGTAGACGCCGGCGCGCCGCCGGTGGTGTTCCGCCCGGATGCGGAAAGTGGGGGAGACAAGTGAGCAGGCGCCTGATCGATGCTTGATTTGCGGCGGCTGCGTATCTTCGCGGTTGTGGCCGAAGGCGGCTCGTTCACCGCGGCGGCCTCGGTGCTGTTCCTCACCCAGCCGGCGGTCTCCCAGCAGATGGCGATCCTGGAGCGCGAGGTGGGCGTCCCGCTGCTGGTCCGGGTGCCCCGCGGCATCCAGCTCACCGAGGCAGGGAAGCTGCTCGCGGAGCGGACCGCCGGGCTGCTCACCGAGATGAGCGAAATCGAGGACGAGCTTCGGCGGTTCGGCCGAGGGACGCGGGAGGTCGCGCTTGGCGCGTTCCCGACCGCGGGCGCGGACCTGGTTCCGCTGGCCATCAGGGAGTTCCGCCAGCGTCACCCCGACGTGCGCGTAGCGCTCACCCCGGCGCACGCCAATGACGTGGTGGCCCAACTGCACAGCTCGCGCATTGCCGTCGGGCTGGTCTGGGATTACGACTTCGCCCCGCAGGCCACCGACCCCGTCTTCGAGCGGATCGAGCTGCTCGCCGACCCCCTCTGGGTGGTGCTTCCCACCGATCACCCGGCCGCCCGCGAGCGCGAGATCGCGCTGCGCGACCTGGCCGAGGAGCCGTGGATCGTACGTGCGCACCGGCCGCCTTACCAGCAGGCGTTCGAGCACATGTGCCGGATCACAGGTTTCGAGCCGCGGGTCGCCTTCCGCACCGACAACTACCAGTCCATCCAGGGGCTGGTCGCCGCCGGGATCGGGCTGGGCCTGGCGCCGCGGCTGTCGATGATGCCGCGGCGGCCCGATGTGATGGCCGTCCCGGTGGCGGCGCCCGCCTTCTCCCGGCGCATCGCCGCGCTCGCGGTCCCAGGCGGCAACCGTCCGTCCATCGTCGACGACCTGCTCGACGTGCTGCGCACCGCCGCGGACGCGCTGTACCGCTCGCCCGGCGAGTGACGCCCTAAGAACTGCTTTGAGCGTTCCCCAAGAAAGCCCTTCTTGTAATAGTTAACCGGTGTGAAATATTATTTGCTGCTGATGGCCGAGAATAATAATTCACATGAAATTGGAATTAGCAATTCCCGCGTTCCGGTAATCGACATTCATGTGCACGCGATTCCCCAGGCGCTGCTGCGGCAGGTTTCCGGGCGGGAGGCAGACGGCGTGTCCGCGAGCCAGGCCGACGGCGGCTGGCTGGTGACGGTCCCGGGGAATAAGCCAAAGCTGGTTCGCCCGCTGATGACCGACGTCGCCCGCCGGGCGGCTCGCGCCGCGGAGCAGGGAGTGACCGCCCAGGTGGTGTCGCCCTGGCTGGACGCGCAGCCGTCGGCGGCGATGAGCGAGGCGCAGGCGCGGGACTGGAGCCGACGGTTGAATGCGGCGCTCCTGGAGCAGGAAGGCGGCAACGGGGTGCTCGCCACCGTTGCGCTGACCCCGCACGCCGGCGCCGACCTGCGCACCGCGGTCGAGGACGAGGGCGCCGCGGGGCTGGTGCTGTCCACCAACCCGCCGGGCGCCGCCGACCTGGCGGATCCCGCGCTCGAGCCGCTGTGGGAGGCGGCGAACGGGCTCGGCGTGCCCGTCGTGCTGCACCCGCCGACCGACGGCCCGTCCCGGGTACTGCCCGGCGGTGATGAGTTCGGCAACACGTTCTGCCGCCTGGTGGACACCACCTTCGCGGTCGCCAAGCTGCTGCTGTCCGGCGTGCTTGACCGTCATCCGCGGTTGCGGCTCGTCGTCGTGCACGGCGGCGGTTTCCTGCCGTACCAGTCCATGCGGCTGGACGGCGGGCACCGGGCGGACGCCCTCGCCCACTACGCCATCGAGCGGGACCGCCCGTCGGACTACTTCGCGGACCTGTACTTCGACACGGTGGCGCTGAAACCCGCGTCGGTCCGCTTCCTCGCCGAATCGGCAGGTGCCGACCGCGTGCTGCTCGGCAGCGACTATCCGTTCCCGCTCGGCGACCCTATCCCGGTGGCGACCGTCCGCGCGGCCGGCCTCGGCGAGGCCGAGACCGCCGCCGTGCTCGGCGGCAACGCGACGCGGCTGTTCCCGACCGTCCTGGAGTGACAATCATGCCTGAAGAACCGCAGCCTGAAACGCCGCCCGTGCGATTCGCCGACGGCCCGCGGCACCGGATCGCCTACCGGCGCAGCGGCGCCGGGCACCCCGTCGTCCTGCTGCACCCGCTCGCGCTGTCCGGCGAGGTCTGGGGTGAGTTCGCGCGCCGCCTGGCCGGCAGCTTCGACGTCATCGCGCCGGACGCACGCGGGCACGGGGACAGCGGCTGGGACGGCGGCCCGTTCGGCATCGACGACCTAGCCGACGACGTTGCCGTGCTGCTCGACGCGCTCGGCCTGACCGCTGCGCACGTGATCGGCTTGTCCATGGGTGGCAGCACCGCGGTCAGCTTCGCCGGCCGCTACCCGGAACGTGCCAGCGCCATGTTCCTGGCCGATACCACGGCCTGGTACGGCGAGCAGGCGGCGCAGGCCTGGGAGAAGCGCGCGCAGGGCGTGGTGGCCCAGTCGCGTGAGCAGCAGGTGCCGTTCCAGGTGGACCGCTGGTTCACCGAGGGCTTCCGGCGCCGCGACCTCATGGAGGTCAACCGGATCGTCGGCGTCTTCCTGCGCACCAGCTCACTGGCGCACGCGCAGGCCTGCGGCGCCCTCGGCGCCATGGACTCCCGTGAGCTGCTGCCAAAGGTCTCCGCGCGCATCCTCGTCGTCACTGGCGTCGAGGACTACGCGACGCCGCCGGACATGGGCAAGGCGATCGCCGACGGGGTGCCGGACGGGCATGCCCGCGTGCTTGACGGGCTGCGGCACATGTCGCTCGTCGAGGACCCGTCGCTGGCGGCCGCCGCCACGGCGTTCCTCACCAGCGGGGAGGTGCCCGCGTGAAGCCGCCCCGGTTCACCTACCACGCGCCCGCCACGGTCGACGAGGCCACGGCGGTGCTGACCGAGCACGCCGAGGACGCCAAGGTGCTGGCCGGAGGCCAGAGCCTGATCCCGCTGCTCAGTTTCCGGCTGGCCGCCCCCGAGCACCTGGTGGACATCAACCGGCTGCCGGGCCTGGACCAGATCGAGCGGACCGGCCAAGGCTGGCGGATCCCCGCGTTGGTCCGGCAGCGCGCCGCCGAGCGCTCGCCCGAACTGGCCGCCGGCGTCCCGCTGCTGGCCGAGGCGCTGCGGCACGTGGCGCACCCGCAGATCCGTAACCGCGGCACCGTGTGCGGCAGCCTGGCGCATGGCGACAGCTCCGCCGAGCTGCCGAGCGTGATGGTCGCGCTGGACGCGCGGATGTCGGTCGCCTCGGCGAACGGCGTCCGGCAGGTCGGCGCGGACGACTTCTTCCAGTTCCACCTGACCACGGCGATCGAGCCGCACGAACTGCTGCTGGCGGTCGAGTTCGATGAGCCGGGCCCGCGGACCTTCGGCGCGTTCCAGGAGTTCGCCCTGCGCCGGGGCGACTTCTGCCTGGCCGGCACGGCGGTCACCGCGACGTTCGATGCCGACGGCAGCGTCGAGCGGTGCCGCGTCGTGGCGGCGGGCGTGGCGCCCACCCCGCTGCGGCTGACCGCGGTGGAGGAGCTGGCGACCGGATCGGAGCTGGACGCCGCGACGCTGGTGGCGGCCCAGGAGGTCGCCTGCCGCGAGGTGAGCCCGCTCGGTGACGCGCGCGCGGACGCCGCCTATCGCCGCCAGCTGCTGTCGGTGCTGGTGCGCAGGGCCCTGGGCGCGGTGCGAGAAAAGAGGGAGAACAGCGATGCAGCCTGATGTCCACGACGGCATTGACGGGCAGGTACTGCGGGTGATCGTGAACGGCAAGGAGCACCGCGGTGTCACGGAGGCGCGAACGACCCTCGCGGACTTCCTGCGCCGCGAGCTGGCCCTCACCGGCACCCACCTGGGTTGCGAGCATGGTGTGTGCGGCGCGTGCACGGTCCTGGTCAACGGCAGCGCGGTGCGGTCGTGCCTGATGCTCGCGGTGCAGGCCGACGGCGCCGAGGTCGAGACCGTCGAGGGGCTCGCTGACGGCAACGAGCTGAGCCCGCTGCAGGAAGCGTTCCACCGAAACCACGCGTTGCAGTGCGGCTTCTGCACCGGGGGCTTCCTGATGAGCATCACCGCGGCGCTGCGCGAGGGCCCGGTGGAAACCGAGGAGGAGGCCCGCGAAGTGCTCAGCGGCAACATCTGCCGGTGCACCGGTTACGCCGGGATGATCAAGGCCGTGCTTGAGACCAGCGAGCAGGCCCACGGCACGAAGGCGGCGTCGTGAGCCGCCGCGACGAGCAGGCGGCGGTGCCGTTCACCAAGAACATGATCGGCGCCGCCGTGGAACGCCGCGAGGACTACCGGCTGCTCACCGGGCACGGCAAGTTCCTTGACGACCTCGACATGCCGGACACCCTGGAGGCGGCGTTCCTGCGCAGCAGCTTCGGCCACGCCCGCATCCTCGGCATCGACACCAGCGCCGCGCTGGCCGTGCCGGGCGTGGTCGCGGTGTTCACTGGCGAGGACCTGCGGCCGATGATGAAGCCGATGCCGGCGAAGGTGGCGCACCCCGACCTGCAGGAGATCGCCCGGCTGCCGATGGCGCTTGACGCGGTGCACTACGTCGGAGAGCCGGTCGCCGTGGTGATCGCGACCAACCGGTACATCGCCGAGGACGCGCTTGACCTGATCGACGTGGACTACCAGGAGCTGCCGGCCATCTCGTCCACGGCCGCCGCCCTCGCGCCGGACGCGCCGCTGGCCCACGAGGGCGCAAGGGATAACATCGCGGTGCACGTCACGCAGCGAGCGGGTGATCCGGATGCCGCGTTCGCGTCCGCGCCGCACGTGCTGTCAGAGACGTTCACGGTGACCCGCGGCGGCGGCCACTCGATGGAGTGCCGCGCCGTGGCAGCACGCCTTGACACCGTCACCGGGCAGCTCGTGGTGTGGGACTCCACCCAGGCGCCGCACTACGCGCGCAACGCGCTGGCCAACCTGTACGACATGCGGGAAGACGACATCCGGCTGATCGCGCCGGCCGACGTCGGCGGCGGGTTCGGCCCGAAAGCCCAGTTCTACGGCGAGGAAGCGGTTGTCCCATGGGTGGCGATGCAACTCCGCAAGCCGGTGAAGTGGATCGAGGACCGGCGGGAGAACTTCATCAGCACGATGATGGAGCGCACCCAGACGCACCGGGTCAAGGTCGCCTTCGACGATGACGGCATGCTGCTCGCGCTGCGGGATGTGTTCGAGCATGACCAGGGCGCGTACGTGGCCGGACTGCAGGTGCCGATGATCACCCTCAGCACCGTCCCAGGGCCGTACAAGATCCCGAACATCCACACCGAACTGTTCTCCTGCTACACCAACATGGTGCCGACCAGTTCGGTGCGCGGGGCCGGCCGTCCGCAGGCGGTCGCCGCGATGGAACGAATGATGGACCGGGTCGCGGAGTACCTAGGCATGGACCCCGCTGAGCTGCGCCGCCGCAACCTCATCCAGCCGGACGAGTTCCCGTACAAGGTCGGCCTGATGTTCCGCGACGGCAGCCCGTTGACCTATGACAGCGGCAACTACCCCGAGCTGCTGTCCGGTGTGGTCGAGCGCATCGACTACGACGGCTGGCGGCGGCGCCAGGCCGAGCTGCGCACGCAGGGCAGGCTGATCGGCATCGGCATCGCCTGCTACGTGGAAGGCTGCGGCCTCGGGCCGTACGAGGGCGCCAAGGCCCGGCTGACCAACAGCGGCGAGGTGCTCGTCACGCTCGCCGCGGCGCCGCAGGGGCAGGGCTACGAGACGGTCTACGCGCAGATCGCCTCCGACGCCATGGGCCTGGATATGGAGCACATCCGGGTCACCACCGGCGACACCGGCCGGATCCCGTTCGGCCAGGGCACGTTCGCCTCCCGGATCACCGCCACCGCGGGCCCCGCGGTGCTGCAGGCCTGCCAGGCGCTGCGGGCGAGGATCTTCACCACCGCGGCGGTCATGCTGAAGATCGAGGGGGACAACTTCGTCTTCCGCGGCGACCGGGTGTGCCTGGCCGAGGACGAGTCGATCGGAGCTACGCTGCGCGAGATCACCCAGGTCGCCAACATCGGCAAGCACGGCATCACGCTGCTGCGCGGTGTCCCGGCCGGCCTGGAGACGCAGGCGTACTTCGCGCCCGAGCGCGCGGCCTACGCCAGCGGTGCGCATGCCGTCGTCGTCGAGGTTGACCCGGAGACCGGCCGCGCCACCGTGCTCAAGTACGTCATCGGGCACGACTGCGGGACGGTCATCAACCCCCTGCTGGTGGACGGCCAGGTGCTCGGCGGCTTCGGTGCCGGGATCGGCAACGCGATGTACGAGGAGCAGTTCTACGACGAGTCGGCGCAGCCGCAGACCACCAGCTACCTCGACTTCTCGCTGCCGTCATCGATGGAGGTGCCGCCGGTCACGCTCTTCCACGTGCAGTCGCCGAGCCCGCTGAACCCGCTCGGGGCCAAGGGTGCCGGCGAGGGTGGCACCATCCCGGCGCCTGCGGCGATCGCCAACGCCGTAGAGGATGCGCTGCGGCCGTTCGGCGCCCGGATCAACGAGATACCGGTGACCCCGCCGCGGATCGTCGCCGCCATCGCCGGCCGCACCACGGCACGTCAGATGTCTTAGTCCCTAACGGACGCGGGCGACACCCACGATCGCCCGGCCTTCGCGGACGGCAGGCGCCCGGGCTTGCCCCCAGTCCCGGCGCCTGTGGGGAAGGCCGCGGGGTTGCCGACCGAGACGGCGCGGGAGACCCGTGAGCAGATGGCGCGTGACGCGATCGCGTTCCTCGCCGTGGGCGCGCCGCAAACCAGCCCGGAGGCATGCCTGGATGTGTTCTGCACCCGGTCGGAGGCTGTTCCGGCCGCGAGGTCCGGGCATCCGCATGGCCGCCTGGGCCGGGTCGCTACGCTGGCGAGGGTTCTTCTGGCCAGGCGGGGCGTGCCTGGCTAATTGGTGAAAGGCCAGGTAATGACGATCTACCAGCACATACGCCATCCGCGCATCGCCGCGAGAGCCGCCGATCGCCCGGTGAGGGTCGCTGATTTCCTGCCTCGAGGCACAGCAGTCAACCGGTTCAACACCCGTGTCGCGCTGCTGATCACGCGGGCGGTCGGCAGCATGTGGTGCGCATATGTGTTCGCGCTGTTCGACATGATCAGCCTCCCGGACGCGATCCGCGGCGGCCCGTCGACGATCGTCTCCTGGGTGGCGCAGACGTTCCTGCAGCTGGTACTGCTGTCGGTGATCATGGTGGGGCAGAACGTACAGGCCGCTGCGGCCGACAGGCGCGCAGAGGCGACATTCCACGACGCCAGCGCCACCCTGCATGAGGTGGCGCACGTTCAAGGCCACCTCGCCGCGCAGGACGCGCTGCTGACCCGGATCGCCGAGAAGCTCGGCCTTGATCCGGTGCCCGTCATCGATGCCCCGCCCGGCGAGGAGATATTCGGGCAGTATCCGCAGAACTGACCTCCAGGGCGCCGTTCCCGGCGGGCCGTGGGTACGGGCCGACTGCGGGCCCGGATCGGCGGTCGCCGATCCCCGGCGAACTCGTGGCCCTGATCGTCCGGCTCGCGCGCGAGAACCCGGCCTGGGGCTACATGCGGATCCAGGGAGAGTTGCGTCGTCTGGGGCATCGCGCGACCGCCGTGGCGATCCGCAAGGTCCTGCGCGCGAACCGGATCCCCCCGACCCTACAGGGAGTTCCTCCTACGGACCTGCTGCGACAGTTTCTCTCCGTTTGAACGCTCGTTCTTATGAGATCCGGTTCTGCGGTAACGTCTGAAAGCCGAGTGGACCTTCACGCTAACCGGGGTTCACGGAGTGCTGCCCGCGATGAAGTTTATGGGTGGGAGGTTGTATGTCCGAACGGGACACAGCGTCAACATCTGGCCTGGCGTTGTCTGAGGCGATTGGATTGCTGCGCGATGAGCTGCTAATAGCCCGCGCTGCGGGCGCGGGGTCTGATATCCAGTTGCCAGTGGAGTCGATGACAGTAGAGCTGAGTGTCACCGCCACGAGGTCTATTGATGGCAAGGCCGGGTTCGTGGTACCGGTGGTGAATGTCCAGCTGGGCGGCGGTGCCGGCCGGGAAGTCGGCTCGGAACAGAAGGTGACGGTGGTGTTTGGGGGGCCCGTAGACCGCGGGGGGCGGCCGGTCAAGGTGGCATCCTCATCGGACGTGCTGCCGGGATAAGCATTGCAGCCCTTGGCGCTGGACGCGCGGGTGGTGGAGGTCATCGCCGATAGAGGTGAGGACCGTACGCCCCGGTTTCGGAGCGGGTCGGGTTGTCGTGTTTCCGGTCGGACGGTTCTGACTGCCGCGCACGTGGTGGCGGGCGCGGTCAGCGTCGTGGTGCGCGGACCGGACAAGGTTAAACAAGAGGCGGTGCTTGATCCCGCATTTGTCGGCGACGCCGATGGCCCCGGTCCAGACTTGGCGCTGATCGAAGTACTTGACGATGCGGCAGGTGTGCCATCGATCGGTTTGGCGGCTGTGGACCGGAGCACGCCAGCAGCGGACCCGGTCGAACGGTGTCACGTGGTCGGCTACCCGGCCTTCATGGAGCGGGAGCTGGCTGATGGCGGGCGGTTCAGGGAAACGGCTGATGCCTACGGTCAGGTGCCCGTGCTGTCCGGGCTCGCGGGGGGATTGTTGTCCGTTCAAGTGAGCAGCAGTCCTCGGGCCCTGCCGCTCGCACAGGTGGCGCTGGGGGATTCACCGTGGGCGGGAATGTCTGGCGCTCCTGTAGTCGCTGACGGGTATTTGCTGGCAGTAGTGACCGAGCACGCGCCACGAGAGGGCTCGTCAACGATTACGGCGACCCCGCTGACCGCACTGGAGCGTGACCCGGCTCATCCGGGGTGGGGGCCGGGAGTTGCCAATCCAGACGCGTGGTGGGCCCGGCTCGGAGTCTCCGGCACAAAGGCACTAACAAGGCTGCCGCCTTCCGCGGTTGCCCGCAGACCGGCTGGCCCCGCCGGACGAGGCGAGATGATGGTATATCTGCGGTCGTTGATTGACTGGTTGAGCATTGATCCGTGGCCTCGCGATCGACAATTGCACGGGCCCGTGCTTAATGCAGCGGCGATCGAACGCAAACTGCGCGTCACAGTCGGCAGCGGCAAATTCCCGCGGGAGTTTCGCGATGTGGATGCTGATGACCTCGCCGCTGAGCGCCGGCGTTTGGTGATCTTGGGAGGTCCGGGCTCCGGCAAAACCTGGCTTGCTAAACGCTTTGCCCGCCGTTCGGCGGAGCGTGCTCTCAAAGAGCTTGGCGATGGCGCAGCTCTCGATGAGGTCGAGCTTCCACTGTTTACTACGTGTTCACGGCTGGCCACTGCCGAAGGGAATATCCGCACCGCTGCTGTCGGTAGCTCACTTGACCAGCTAGGTGACCTTGGCGGAGCCGAAATTTACGATGTACTACGTCTAGCGTTTACCGAGCGAAACGCGCCGACCGTGCTAATTATCGACTCACTAGATGAAGCACATGGAGCCAATGAACGGCTTAGGCAGGCCGATACGCTGCCATGGCGAATAATTCTGACCAGTCGGCACAGCTCATGGAATCAACAGCTGGGTACCGGCGGCACGCTCAGTCCGGCATGTGAAGCTATGTTGAGACCGATGCGCTATCCCGAAGATGTAGTTCCATTTATCCATCACTGGTTCACTGATAACCCCGAATTGGGAAGGAACCTTGCTAATCAGCTAGCACGACGCAGTAGCCTTCAGGGCTCGGCGACGATTCCATTGATCTTGACTTTCTATTGCATAATCAGCGATAACCAGCTATTGCCAGAATTTAGGCACGAACTCCACTCAAAAGTGCTTCGGCGTATGCTCACTGGCCGCTGGCGAGGCAGTGAGCCTGCCGGGGGCGGTCTACAAGCCTGCCTTCAGATCCTGCGGGACTTGGCATGGGAAAAAGCAGATACTCACCCCATATCCGGGGTCGGGACGTGGGCAGACGACATTTCGGTCGATGATGCGCAACTTGGAAATTGCGATGAAGATGCGCTGGACCACATCGTTATGCCCTTGGGGCCACCCGACATTGACACAATGACCACAATCCGTCGCTTTGTTCACCGGACAATACGCGAATACCTCGTGGCCGATCATATTGCTCAGTTGACGGTCGAAGAGGCAGCCGAAGTGTTGCTTCCCCATATCTGGCATGATCCAGATTGGGAGTACTCAGCTCCGGCGGCTGTCGCGATGCACCGGCAGAGTGATCAACTACTACGTGAATTGCTCTGCCGCGCTGCCCGCTCAGATCAACCGCCCGATGACCTTTCGGCTATCGATTCGAGCGGCACCGTCCGCCAGTTCCTCGCGCGAGTGGCCGCGGAGTCCAGCGAGACCGATTGGTCGCCTGAGATGAGATCAAAGATCGAGCAAGCGCGCCTCGAGCTTGCCCAGTCGGGTCGTGTCAGCGATCTCGGCGCTGCCACGTGCTGGCCGGTCTCAGATCGCCAAGTGTGCCAGGCACTGCTCGCTTCGCTGGCTGGCTCGATCTCCACTTCGACCGCTGTAGGCCTGTTGGCTGGGGTACATCAGCTACGCCCAACCGAGGAGGAAAAGCGCCATGCGCGCCAAGCTCTCCTCAGGTTGCTTGCCCGTAAGGATCATGATCACGAAGCCAGCGGGTTGGTTAGGTGGCTATTTCCGCTTGATGCTACCCCCGACGACAGAAGGCAGGCCCGTCAGATCATGCTTGGGCTTCTCGATCGTCAAAGTGCTGCCCGAATTGGGGACCGCTTGATCGAAGGGTTCCTCATGCTCGCCCTTGCTGAAGACAAGCATGACGCCATTGGGGCGCTCCTCGAAAGGCTGGGGGCTGAAAGCGACGCTGCCACGGCAACCAGACTGGCAAGTGCCCTCCCATACCTCGTACGGACGGCCGAGGAGCGCAGTGAAGCACGCCATGCACTGTTGGATCGAATCAGCAGCAAGAGCCTGACTGGCAATTACCCGGAAGCAGGACTAGTGGCCGCGGTAGTGCGCCTCAGCACGGCAGTCGTGGATAAGCGAGAGACCTGCGAGGCTTTCCTGGCACTCCTGCGGGGGCCGGCGACGGGGACGGCCGTAATCGCCCTAGCGAGTGAGATCTCTAAACTCGAACCAACTGCCGAGGAAAAACGACAGGTCCGTCATGCACTACTCGCCGTTCTAGCTGATGCCACCACCGCAGCCAAGCCTTCCCTCCGGTGCCGCGCCGCCATGGCCATGGCGGAACTCAACCCTACGCCGCAGGATAAGCAGCATGCCCGCGAGGTGCTCCTCGCCTTGTTGGCGAGCCTGCGTTCCATGGATTTTTTGGCCAAGGATCTGGTTACGGCGTTGAAGCAGCTGGATCCTACGCCCCGGGATAAGCAGCATGCTCGCGAGTCTCTGCTTGCGATGCTGGCATCCCAGCGATTGACCTGGTATCTGAAGGATATAACTACGGCGTTGGAGCAACTCGAACCTACGCCGCAGGATAAGCAGCACGCCCGCGAGGCGCTGCTCGCGATGCTAGCGACCGAGCGATTCGATCACGATGCCGAAAAAATCGTCACCGCCGTAATGAAGCTCGACCCAACACCTCAAGATAAGGAAGGCGTTCGCGAGAGGCTACTTGCACTCATCGCCACGAAGACCAGTTCATGGGAAACGGGCGGACTGAACGCCGGACTTGCCATGCTTGATCGCACGGCAGAAGGAAGACGCCCTATTCGTGAAGCGCTCCTCACAATGCTCGCAGCCGAAATCAATGGCTCTACCGCTTGTCAGCTGGCTAATGCGCTGCAATGGCTGAGTCCGACTCCGCCGGACAAGCACCATGCGCGTAAGGCTCTACTAGCCCGGCTCGCCGCCGAAGCGGAGACCATCACCATAGAGTTGACCGATGGCTCTGTAGCGGATGATTTGGCAGGAACGATTGCGAGTCTCGACCCCTCGGCAGAAGATAAGCACCAGGCGCGAAAATTGTTGCTTAAATCGCTCGGCGGCCGAATTGATGCAGACAAGCAAGGTGCATTGGCGGACCGCCTGGCCGTGTTCGACCCGACTCCCGAGGAACTGCGCCAGGCTCGCCATAAGATATTGGACCTGCTCGCTACCCATCCTTATGCATGGCCATGCAGTTATTATGTAGAGGGCTTGCTCCGACTTGAGCCAACCGCAGTGGACAAACTAAAGGCTCGCCAGGCATTGACCGAAATCCTAGCCTCCGATCCATTCGCCGATGAGGCCCCGAGGCTGGTAAGGCTACTGCTTCGGCTCGACCCCACCGTGCGCGATCTTGTGGCATGGCCAAACCGTGGTGTGTATGGTGTGTCACCTCCCTCTGTAGAGCTACTCACCGTAGCCCGCCGGAACTCGCCACTTTCTGATTGGATCGCAGCTGTCGCGTCTCTGCCCGCCCTTCCCAGCATAATTGAGTGAAGATTCCCAAGGGCCTGCGGCCGGTGCTTGATGCGGTAGCCCTTGGCGCCGAAGCTTTCTGCGTAGGCGGTGAAGTCCGGGTTGCCGAACCGCGTATCGGCGTACAAGACTACGATCGGGATAGGAGATCAGGTATGGATGGCAAACGCTCGGTTTAGATTGGCCCTATTGCTCCAGCGTAAGGGTGATTTTGATGCTGCCGAGGAGAGAGCTACTCTAGCCTGATAGTCGTCCGCGGTTCGCTGCGGGTTGGCGACAACGAGCTTTCGGTTCCACTTGGGGGGCGAGTGATTGGTGGGACGTTTCAGCCTTCGCGGGGCAGATGGCGGCGAGGTTCAGAGAATACGCCGTAACGTTATCGCGCTGCTGATCTTGTCCGTGGGTGTGGCGATTCTCCTGGCGTTTGTTTTCCGGCTCAACGTGCCAGGTACGGCGCTGTCTTTGATCCTGGGCGGCGTCGCTCCGCCCGGATTGTACTTGACCTACCGGCAGACGGTTAGTTCCGAGAGCGCGGACGAGGTGCGGGCCGATGAAGGCCATACGCTAACCGAGACCGTCTTGACGCGATTGGCTGCGACCGTCGAAGAGCAGTGGGGCAAAGAGTACGGGGTCCGCACGTACAACGACCCGGCGCAGAAACTCCGGGACATCAAGGCTTCCTGGTCGGCGGCTGGGCCTCCGCTGGCGCCCCGCTGGGAGACGCTCGTCGACCTCGCTCGTGGCGTGGGCGCATACGAGGGCATGCGGCCGCTTAACTGGGCGCTGAGCCCGCAGGGGCTTACCGGGCTCGACGAGGGCGACCTCCGCGAGATCCTAGAGAAGGTGCCGACCGGCTGGTTGGTCGTCCTAGGTGAATCGGGCTCAGGCAAGACCATGCTCATGCTCCGCACAGTCCGCGAGATCATCAAGCACGGGAAGGATCCCAAGGACCCCAAGAAGCGCAAGAGCGGCGATCCAGTGCCGCTGTTCGTGCCGATGACGTCGTGGAATCCGAGAAGAGAGAACCTGCGTGACTGGCTGGAAAAGCAGCTGCCCCTCGATTACCCGGGCCTCGGCGCCAGCGTGACAGTGGGCGGGAAGAAAACAACTGTTATCGCGATGCTGCTCGATGAGCAGAAGATCATGCCGATTCTCGACGGCCTCGACGAGATGTCGGCGGGTGCCCAGGTAAAGGCAATCAGCAGGCTCAACGAGGCATTCACGGCCCGTGCCCGGCCGCTGCGGCTGGTCGTGACTTGCCGGACAAGCGATTACCGCAAGGCCGTGGGCAGACCCGCGTCAGGGCGGGATGCCCACCCGGTGCTTGCCGCCGCCGCCATCGAACTGAACGCACTCGATCCCGACAAAGTGTCGGCTTACCTGGCGGAACGCGGGAAGAACGCGCGCTGGGCCGAGGTGAACTCCACGCTCATGCAGTCTGGCGGCGTCCTCGCCACGGCTCTTAATACGCCGCTCTACGCGAGCCTGGCTTCCGAGATCTACAACCCGAGAAGTGACGTGGACCTCGGTAGGCTCCGCGAGCCCGGAGAACTTGCCGGATTCACGGAGGTGAAGAGCGTGCACAATCACCTGCTCGATGAATTCATCCCCGCGGTGTACGAAACGGAACACGAAGACGGGAGGGCCGGGGGAGAACAGGCGGAGGACGAAGAGGAAGACGGGGATAAAGACGAAGGCGAGGATGAGGCGGAGGAAGAGGAACGACAGCAGCTGCCCGCCGAACGCTGGCTTATGATCCTCGCCGATTACCTGACGAACGGCCGCAAGAAGCCCACCACCAGCTTGGAGTGGTGGGATCTCAGAGGGCTCGCTCCGCGCTGGCTGGTCCCAGGGGTCATCGGGGCCGTGTGCGGCGTCGCGACCGCGGTCGCCGCTGCCACCGGAACCCACGTGGGCGTGGGCATCGGCGTCGGCTTCGGTACCGGGATGCTGATCGCCATCGCTATCGGGCTCAGCGCTTTCGAGGCGCGTCGTCGCTGGGATCGCCGCCGCCTGACCAAGAAGGCGTTCGACAAGCGTTACGCGAAGCGGAGTCCCGGGCCTGGTATGACCGGAGGGCTGATCGGCGCCGTTATCGGCGGCCTGGCCGCCGGCGTCGCCGGCAGGTACCACATCGGCCATCAGGCGTCACTGTTCAGCGGGGTGCCCGAAGCTCTCGGCATGGCGCTCGGCGCCGGTGCAACTACGGACTTCTTCGGCGGGCTCGCCGGGGTCCTTATCGGGGCCTTCGTCGGCGGATACCTCGCGGCCGTGGGACTCGGCCTGCTCGCCGGCTTGGTGAACGGGCTTGGAGTGGGGGTCGCGGTGGCGCTGGTCACCGAGCAGATCGGCCGCCACAAGCCGTCCCGTACGACACCACACTGGGAAAAGGGGGTCGGCATCGTCGGCGGCGGCGTCATCGGGCTGGCGATCGGGCTCATAGTGTGGCGCGAGGCGGGTGTCACCTTCGGCATCGTGTTCGGCGTGCTGCTCGCCGCGCTGGCCGCGGTACCGTTCGGCTTGCGGCACGAGGATGAAGACCTGCGATATGTGCCGAGCCCTGGCCATTCGCTGGCAAGGGATACGAAAGCGTTCCAGCTCACCGCGATATCAGCGGGCCTGGCTGCTGGAGCGGCCGGCTTCCTCGGCGGCAGCATGACCTCCATCTTCGAGGTTCACGCCAAGGCGGACGTGGGCCGGGTGATCGGCGACGGCCTCGGAATCGGGATTGCCTCAGGACTTGTCGTCGGCCTGACGTTCGGCTTCTACCACGCGGCGTCGCCGGAGTTCCGGATCATCACCTGGTGGCTGGCGATTCGAGGCAAGGCCCCGTGGCGATTTAAGCGCTTCCTGGACCAGGCGTACAAACGGACCGTCCTGCGCCAGTCCGGGGCGGCCTACCAGTTCCGGCACATGGAGCTGCAGCTCCGGCTCGCGGCCCGGTACAAGGCTATGGAAGGGACGCCGACCGACTCGCCCCAGGCTGAGGGTGACGCTGCGGAAGATACCGAACGGCCAGCGCCTTCGCGCGCACTGACAGCGACTCCAGAGACACCTGCGGCCCCGGCCGGCCCGCTCGGGAACGCCCCTTGACCTCGGCGGACGCGTCCGCCGCTCCGCCTGGACAAGCGCACCGCGATCCGCTGGCCGAACCGGTCAGCCGGGTCACGCCCGGCTGGATCGCCGCCATCACGCTGGCGAACCTGGGCCTGTTCATGGTGTACTTCGGCCCGCTCGGGGTGCTGCTGCCCAACCAGGTCCAGGCGGTCGCGGGGGCGCACCGGGTCATCGACTTCTCCTGGGTAAGCGGTCTTGGCGCGGTCACCGCCATCGTGGCGAACCCGCTGGCGGGCGCGCTTTCCGACCGCACTGCCTCCAGGTTCGGTCGGCGTCGGCCGTGGACCCTCGGCGGTGCCGTTGCTACCGCAGCGGCGCTGTGCCTGGTGGGACGCCTGCACAGTGTGCCGGAGATTGCCGCGGGCTGGTGCCTTGCGCAGGTCGGTGTGAACGCGATGCAGGCGGGCCTTGCGGCGGGCGTCCCTGACCGGGTGCCGGTCGCACAGCGCGCGACTGTCTCTGGCTGGATCGGCATCGCACAGACCGTGTCCGTGGTGGCGGCCGCGGCACTCGTGACCAGGATTGGCGGCTATCCGGGTTACCTGCTGCTGGCCGCCGGGGTTGTCGTGCTCGCCTTGCCGTTCGTGCTCGGCACCGCTGACCCGCCGCTGCCAGAAGCGGCCCGGCCGAACTTCGGCTGGCGGGCGTTCGCCCGGTCCTGCTGGCCGGCCGGATCGTGGACGCATGACTTCCGCTGGGCCTGGGTGACCCGGTTCCTGCTGGTGCTCGGCAACGCGATGGCCGTCGTGTACCTGCTGTACTTCCTGCGCCGGATCGGCTTCAGTGCGATGTACCCGGTGCACTCTGCCGAGCAGGGTCTCGTCATCCTGCTCTCGCTGTATGCCGCGGCCGTGGCCGTGACCACGGTGATCGCGGGACATCGTTCGGATCGTACCGGCCGCAGGCGCCGGTCCGTGGCGCTCGGCGGAGGACTGATGGCCGCGGCCATGGTGCCGGTTGCGGCCTGCCCGGTCTGGCCGGTTCTGCTCGCTTCGGCTCCTGTGCTCGGCGTCGGATTCGGCATGTACCTGTCCATTGACCAGGCCCTAGTGACTCAGGTGCTGCCGTCGGCATCAGAGCGGGCCAAGAGCCTTGGGGTGATCAGCGTGGCCAGTTCCACAGGCCAGGCGGTGGCGCCGGCGATGGCCGCGCCCCTGGTGACCTACCTGGGGGGCTTCAGCACTCTCTATTTGTGCGCCGCGGCGATCGTGCTGCTTGGCTCGGCGAGCGTGTGGCGGATCCGTTCCGTGCTATGAGCCAGGCCCGCGGCGGGTCGGCGGTCAGGCGCGATCCGCCATCAGGGACCCCTGGCCGTCGCCAGCAGGCGTGCCTAGCCGACGGAAGGTGCTAGACGTAAGTACTTATTCACTTTCCCGCAGAACCACCCATTGACACTCACATCTCGATGCAGTTAGCGTCGTTGACATCGTTGTCAGACCGCAGCGGGGGCCCAGCCGGCCGCAGGACTGATCCGAGACGATCCGCGGGGACCGGGCCGAGGAGACCGGCGCTCGCGAGCGTCCCGCCACCCGATCACCCACCGAGCGGGGTTCACCCCGCAGCCGGGAGAAGAACGAACTTGAGCCTGAGCGCTGCCACCCCAAAGACCGCACCACCGCCCCGCCGCTGGCTGCGGCCCGTTACCCGGACACGGTCATTGGTCACGGCGGCCGTTGCCGCCGCGCTATTCCTCCCGCTGGGCGTGGCGTCGGCCGCGTCCGCCGCTCCCGCCCCGGCCCAATCCCCGGCTGGCCCGGTTGACGCCCTGAATCCGGTGGACGCCCAACGGGCCGTCGCCACATACCAGGCGATGCAGGACAACCTCTACCTCCCTGAGTACCGGCTTTACCAGAAGAGTGACCCGTCGCAGCAATTCGGTTACCTGTGGGACTTTGTGAACCCGTGGGCGGCGACCAACTACATGGCCGCCATCCCCGGTATCGGCGACCGCTACCACAGCGACATGCAGGCCCGGGACCAGGGGGTCATGGACTACTACGACACCCAGGAGACCAGCCCGACCGGGCAACCCCAGCCGCCGGCGTTCGCGTCAGGTGTCCTGCGACCGGTCGACTCAGACCAGCCCACTTACTACGACGACAACGCCTGGGTTGGCCTCGACTTCCTGCAGGAGTATGACCTCACCCACCAGCAGTCCGACCTGGCGCGCGCCGAGGGCATCTTCCACTTCGTGGTGAGCGGGTGGGACACCAGCACCACTGTTGCCTGCCCAGGCGGCGTGTTCTGGGAGGACGTCGCCGGCTCCACTCGCAACACCATCTCCAACGCTCCCAACGCGGAAGTCGGGCTCGAGATCTACCAGGCCACCCACGACCCGTACTACCTGACGTGGGCGACGCGCATGTATGACTGGGTTCGCGGATGCCTGATGACCTCCAACGGCATGTACTACGACCACCTGGATGACAGCGGGGACGTCAACACCGCACTGTGGAGCTACAACCAGGGGACGATGATCGGCGCGGGGACGCTGCTCTACCAGGTCACCGGCGACCGCGCCTACCTCAAGCAGGCGGAACAGACCGCCGCCGCCTCGGTCAGCTACTACAGCTCCGACGGCAACCTGTACCACCAGCCCGACGTGTTCAACGCCATCTTCTTCCGTAACCTGTTCGCGTTGGCCAAGATCGACCATGACCCGAGCTACGCCCGGATGGCCGCGTCCTACGCCGATACCGCCTGGCTGCAGGATCGCCAATCGAATGGCCTGTTCACCGACCCGGATCCCAGCGGCGGGGAGTCCCTCGAAAACCAGACAGCGCCGATGGTCGAGATCTACGCCCTGCTGGCCCAGAGCCCGCCGGTGTTCGCCGCCACCGGCTCGACCAGCCCTTCGTCGGTGGTTGTTCAGCCGGGTGAGTCGGGGACGACCACGCTGGCCCTGCAGTCGGTCACCGGCAGCCCGCAGACGGTGCGGTGGACGGCGAGCGCACCGTCCGGGTTCACGGTGAGCCCGTCGTCGGGGACCCTCGACCTGCCGGCCGGCGGCGCCGCCAGCACCCCGGTTGCGATCACCGGAGGTACCACCGACGGCGACTACCAGGTGACGTTCAAGTTCACCAGCCCGTCCGGGCCGATCCTGCCGGTCTCGGCGTCGGCGATCGTGGCCCGGCCCGGCGACCTGGCGCCGTTCTTCAACGACGCCGGCATCTCCGATGACACCAACCAGGCGGCAGCCAACTTCGACGGCCTCGGGTACAGCTACTCCGAGCAGGCCCTCACCGCCGCCGGCCTGGCCCCCGGTGCCGCCATCACCAGCGACGGGGTCCAGTACAACTGGCCCGGTGCCGCCGCCGGCCAGCCGGACAACCTCATTGCGGCCGGCCAGGTGATCACCGTCCCGCCGGTGGCGGGCGCCACCGAGCTCGGTGTCATGGGCTCGGCGAGCAACGGCCCCTCCAGCGGGACGTTGACGATTACTTACACCGACGGCACCACCCAGTCGGCCACCCTGGGATTCACCGACTGGACGTCCGGCAGCCCCTCGTTCGGCAATGCGACCGTCGCGGCGATGTCCTATCGCAACAGCGCCAGCGGCACCTCACAGCAGATCGGGACGAAGGTCTACACCACCAACATCGCCCTTCAGCCGGGGAAGACGGTAGCGTCGGTGACCCTGCCCAACGGCGCAAACCAGGGTGAGCTTCACGTCTTCGCCCTCGGTACCGACAAGGGGCCCCTCACCACCGGCGACTAACCATCGCCGGCCGCGCCCGAACACCCCGCAGTGATCGGACTGAATCTATCCCGAACGAACCGTGGTCTTCGCGCCCAGCGACCCGGGTGACGAAAAGGCAGGCCGGCCGGTCGAGGCGGTGCTCCCGCGCGATCGGTCGGCCGTCTGGCCTCGTAATGCCGCCATCGGGCTTTGCGCGCTGGCAGCGGCAGCGGCAGCGGCAGCGGCAGCGGCTGCGGCTGCGGTGAGCCATCAGGTACGTATCCCGGCGAACCAATCACGAGCCGTGAATACCATCGCAGCCAGGACGTCGAGAAGCACCGAGCCGATGGGAATATGTTGGGTGGGCGAACCGTCATATTGACAATTGCTCATCGGGTACTCCCATAGGAGCAGCAATGCCGGACCCAAGTGTGGCTTCCGAACCTTCATTGCAGGAGACAGGCGCCAGGAAGTCGCATACCGCGACATCGCGTGGCCGCTCCTCAGCTTCGACGACGTTGGCCGGAGCGGGTCTGTGGGTGGCGATCTTCGCGATAGCGATATGGATAGGCTTCTCTATCTTCCTGATCGTCAAGGCAGACACGAACGACACGGAATGGACACGAATAACATGGGTTTTTGGGTCGATTCAAGCCGTAGCGTTCGCCGCCGCCGGCGCGCTTTTCGGAACTGCGGTGCAAGAGCACAACGTCAACAACGCTCAGGAACAGGCTACGTCCGCGAAGAAAGAGGCAGACCAGCAACGTGATGCCGCGGCCAAGGGACGTGCGCTCGCGGCAGCACTGCAGGCGGAGGCGGCCACCTCGTCGGCCGGCGATGCCGGCGGAATTCAGCGCGCGGCCGTAACCGGCGCCACCAGTGCAGGTTCAGCAGACGAACTGCGTCAGCGCTATGCCCAGCTTTCCCGATCTTTGTTCGGTGATCTCATCTGACTGTCCAAGGAGGTTCCCTGACAGGGAGACCGGCCGGGCTTCGTGGCGCTTGCCTGAAGGCCGCAGCCGTACAAGACCCGAGTTGGTCCAACGGCGCCCCTGAAGGCGGCGTAGGCTCTACGATCGGCACATTCGAGTTGCCCGGGAGGAGTTCTGGTGGACGAGTTGGATGAGTTCGTGACCGATTTGGTGGATCTTACTAACGTGTCATTGGCGGATTTGAGGTCACTCGACCACCCCATCCTCACCAAGGCGCTACTGCGTGCGGCCGAGGAGGCGAGAGACTCCGTTGGCGTCGTTGCCGGGTTCCAGGCAGCTATCTGAAAGGAACTGGCCTGCCGTAGGGTTCGATGCCGTTTCGCTTCGCGGTGAGGGATGGACGGAGCGCCCATTCCGACAGTTCGTACTGAAGGTAAATGGCCGCTGTAACCTGTCGTGTACCTATTGCTATGTTTACGAGCTGGCTGATCAAAGTTGGCGTGACAAGCCGCGAATAATTTCTCCTAATGCGCTCGGGCAGGCAGCTCTTAGAATTGCCGAGCATGCGGCTGCGCACCGGCTTCCCGTAGTAGAAATTATCCTTCACGGCGGCGAACCGCTATTGTGCGGCGAGTCATTTATCCGGTCTGCGGTGGCACTGCTACGCAATGCCGTCCCGGCTGAGACTGGACTTTCCTTGCGACTGCAGACCAACGGGACGCTCCTGACTCAGCGCATGCTCGCCATGCTGCGTGAGCAGGATATAAAGGTCGGCGTCAGCGTGGACGGGACGGCTCAGACGCACGACGCCAAGCGAAGATACGCGAACGGGCGCGGCAGCTATCACCTCGTCAGCGCCGCGCTGCGTCGGCTGGCCGAGGAGCGGTATTCCGCAATCTACTCCGGGGTTCTATGCACGGTTGATATCTCCGCTGACCCGATTGAGACCTACGAATCTCTAGCTGCTTTTTCTCCACCGCGAGTGGATTTTCTGCTTCCGCATGCGAACTGGTCAGCGCTGCCCCCTGGAGCGCCCGCAGTGCGCTACGGCGAGTGGCTATCGGCGGTATTCGATCGGTGGTATGGTCAGCGCACGCCGGAAACTCGCGTAAGGCTGTTCGAGGAGATCATTCACCTGCTGCTTGGCGGACACAGCTCGAGCGAGGCGATAGGTCTTAGCCCAGTGGCGTTGATCGTTATCGACACTGACGGGTCAATCGAGCAGGTTGACACGTTGAAATCGGCTTTTCCCGGTGCCCCGGATACAGGAATGAACGTATTTACGCATTCATTTGATGACGTTCTCGGTCATCCGGCCATCATGGCACGGCAGATAGGCGACAAGGGGCTGTCAGATACCTGCCGGGCATGCCCGGTAGTTAAGATCTGCGGTGGCGGTTATTACCCGCACCGGTACAGTCAGGGCGAGGGATTTCGGAACCCCTCCGTTTATTGCGAGGGACTGCGCTACCTGATCGAGCACATTGCACGTCGGATACGCGCGGACCTGCGGGAGCGTTCCGCATGCTGAATCAGCACCGGTTGTCCGCGCGTGACTTCGACATGCTTGCGGCAGGCCTCGGTTCGGCGGCGACTGTCTCCTCGTTGCGGGCCACCCAGTTCAGTCGGCGGCTGATCGGCTTGCGGGCCGTTCTCGATGCGGCCGACCGCGCCGGTTACAGTGATGCGCCCGGCTTGGCGGCTGGCTGGGAACTGCTCAAGACGGCGCAGCAGCACGACGTCGCGGCCAGCGCGACCGTCCTCGGCTATCCGTTCGTCGGGTCTTGGGTAGGACACTGCCTGCGACTGCTTCGCGGTGCCCCCAACGGCACCACCGCAAGAGAGCTGGGATACCTGGGATGCGTGGCAGCGGCGGCGGCTGTACGGGCTGCGATCCCTTTCAGCATCGAGGTCCCAGTGCGAGAGGGGATGGTGTGCCTGCCGACGCTCGGGCGAATGGCGGTCCACGATGCCAGGACTGTCAAAGTGCGCAGTGACGGTGGCGAGACGGTGATCGATGAGGCGCCGCTGGGCCAGGGAGCGGCCTGGCGGGAACTCCGTCACGTGACGTGGGAGACCCGCGGGTTGTCCCTTTCTGTGGCTCTGGACGACATCGATCCTTTCCGTGGGGCACCTGGGCTGCCGGTAGCACCGCGGCTGTCTGATGACGCCGTCTTGGCGTGGCGGCGAGTCTTCGGCGACGCCTGGCGAATCCTGGCCCATCACCACGCTCATTATGCTGACGCGATCGGAGCTGCCCTAGTCGCGGTCGTGCCACTGGCCGCGGCGCGACCTGATCGCGGGGTCAACGCGACCTCGCGTGAGTCGTTCGGTGCTGTTGCTGTCAGCGAAACCCGCGATCCGGTGATACTTGCGTCGGTTCTTGTGCATGAGTGCCAGCACGCCAAGCTCAACGCCGTCCTCGACCTGATCCCGCTTTCCCGGCCAAACCAGGCCCGATACTACGCGCCATGGCGAGCAGACCCGCGCCCGATCGACGGACTCCTGCACGGTGCCTACGCCTACCTCGGCGTCAGTGACTTCTGGCGGGTACAGAGTGTGGTTGCGACCACGCCGCATCGGTCATACGCGCAGCTAGAGTTCGCCCGGTGGTCAGACTGTACCGCCGGCGCGATCGAAACTCTGCTTGACTCGGGCAGCCTAACCGCAGCGGGCAGCCGCTTCGTCCGCCGGATGCGAGGCAGGCTGCGGACCTGGAACGACGCAGTACCCGATGAGCCTCTCGACCTGGCCCGGCTCGCCGCTGCGGATCACCGCCTCGGCTGGCGGCTTCGCAACGCACACCCTGACGACGCCGCGATCGCCCGGCTGACCGAGGCGTGGTCCGCCGGTCAGCCAACCGCGCCAAGCACCGTCGACCATACCGACTACGTAGACGGCGGCGTCGCGCTCGGGGCGACCAGTCGCCTCGACTTGCTGCACCTCCGAGTGCGGGACCCTGACGGGTTCACGCGCAAGGTGCACTCTGCCGACATTGACGGCACGGAAGGCGATCTGCTTTTTGCCGCGGGTGACGCCAAGGCGGCTGCCGCCGCCTACCGTCACCGGATCAAGGACGACCCGGCGTGCCGTGAGGCCTGGGCCGGACTGGCGCTTGCGCTGCGCGCCGTCCGCCCTGGCTTGGCCGCCCAGAGCCTGTGCAACGGTCCGGAAGTGGTCTACGCCGTCTACAACCGGCTGGTACGGGCGACAGGAGAAGCACCCGATCCCGAGGTGCTAGCCGGATGGTTGGCGCCCGTCATTCCCGCCGACCACCTGCTGCCAAGAGAGTTCAGCGGTCAGGAATCTCCATCTCGAACTCTATGAACCCTCCGCTCTCCGCAATCAGAACCTCTGGGTGGCGAGCACCCAAACGCTCCCGCAGAGCGGGCAACACCTCCATCCTGATTTCCTCAGCCGCACTTGCATCACCGAGTTCGGTCATTACACGAGAGAGATTCATCGCGATGAAGTAGTTCCGCGGATGGTCGTGCCCTCTGATCTGTTCAGACCTGCCGCGCGCGGCAACGAGCATGTCTCGGGCAGTTGCAAGGTCAGCCGCTAGCGCATGGTCGATCGCCAGGCTGAGGTCGCTGCTTGTCGTGCGACGCCATTGGTCTTTCCATGCCTCGTGGAATTGTTTATTCACCCGGCGGTCGATGGCAAAGGCGGTCTCAACATCGCCGACGGCGCGGTGCTCGACGGCGAGGTTATGTTCCACCACCGCGACTAGCATATGGCCCGGCCCATAACAGGACGGCGCTGCCACGGCCACGCGTTCGGCAAGGTCCAAGGCCTGGTCTGCCTGCCCGAGCAGCCGCAGCAATTGGGCAAGAATGGACATGGTCGCCAGCGTGTAATTGTGAACGCTGCCGAAGCGCCGCTGATTCACGGCCAGGCACAACTCTGCTTCAGCTCTTGCCTCGTCGAGGCGCCCGAGTCGGCGCAGAGTCAGTGCGTAGTCGGTTCGCAGCCGGATTACCTCGCGGTGCTCAGGATTGTCGAACAGTGGCTTCATCGCGGCGATCGCCTCGGTAAGCA
>Ga0335075_10002957_pt1 | contig 27182 bp, 26 predicted proteins | sample Lox_Sample_24_FD_206723 | JGI IMG/M metagenome (GOLD analysis project Ga0335075, IMG submission 206723) | Soil microbial communities from Loxahatchee National Wildlife Refuge, Florida, United States - Lox_Sample_2.4 | ecosystem: Environmental > Terrestrial > Soil > Wetlands | place: USA...
CCGAATGTCAGACCCGACCACAATCCGGTGAAGAGCCGGACATCATCGCGTAGCAGCAGATAAATGCTCAGCAGCACCCAGAAGACCATGATGTTGTCAAGCAACGCCATCCGCTGGTAGTAGACAGCGAGCCAGGAGAAATTGAAAAAAAAGCACGCGATCGTGGGTGCCAGCAGGCGGCCGCGAGACAACTTGCGCGCGATCTCGAACAGGAAGAACGTGCTGCCCGCGTGCAGGACCACCATGAGGACCCGGGCGCTGTTTACCGGATTGCCGAACGCCTCAAAGTGGCCGGGAAGCAGAAACACCCAGCTCGCGATCAGCAGCCAGCCGCCGGGTGCGTGGTCATAGACATATGTCTGCGGGCTCAGCCGGAACTCGCGGATGATCGCCCAGGCACGCTCGAGGTAGATGCCTTCGTCAGTCTCGTACAGCGGGTAATCGAACAGGTGGTAGCTGTGCGTCACCACTCCGCTCAGGACCGCGAACGCGAGCGCGAACGTGCCGAGCCGACCGCGCGAGTAATACCACTGGCGCGCCGAGTCCATGGTGGAACCCCGGGTTATCCGGGCCGTGCCACGAGATTCAAGCGAGGTAAACCCCGTGCCGCCGGCCGGGCTATGCGACATTCTCGCTCACCTCGTCCAGCCCGAGTGACCCGTCGGCTATGGCGTCGCGATGAGCTCCCACATGTTTGGTCTTCTCCCAGTCGTGCTGACCGCGGAACTGACGGCTCACGGCCCGCAGCGAGGCGTACGCCAGGACTAGCTGGTAGGGAAACCAGGCGATGGCCAGGCCGACAACCGCCGACGGTGTCGCCTTAAGCCCATGGGCTCTGGTGAAGTCATACAGGCCGATGGCGGTGGTGAGGAAGTTGGCAAGCACGATGAGCACCGGGATGTAGGAAAGCTCTGCCACGAGTACCGGGGTCTTGAGTGACACCATCGTGAAGAGCGAGAAGGCAAAGTAGACGCCGAGCACAGCCTGGCCCTGGGGGAAAATAAGGGTCATGAACGCGAGCCGGCGCTGCTTGGCGGTCTTCAGCTTGCGCCAGGTCCCCTTGTTCAGAACCTGAATAAAGCCCTGATTCCACCGGGTGCGCTGTTTGATGAACTGCTTGAGAGTCGGCGGGACTTCCTCCTTGGTCACGTAGCGGTGGTCGTACATAACGCGGATGCGTTCGCCCTCGGCCGACAACCGCAACCCGATTTCTGCGTCCTCGGTCAGGATCTTCTCGTCCCAGCCGCCGATGCGAGCAATGAGGGCCCGATCGAAGAAGATTGTGTTGCCGCCCAGCGGGATCGCGCCGACCCGGGCGTAATAGTGCATCCGGCTCCTGAACCAGAAGAAGTACTCGAGAGCGTTCAGGGCCGAGTACCAGGTGGACTCGAAGTTCATGAGTTGCACGCCGGCCTGAACGACCTTCACGCGCTCTTCTTCCATGATCGTGTTCACGACGTTAAAGATGTCTGGATGCATGTCATCTTCAGCGTCGAAGATGACGATGACGTCGTGAGTTGCCTGAGCGAGCGCGGCATTGAGGCCGTGCGGCTTGTTCACCGGCCCGTCATTAAAGACGACCGTCTCGAAGTTGTCACGTCCTTGCCGTCGGAGCGACTCGATCTCCGCCTCGGCCTCGTCAATAGTTCCCTGGTCATCCGCGGAGCAGATAACAAGCACCTGGACCAGGTCGGGAGGGTAGTTCACGCGGGCCAGCCGCGCTATGGTCCCCCGGATAACGTCTTCCTCGTGGCGCGCCGGAAGCAGGGCCGTGAAGGACAGGCGCGGCGGCCTGAAGTGGTCGGGAGCGTTAGCCTCCGCGGGCGGCCGGTCCCAGGCGTACAGCGTCATGTACATCGTCCAGACCGACTGGACCGACACGAACAGCGACACCAGCAAGATGCCGGCATAAAGGATATCTTTCATCGGGTTGCCCGGCCCCATACCCAGAGGACGCTGAACAGGTAATTCACTACGAAGCCGACGGCGACTCCGATAAGGTCCGCTGCGAGCAGATAGATCCCGAGGCGAGTCAGGAGCCAGACTCCCGTGACATTAACGCCGAGTCCTGCCAGGGAAGCGACATTGAACTTCGCGAAGCGCCCCAGGGACGGGAGACATGCGAATGTCCAGCTGCTGTTCAGCAAGAAATTGCTGATCACGGCCAACTCGACCGCGACTCCCGCGGACAGCACTAGCGGCAGCCCTAGTCGTCTGGAGAGCAGATATAGGACACCGGTATTTATCAGAATTCCAACAAATCCGACGACCCCGAATTTTGCGACCCGGCCGATTCTGGCCCACGGCAGCCTGACTATTGTTGCGTCGTTCGTCAACTGGGTCTCCGAATCTTCTTGTTACGCAAGCTCTGCTCACGCCTGCGTCATTTGACTCGGTCTGTTAGCTGGCCACCTTCATGTACGAGGGCACTCCGGGGGGTTGATCCGTCACCCAAAGTTCTACCGGGCACAGAGCACAGCGCCATCCCGGCGATCGACCATCTTTGGCCCCGGGACAGCTGCTGTCCAGGCGGCTATACGCACGCTACGCCGCCGTCCGCCCGCAACCCTCGCGGGATATGCACGCCCCCACGCGCATAAGCCTCGAGAATCACGAAGCGTTTCTGGTAATTACCGCGAGCCCGTTCGGCACTGGAACTTTTCTATCAGCGGCCCGCCCCCGCGGGCATCCTGCAAATCCACCATCATCGTGTCGCTCACGGACTATGCAGATGACTGTGCAGGGTGCGCCAGGACCGCAGCCTCGGACTAACGCGCTCGTCCTGGTTATGTAGGCCGCGGCGTCGGCACGGTTCCGCACGCCAACCTTCCGGTAGGCGTTCTGCAGGTGTCGCTCCACCGTGTGGACGCTGACCACTAGCTTGCCGGCAATCTCGTTGTTCGTGTCACCGGCGGCGAGGAGCTCGAGCACCTGAGCCTCGCGAGCCGTGAGGCCATCTGGCCGGCGGGCCGGCGCCCCGGGTCGCGGCCGGGGGATCGCCAGGCGCTGGCCTGCCAGGCGATCCGTCTCGGCCATGAGCTCGGTGAGGATGCCAGGATCAGCGCAAGTACCGATAATCTCCCTCGCCTCGCTGGCATACGCCTGCGCGTCATCACAGTGCCCGGCGCGAGACTTGATCCTGGCCAGGCAGAGCAGCGCGTAAGCGATCTCGAGCCTGGCCTGACTGCGCCTTGAGATTTCCAGTGCGTCAAGCGCCGCGCGCTCTGCCTCAGCCAGCTCGCCGCGGCTGGCGAGCAGGTCGGCGGTTGCCAGCGCGACCATGCCAGTAGTCAGGTACTGGCCGGGACCATGGTGAGCGGCTAGCTTCGCGGCCTTGTCACGATAGCGTTCACCGGACACGGCGTCGCCTGACCTGATCGCGATCGCCGACAGGCAGCCAAGCGCCCAGAGCGTAGCGAGGTTACTGACTGCTGCCCTGGTAGGCACGACCACCTGCTGGAGCACCGTCCGCGCCTCGGCGTCCTGGCCGCGCCAGCACAGCACGGCGCCGAGTGTTCCCATCGCGACGGCTTGCCAGCGGGCAGTCCCGGCCGCTTCGAGTTCTACTGCCCGGCGGCTCGCCGACTCACTCCCGGCGAGGTCGCCGGCCATGAAGAGCTGGCCAGCGCGGACCATGACCGCGGCCGACTCCACTGAGCTCGGTCCGTCGCTGAAAGGACCTTGCGGCGCGGCTGCAGCGGCGGCGTCTAGCCACGGGTCGACCTCGTCGAGCCGGCCTAGGTGGCGGGCCAGGAATGCCCTGATGACGCACATCCGAGCGTCTTCCACCACCATTTCATGCGGCAGTTTGTCCAGCCATGCTTCGACCGTCCCGATCAGCCCCTGGTGGACCAGCGGGATCCAGTTCGTGACGATCAGCTCCCTGGCATCGGCCAGCTCCGATGCCGCGATGGCATGGCCGATGGCATCGGCGATCGAACCGTGCTCGCGATGCCACAGCGAAGCGCGCCGGTGCAGCACCGGGGCGAGGCCGGGCTCAGACACCTCGAGCTCGTGACGGAGCAGCTCGGCAAAAAGTGTGTGATAGCGATACCAGTGCCGAGCGGAGTCCAGCGGGACGAGGAAGAGCTGGGATCGCTCGATTTCCTCGAGCAGGCGCTGCGAGCCACTGGCGCCTGTCACCGCGTCGCACAGCGGTCCTGACAAGCGCTCGAGTACCGAAGTCCGCAGCAGTAGCGAGCGAACTTCGGGCGGCAGTCCGTCGAGCACCTCGGCGGCAAGATAATCGACGATCTGACGGTCATCGCCGTGGAAGGCATGCACTTGCCGGTCGGGGTCCTCTCGCCCGCGAAGCGACAGTCCCGCCAGGTAAAGCCCCGCAGCCCAGCCCTCTGTCCGGTGGTAAAGCGCTTGGACCGCATCGGGCTGAAGCGTGACGCCTACCGTGCCGTTAAGCAACTGTGTCGTCTCGGCCTCGGAGAAGCGGAGCTCGTCGGCCCGGATCTCGGCCATCTGACCCCGTGCCCGGAGCCGGGCCAGCGGCAGCGCAGGATCAGACCGGCTCGCCAGCACCATGCCAAGCGCAGGCGGCAAATGCTCGACGAGGAACGCCATGCAGTCCTGGATCTCCTGGTTGCTGATCAGGTGATAGTCGTCGAGCACGAGCGTTACTGGAACGGCAATTGCGGCAAGGTCATTAATTACCGGAGAGAGCACTGCATCGGCGGTCTTAACTCCCGGCGCAGTGATCGCCTCCAGCGCGGCGGCGCCAACCCCTGGCCGGACGGTGTTGACCGCCGCGATGACGTGGGCCCAGAAACTCGCCGGGTCGTTGTCGCCTTCGTCAACCGAGAGCCACGCCGTGCGCTCGGCTTCCCTGGCCGTATACCAGTCGCAGAGCAGCGAGGTCTTGCCCCAGCCCGCTGGTGCGACAAGGAGGACGAACTTCGCTGAAATCCCCTCGTCCAGCCGATCCAGGAGCCCCTGACGGACCACTGTGGCCGGGCGTGCCACCGGAGGATGCAGCTTGCTTGCGAAAATCAGCGTCCCGCCGGGCGCGCTCGAACCAGACGCGCCTGAGGAAGGCCCCGCGCCGCCCGTCGGTCGGGCAGCCGAGGTCCGCTTGAGGGTATGGAGACCCCGGTAGCTCACCCGAATATCGCCAAAGTCTCGTTACGCCTGTGGTAGGCGACGCCCATAGTGGCAGGATAGCCCAGCAGTGATCGGCGGGGAACCCGCCAGCCGGCGGGCTTCCCGGCGCCCGCCCCTTTCACCAGCGGCCGGAAGACCCATTCTCTTGCAGCGAACGATGCCACCGGTCCGCAGTCAGTCGGCTCGTGCGCACGCTCCCACGTGCCGGGCGGTCGACGACGACGCGCGCTTCGTAACCCTGACGCAAAAGGCGTTACAAGCTTTTCTATCGGCGGGGGCACGGGATGCCATCCCGGCAATCGACCATCTACGGCGCCGTGCCCGAGGGACCGGCAGGCAACTGCCCGGCAGCGCAGGTGGCCGGACATGGTCGATATCCGCGATGACACCTGCGGGCGTTCCCCGGTAGAAATTTACGAGTGCTGCGGTGCTGCTCCTGCACGCCGGCGCCGTCCTCCGTCACCCTCCGAGCTTTCGCTATGAACGCCCGCCGCAGAGGGGGCTTCGCGTGATCCGATCAGATAGCCGTTGCGGGCCAGTCGTGTCGCGGGCAAAGGCGAAAACAGGACACATATCCGCCGCGCTCCGGTTGATGGTCGTCATTGCCTCCGCCGGACTCGCAGTAGTAGTCGCTGGCTGCGGCGCTAGCGGTTCGCAGCAGGAAGCAACCAGGTTTCTCGAAACCTATGCGCGGCCCGATGGCCGCGTGGTGCGACTGGACCAGGGCAAAGACACCGTGAGCGAGGGCCAGGCCTACGGCATGCTGCTGGCTGAGGTTACCGGCAATACCGGTGCGTTCAGCCGCATCTGGACCTGGACGCAGCGGCACCTGCAGCTGAGCAATTACCTTTTCGCGTTCCACGCAAATGCCGCGGGCCAGGTCATTAGCACGGAGCCGGCCAGCGACGCGGACTTGCTGATCGCGTGGGCACTGCTCCGGTACCACGGACCGCACGAAGCAGCATGGCACCGCGACGGCCGTCAGGTGGCGGACGCAATCCTGGCGCACGAAGTGGTCATCGACTCCGGCGGGATGCCGGTCCTGACGGCAGGGCCGTGGGCGACCGGGCAGATCGCGACTATCGATCCCAGCTACTGGTCCCTGGCCGCATTCCAGGGACTCGCGAAGCTGACCGGCAACCCGATGTGGCTCCGCCTCGAGTCGGGCGCAGTGAGCCTCGCGCGTGACATCACCAGAGACGGCCGGCAGCTACCGCCGGACTGGGCGCAGCTTCATACCGGCGACGCCCCGGTACCGGAGCCTTCGCCCAATGGCAACGCGCCTGTCGCGCAGTACGGGCTCGACGCCCAGCGGACCGTTGTCTGGTTCGCCGCATCATGCAATCCGCAGGCCAGGGCGCTGGCGGCGCGCTGGTGGCGGCTGCTGCGCCCCGAGCGCGCCGCGCGTGCTCTCGCGCTGCGGCTTAACGGCAACATCTTGATACCCACTCACGCGCCACTGCCGCTGGTGGCGGCCGCTGCCGCGGCGACTGCAGCCGGGCAGAACGTGGCTGCCCAGCAATTGCTGAGCGATGCCGCCGCCCAGCAGCGGCACTATCCGACCTACTACGGCGGCGCGTGGTCCGCGCTCGGCCAGGCGCTGCTCATGAGCGACGCGCTGGACCCGTGCGCAGGAGCCGGTGGTTACCCCAGCTGGACTCAGGCAGGGCAGCGGACTCCTCTCGGGCCCTTCCGCAGCTGACTCTTATCGCCCCTGGTGGCGGGGCCGACTTGCTCAGAAAATGATTGATCGCAGGGATGAAGCCTGCGATCGCCGCAAGGTAGGAATGTAGGTCTGCCGCTGTTCGCCATGCGGCCGCCGCAACACCGTGGCAAGCGACTGAGAGCCGAGGTACCGATAAGGAAACACGGGGTAGAGCCATGAGCTTGAAAGCTAGCGAGCAGATTGTCCTGGATGCAATCGAGCACTATCTGCGGACCTCGGATCCCGAACTCGCTATCGCGTTCGAGTCCTTTACAACCGTGACGGCAAACATGGCGTTGCCCGATTCCGAGCAGCTAGGCGCAGCCCAGCAGCCAGCGGTCACGCCAGACATTAGCGGCCTAGAGCGGACCAAAATTACCTTTACGATGTGGCTCGCCATCCTCTTCCTGGTCGGCATGGTGCTGGCAGGCACGGTGCTAGCGCTGTTCTCCGGAGCTCGCCAGAGCGGCTGCGCCGGAGCGTCAGGGGCAGGGATAGCGCAGGCCAGGGCTGCAGGCGGGTTGACGCAAGGACGATATGCGGCGTCGTGCTCGGGAAGCTCACGCGCGAGGTAGGCGCGGCAGGTCAGGTGGCTTGCGCGTACTGCGCCGCCAGCACCGGCGGGAAGCCGAGGTCTGCGGTCACTACCGCAGCTGACAGCGGGGTCGTAAGTTCTCTCAGGCGGGCGCAGCCGTCCTCGCCGATTGCCTCGTACGGGTACACCGCCAGCTGGTCGGTGCGCTCTTCGATGGACTGACGCCGGCGCTGCCCCGCTTCGCTGAGCGCCAGCTCCGTGCCGTCAGCGAGCCAGCCGTCGTTGTGGAGGCGTTCCACCCCGGCTGCCCACTCCTGCTCGCTCCAGGCCCTGCTTGTCCGCAATGACTCGGCGGCGAGGGTGCCCGCGGCGGCATGAGTAACCAGAGCGCCAAGGCCGTCGAGTCCCTCGGTCAGCAGCAGCGCGACGTGCCCGTCCCCCCGGTACTCGCGGAGCAGCGTAAGCGCCTGCCACAGCACCAGGTGCGGCGCGTTAGGCCAGGGCAGGCCTGCGTGCGCGGCGAACAGCGGCCGGCCTTGCGGCCGCGTGGCCGCCCGTTCGGCCGCCCGGCGCGCGATGCCGGCAGCCTCGCGTACCTGCGGACTTGCGATCGCTCCTGGCCACGCCTGGCGCAGCGACCGGTCCACCGCATCCAGTCGTGCCGCGAGTACGTCGGCGGGGCTGGCGACGTCCCATACTGCCGGGATGGCCCGGCCGACGATCGCGGGGCTGAAGTTGAAGAAGGTCGCAATGACGGTCTCGGCCGACACCGGGCCCAGGGCGGCCGAGCGCGATGCGAAATAGCCCGTGCGCTGATGAGTGATGCCGACCTGTGCATACGCGGCCGCTCGGTGCGGGGTGAAGTAGATCATCCCGTGGATCGGCTCGGCGGTGCGGAAGGTAAGCCGGGCAGTGCGGGGCGTGACGCTGCTGGCTGAACCTGGCATGGTTTCCTTCCGGCGGTTCCGGCGCTAAACCGGCCTTCGCCGCGAGGCAGTGGCCGCTCGCCTCCATTTCATCAGTTATCGGCAGTAATGCGCTAGCGAGCCGATTCCGGCAGGCCGACGTCGACAGCCACGTCGGTCTTCGGGTAGTACTGAGCGACCTGGTCAGGACCGTAATTCGCGCGGAACTTGTCGACTACCTCGCGAACCCGGGCCGGGTCGGTAATCGGCTTAGCGGTTGCGGTGACGGTAGCCCCGTCTGCGGTCAGCCGCAACCGCGGTGTCTTCAGGGCGTTCTTATACCAGTCGCTATCTGACCCTCTGACGGGGAGAAGGTAGAACTTCTCTTTTTCCTTCACGAACCAGACCGGAAACGAAATCTCCCGCCCGCTGACCCTGCCGGTAACAGTGAGCTCGATCTGGTCCGTCTGCTGCAGCGCGTTTGCGAACTCGCCGGACATCGAATCCTCCGTTCCCGTGTGCGGCGCACACGGCAGATCCATGCACGGAACCCCGATCCAGGCAGGCTAGTACCCCTGGCAGCGGCGTCGCAGGCCGGCCGCCTCGGATTTGCGCATCGCCTAACTACCTGGCCGAGGGATGCGCGCAGGCCGGCTGTGACGGCATTGTTGCTGGGGACTGTGCAGCCGAGTGCACCGGGTGACGGGGGGCGTGCTATGAAGGCGCTGGTGTATAACGGCCCGCGGGATGTGTCGGTGTCGCAGGTACCCGATCCGGGCATTGACCGGCCCGGCGATGCCATCATCCAGATCACCCGAACCAACATCTGCGGCTCGGACCTGCACATGTACGAAGGCCGCACCGACATCGAAGCCGGTCGCGTGCTTGGCCACGAGAACATGGGCCGGGTGGTCGAAACCGGGCCCGCAGTCGAGCAGCTGCGCCCCGGCGACATGGTGACGGTGCCGTTCAATGTCGCCTGCGGACACTGCTCCAACTGCGAACGCGGGCTGACCAGCTACTGCCAGACTGCCAACCCGGACCCGCACATTGCCGGCGCCGCCTACGGATTCGCCAGCATGGGTCCCTGGAACGGCGGGCAGGCCGAATACCTGAAGATCCCGTGGGCCGACTTCAACGCGCTCACGCTGGCCGACGACGCCGAAGAGAAGCAAAACGACTACGTCATGCTGTCGGACATCTTCCCCACCGGCTACCACGCCACCGAGATGGCCAACGTCAGCCCTGGCGACACCGTGGTCATCTACGGCGCCGGCCCGGTTGGCCTGATGGCGGCCTACTCCGCCCTCATCAAAGGCGCCGCCCATGTCATGGTCGTCGACCGCCACCCCGACCGGCTCGCACTCGCCCAGAAGATCGGTGCCACCCCGATCGATGACTCCAAGGCATCCCCGGTCGACCAGGTCCTGAATCTCACCGGCGGCCTCGGCGCCGACGCTGGCTGTGAATGCGTCGGCTACCAAGCCCACGACCCGGCCGGACACGAACACCCGAACCAAACCCTCAACGAGCTCGTCAACTCGGTTAAATTCACCGGCAACATCGGGGTCGTCGGCAGCTACCCGCCGACCGACCCCGGCGGCCCCGATGACCTCGCCAGACACGGCGAAATCGCCTTCGACTACGGCAACTTCTGGACCAAAGGCCAGCACATGGGCACGGGGCAGTGCCCGGTCAAAACCTACGACCAGCAGCTGCGCGACCTCATCCACGCCGGCAAAGCCGCCCCCAGCTTCGTTATCTCGCACCAGCTCACCCTCGACCAGGCTCCCCAGGCCTACCAGCACTTCGACAACCGCGACAACGGCTGGACCAAAGTCACGCTGTTCCCAGCCGGGTGAACCCGCCCAGGTGATGCGGGTAGATAGTCAACGGAACGCCAGAACCCGCTAGCTGATCGAGCATTCGCAGAGTGTTTCCGGTCGGAATGCCGAATACCTGCAGGCGGGTCGTAGCCTCAAGGGTGTGCGCGTACGCCTGCTTCGCGCGATCACCGATGACACTCAGGTGGTAGTCCAGGGACGCAGCGTCTGGATGCACCTGGACAACGGCCACCTCGCTCAGGACCTCATTCACGTACTCGTTGAATGCGATCAGCCGCGGCTCATTCGCCTCGACGAAGCGTGATAGCTCCGGGACGCGTTCATGTTCGGCGCCGAACCTGCCTTCCCTGAGCCGGTTGGTCGCGATGAAGATGAGCGGTCCGGGCATGTGGCTCCCTCGTTATCGGGTCGCAGACGGCTGCCGCAGGTCCGTTATTCCCATGCTTCCGGGAACAGGCACCGTCTGGCGGCCTCAGTGCAGCCAGCCGGTCTCAGGAGGCCGGCTCGGGCGGCAGCGGGAACCGGATCGACGCGGCGGCAAGCGGCTCAGCCAGCCGGTCATCGTCGGCAATGTGCTTGACCGAGCCGCCCTCGGCTATCACTTCCTGGGCCAGCTCGTCGATGACGTCCGGGGTTGGCCTGGTCGGATTGCCGCATAGCGGGCAGTTATCGCCAGAACGCGCCAGCCAGCCGGACTCGTCGCACACCACGCCGGGGACGACAGCGCCGTCAAGCGCGAGCAACGTATCCACCGCGGCAATCGAGCCTGCCCACAAGCAGCGATCCAGGCCGGCGACGGCCAGCCTGCCGGACGCCAGCTTCTCGAAGACGTCGGTGACGAACTGACGCTCCTCGGCATGCTCGTAGCTCCGCAGAATGGCGTCAGAGTTCGCGCGGATCTCGGCGAGCACTGGCTCGGCGGGGTCGACCGTGAACGTGCCCGCGAGTACCGAGCGCATCTCGTGCGGCAGAAACTCGACGAACGCCGGCACTTCGTACTCGTGACCGCCGATGATCAGCAGGTCGAAGTCTTCGGCGCGGAACAGCCTGTCGAGTAGCTGCACCACATTCCGGTAATGCCGTTTGGTTAGTTCGTCGGCCTTGTTCCGCACGCGCTCCTCCACCCGTCCGGCGCTGTAGTTGGGCTTGCGCAGCGTCCGGCCGCGGACCTTGCCCACTTCGCGAAGCTCGTCCTGATAGATCTCCCAGACCCTGGCCGACGCCTTGTCCACAACCACGACGCAGGCGCGGTGGAACTCGTCGAGGACTGTCAGCATCGGCCGGACATGCGGGGTGGCGTCGACGGCGACATCGTCACGCACCCCGCGCGGCAGCGGGATCTCTTCATACAAATTGCGACCGCTGCACGAGAAAATGGCAATCGCCCCCGGCTTCCAGCGCTCTCGCGCGAGTGATGCCTTGATGCGGTCGATGTCGGCCCGTATCGACAGGCGCGCCTCATGTTCGACTGAATCATTCTTGGCCAGCGGGTTGACCTCGTCCAGCAGGCTCGTCACCCGCGCGTGCAGATCCTCGCGGAGACTTGGATCGGCATCGATGCGCGCATAGACGGAGCTCACGGGGAGGCCGCGGCCGTCGAACCGGACAATCCGATCAACCGTTTCCGCTGTCAGCATCTGGTCACGCCTTCCGGGCAGAGGTGGAGACGAGGCCGTACTCCTCGACGGCACGAATCACGCAGCCGGTCGCCGCCACGGTCTCAACCCGGACCTTTGCGGCGACGCTCCGTGTCGCTGCCAGCGCTTCGGAGTTCCGCCAGAGAGCCTCGCTAATCGCGTGGCCAGTCTGATCGTCAACCATGAGCAACGCGCTGCAGAAGCCCTCGGTGCCGGCCAGCCACGGAACCGCAGTGTCCCCGTACGCCTCGACCGCATCCTCGACCGCGTCCGGCTCGAAATCCATTCGCGTGAGCCGTAGGCCTGCGCCGCCGCGCGCCGGCGCCTCCTGCTCGAACACTGGTACCTGGTAGCGCTCCACGCACACGGTTCCGGCAGCGCGCTCCATGGCAGCGCGGCGGGTCGGCCCGAGATGGTGCTCGCTAGCTGCCATCGCATTGTCGGAGGCCCAGAACGACTCGAGGATCGCCAGCCCGGCTTCGGGGTTGGAGTACAAGGCCGTCCCGAGGCTGCCGGGCTGATTATCGACCTGCGGGCGGACCTCGGCCTGGATGTACTTGACCGAGTCGCCGAGCTTCTGCGGATCTGCGGTAATCAGGTTGAACCTCATGTGCAACACGACTGCCCCCAGCGCCCCCTGGACCGGCCGACCGGCCGTGACTTACTCCACGCTGCCGGGCAGCCACAGCGGAGTCAAGCCGCACGATCGGGTAGTTTCCGGCCGAAGTGGCAGCGCCCGCTGTGCTCTTTGCCGCGGTGTTCACTCCGAGGCGCGGGGGTATGCCGGAGCGCAGGGTTAGCAGGCATCTCGGGTCCTGTGACGGGGGGTTGCAGCGATGGACGCTCGCCGCTGGGCCGAGTCGTGGCCGGTGTACCGTCAGCTCTCCGGCCGCGACAAGCTCGGCCTTGGCGCGGCTGTCAAGAGCAAGCGTTCCGCCCGTCTGACGCCCCGGGTGGCTACGGCCGACAAGGTCGTCAAATCCGTCTGCCCGTATTGCGCAGTTGGCTGCGGCCAGCAGATCTATGTCAGTGCCGGCAAAGTTACCCAGATCGAGGGCGACCCGGATTCGCCGGTCAGCCGGGGCCGACTGTGTCCTAAGGGCTCAGCGAGCCTGCAGCTGACCACGGGCAGCGCACGCGAGTACAAAGTGCGGTACCGGCCGCCGCACGGGACCGACTGGGAGGACCTGGATCTCGATACGGCCATGGACATGATCGCCGACCGGGTCATCGCCGCCCGGCAGGCTGGCTGGCAGGATCAGGTTGACGGGGCCAAGACGCGCCGCACGCTCGGCATTGCCAGCCTGGGCGGCGCCACCCTCGACAACGAGGAAAACTACCTGATCAAGAAGCTGTTCACCGCTCTTGGCGCGATCCAGATCGAGAACCAGGCCCGGATATGACACTCCGCCACCGTCCCCGGTCTGGGGACTAGCTTCGGGCGCGGCGGGGCTACGAACTTCCCGCGCGACCTGGTCAACTCCGACTGCATCGTCATCGAGGGTTCGAACATGGCCGAGTGTCATCCGGTCGCCTTTCAGTGGGTGATGGAGGCGAAGGCCCGCGGCGCAACGGTGATCCACATCGACCCGCGGTTCACCCGTACCAGCGCCGTGTCGGATCTCTACGTGCCTATCAGGGCCGGAGCCGACATCGCCTTCGTCGGCGGCCTGATCAACTACGTGCTGCAGAACGAGAAGTACTTCCGTGACTACGTCGTCGCCTACACCAACGCGGCCACGCTGCTGACGCAGGACTTCGCCGATACCGAAGACCTCGACGGGGTGTTCTCCGGGCTGAACGCCGAGGGGCGGTACTACGACTTCGACACCTGGCGTTATCAGGGCGCAGAAGTCAAGCCCGCCAGTGGCGAGCACGCTGATCCCGATGCTATGCGGCAGGACGACGAGCGCCTCCGCGAGGTCGTGCGCGCGAACTTGCGGCGGGCCGCCCGTGGCGAGGCGCACGGCGCCGGTGGTGCCGCCGCCCATCCGCGCCCGGACACCGATCAGACACTGGAGCATCCGTGTTCGGTGTTCCAGGTTCTCAAGCGACATTTCGCCAGGTACACCCCGGAACTCGTCGAGCAGGTCGCAGGGATACCGCAGAACCAGTTCGCCAAGGTGTGCCGGCTGATCACGGAGAACTCAGGGCGCGAGAAGACCACAGCCTTCGTGTACAGCCTGGGCTGGACGCAGCACACCGTCGGCGTGCAGTACATCCGCACCGCCGCCATACTCCAGTCGCTGCTCGGCAACATGGGCCGGCCAGGCGGCGGCATTCTCGCGCTGCGCGGGCACGCCTCCATCCAGGGCTCGACTGACATCCCGACGCTGTTTGACCTGCTGCCGGGCTACCTGCCGATGCCGTACGCGGATGGCAACGAGAGCCTGGACGCGTATGTCCGCGCCGAGTCAGTACAGAACGGCTACTGGGCCAACACCAGGGAGTACCTGGTCAGCCTGCTCAAGGCATGGTGGGGTGACGCCGCGTCGCCGGATAACGGCTTCTGCTATGACTACCTGCCCAGGCTGACCGGCAGCCACAGCACCTACGAGACGGTGGTCGCCCAGCTGAGCGGCATCTGCAAGGGGTATTTGCTGTACGGCCAGAATCCTGCAGTCGGTTCGGCCAACGCCCGGATGCAACGGCTGGGCATGGCGAATCTCGACTGGCTGGTCGTCAGGGACCTGGTCATGATCGAGAGCGCGACGTGGTGGAAGGACGGCCCTGAAGTCCAGTCGGGTGAGTTGCGTACTGAGGACATCGGCACCGAGGTGTTCTTCCTGCCGGTGGCTGCTCACACAGAGAAATCCGGCAGCTTCACTAACACCCAGCGGATGCTGCAGTGGCATCATCAGGCGGTCGAGCCAGCCGGCGACGCTCGCAGCGACCTGCAGTTCACCTACGAACTCGGGCGCCGCATCCGGGCGAAGCTGGCGGCCTCCACGGCCGAGATGGACCGGCCGGTTCAAGACCTGACCTGGTCCTATCCCACCGCGGGCGAGCTGGCGGAGCCGGACGCCGAGGCCGTGCTCGCCGAGATTAACGGCTTCGGACCGGACCGCCGCCCGCTCTCCTCTTACAGCGAGCTTGCCGCCGACGGATCTACTGCCTGCGGCTGCTGGATCTACTGCGGCGTCCGGGCAGACGGGGTCAATCAGTCCGCGAGGCGCACGCCCTGGCCGCAGCAAACCTGGATAGCGCCGGACTGGGGCTGGGCCTGGCCCGCAAACCGCCGGGTGCTCTATAACCGCGCGTCGGCCGATCCGGACGGCAAGCCGTGGAGCGAGCGCAAGGCGCTGATCTGGTGGGACGCGGAGCTTGGCAAGTGGAGCGGACCAGACGTACCGGACTTCGTGGCCGACCGGCCGCCGTCCTACCAGCCTCCTGACGGGGCAACCGGCGTCGCGGCCATCTCCGGTAGCCACCCGTTCATCATGCAGGCCGACGGCAAAGCATGGCTGTTCGCTCCGGCCGGGCTGGTGGACGGTCCGCTGCCGACGCACTACGAGCCACAGGAATCGCCGTTCCGCAACATCGTCTACGGCCAGCAGCACAATCCGGTCCGGCAACTCATCCGGCACCCCGAGGACCGGTTCCAGCCGAGCGGTAGCCAGCCGGGATCCGATGTGTTCCCGTATGTGACCACTACCTGCCGGCTCACCGAACATCACACCGCCGGCGGCATGTCACGCTTCCTGCCCTACCTGTCCGAGCTACAGCCCGCGATGTTCTGCGAGGTCTCGCCGGCCCTTGCCGCCGAGCGCGGCCTCGAGCACCTGGGCTGGGCGACGATCATCACGGCGCGCGCCGCGATCGAAGCCCGGGTTCTGGTCACTGACCGCATCACGCCCCTTCAAGTGCTCGGCCGCACACTGCACCAGGTGGGACTCCCCTGGCACTGGGGCCCGAACGGCTACACGACCGGAGATGCGGCCAACGAGTTGTGTCACCTGTCGCTTGATCCGAACGTGCACATCCAGGAGGACAAAGCCCTGGCCTGCGATGTCCGGCCCGGCCGGCGACCACACGGGCCCGGGCTCCGCGATCTCATCCGCACCTACCAGCAGCGTGCCGGCATCACTGACACGACCGGAACGGAGATGTGAGATGACACCCGGCCTAGACCCGGCCGCCGTAGCCGGGTACTCGCAGCACCCGCCTCGGATGGGTTTCTTCACCGATACCTCAGTCTGCATCGGCTGCAAGGCCTGCGAGGTCGCCTGCAAGGAGTGGAACGCGGTGCCCGAGGACGGGCTGGTACTGACCGGCATGTCGTACGACAACACGGCGGACCTCAGTGCGACGACATGGCGGCACGTAGCCTTCATCGAGCAGCCTGCTACTGACGGGGACCTGCGCTGGCTGATGGCCAGCAACGTGTGCAAGCACTGCACCGAGGCAGCCTGCCTGGACGTCTGCCCGACCGGCGCCCTGATGCGTACCGAGTTCGGCACCGTGGTGGTGCAGGACGACATCTGCAACGGCTGCGGCTACTGCGTATCCGCTTGCCCGTTCGGGGTGATCGGCAGGAGCGCGACCGACGGCGGCGCGCACAAATGCACCCTGTGTTATGACCGGCTGGGCGACGGCCTCATGCCTGCTTGCGCTAAGGCCTGCCCGACGGAGTCCATTCAGTTCGGGCCGCTGGACGAGCTGCGCGACCGGGCGCAGCAGCGCGTGGCCGACCTGCACGCGGCCGGCGAGTCGCGCGCGCAACTGTACGGCGCCGACCCTGCCGACGGCATAGGCGGTGCCGGCGCCATGTTCCTCCTGCTCGACGAACCGGAGGTCTACGGCCTGCCACCAGATCCGGTCGTCACTACCCGCGATCTGCCCCGCATGTGGCGGCTCGCGGCCGCAGCGGCCGGCAGCCTCATCGCCGCGGCCGCCGTGGCATGCGCGGCAGGCCGGCAGTGAGTCCCGAGACCGGCGGACCCGGTCCTGACGAGCACGGTCCTGACGAGCACCATCCTGACGGGCACCGGCCTGACGGGCACCGGCCGCAGGGAAGGCGCGGCGGCGAGAAGCAGCTGGTACCTGAGGCTGAGTTCCAGTCCTATTACGGCCGTCCGATCGTCAAGGAAACCGTCTGGGGTCCGGACATCCCTAGCTACCTGTTCCTCGGCGGGCTTGCTGGTGCTTCGTCCACACTCGCCGCTGGCGCGCATGTTACTGGCCGCCCGGAGCTTTCCCGCGCGCTGAAGTGCGGAGCCGCCGGAGCGATCAGCATGTCGATGGTGGCGCTAGTTCACGACCTCGGGCGGCGGACCAGGTTCGTCAACATGCTGCGGGTGCTCAAGGTGACCTCGCCTATGAGCGTCGGCACCTGGATACTGTCCGGTTACACTCCGCTCGCGCTCGCGGCTGCCGCTTCCGCGGTCACCCGCAAGCTACCGCGAGCTGGACTTCTCGCGACCATCGCGGCAGGCTTGCTCGGCCCCGCGGTGGCGTCCTACACCGCGGTGCTGCTTGGCGACACCGCAGCTCCGGCGTGGCACGAGGCCCATCGTGAGCTGCCGTTCTTGTTCGCCGGATCGGCCGCGACCGCCGCTGGCGGCCTTGGAATGCTAACTGTCCGGCCGGGGCGGGCCGGCCAGGCCATCAGGTTCGCGGTTCTCGGCGCAGCAGGCGAGATCGCCGCCAAGAGCATGCTGCTTCAGCGCCTGGGCGCTGCCGCAGAGCCATATCAGACCGGCCGGGCAGGCCAGCTGATGGACATCTCGGAGGTACTGACAGCGGCAGGGCTCGCCATCGCGGTAATAGCCGGCCGGAGCAGAGCAGGCGCCCCACTAGCCGGCCTGACGCTGATGGCGGCCTCAGCGCTGACCCGGTTCGGCGTCTTCGAGGCAGGGCGGGCATCTGCACGTGACCCTAAGTACACCGTCGTCCCGCAACGCGACCGGCTCAGGGACGTCAGGCCGGAATCGTGATCACGGCGTCCTGAGCGTCCCGCGTGGTGGCAGTTGCGTCGTCGAACCAGATTCCGCCATCGGCGAGGTACCGGAACCGCAACGTGCTACCCGCCGGGATGGTCACCACGGCGCTCCGGACGCCGTTGCTCCGCTTGCGCAGCGGGTGCGCGTAGGGGTCCCAGCCGTTGAAATCGCCGACTACGGAGACAGCTCCTGCGGGCTCGGTCGCCGGCAGCACGAACGTGACGCGGACTGAACCACTGCGCGTGGGCTTGGCTACCTTGATCAAGTTCCCGCTCCCTCCTGACACTCTCCCGCCGCGCCGGCCTCAGCCGGTGGCACCCGCATCAGGATGGAGCAGAGCTGTGTTGCAGGCATGTCCGGCGTGCAACACCTGCGTAAACGCCGGCTACTTCCGCCGTTAGCCCGCGTGCTTGAGTATGACGCCGATGATTCCGCCGCTGCTGCCGGGCTGGAACATGTTTCCGGCTGCCCAGACGGAGCGCGTTCCCGGAATCCAGTTGAGGCTGATCAGATCTCCGACGGTCGTGCCCTTGGCCGCCGGCGCGCTGTACCTGGTCCACTTGCGGTTCAGGTGATACAGGTACCAGGTGTAGCTGGGCCCCGGACCGTTGGCAGCAACCCACAGCCCGCCGTGGCCGTCCTGGGTCAGGTAATCGACGCCGCTGATCCCTGCCGCAAGGGCCACCCGGCTCCAGTGGCGGCCGTTCCAGTGCAGCAGGTAGAGCGTGGTCGCCCCGGCCAGGCCTTTCGTTATGTCCCGCTGGATCCAGACGTCGGTCGGGCCGAGCGCAACCGGGTTAAGCACGTCGTCGGTGGCATTCTTGGGGACGCGCGCGGACGGCACGGCGACTGTGCTCCAGCGCTTGCCGTTCCAGTGCATGAGGATGCTTGCCGACGGCTTGGCCTTGGTCGCTATCGTGCTGCCGAGAGCCCAGATGTCATGCTCCGACAGCACGCTCACCTGGTTCGGAACCGCGGGCATCTGCAGCTTGGTCCAGCGATGGCCGTTGTAACGAGCAACGTAGTGATCAGGCTTGGTGAAGGCGTCGACACCGAGGCTGAACACCCAGACCGACTCAGGGCCGAATACCGCGGGGACTATCGCGTAGGTGCCGCTCGGGTTCAAGTGCACGGCCCACGACGGGATGGCCTGGCGAGACCACTTGCTTCCGTTCCAGCGCAGCACGTGTGCATGCAGAGACCTGGACGACGTGGCCGGCTGGAAGAGCCACAGGTTCTTGTCGGCACTCGCCCCGATGGCCACGCTTGCCTCGGCTGCACTTTCCAGGGAAGCCGGCACGCCGACCTGCCGCCAGGTCGTTCCAGCCGAGTGCTCAACGTAGAAATGCGTCACCGGGTTGCTGCCGCTGCACGGCTTGCAGGCGATCCACGTGGACCAAGCGTCCTTCGCTCCCGAGACGGAGAAGTTATCCGACCACACGCCCTCGGCGGGCCCGAAGGTCTTGACGATTCGCCATGCGGGCGACGTCGTTGCGCTGGCCGGGACGATGGCCGACGCCACCGCGGCTATGCCAGCCGCAAACAAGACAAGTATCCGGGCCATTTTCGCGCGCATGACTTATCTGCCTTTGCGAAATTTCTGGTATTAGCGGCTGCATGGTACGCCTAGTCCTGCTAGGCGACAATAGCCGCCAGTATCATGGGATAGGAGTTATGAGCGACAGCAACTCGCGTGCCGGATTGCCCGCTGAGTACCCGGCCGACCTGCTTGCTCGTGAGCCGGCGCCACCGTACGCCGGCGAAGCCGGGTTCGATCTGTGGCATTACAGCGAGGACCCCTCGCTGAACCGGTTCGAGCCGCGCGCGCCTGCCGGTGATCAGGGAGCTCAGCCACTGGTGTGGGCTGTCGACACCCGGCACGCGCCGATGTTCTGGTTCCCGAGGGACTGCCCGCGCGGCTGTATCTGGCCGGTGTCGACAACCACGCCAGCAGACCGAGACGGCTTCTTCGGTCACAGCGCCGCCACGAGGATTCACGTCATCGAGGCCAGCTGGCTGGACCGCGTGCAATCCTGCCGCTTGTATGCATACCGGCTGCCCGCCGCTAGCTTCCGGCCGCACGAAGTCGGCGGGTACTGGGTCAGCACGACACCAGTTGAAGCCATCGAGCAGGTTGCGATCGATGACCTGATCAGCCGTCACGCTCGTGCCCGGATCGAGCTTCGGATCACACCGTCGATCTGGCCCTTCTGGCGGCGGGTTACCAGCTCGACCGTCGAATACAGCGGCTGCAGGCTCCGCAACGCCGCCCCGCACCCCGACCAGCTCAGCTAAGCGTCACTGCACTCCATCCGCCCGCTACTCGAAGCGCACGCTGGCTGGCGTGGTCATCCGTCCGAGCAGCGGCAGCGCGGCGGCAATCATCGTCAGCGACACCAGCAGGCTTACCGCCATAGTCAGGTAGTAGCCGTGGCCAAGCACTGGCAGTGGCGTACCTTTCGCCCCGAGCCTGGCGATCGTCAGCACCGACATCGCATACGCCGTGCCGACCGCGACCACCGTGGCAGCGACCAGCGGGAATACCGCCTCAAGCAGCACGATGCGACACAGCGTGGCAAGCGGGGTCCCGCTCACTCGCATGAGGGTGAACGCGCGCTTGCGCTCTAGCAGGCCGCCACCGATGGCGACAGCAAGGCTGCAGCCCGCCACGAGCAGGGTGAGCGCTACGGCCAGGTCGATGAGACGCTGGACCCAAAGCGCAGCATCTACCGCGCACCCCCTAGCGGGACCGCGACCGACACCGTGCCGTCGCTCACGCTCACACTGCGGTCGGCATAGCCAGCCACGCTGGCGTCGTGAGTGACCAATACGACGGTGCTGCCCTCTTCGCGGGCGATTCCGGTCAGCAGGTCCAGCACCTGACGACCGGTCTGGGAATCGAGCGAGCCGGTGGGCTCATCCGCGAACAGGACTTGGGGACGCAGTACCAGGGCTCGCGCAATTGCAACCCGCTGCGCCTGGCCGCCAGAGAGTTCGCCGCCACGGCGTGCGGCGAGCTCGTTGATCCCGAGCCTATCCAGCCAGGAATGGGCCTGCCGATAGGCCGTCTTGCGGCCGACCCGATTCAGCAACAACGGCACGGCGACGTTGTCCGCTGCTGACAACTCGGGTACCAGCTGCCCGAACTGGAAGACGAAGCCGAACTCTGTGCGACGCAGTATCGTCCGCTGCTTGTCGGACATCCGGTCGATGCGCTGACCGGCGTAGTGCACCTCGCCACCGTCGGGCACATATATCCCGGCAAGGCAGTGCAGCAGCGTCGACTTGCCGGAGCCGCTAGGGCCCATGATCGCCACAAACTCGCCGCGCTCGGCGACCATGGCGGCGCCTCGCAGCGCGGGGGTCTTACCGAATGACACGTGGAGGTCGACTGCCTTCAGGAGGTGTTCACTCATGATCGGCATGCTCCTCGCGGTACGGCGTCCGCCGCATCGGGACCATCCCTGGCTTCAACCCCGAGCGCGATCCTGCAGGACCCTGAAACGGCGTGCCTCGCGTCCGGGCGGGATCCGGGTCGGGTGCCTGGGTGCTGCGGTCAGTGGTCGCTGACCTGGCGGGGCAAGTGCAGCTGCTATGACGCCAAGGGCGGAGGACCCGGCGGCGGCCCATTCGGCTGGCCGGAATCCGTCGATGAACGCGATGTGGCTGGCGTAGCTTCCGTGCGCGGCGAAGATCGCGGCCATGATCGCGATGCCGAAGACGCCGCCGAGAGCGTTGAGCGCGTTGTTGGTTCCTGCCGCCACGCCGATGTCCGCTGCCGGGACCGAGCCGGTGACCTGGTTGGCGACGGTAGGGAAGCACAGTGCGACGCCGACCCCGGCGGTGATCAGTGGTGTTACCAGGGTGCCGTAACTCGTGGCTGGCCCGGCGGCGATGGCGAGCCAGCCCAGCCCGGTGGCCTGCATGGCCAGGCCGGTGACCATGAAAGGTCTGTTGCCGAACCTGTCGGCCAGCGCACCGGCGATGGGCGCGACCAGCATCGGCATGGCCATCCACACCAGGATCCGCAGCCCTGCCTGGATCGGGGAATAGTGCATGCCGAGCTGGAGCAGCTGGGTGATGAAGAACAGCGAGCCGATAACTGAGATGAACTGAAAGAAGACGACTGCGTTGGCGGTGGCAAAGCCGCGGCGGCGGAAATAGGCGAGCGGCAGCATCGGGTACCGGGCGCGCCGCTCCCAGGCCAGGAATGCGGACATCAGCGCGGCCCCCGCTGCCAGCGAGCCGATCACCTGCGGGCTGCCCCAGCCGACCGAGGGCGCGCGCACTGGTGCCCAGGTCAGCCCGAACAGCCCCGCCGCGGCCATCGCCATGCCTGTCAGGTCCAGGTGCGGGCGGGGGCCATGGCTCTCCGCTAGCCGCAGCCGGGATAGCGCGGCGACGGCGAGTCCGACCGGAACGTTGAGCCAGAAGATCCACTGCCAGGACAGTCCCTGGACGATCGCGCCGCCGACGATCGGGCCGGTCGCCACGCCCAGCCCGGTGATGCCGCCCCAGATCCCGATCGCTGCGCCGCGCTTGTCGACCGGGAACGCATCGCTGATCAGCGTCAAGGTCAGCGGTACCAGCATGGCCGCACCGGCGCCTTGCACCAGGCGTGCGGCGATTAGCATCCCGGCGCCAGAGGCGAGCGCAGCGACCGCCGAACCGGCAGTGAACGTCAGCAGCCCTAGTACGTACATGCGGCGGCGACCGAACCGGTCACCCAGTGCCGCGCCGGTCAGCATCAAGGCACCGAACACCAGGTTGTAGGCGTTGATCGTCCACTCCAGGTCCGCCAGGCTGGCGCCGAGGCGGGAGTGCAGGGTCGGCAGCGCGGTGGATACGACCACCACGTCCAGGGCAGCCATGAAGGCCCCGAGCCCGGCCAGGGCGAGCGTCCAGACGTTACGTGGCGCCCGCTTGGTGATTGGCGTGTCGGACACGACTCTTACTCCGTTCAGATCGTTGGTTGTCGGGTGTCAGGACACCGGGCTGATGCCTGCGGCAGTCAGCAGGTAGGCGCCGTCGCCGCGGGCAGGGTCGATGACCAGGTCGGCAGTTTCCGCGCCGACCTGATCAGGGGTGAGAGCGGGCCCGCGGCTGGCCAGGAAGGTCGCGGCGTCCACGCCTTCACGTGCCGCGTACGCGGCGACCCCGGTCTGGCCAAGCCGGGTTTCCGGCGTCAGGGCCGGGAGCACGGCGATGAACCTGATGCCGAGTCCTTCGCGCCGGGATTCCTCGGCGGCGTAGCCGGTGAGGAACCGGACCGTGGCCTTGGCTCCGGCGTAGCCACCGGATATCGGCGAGCCCTGCAGCGAGGCTCCGCTGGAGACCGCGATGACCGTGCTGCCCGGCTCCAGCGGGCGCAGCAGTGCCTCACGGGTCCAGTGGAACGCGTGCTGCACGTCCACGTCCCAGTTGCGGCTGAAGGTCTGCCAGGTGTGGTGGTGAAGCGGCCGCGGCAGCGGCGATGCTCCGGCGTTCAGCACCAGCGTGCGGGGCTGGTAGTAGTCGATCAGGTGGCCGGCTACGACGGGGTCTGCCGCGTCGGCGGCGACAGGGGTGAAGGCGGCGCCCAGCTGTTCGCGCACCGCATCCAGTGCCTCGGGGTCGCGGGCGACCCCGACGACGTGGGCGCCGGTCTTGGCGAGGGCGGCGGCGATGCCCCGACCGAAGCCGCGGCTGGCGCCGGTCACGATCGCCGTCGTCCCGGATAGTTGCTCAAGTGTCATGGTGGCTCCTTGCGATGAGGGGCGGTTCGCCGGTACAGATCCGAGCGCGGAGCGAAAGTCGATGCCTATCCCCCGGTGACTTCCGGCCGCGCCGCGGGTCTATCCAGGGAGGCATCCGGAAACCACGGGCATATCTAGCGAGGCAAGGAGGCATCTCGATGACGGATGTGGCGGAATTCGCGCAGCTCACCGACCCGTTCCGGGCTGAGCTCCTGGCCTACTGCTACCGGATGCTCGGCTCGGTCCACGACGCCGAGGACCAGGTGCAGGAGACCTTGATCCGCGCCTGGCGGTCCTACGGTGATTTCGAAGGACGCGCATCGATGCGCACCTGGCTCTACAAGATCGCCACCAACGCATGCCTGCGGGCACTGGAGAACCGCGGCCGACGGCCACTGCCGTCCGGCCTCGGTGCCCCCGGCGCGAACCCGGAGGAACCACTGGCCCGCGGGCACGAGATCCCATGGCTGGAGCCGATCCCCGACGCCCTGCTGCGGGCCGACCCCGACGACCCCGCATCGGTCGTGGCCTCCCGGGTGACCCTCCGGCTGGCTCTGATCGCCGCGTTGCAGTACCTGCCCGCAAGGCAGCGCGCGGTGCTGATCTTGCGGGATGTCTTGCAGTGGCGCGCCTCCGAGGTCGCGGACCTGCTCGGCACCACCACGACCGCCGTCAACGGCCTGCTGCTGCGCGCCCGCGCCCGGATCGAGCAGGCAGGACCGGTACAAGACGAGATCCGCGAACCCGAAGAAGCGGCCCAGCGCGCACTGCTCGACCGGTACGCCGCCGCCTTCGAGAACGCCGACGCGTCCGCTCTCTCCCGGCTGCTGCAGGAAGACGCTGTCTTCGAGATGCCCCCGATGCTCAGCTGGTTCGCGGGGCGCGACCAGGTGGGGCGGTTCTTCAGCGCCCGGATTCTCAGCCAGCCTGGCGACTTCAGGGCGACCCCTGTCGCCGCCAACAGACAGCCTGGCTTCGCGTTCTACCTGCTCAGCAGCGACGGCCACCACCACGCGCACGCGGTGCACCTACTCACCGCCAGCCGCGCAGGAATCTCGCACATCGTCTCGTTCAACCAGCCTGACCTGTTCCCGGTCTTCGGCCTGCCGCAGGTCCTGCCGGCTGCGACCAGTTCGGACGGGCCACACCGGTGAACAGCCAGACGCTGCTGCTCGACGAGGCGCTCAGTTACGCCGCCCGGTCTGTGCTCGACGTCACGCCCGCACTCCTGCCGTGTGCGACACCATGCCGCGGCTGGAATCTCGACATGCTTCTCAGGCACACCAATGACTCGCTAGCCGCACTCCACGAAGGAATCGTCACCGGGCATGTCGGTCTGGTCCCCGAGGCACCGGAGCGCGACCTGGCAGGCAGCGTCGCCAGGATCATCTGGGAGCAGGCACACCAGCTCCTCTCCGCACGCGCCACAACTGACCGGCGCCAGATACTTGACGTCGGCGACCTCCCACTCCCCGCCATGGCACTCGAGTGCGCCGGAGCCATCGAGATGGCAGTGCACGGATGGGACATCTCTCAGGCCTGCGGCCAGCGGAGGCCGATCCCGGACACCCTGGCCAGCAACCTGCTGACAATCGCTCCGCTGCTCATCTCCGAAACCGGCCGGCACCCCCTGTTTAGCCCGCCGGTCACCGCGACGGCCCACACCAGTCCGGGGAACCGGCTGGTCGCCTTCCTCGGCCGCAACCCCCCGGCGTCACTACGTCCGCCAGATCACCCGAGCCCTATTCAGTCCCGCGGCGGTTTCGCGACACGAGGCTGATTACCGTTGCCCCGGTCGCCGTGAGCAGCAACGAAATATAAAATGCCGTTGCACCGTCCACCAGCAGGCTCGGCCGGTTCGGATGGAACCGCACGCCACCATCCGCTAGCCACGAAACGGGTACAACGCGGTATATCAGGTCGCCGTAGACCTGGGAAAATATAGCCATCAAGAAGATGAACAGTCCCAGGGCTAGCACACCGGCCGCTACGTTCACTAGCCGGCTGTCGATCACGCGCCGCTTTGGCATTCGGCGAAACTTCCGCCATGCGGCGATCGACCCCACCGCGCCTGCCACGCCAACTGCGACAGCTAACGGCCACCCCGTTGGCGAGACTGCCAGCTCGCGGACGAATCCGATAGCAGCCGCCGCCGATGTGCAAAGGAACGCGCACGCCAGGACGAACAGATGGACGCGGGGAGACATTTGGACTGGCGAGCGCGCCCTACTGCTGCCGTGAGCATGCATTACTGCCTCGCCATGCGTTCAGGTCCCGAGCAGACCCGCCCTTTGCCGCGACCGCATCAGAGTTTGTCCGCATCGGGCTTCCGTCCCGAATCGTGCTCTGTCCGAAGTGCAGCAACCATATCGGCTAGCTAATGACTGTTGCTGTGGATGTGAGTTGTTCGCCGGTAGGGTCGATGACAGCTAGCAGTCACATCATGACAAAGGGAAGCGAATGGAGAAGCAGGGCTGGGAAATAGGAGTTGTCGAGCTGTTCTATCCGGACCTGGCCGCAGCCAAGGCGTTCTACCAGGACGTATTTGGCCTGGCGATAGATCGGGAAGACGAGACGTCGGTCTCGTTTGTCATCGGCGAGCTAGTCGTCATCTTGCTGACCAAGGACTCAGCGCAGGAGCTTGTCGAGCCGCTTCCAATAGCAGCTTCAGGCACTGGGGCGCGTGCCTGCTTCACTATTGGTGTGCCGGATGTCGACGAGGTCTGCCGCGAGCTGGCCGAGCAGGGAATCGAGCCGATCAACGGCCCGGTCGACCGTCCATGGGGTCCACGCGCCGCCTACTTCGCCGACCCAGGCGGCTACGTCTTCGAGTTCGCTGCGCACAAGCGGGATTGACCTAAGCCGCCCTAATCCGCCGGACTCGACTGATCATGCGGCCTGGACGGGCGGCGGATGGGAGTGCAGTGTCTTGGTGCCGTCGGGGCTGGTGGCGGTGGTTGTTCCGTCGGGGTGGAGGGTGAATTGCCAGCCCCACCGGTGGATGGCCACAAGGTGGTGAAACCGGCACAAAAGCGCCATGTTTGAGAGGGCGTGCCGGCCGCTGTCTTTGCGGGGCTGGATGTGGTGCACTTCGCAGCCGGCTGCGGGCAGGTCACACCCCGGGAACCGGCAGTGCTTATCCCGCCTGCGGACCGCGCGGCGCAGGTGGACCGGGATGGTGTCGAACGTCGCGGCGATGTCCAGCGGCAGGCTGATCGTGGTGACGGGGATGCCGGTGGCGCGGCGGCGCAGCCAGGCCGCCCGCCCGGCCGGGCCGGACAGCAGGGCGATCGCCTGGGCGAGCACGTCCCCAAAGGGTGCTTCGGCCGCCGCCCGCGCCGCCGCGGCTTGCAGCCGCTCCCGCTGGCCGGGGTCGGCGTATCTAGCTAGCAGCCCGCGGTCAGTCACCGCGGCGTGCAGGTCTTCCCGGCACTCCAAGTTGTCGGCTCCGGTCAGCGGGCACGCAAGCCCGCTGCCCGTCGGCCCGTCGGGCTGCTGGTGGCCGGTGCTGGTGAGCCGGGCGAGTAGCTCGCCGTCGACCAGGCCGGTGATGACGGGCTGGATCACCGCGTCACACGCGGAGCCGGGCCCGGCGGGGCTGCCGGCCCCGCCGTTGGCGAGCTGGTCGAGGGTGATGTCGAGTTCGAGGCGGACGGGCTGCCCGGCCCGCTGGGGCAGCATCGCGTCGGCGGCCAGCAGCCGGGTCATCGCTTCTTCCAGGGCGTCGTGCTGGCGCTGTACCGCGGTGCGGGTGTCTTCGGGGCCGC
>Ga0335075_10002958_pt1 | contig 27172 bp, 20 predicted proteins | sample Lox_Sample_24_FD_206723 | JGI IMG/M metagenome (GOLD analysis project Ga0335075, IMG submission 206723) | Soil microbial communities from Loxahatchee National Wildlife Refuge, Florida, United States - Lox_Sample_2.4 | ecosystem: Environmental > Terrestrial > Soil > Wetlands | place: USA...
CGTTGTCCGTATCCACGGCGATGCGCCCATCTACTTCCAGCAGCACACCCACCTTGTGCCCGCGCCCATCGACACTCGCCGCCTTCCACGTCAGATAGGTCACCGGACGCGACAGCAGATCGAGATCCTGCGGAAAGGCCGGCGTAAAAAACTCCACCGTCAGCCGCACTCCTGCCGCCGTGAAGACATACACCGTGTGCGTCGCCTCCACATCCACAGACTCCTGCTGCATCGCCGGCACCGCACGCGGCTCCGACCCCATATAGCGATAAGCCGCACCGTCAATCCTCGCCAGGCCGACAAGCGGCTGCACCGCGCCGGTCCAGTGCCGCGTCGGTTGATCGGTCAGATGATCCGCCATCGACCACACGCTGAAATAGGGGTTATGCGCGATGAGAGGTACTGCAGGTGGCCGCTGCTCGGCTTGCCCTTCAGTTGCCGGCATTGCGACAAATACGGCGGTGAGCAGCAGCGCAAAAGAAATAACTGACTTCACGAGACCTCGCTGACAACTTGAATTGCAGCTTTTGTAGCAGAAGAGAGGCGCTCTTTCACTGGTTCGATCCAACTACTCGCCAACCTCTAGCTCGTGTGGTCGAGAATGATCCGCCATCCGTCCGGCTCGCGTTCAAAGATCAGCGAGAAGATCCCGCGTGCCTCGCCGCCGCCCTCTGCCCTCCTCGCCAGGTGATACCTTCCCGTCACAACGGCATAACCGGCTCCCAGCATCCGCACCGTCAGCTCCGAGAAGTCCAGCGTCCCCATCGCCTCACGCGTCGCGTACGCCTTTTTGTATCGCTCCAGAATCGGCTCGTACCCACGGCTGATCGTCTTCCCGATAAACGTCGTATCCGGCGAATCCTTGTAGCCGCGCATGAACGTTTCCACATCCCCGCGATTCCACGCCGCCTCCTGGTCGTGCAGCACCTGTTCGATCGCCGTCGTATCCGTGGTTTTTGCCTGCGGCCCAGTCTGCGCCGCAACTGCAAGGGACATCAGCATGGCACAGCCCATCGCAGCGAGTTTGCCGAAACGCATGATCGCCTCCGACCGAAGTATTGCACAGCAACCGTGCCGCCCAGAGACTGCTTTCATCCCGATAACCTCGGACATACAATGAAAGAGTGACCACCCGCACCGTCCACGCCGTCTGCTCGCACGATTGCCCCGACTCCTGCGGCGTGCTCGTGACCATCGACGGAACAGGCCGTGCAACCCGTATCCAGGGCGATCCGCACCATCCCGTCACCCAGGGATTTCTCTGCGGCAAGGTCGCCAAATATCTCGACCGCGTCTATTCGCCCGACCGGCTGCGCTATCCCATGCGCCGCCGCGCTGGAGCTCCCAAGACGTCGCTCCCGCAGGGCCGCGAGCAAGAGGCTTTCGAGCGCATTACCTGGGATGAGGCACTCGACATCATCGCCGTGCGCCTGCAGCAGATCAGCGACCAGCATGGACCCGAATCCATCCTGCCTTACTCCTATGCCGGCACCATCGGCGCCCTGGGTTACGGCTCCATGGATCGCCGCTTCTTCCATCGCCTCGGAGCGTCCCAGCTCAACCGCACCATCTGCTCCACAGCCGGCGGCGACGCCCTCGTCTCCGTCTACGGACGCAAGCTCGGCACCGACACCGAGGCCTTCCCCGACTCCCGCTACATCATCGCCTGGGGAGCAAACGTCCACGGCAACAACATCCATCTCTGGCCCATGATCGAAGAGGCCCGCCGCAAGGGCGCAAAACTCGTGGTCATCGACCCTTACATGACTCGAACCGCGCGCCTTGCCGACTGGCACATCCCCATCCGTCCCGGAACCGATGCCGCCCTCGCCCTAGGCATGATGCACATCCTCATTCGTGATTCGCTCTGCGATCTCGAATACATCGCCGCTCATACCCATGGTTTCAACCAGCTGCAGGAGCGAGTCGCCGAATACACCCCTCAGCGCGTCTCCCATTGGACCGGCATATCCCCCACCGACATCGAGCGGCTGGCGCACGAATACGCCACGACCATCCCTGCCGTGATCCGCATGAATTACGGCATCCAGCGCACTGAGAACGGCGGAACCGCCGCCCGCGCCGTGGCCATGTTGCCCGCCCTCATCGGGGCCTGGAAGCACCGCGGCGGAGGCCTGCAGCTCTCCACAAGCGGCGCATTTTCATGGGATAAGCAAACACTCGAACGCCCCGACCTCATGCTCTCGAGCCCGCTCGGCCGGGCCGCGCGCATCGTCAACATGGTCGAGCTTGGCCATGCTCTCAATACCTTGGACAATCCTCCGGTGCACGCCCTGCTCGTCTACAATTCAAACCCCGCCGCCGTCGCCCCCGATCAGTCTGAAGTCCTGCGCGGTATGGAGCGTCCGGATCTTTTCACCGTCGTCCACGAACAGTTCTTCACCGACACAGCCGATTACGCTGACATTCTTCTGCCGGCAACCACCTTCCTCGAGCACAAGGACATTCAGGGCGCCTACGGCCACTACTACGTACAGCTGTCCAATCAGGCCATCGAGCCCCTCGGCGAAGCGCGCTCGAACGTCCAGTTCTTTTCCGAACTCGCGCAGCGCATGGGGTTCACCGAGGGCTGCTTCTGCGACACCGCCGACGACCTCATCGCCCAGGCTCTCCGCATCGATGGCGTGCAGCCTGCCTGGATGCGCAGCATCACCCCGCAGGCGCTCGATCAAGCCGGCGGTCACATTCGCCTCAAGTTCGAAGCCGAGTCCGCCGGTGAGAGCTTTCTGCCTTTCGCCGCCGGAGACTTTGCCACGCCCAGCGGCAAAATCGAGTTCTATTCCGAATCCCTCGCCGCTCAGGGCCTCGATCCTCTGCCCGGTTTCGTGCCTTCGGTCGAATCGCGCTTCGGATCCGGCAAAAACGGCGAAGGCCACCAGGTCTACCCCCTCGAATTTCTTCCCCGTAAAGCCGACAACTATATGAACTCCACCTTTGCAAACCTGCCCGCGCACCAGAGGATGGAGAATTCCCATCACGCCATCCTCGAGATGCACAAAGAGGACGCAGCGCCGCGAGGCATTGCCGACGGCGATGCCGTCGAGGTCTTTAACGCGCGCGGCAGCATTCACTTGACGGCGCGCGTTTCCGCAAACGGAAATGCCAGCGTACCCCCCGGTGTCGTTGCCTCGCGTCTCTCCTGGAACAAGCTCTCTCCAGGCGGTAACAACGTAAATTTGCTGACCTCCCAGCGCCTCACCGACATCGGAGGCGGCGCTACCTTCTATTCCACCCTCGTCGAGGTCCGCAGGACCATCCCCCCCGGCGCTCCCAAAGACACCCCGTGAATCGTCTATTCAGTGGCCCAACGGCGCTTGGGATGACGCGGAACCCCTCTCCTCCGTTAGACTAAGAGGGATTTGCCGCGAGACCCGGTGCCGTCCGGTTTCGGGAAAACTCTGGTCAAAAATGCCTTTTCCGGCGAGCTTCCAATGTGCTGGTTGTGGAGAATGGAATGAAACTGTGGTCGATGAATCCGGCGGAGCCCGTCAATACTACGTGGAAGACTGCCAGGTCTGCTGTAAGCCAAACGTCCTCGATATTCGTTGGGATGGCGAAGGCTTTCTCATCCACGCGGAACTGGAAAGTTGATCGTAGCCCAGTGCGCCGTGTTCTCGGATGAGGAACCCCGCGCCGAATCAAATTGCGGAGTTGGGGTCTGCGGCTCCGGTCCCATATAATCGCCTTTTACTTACAACTGACCTGATTTTTGGCAGTGAGGGTGTGCATATTTTTCCCGTCGAACGCGGGGGCGCGAGCTCCCCAATCCAATTGAGCCAGAGTTTGCGCCGTCCCATTCGCCGCACGCTGCAGTTTTTTTCCTTCTTGTGCTGCCTGCTCGCGCTTTCCGCGTGGGCGCAGCAGGAGATTGTCACCCAGATCCGCGTCATCGGTAACCGGCAGATCCCCAAGGAAACCATCCTTGCGCGCATGTTCAGCCGGATCAACGACCCCTATGATCCGCTCACCGTCGAGCGCGACTTCAACTCGCTCTGGAACACCGGCTATTTCGAAAATCTCCGCATCGAGAAGGAAGAGTCGCCCAAGGGCATCATCCTCGACGTGTATGTCACGGAAAAGCCGACCATCCGCGAGATCAATTACAAAGGGTTGAACTCGGTCACGCAGTCTGACGTCCTCGATCGCTTCAAGAAGGAAAAGGTCGGCATCTCGGTCGAGAGCAAGTACGATCCCACACGCGTCGCGCACGCCATCGCGGTGCTCAAGGAACTGCTCAGCGAGCATGGCCACCAGTTCGCCACCATCAAGGCGGATATCAAGAAGATTCCCCCGGCTTCCGTACAGGTCAACTTCATCATCAAGGAAGGCCCGAAGGTCAAGGTCGGAAAGATCCAGTTCACCGGCAATGAACACGTCAGCTCCCGCGTGCTGCGTGAGTCGATGAAAAACCTGCGCCCAGTCGGCATTCCGAAATCGATCTTCCTCGAAAATCTGTTTGCCCGCACCTACGACGCCAGCAAGCTTGAGGAAGACTCCGAGCGCGTCCGCCAGGCCTATCGTGACCGCGGCTACTTCCGCGCCAGTGTCGGCGATCCGCAGACCCATCTGCGCAGCGAAACCGGCCTCTCGTTCTTCACCTTCCGGCCCAGAAAAGGTAAGCGCATCGATATCCTGATGCCCGTCGATGAAGGCGGCCGTTACCGCCTCGGTGCTATCACCTTTACCGGCAACAAGGCCGTGACCAACGTCAAAGCCCTGCGCAGCCAATTCGCCATCAAGGACGGCGACTGGTTCAACGCGACCATCTTCGGCAAAGGCCTGCAGAACCTGCAGAAAGCATACGGTCAGCTCGGCTACATTAACTTCGTCGGCATTCCCACCCCCACCATCGACGAAGCCAAGAAAACCGTTTCGTTCAACATCGACATCGACGAGGGCAAGCCCTTCTACGTCTCCCGGATTGAATTCCAGGGCAACACCGTCACTCGCGATTTCGTCATCCGCCGCGAGCTGCTCCTCGAAGAAGGCGCCGTCTACAACAGCCATCTCTGGGAGCTGAGCCTCCTGCGCCTCAACCAGCTCGATTACTTCGATCCGCTGAAGGTTGACCAGGACTCCGAAACGCATCAGAACCCCGAGAACGGCACCGTCGATCTGCTCCTGAAGGTCAAGGAGAAGGGCAAGAACTCCATCGGCCTCAACGGCGGCGTCAGCGGTCTCGGCGGCTCCTTCATCGGCCTCAACTATCAGACCAACAACTTCCTCGGACTCGGCGAGACTCTGAGCGTCCAGGCTAACGCCGGTGACATCTCCCGCACCCTGCTCTTCGGTTTCAACGAGCCGTACTTCCGTAACCGGCCCATAAACTTCGGCTTCCAGGTCTTCGATAACAAGTACGACTACAACGCCACCAAGAACTACAAGCTCGCGGGCGGCAACCCCAACAACCTCACGAACGCCCAGCAGTCTCTGCTCCAGAAGTACAACCAGTCTTCGACCGGCTTCAATGTTTCGGTCAGGTACCCCATCCATCGCAGCTTCAAGAGCGTCGGCGTCACCTACAGCTTCAATAAGCAGTCGGTCACGACCTACAGTGCGGCGTCTGCCAACTTCTTCCAGACGCTCGCCTTCCGCAGTGGCATTCAAGGTCAGAACGCCCTCGAAGGCATCATCAACAGCCAGGCGTCGTTCAGTTTTACGATGAATAAGCTGGATGCCGCCTACCAGCCGCATCACGGATCGGAAATGTCCGCCATCCTCCAGGTCGCCGGCCTGTGGGGCAACGTGCGCTATATCAGCCCGGTCATCGAATACCGCAGCTTCCACCCCATCAAGGGCCTCAAGCTCAATCCTGAGGGACGCAATGTATTTGGCTATCGCCTTCAGGCCGCCTACATTCGCGGCATCAGCGGCGACGTCGCGCCGCCATTCAACCGCTTTTATGCCGGTGGTGAAGCCGATCTGCGCGGCTTTGACGTCCGCTCCGTCACTCCGTACGGCTTCGTGCCGACGCGCGTGCTCTTTAACCTGACAAATCCTGACGGCAGCACCGTCCCACGCGATCCCACCAATCCGACCCTGGGGCCGATCCAGGTCCCCCTTCCCGTATACGGCATTGCATCCATCGGCGGCGACACCAATTTCACCGCCAACATGGAATACCGTATCCCGATCTACGCCCGCACCGTCAGCTTCGCGCTCTTCAACGACTTCGGCATGGACATGGTGCTCGACGGCGGCCAGCTCCGTCAGAGCCCCGAAGGCTCTGCTCTGCTCAATGCGCCGCTCTACGGCTGCCCCAACTACGTGAACGGCTCCTGCCAGGGCGGGACGCAGATTAACTTCGGTAACCTCATCCACACCATTCCCGGCACCAACTACGTCCCGCGCGACTCCCTCGGTGGCGAGATCGACGTCATGATGCCGATTATCAACGCGCCCTTCCGCCTCTTCTACGCCTTCAACCCGTTGCGCCTGGAAAAGAACTTCTATACCCAGGACCTGATCACGCGCAGCATGTTCCCCGCCGGCGGTGCCGGCGACTACAGCTTCGCCCAGGCACAGCAGGCCTACGGATCGCAGCTCCAGCTTCGCGAGCCCCGCAAAACCTTCCGGCTCACCGTCAGCACTACTTTCTGACGAGCCTTGCGTCTAATCAGCCAGCGGCGGGGATCCAGCCGGTTCCCGCCCGGCGCTGATCGAGGCAGCTTATTTTTAGCGGGTTGTTTAACCGCACCGTGATTGACGGTCCTGGGCCCTCAACCTATATAATCTGGGTCAGTTCCTGAATATGTCTTCTGATCGTGTCTCGTCTTTGCTTTCCACGCCGTTCCGGCTTGGAATCTGCCTCAACGAACAGCGCAGCAGCAGGTAGATCAGGAAGCGAAGGTTCGCTTCTGCAAATGCGGGCGATCTCACTCAAACCGGAGGAATGTTGATTTCCATGAAGCGTTTCAAGTTAGGTTCATTGCCACTCGTTTGCCTGCTCGCGGCCGGGCTTGGCGCGAGTGCCATCGCTCAAAGTGCGGCCGCCGGCACATCGACCGCGGCGCCGGGCGTCACCAAGATTGCTGTCATCAATTTTCAGGCCGCCGTCACCCAGACCAATGAGGGTCAGCGTAACTTCACCGAATTGCAGAAGAAGTTCGATCCCAAGCGCACCCAGCTCAAGAGCCTGCAGGACGAGATCGACGGCCTCAAGAAGCAGCTCCAGGCGCAAAGCTCTACTTTGAGCGACGCCGAGCGCCAGACCCGTCTGAAGACCATCGACGACAAGGAAAAGGAATACCAGCGCACCGGCGAAGACGCCTCCAACGACTTCCAGTCCGAGATGCAGCAGACCTACCAGCAGCTCGCCGAGAAGGTCTTCGGCACCGTCCAGTCCTACGCCGAGCAGAACGGCTACAGCATGGTGCTGGACGCCTCTGCCAGTCCGCAGCAGGGTGTTCCCACCGTACTCTGGGCAAGCAAGAGCACCGATATTACGGCTGCCGTGATCCAGGCCTACAACGCGAAGTCCGGCATCCCCGCCCCGGCGTCGGTCCCGTCAGCGCCTGCTCCATCGCACTCCTCCGCGCCCCACGCTCCGGCTTCCTCCCCGAGGCAGTAGGCACTCCGACATAGCAGGAACTTTCCATAAGGGCTCCGGCAATCGCCGGGGCCCTTATCATTTGTCCGCAGCCCTGTCCTGTGGAAAAAACTGTGGAAGAATTCCAGTCTTTCTCTCGACATTCGCCGCGCAATCACCGGGCTTCCTGTGCTACGTTGCTTTTTTCGTCAATATCTGTTTGATTCTAAAGATTTAGCGCGCCATCCGAGTTGCGGCCGCTGATTCTCTTTCCGGACCATTGCCTGGAGCGCTCAAAAAATGCTTTCCACAAAATACATTACAAACCGATGACCGTCGTTCGCGCATCGCGCTCTCCGCTGTCTCATTTTTTGACCCGGCGGAGAATAACCACGCGCTCCTGGCTAGCCGCGGCGAAAAACGGATCGAGGGATCGATCCAGCCGGAAAATCCCATCGGCGGTGTCGGCCTGGAGCCTCAAATTGAGCGTCATCTCGCCTCCCGATCAATCCATCCCTCCGGAGTGTGCCCGCGTCAGTGCTATTTCCTGTCTCGAAGCAGATAGGATCCTTTTCCACCCTGTTATCTGTAACCGTCATCGCTACATTATCGTCGCTTGGAACCCACCATCGCTGCCTTCTACGCTTCCTGTAAGGCGAATTGCTTCATGGCGCAAATCAGCCGTCCGCGTCAATTGCCGGGCCGCCGTTGCCGCGTAATATCCCTGCCCCCGGGAATCTCACGCTTCCACCCCGCCTCTGGACGAAGCAGCATTGCTGCCTTCGTTCAAATCGTAACCGTAACAATTACTGTAATTCGTCAGCCGCTTCAACTGTAACCCTTCTGGCGTCATTTGTTGCTGAAACAATCCTCCGTACACCCGAACACGCCCTTCACGCCTTCGCATCCTGTACCCAGGTTTTGTCCGTTGAGGAGCAACCCCAGGCTATCAAGAGCTGAACAGGCGCGGACCGCAATCTCTTGCCCTCGCAACCGTCCAGTTCCAATGCGGGAAGAGGTGCGGAATTGGCTCTGGGTGTCCACTCCGGCTTAGACTCATCGCACGAATTCTTCGCAAATCCACAGGTATCGATGCTCCCGTACTGGCGCGAAGCGGCTTACGATGCCAACTCCGCCCGGAAATAAAGCAAACCGTTGCTCTCGCGCTCCGTTAAGAAATTGGCAGTTGCAATAACCGCTGCTGCCCTCTACAAATAACGGTCGAGGAGAATCACATGCACAAAAGGATGAAGGTGTGCCTCCCGCTTCTGCTGGTCCTGGCTTTTTGCCCGCTCGCAGGCGCGCAAGAGGCTGCGCCAGCACAGCCAACGCAAAGCCAGGCCGCGCCGTCCGCGCCAACGGACACCCAGGCGAGGAACCTCCAGGAATATATCAACCTCTTGCGCTCTGACGTCCGGCAGCAGAAAGCCGAAATCATGGGTGCCGTCATGCAGCTCGACATCGATCAGTCTGCAAAGTTCTGGCCCATCTACAACGAATACGATGCCGAGCTCACCAAACTGAACAATCTGCGCGTCGCCAATATCAAGGAGTACGCGCAAGACTATGACGGTATGACCGACGCCAAGGCCGACGAGCTGGTTCAGAAGGTTCTCGAGTACCGCAAACAGCGCGCCGAGCTCCTCGCGAAATACTACCTCCGCGTCAAGACAGCATTGGGTTCGATCGAAGCTGCTCGCTTCCTTCAGGTAGAGGACCAGCTGCTGATGATCATGGATCTGCAGATAGCGTCATCCCTGCCCATCGTTGGACAGGGCTCGTGAAACCCGGCAAAGGGAGAGAGAATATGCGACATCGAAATCTTCGCGCGGCGGTCTTATTCACGTGGCTGGTTTCTCTCGCCACGCTGGCGTCGACATCAGCGGCTGCCCAGTCAAGGAACAGAGTCTACATCCCGGCCGGGACACAGATTCTGGTCCGCATGGTCGATTCGATTGATTCGGGCAAGCAGCAGGCCGGATTTCGCTTCACCGGTACGCTCGAGACAAATCTGCAGCTTGACGATCTGATAGTTGCGCCACGCGGCACCACCGTTTACGGGCAGCTTGCAAATGCTGAGTCAGCAGGCAGGATGTCGGGCGGCGGCGAGCTGACGCTGGAACTGACCGACATCGTCATCAACGGCACAGCTTACCCGCTTTTGACCAGCGACTATACCGTGCGCTCTCAGGGCAAGGGCAAGAAGACCGCCGGCAAGATCCTTGGCGGTGCCGGACTTGGTGCGCTTATCGGTGGCCTGGCCGGAGGTGGGACCGGTGCGGCCATTGGTGTCGCCGCCGGAGCCGCAGGGGGAACCGCTCTCTCAGCTGCCGGCAAGGGCAAGCAGGTCGTGATACCGAGCGAGTCGCTGATCGAGTTCCGCCTCCAGCAGCCAGCCAGCCTCCCCGTGGCCCGATAACGCTTAACAGGAACTCACTGCCGTCTCGTGACTGGTCAGGCCAGGGCCCAATCCCGCGGTCATAGAGCCTCCCTGTTTCCAGACCGCTGACACATTCCTGTTGTTTTCCAAAAGGTATTGTGGCATATTCATGTTGGAAACCAAGAGGTGCATCCGCAATGCCCGAAAAGTCCGACGTCCTGCAGGGAACCCTGGCCCTGATGGTCCTCAAAACCCTTGATCTGCTCGGGCCTCTTCACGGCTATGGCATCGCGCGCCGCATCGAGCAGATCAGCGGCGACCTTCTTGCCGTCAACCAGGGCACCTTGTATCCCCTTCTGCTCAAGCTGGAGAATGAAGGCGCGATCGCCTCCGACTGGGGAGCTTCGGAGAACAACCGCCGCGCGCGCTTCTACCGCCTCACCAAGGCCGGCCGCAAGCAATTGCAGGCCGAAACCCGCGACTGGGAGCAAACCGCCGCCATCATCGGGCGTTTCTTCGAAGTGAAAGCCGGGGACTTGTCATGAGATCCCTGCGGCGCTTTTTCGCACGTCTTTTGAATCTCGCAGCCGGGAGCCATACCGATCAGCGCTTGCTCGAAGAGATGGAGGAACATCTCGCGCAGCAAACGGCGGACAATCTCCGCGCCGGCATGTCCACTGCCGAAGCACACCGCCAGGCCGTGCTCAAGTTCGGCGGGGCCGGCACGATCCGCGAGCAGTATCACTCCGAATTGAGCCTGCCGTTTATCGAGACTCTGGTGCAGGATCTGCGCTATGCAGTTCGCATGCTTCTGAGATCTCCCGGATTCTCCCTCATCGCGATCGCCACCATGGCGCTGGGCGTCGGAGCCACCACCGCCATCTACAGCGTGATCGACGCCACGCTGCTGCACCCTTTGCCGTATCCAAGCCCCGCCCAGCTGGTGCGCATCCAGGACGATCTTCCCGGCGTAGGCGCGCAGGATGTCGGCGTCTCCGTCCCTGAGTGGAGAGACCTCGAGAGTTCCGGGATATTCCAGTCCGTATCCTTTTCCGGTCACGGCGCAGACGTGAACCTCACTGGCAGTGCGCAGCCCGAGCGTCTCAGCTACAAGCATGTTTCGCCAAATTACTTCGCGGTCTTCGGTATAGACGCGCAGTTGGGCCGCACCTTCGATCCGCACGACGCCACTCCCGGTTTCAATCTGGAGGGCGTGATCAGCGACGGGGTCTGGAGACGGGAATTCGGAGCCGATCCGCACATTATCGGCAAAGCTCTGCGCCTGGACGACGACGTGTATCACGTCGTAGGCGTCATGCCGCCCGGTTTTCGCGATCTGGGCTCATCCAGCGAGGAGCGGAATACGGAAGTGTGGTTGGCGGCTGGCATGGCCGGCCTGCCGTTTCCGCCCCCGCTTCGCGGTACACGTCTGCAGGGTCGAGAGGTCGCGCGGCTGATGCCCGGTCTCTCGATTGCAGCCGCACAGGGGCGCCTCGATGCGCTGGTAGCATCGCTGAAAAAGCAGTATCCGGCGGAGTATCCGGCGCAGGCGGCATGGAGCGTACGCCTGATTCCGCTCAGCGAAAGCGTGGTCGGCAGCGTTCGCCAATCTCTCCTCCTGCTCTTCGGCGCGGTAGCATTGGTCCTCCTCATCAGTTGCGTCAACGTCGCTAATCTCCTGCTCGCCAGGGCCAGTTTGCGAGGTCGTGAGATCGCGGTTCGCCAGGCTCTGGGAGCGCAAAGAATGCGGCTGATCCGCCAGTTCCTCGTCGAGAGTCTGCTGCTCTTCCTGCTGGGCGGGATCGCCGGTTTTACGATTCTCTTCTCCACAAGGAAATTCCTGCTGCAGTTGGTTCCGGAGAGTCTGCCGCATATGAACGACATCTCCATCAACTGGGGCGTGCTGGCCTTTGCTCTCGCGCTCTCTGTTGTAGCTGGAACCATCTTCGGGCTTGCCCCCGCCTGGCTCATGGGCCGCTTCGATTTGATCGGTACGCTGCGGCAGGAAGGACGCGGCTCCAGTGGTTCACTTCGTCGCTCGCGCGCCCGCCAGATCCTGGTGATCAGTGAATTGGCGCTCTCCCTGGTGCTCATGGTCGCCGCGGGCCTTCTGCTGCGCAGTTTTTGGGACTTGTTCAAAGCGCAGCCCGGCTTCAATCCTGACCGCGTCATGGCCATTCACACCTGGCTGCCGGGGCCCAACGATCCCACTACGGACCCCTATCAAACCGCCACGCAGGAATCCGTCCTGCTGCGCGAGATTCTCCGCCGCAGCCGAACTCTGCAGGGCGTGGAAGAAGCTGCCATCGGCGACGAGGCCTCTCTTCCCCTGGGCCACAGCACTCCCGGCCGGCTGCCATTGATCCGCGAAGGCATCGAGACGATGGACAATCAGGCTCCAGTGATCGATAGCCCCATTGTTTCGCCCGAATACTTCCACCTGTTGGGCATGCCGCTCGAGCGCGGACGCCTTTTCAGCGATCACGACGTTGAGGGTACGCCCGAGGTCGGGGTCATCAATCAGGCCGCGGCCCGCACCTACTGGCCCAATCAGGACCCGCTGGGCAAACGCGTCCGTTTGCGCCTGGATCCCCGCGAGCCGTTGAGCTCTGCCAGGCCCGCCTGGACCACGATCGTCGGCGTGATTGCGGATGCCCGCACGGAATCATTGGCTGACGCGGCAATTCCGCAGATCTACCGCAGCGCGTACCAGCACCCCGCCAAGGATCTGGCCATCTTTCTTCGCGGACAACTCGATCCCAGCACCATCCTCGCGCAGGAGCGAAGCCAGGTCCAGTCCATCGATCCGGAACTTCCCGTCTTCCACGCGGAGATCCTGAATGACGTCCTCTCCGATTCGCTTTCCGTGAAGCGATTCTCAATGGAGATGGTGGCGTTGTTTGCAGCCACTGCCTTGCTGTTGGCCGGACTTGGAATCTACGGAACGATTTCCTATGTTGTGAATGAGCAAAGACGGGAGATCGCCATCCGCCTCGCGCTGGGAGCTCAAAGAGGCACGATCCTAAAGATGGTCCTGCGCCGGGGACTCGGTCTGGCCGCCGCTGGCGCCGGGCTGGGTGTAGCCGGTGCCCTCATCGTCTCTCACCTCATGGCCGGACTGCTCTACGGCGTGTCGCCGACCGATCTGCCCACCTTCGCCGGCGTCACCGTTGTGCTCACCACTGTCGCGCTCGCGGCCAGCTACATCCCGGCGCTGCGTGCCATGCGCCTCGATCCAATCACTACACTCCACTCCGAATGACTTCCTGGCACTGCCGGAGACTTATCTGGCGGGGCATGAGACCGCTGTTGATGCCGGTGTCTCCGTCCTTGGTTTCGACGAGCCAGTAATTCATTGTCTACATCTGGTCTACATCTGTTTTTCTTGGGGGGGTCGGAGATCTTCCATCCGAGGGCCTGCTCGTAGAACTTGGTGGCGCGCTGGACGTCGTCCGCGGGGATTTCAAAGTGAACGATGGGGTTTGGCATAGCGGGAGAAGGATAGCGGATGGGAGGGTGTGTTGGGAGACGGATTGTGACGAGTTGAGTACCGCCTTCTTGATGTTGAGCCTGAGTTGCCTTTGCGCTCGATTCAGATTGAGTCTGTGGATTCCTAAAAGCCGACACAACGTTATTGACCACGATGAACCGAAGTCATTGCACTACCGTTTCGTCACACGTTCAATGAGGTCGTGTCGGAAAGAATTAGTGACAAGTCTTCGGGATCGCTTGGGGGTCGATCTGTGACGTCAAACAAACGGCGGTCGAGCGCGCTTGCGGAAGGAGTATAATTCCGTTCACCCGGTCGAGTCGGGAAGGATTTTGGAGCCTGGAACAATGATCGAGGCGAAGCCACGCGTGGTACTTGAAACGGTCCAATGGACCAAATTACAGCAGATCGAAGATATCAAGCCGATCTCTGACGATGATTACGAAGTTTTAGAAGAACTCCGCCAAGTTCTACTTCGGCGCGGCTATCAGGACCGATTTGGCATTTGTCTGCTTCACAAACATTTTGACCTCAAACCGGGAGAAGCGGCGCTGGAGATATCCAATGAAGAAGCTCGGATATCCACCATAAGCGTGGTACCGGAGGCGGAAGCTCAAAGCGCAGTGGAAACGGCGTGGCACTTTTCAGCGGATGCAAATGCCATCACCGCAGGAAGAAAATGCAACATATATTGTCGCGGTTTTGCACAAACCGGGCACTCGCGGCAACACGCTTGCGAGGGTTTCAACTAATGTCCGACGTTGATATCTCGGACATTAGCTCCGACTTCCCCCAAGTCGTCCTTCTGGCCTGATGAGGGTTCTCTTGATTTTACCGATGAGCCCACTCAGCAGATGAGAGCCGGACACAATCCAACACCGAGAAACATTTTGGGCTGGGCGAGCGGAACGTCTACCGAGGCTCATTCCGGACAACTCACAGACTGACACCCAATCCCCGACAATCAGATATAGGAGGCGAAAGGCTTTGTTCGGCAGAGGTAAATGACAGGCGATTCATCACCAGCACCTACACTCCTCGGTGGGATTGCTGCCATCCTGCAGGCCGTTGCGTGGCCTTGCGCTGCTGTCGTCTTCTACTTGGTCTACAGAGACAAGCTTGCCTCGATATTCGACATTCTGGTCGTAAAACTGAAGGACGCAAAGCACCTCAAGGCGGGGCAGATAGAGATTGATATAGAGAGAGCAATCTACCAAGTAGCTAACGAAGCATGGGAACAGGGCGGCAATCAGCAGTTTCAGAAGGAAATACCCGAGGAGCAGATTCAAGCGGCAGAGGAGGTCGGCGATCGGCTCAGTGCTGCGCCAATCGCCTTTAGCCAAAAGCTCGATGTTGTTCACAGGCAAATTTACGAATTGGTCAATCAATATGAAGTGACTCGTCGAGACATGCCGAGTGGTCCGATGCGAACCCGCAAAATGAATGAGATCGCGGCGAAGATGAGGGCTTTCTCAATAGCTGCTTACCCACTGCTTCCAACGCTGATGGCGGGTGAAAAACCGGGTGAGCGCCTCGCTGCCATTTGTATCCAACAGGTCAGACCGGAACTCAGTTTTTTCGACTGGCTGGTTGAACGGGTGATGAAAGAGGAGCAGCCGTTTTTGTTCTTCAACGCCTCACTCGCCATCCTGGAACTTGTAAAAGCCCATCCATTTCTGAATTCAGAGGTCGCCGGCGAATCACTTCGACAAGCCTTGGACAAGATCAGGCACTTCAAGGAGGGACAGCCTGACCAAGGTACGATCGAGTTACTCGAGGAGGCGCTATCGAGGCTGAAACCGCTTTGAAGTCGCTCATCATTAGAATCCAGGCGTCTGCATGGCGCCGGTGGGAACAGGTCGGGAGTTTCATCCACAATCCTCGCCACCTCGCTGGCCGAACTGTACCGAGAAACGCGCAGCGCGTGATCCGCCGCTCTGGATTGCCGAATAGAATCGGCGGGACGGATAAAGGGTGTCATGAAGCGAATCCTGGTGACCGGCGCGACAGGCAAAGTAGGAAGTCATTTCATCGGGCGTGTGCTCGACGACTGCCCGGACATTACGATACGCGCGCTGTGCCACAACCGCCGTCCTGAGCCGCGTGAACGGCTGGAGATCGTCCGGGCACTTTTCTTGTCAAGTCTCCACCCTCCACGATCCCCGGTAACTCACTCATTCCAACCGCTGACATTCTCCGGGAAAGTGGCCGGCTGTTCCTCTCAACCCGATAAAATAGAAATAGAGACGTTAAAGGCCCGGCGCTCACCAGCCGGGCCTTTCGTTTCTTCTCAATCAACTCTTTTGCAATGAATGAATTACAGGAATCTATTTTAGAATGAGATGTTTACGGGCAGTCTCACCAATGACGCCGGCAACCACTTTAGAATGAAATCTTTACATGTAAATCGTTTAAAATGAATCGGTTACAGATTATTCTAATAGAATCAAACGGTTACAAATGGTACGGGGGGAGGGGGGGTACCCCTAAGCAGTTCCAAATCGGGAAATCGCCTACCGCGAGCTGTCCTCGCCGATCTTGAGAACCGCGAGAAAGGCCTCCTGCGGAATGTCCACTTTGCCGATGCGCTTCATCCGCTTCTTGCCTTCTTTCTGCTTCTCGAGCAGCTTTCGCTTACGCGAGATATCGCCGCCGTAGCACTTGGCGATCACGTTCTTGCGGATCGCGGTAACTGTCTCGCGCGCCACGATCTTCGACCCGATCGCCGCCTGGATCGCCACCTCGAACATCTGCCGCGGAATCAGCTCCCGCATCTTCGAGACCAGCGCACGGCCGCGCTCGTAGGCGAAGTCGCGGTGCACGATGATCGAGAGCGCGTCGACCGGCTCTCCGGAGACCAGGATATCGAGCTTCACCATGGGTGAATCCCACGTCCCCGACAGGTGATAGTCGAGCGAGGCATAACCACGCGAGACCGACTTGAGCCGGTCGTAGAAGTCCAGCACGATCTCATTCAGGGGAAGCTCATAGGTCAGCATCACCCGGGTGGGCGAGACATACTCGAAGTTCTTCTGCCGCCCGCGCTTCTCCTCCACCAGCTTGAGGATGCCGCCGACATACTCCTCGTTGGTCAGGATGGTCGCCACGATGATCGGCTCCTCGACCTTCTCAATCAGGGTGGGGTCGGGCCACCGCGAGGGGTTGTCCACCTCGATCATGCTGCCGTCACTGAGGGTGATCTTGTACCGTACCCCCGGAGCGGTTGTGATGAGCTCCAGCTCATACTCCCGCTCCAGCCGCTCCTGGATGATCTCCATGTGCAGCAGGCCGAGAAACCCGCAGCGGAAGCCAAACCCGAGCGCCACCGAGCTTTCTGGTTCAAAAAAGAACGACGAATCGTTCAGCCGCAGCTTTTCCAGCGCATCCCGCAGCAGCGTATGCTCGTGCGAGTCGACGGTATAAAGCCCCGCAAAGACCATCGACTTGATGTCCTGGAACCCAGGCAGCGCTACAGCGGCGGGCCGCTCGTCATCCGTGACCGTATCGCCAATCTTTGTGTCGGCTACATTCTTGATATTCGCCACAAAGAAGCCGACTTCACCTGCCGTCAGCTCCTCAATCTCTACCGGTTTCGGCGTGAGCACGCCCATCGACTCCACATCGAAGGTCTTGCCATTCGACATCAGCCGGATCTTCATACCTTTGCGCATCCGCCCATGAATCACGCGCGCCAGCACGATCACGCCCCGATAGGCGTCGAACCACGAGTCGAAGATGAGGGCCTGCAGCGGGTCGTCCGGGTGCCCTGCGGGCGGCGGCAGCCGGTTGACGATGGCCTCGAGGATATCCGGCACCCCCTGCCCGGTCTTGGCGCTGACCGGGATGGCATCCGTAGCGTCGATGCCCACCGCCTGCTCGATCATCTCCTGAGTGCGTGCAACGTCGGCACTGGGCAGGTCGATCTTGTTGATGACGGGTATGACCTCGAGCCCGTTGTTGATGGCCAGATAAGCGTTGGCCAACGTCTGGGCTTCAACGCCCTGCGAGGCATCGACGACCAGCAACGCCCCCTCGCACGAGGCAAGCGACCGTGAAACCTCGTAGGAGAAGTCGACATGGCCGGGGGTATCGATCAGGTTCAACTGGTACGTCTCCCCATTCCGTGCCGGGTAGCTCATACGGACGGAGTGCGCCTTGATGGTGATGCCACGTTCGCGTTCCAGATCCATGGCGTCCAGCACCTGCGCCTGCATCTCCCGGGCCGTAAGCGAGCCCGTCAGCTCGAGTAGCCGATCGGAGAGCGTGGATTTGCCGTGGTCGATGTGCGCGATGATCGCGAAATTGCGGATGTGCTTGATGTCCATGAAGAAAGGGCAAATGAGAAACGAGGTTGCTCACGGTGATGCGAATGGAAGAAAGAGCCCTAATTTCTAAGTTTATCATCGCGATTTTGGTGGTCTGACGCCATACAATAGGGCGAGAAGGGGCTACTCGAGATTTGCTCGGGGACGGCTGCAGATCAGATTCGCATTGCGTAGGGAGATAGAACTGCAGCTTCCATTATCTCAGTTCGGTCTCCGACGCTTTGTATCGATGGCCGTTCAACGACCCTTTGCCGTATTTGCCGCTTCCTTGTTGCTGGTCAGCGGTTGCCTTGGATCAGGCTTTTCCGGCACCGCGTCAGCCCAACAGCAGTCCGAGCCCGTGACTCAGGCGGCCGCCGAAGCCTCTTCGCCACAGCATCGGCGCGATCAACAGTTGATCCGAAATGTTGAGAACGCCTATCAGAACGGGCTGGCCAACTATCGTGACAACCATCTCGCTGCCGCGAAGTCGAATTTCGACTACGCGGTCGATCTCATGCTATCGAGCGGCGCAGATCTCAATAGCGACTCCGAGTTGAGGGATGAGTTCGACCGCATTGTGGACGCGGTGAATACCCTAGAGTTGGATGCATTAAAACAGGGTACGGGACTGGCCGCACCGGCCGAACCAACCCCGGTGGATGTCGCAAATGACGCAACTTTCACTGTTGACCCGGCCATCAGAGCTGAGGCAGAGGCTTCATTAAAGACCACACAGTCTGACCTTCCTCTGGTAATCAACGATTACGTAGCCAGCTATATCAACTTCTTCTTGAAAAGCCGTACCGGCCGTGCAACCATCGTCGCTTCGCTGGATCGAGCAGGCCGATACAAGGACATGATCGAGCGCATACTCAAGGAAGAGGGTGTTCCCCAGGATCTGATCTACCAGGCGGTAGCTGAGTCGGGATTCCGGCCCCAGGCTATCAACCCAAAATCAGGTGCTGGCGGCATGTGGCAATTTATGCCCTACGGCGTATACGGGCTGGAGCGCAACGGGTGGTATGACGAACGCTTTGATCCGGAGAAGGCCACCCGCGCGTATGCGCAGGAAATGAAAAAGGCCTACGACCAACTGGGCGATTGGTATCTGGCTATGGCCGCCTATGACTGGGGCACAGGAAATGTTCAGCGCGCAGTCCAACGCACCGGATACGCCGATTTTTGGGAACTCTATCGCCGTAACAATCTGCCCACAGAAACAAAGAACTACGTGCCCATCATCTTGGCGGTAACGATTCTCGCGAAAAATCCCAAACAATATGGCCTGGAAGATCTCACTCCGGATCCTCCCCTTCTGACCGACACCGTGCAAACCAATTACAGCGTTGACCTGCGTTTGGTTGCAGACCTGACGCAGACTCCCGTACAGGAAATCATTGCGCTTAACCCCAGTTTATTGCGCGGAATAACTCCGCCTGATGAGGTCTTTGACCTCCATCTGCCAGTGGGCACGAAAGATCTGTTTGAGAAGCGCATCGCTGAAATTCCTGAGGATAAACGGCGCTATTGGCGCTTCCATAAGCTGGAAGCTGGGGAGTCCCTCGAGGATGTCGCGCGCACTTATCATGTCTCGGCTTCGGAGATTGCATTCGTAAACCAGCTGACTTCTACGACCGACCTGAGCGGTGTCGACGATCTTGTGATCCCCATAGCTCCTGCGTCGACTCCTTCGCGGGCGCGCACTGCCGTGTATCGTACCCGCAAGGGCGACACATTGGTTACAGTGGCAGATAGATTTGGCGTTACCGTGGATGAATTGAAACGGTGGAATCATCTTAAAGGCACAACGCTGCCAGCGGGCCACAGTCTATATGTGGCAGAGCCCGCGCACATTCCGTCCGCATCCCATAAAGGCACCGGCAAAAGGAGCGTCCCGTCATCGCGGGGGTTGTCGCCGCACCGCGACGCCCGAAAGGAAGCTGGCAAATCTTAGGCGGAAAAGTAACCTTCGTCGGCATCGAAGCCCCCATTCAGCCGGAGATCAGTCTTCAATTTTCACGGCAGATGTGACAATACTCCGGCTGATGGACACGAACCCCTTGCGTTCCTTCGCAAGGCGTTGCATGCTGTTGCTATAATTCGCGCCGTGGGCATCGCGAATCGTATTCGCAGTCGGCAAGCAGGCAAAGACTGGACCAAGCCCGGAGGGCAACATCAATGCAGGAAGATCGCAATCTATACGCGCGCAGCGACGGTGATTTTGAACCTGAAACGGAAGAATACCCGGATGAATTAGAAGACGGTTTCGGCGAGGAAGAAGAGGAGGAGGTTTCGATCTCGCTTTCCTCTGATGATGACGACCTCGAGGACGACGAAGAGGAACACAAGGTAGAAGAAGAACCGGTGTCTGTGCCTCCTCCCGCGCCGCCGGCAAAGAAGGCTGTGGCAAAGAAAGCTCCAGCAAAGAAGACCGCGGCAAAGAAAGCTCCAACGAAAAAAGCGGCAAAGAAAGCTCCCACCAAGAAAGCAGCTAAGAAAGCTCCAGCCAAGAAAGCTACTAAAAAGGCTCCTGCCAAAAAGTCAGCGAAGAAGGCTCCCGCCAAGAAAGCGGCAAAGAAAGCTCCTCAAAAAGTCGCGAAGAAAGCTTCTTCCAAGAAAGCCGCTTCGAAGAAAGTGGTTGCAAAGAAATCAGCAAAGAAGGTGGCCAAGAAAGCGGCAAAGAAGGCTCCGGCGAAGAAATCAGCCAAGAAGGGCGGAAAGAGAAAGTAATCAGATACTCGAAAATACGAAGAGCCGGGCTAGACGCCGGGCTCTTCCTTCTTTAGACGTTTTCGGAGATATGCAACAAAATCTGCTCGCCAGCAACCCTCGGAGGAGATTGAGAATTTAGTGCTTCCCAAGTTCCGCGAGAGCCGTAAGGACTTCGTCACTCGCATGCGCTGGGTCTACTCCGGTCCAGACCTTGGCGATTTTACCGTTTGGATCGATCAGAAATGTATTGCGCTTTGCGATTTTAATTCCCATGTAATCGCCAAGTGATCCGTAATTCGCAACAACCTTCTTCTCGGCATCGCTGAGCAGCGTGAAGCTCAGGCTATCTTTGGCGCAAAACTGCTTGTGGCTATCCACAGAATCGACGCTGACGCCGAGGATGACCGCGTTGGCAGCCCTATATTTTTCGAGATCATTCTGGAACTCGTGGGCTTCCCTTGTGCAACCGCTGGTCATATCCTTCGGATAAAAGTAGAGCACCACCCATTTGCCCTTGTAGCTATCAAGGCTAACCGGCGTGCCTTCCTGAGAGGGAAGCGTAAAGGTCGGTGCGATTTGGCCAACTTCAGGAACAACGTTATCCGCAGCGAAGCTGCGAATCGCAAAGGCGCCCAGGACGACAAAAACAAGCGCAGCGGAGGTGAGCAGTAATTTGGACATTGGGATCTCCTCCAGGGAATCCTGTTCGCTCATTATCAATTTTCCAGTGCCACAATCGCAATTCCGGCCTCGTTCGCTCGTTCGAGAACTTTGTCGAGATCAAAAATCAGCGTCTTGTAGGCCTCGAGCGCCAGGCATGTCGTATTCGCTTGCCGCATCACCTCGATGGTCTTAATTCCGATCACAGGAACGTCAAAGCGCATATCCTGTTTTGGCTTGGCCACTTTAACAACGGTGAGGTTGCGCTCAAGAATCGAGGCCTCATCATCCAAAGTCTTCATGAGTGTCCCGGCACGTTCGATCGTGGCGTCGGTACCTTCCATCGCTTCCACGGCTACGCATGCCTGGCTGGCAACAACTACAGTTTGACCAATGTCGTATCCGGCGAGGGCCACTCCGAGTTTGCGTCCATAGGCAATATCGAGCTCCTCCCGCTGGTTGGGCCCTCGGACGGTAAGGATACCTGGCTTGGCCAACAGAGGATCCAGATAAGTAGTTGACGAGATAAGGTTAATCCCTTCATCACTCAGAACCTTGGCGACGGCTCCAAGGAGCATGTCAGTGTTTCGAGTACGGAGTGAGAGCAGAAGCTTCGCGAGCCGCCAATCAGGGCGGATGCTGGCGAAGATTTGTTTGTGCTTCACTTGGCCCGCCATCACCGCCTGCTTGACTCCCTCCCGTTGAAACGTCTCGATCAGGCGTGAAAGCTCTCCGAGAGAAAGCCAATGGACACGAACCCCAGGGTCGTTTGCGGCTCGCTCATTCATCTCGAAGTCCGCCTCCTCTTTGATAGCCGCAACGACAACCTCCGTTCCGTGGGCCCGGGCAGCCTCAAGCAAGAGGAACGGAAAACGGCCATTGCCGGCAATGAGGCCGAGTTTGTCGTAGGGGAGTGTCATTTCGCGCAGGCTATTTCAGCACTCCACGCTCAGAGGCTTCGATGAAGTCGACGAGATATGAGACATCTTCCGTCGTTATGTCTTCTTGCCTGATCTTTTCAATAGCCTGAGAGGTGTTCAATCTTGATGCGAGCAACAGCCGGTACGCTCGCTGAATAGCGCGAAGGCGCTCGCCAGCAAAACCTCGGCGCTCGAGTCCAACCTTATTCAGACCATAGGCGCGAGTTTCCCGCTTCGCCGAGGTTAGCGAGAACGGCAACACATCTTGAGTGACTGTTGTTCCTCCACCGGTATAGGCGTATTTGCCAATGCGGCAAAACTGATGCACCTGATTCAGCGCGCCGACTGTGGCAAAATCCTCGACAATAACATGGCCAGCGAGGGTGGCAGCATTGGCAAGAATACAAGAGTCGCCTATAGCACTGTCGTGACCAATATGAGCATAGGCCATAATGAGACAGTGACTGCCGACTCGCGTGATCCCGCCCCCACCCATCGTACCGCGAGAAATGGTGACACATTCACGGATGGAATTCTCGTCACCTAATATCGCTCCAGTCGCCTCCCCCCTGTATTTCAGATCCTGAGGCGCGACGCCCACACACGCAAACGAGTAAAACTTGTTGCGCGCTCCAACGGTGAGATGGCCGTCCAGGACAACGTGCGAGGCGAGTTCGCAATCCTCGCCGAGAACAACGTTAGGGCCGATTGTTGAATATGGGCCTACTGAGCAGGATTCAGGAACAACAGCACTGGGTGCAACAATTGCTGTGGGGTGAATGCTCACTCCCGGCTCACAGCTTCGAGAACCGGCTCTTCTCCCGGAGCACTAGCGGGGTCGGGTGAACTTTCGCGCTGCCTGGGTACAAGCTGGCACATCACGATCGCTTCGCAGGCAAGCTTGCCATCGACTGTGCAACGGCCTTGCATGCGCACTGCTCGAGGCTTCCAGTTGAGCACCTCGATCTCAATGCGAAGCTGATCTCCAGGTACCACTGGACGGCGAAACTTGGCTCGCTCGATTCCCGTAAAGACCATGAGCTTGGTATCGCGGTCCGGAATCTCGGTAAGTAGGAGCGCGCCTCCGGCCTGCGCAATAGATTCAACAATGAGCACTCCGGGCATGATCGGGAAATTCGGGAAGTGTCCGGCGAAGAAGGGCTCATTGATGGTGACGTTCTTGATCGCGACGATGCGCTTCTTGCGCTCAATCTCCATCAGGCGGTCGATCAGCAGGAATGGGTATCGATGCGGAAGGATGGACATGATGTCTTGAATCTCAAGAACCGTACGTCCGTCCAGGATGGGATTAGGGCTCTCCATGGCTGCATCAGGATTATAACGGGTTAGTTGCCTGTCCGCTGCCCCGCCCCAGGGACAATGACGGTTCGGCGGACAGGCTTGGCGATGCAAGATCGCAAGCGAGGAATTTGGGCCAAGCCGCGGCAGCAATCATCGCAGCATTATCGGTCGACAGAGCAGCTTTTGGGAATGCGATCGGCACGCCATGGTTTTCAGCCTCTGCAGTGAATCGCACCCGCAGCTCACGATTCGCTGCAACCCCTCCCGAAATCAGGAGACTCGCCGCGCCAAGGGCCGCAGCAGCACGGAAAGTCTTGCGTCGGAGGTCGTCGACAACAGCGCGCTGGAATGAAGCGATCAGATCGAGGGTCTGGTGATCGCATAACATGAGCGCCTTGATCACAGAGGGTTCTTCGGCGAGTCCAGCCCTTCGCCTTTCAATGCCCGAGGCCATTTCGTGAACCTGTGTATATCGAAGAGCCGCGGTTTTGATTCCACTGAAGGAAAAAAAAGTAGCAACGGAATTGGCAGGCCCCCCATGCGTTTTGAGGTGAGCCTTGGTCTTGACCTGGGAGAAGGAGAATGGGACGGCATACGGATCGCCGTGGGGGGCGAGGGCGTCGATCCAGGGGCCACCCGGGTAGCCTAGTCCGAGAAGCTTGGCCACCTTGTCGAAGGCCTCGCCGGCGGCATCGTCGACCGTATGCCCTACATTGCGGTAGGTCCAGGTGTCGCCCTGACGGCGGACCAGGTAAAGGTGGGTGTGGCCGCCAGAGACCACAAGCGCCAGCGCCGGCAGTGGCAAAGGCTTGACGTCCGAGCCGGTTGCCAGTTGAGCCTGTTCGAGGAGGACTGCGTGGATGTGTCCCTCGAGGTGGTTGACTGCGATCAAGGGCTTGCCCAACGCATAGGCGAGGGTCTTGGCATAGCTGATGCCAACCAGGAGTGCTCCGGCGAGACCCGGCCCGTTGGTAACAGCAACAGCGTCGAGGTCTCCGAAGCCGACGTTTGCCTCACGGAGCGCCTCGCGGACCACCGGCACGATGTTGCGCAGGTGCTCACGGGAGGCGAGCTCGGGGACGACTCCTCCATAAGGGGAGTGAGTGGCGATCTGTGAGGCGACCACGTTGGAGAGCGTCTCAGTGCCGCGACGCACAACCGCCGCGGCCGTCTCGTCGCAGGAGCTCTCGATGCCCAGAATCAGGCCGGTTGAGGAAGTACTCACACTTCTATAGTAGTGAAGAGGGCAGTAGTGAAGAGGGAGCGCGTGTAGCGATGCCAGAATCAGCAGCCCAAATCGCCGCGGAGAGCATTGTCGACCGCCTGCGAGCCGGGGGACACGAGGCGTACTTTGCCGGAGGGTGCGTGCGCGACTTGCTGCTGGGGCACGAACCGGCGGACTTCGACGTGGCCACGGATGCTCGTCCCGACACTGTACTGAAGATCTTCCCGCGAACCTTCGCAGTGGGAGCGCATTTCGGAGTGGTCCTGGTCGCAGACTCGATCGATGGGCGAGAGATCATTACCGAGGTTGCCACCTTCCGGAGCGATGAGTCGTACATGGACGGGCGAAGGCCTGAGTCGGTACGGTTCTCTGACCACGCAGAGGAAGACGTAGAGCGGCGTGACTTCACTATCAACGGCATGCTGCTCGATCCACAACTATGGCGGGAAACGGGGAATCTCGAAGCATCCATTCTTGACTATGTGGACGGGCGCGCCGACCTGAACGCGCGGCTGGTGAGGGCGATCGGCGATGCGGAGAAGCGCTTTGAGGAAGACAAGCTGCGCATGCTGCGCGCGGTGCGATTTGCGGCCCGCTTCGATTTTGAGATCGAGGCTGAAACCGAGGCGGCGATACGGAAGCTGGCCGGGGAGATCGGGGTGGTCAGCCGGGAGCGGGTCCGGGATGAGGTGACACGGATGCTCACCGAGGGGAGGGCCCGCCGGGCATTCGAGCTCCTGGACCGGACGGGGCTCCTCAAGGAGGTGCTGCCGGAGATCGACCGGCTGCACGGGGTGGAGCAGCCTCCCGAGTTCCACCCCGAGGGAGACGTCTGGGTGCATACCATGATGCTCCTCGAGCAGCTGCCGGCGGGCGCGTCCCCCACGCTGGCCTGGGGGGCGCTGCTGCACGATGTGGGCAAGCCGGCGACCTTCACGCGCGGGCCGGGTCGGATACGCTTCAATGGGCACGTCGAGGTGGGCGTCAGGATCGCCGAAGAGATCCTGCGGAGGTTGAGGTTCTCGCACGATCAAGCTGCGCAGATCGTGGCGCTGGTCGAGAACCACATGCGCTTCGGCGACGTTGCGAAGATGAAGGAGTCGACGCTGAAGCGCTTCTTTCGCCTGCCGGGGTTCACAGAGCATCTGGAACTCCACCGGATGGACTCGACTGCCAGCCATGGCGATCTTTCTCTTTATGACTTCGCCAAGCAGCGGTACGAGGCCGTTCCCGAGGCGGAGGTACGCCCGGAATTACTGGTGACGGGGCGGGATCTGATCGAGGCGGGTTACAGGCCCGGTCCCCGGTTCAAGGAGCTGCTGGCCCTCGCCGAGGATGCCCAGCTCGAAGGCCGGATCAGGACCAAGGAAGAAGGCCTGGAGCTGGTGAAGGCAGAGATCAGCAAAGAGGGATCAGGGGATCGTCAATAGTTTTCGCGCCGGGCCCCTCCCCCTCCCCCCTCCCCCTTCTTCCTTGGATTTTGTTACTCATTCATTCTATTGCGTTTAACGGAATAGACTTTCCCTATCTATCAGATATCAAAGTCTTTATCTTCATAGATAAGATTCTAAACGACTTAATGGAGATTTCCTGGAGCCATTTTGTAACCAATTCATCCACAAAGGCTTATTTGTAATCCATTCATAATGAAAGGGTTAGCAGGCAAAACAAAGCCCGGCCAAATGCCGGGCCTTTTTGTTGCTTTTATTGCTGTTTACTGTTGCCGCATTTGCGGAGGTCCGCCCTGGGGAGCCGGGTACTGCGGAGCGCCGCCATTGGGCTGCTGATTTTGCGGCGGCGGGTTCGCCGGGGCTACGGGCTTCGGGCGGTCGACCAGCTTAAAGCCGTCGCGCACCACGAAGAAGTTCTGCTGAAGCAGATCGGCTTCCATGACGCTGCCATCGGCCGTGTAGTAGAGATCGATATTGATCGGATTCTCCGAATTCATGGAGACGGTGGCGTGCTGAACGTCCATGAGCGAACCGTTGCGCTTCCCATGCACGCTGGCGCCTCGATCGATGGTTGAGGGCACCAAAATTCCGTCCTGCTTGGGGATGAGAATCCACGAAGTCGGCGGGTTATCCATGACCACGCGGGTCAGAAGCACGTAGGCGGCAGGATCCAGGTCGGGCAGCAGAACCAGGTGCTGATGCCGGTCGACGGTGTTCTGCGTCTGCTTGCCGTTGGCATTGATGCTGATCTGGAACTGGCGGCCGGTCGGATCGGAGTTGACGGTAAAGGTTACGGGGCTGCCCTTCACATCACCAGTGAGCTGATCGCTGACGAGGTTGCGATCATGGTCGAGGTGCTGCGTGTTATTGAAGCTGTAGCTGAACTTGGTCAGATTCAGCTTGCCACTGGAGGTGACGGTGTATCCGTTGGAGGTCGGCTGAATGTTGTAATTCGCAGAGCCGACAACCTTGTCTCCCTGATAGACAGCGTAGTTGCCGGAACCGGCGGTGAGTGCCTGGGCTCCGGCTGCGACAGACAGCAGAAAAGAGAGCATCCCAACAAAAAACCGGGAACCAGCAGAAGGACACATTTATTCAATACCTCTAGTTCTTCAGACACGAATTCGGCGAAGAAGGTGCGGTGAGGCAAGGGATTAGGGGATAGGGTGTGGGGTG
>Ga0335075_10002959_pt1 | contig 27169 bp, 13 predicted proteins | sample Lox_Sample_24_FD_206723 | JGI IMG/M metagenome (GOLD analysis project Ga0335075, IMG submission 206723) | Soil microbial communities from Loxahatchee National Wildlife Refuge, Florida, United States - Lox_Sample_2.4 | ecosystem: Environmental > Terrestrial > Soil > Wetlands | place: USA...
CACTCCCAATCTGGTCGCGACAGCCGGTATCGGTTGGTACGGCAAGCTCGACGGCCAGTCCAGCAAGGATCTCGGCCATCCCTTTGCAGGAGTTCAGGACAGCACGGACTTTCCGAACGTCACCTTCGATGGACAGAACGCCATCACCGGCTGGGGCGTTTCGCCCGGGGAAACCGGCAACACGGATCGCCAGTTAGGGCTCTCGTTTGTGAACAACTGGCTGTGGAGCAAGGGCCGCAACACCTTCAACTTCGGCGCCGTGGCCATACGCGAGTACGAGAATCAGCAGGCCTGCACGGCGTGCGCGGGCGAGTTCAACTTCAGCCAGGCCGAAACCTCCACGCCGGATCCCTCAGATCCGAACTTTGGCAGTTACGGCAGCTCGTTCGCCAGCTTCCTGCTCGGCCTCGTGGATTCCGCGGACCGCATCGAAGCCAACGAAATGGATCTCCGCAACTTCGACTTCTCTCCCTATGTCGAGGATGACATCAAGGTGAACCATCGGCTGACCATTAACGCCGGTCTGCGCTGGGACATCATGGTGCCCTTCACCGAGAAACATAATTACATCGTCTTCCTCAACGAGACAGCGCCCGATCCAGGCGCCGGCAATCTCCCCGGCGCCGCCAGCCGGTTCGGCAGCTGCTCGGGGTGCGCGGGATTCAACCGCGCTGCGATTGACTGGAGGCAGTTCGGGCCGCGCCTCGGCGTCTCCTACATGGTGAACGACAAGACGGTGGTGCAGGCCGGCGGCTACCTCGTTTACCTCCAGGGTGGCGCCTACGAATTCGGAACCGCCAACGTGGTCGTGACCATGGGCAATCTGCTGGTGGGAGAATTCAATCGCAGTTCGACGGGAAGCAATGCTCCGGGTTACGGCGACTGGGACAGCAACACCCTGCCGCTGCCGCCCGTGGTCCCGTTTAACCCGTCGATGGGCAACGGCAACAGCATTACTTACTTCAACACCGATCTGGGCCGTGCTCCCTACGATCAGGCCTGGAACCTCACCGTCCAGCGGCAGCTTCCCTGGACCATGTTTCTTACCGCTGCCTGGGTCGGCAACCACGGAGTGCATCTGCCCTCGGGGCTGAATCCCATCAACCAGCCGAACCCGTCCATTCTGAGCTACGGCTCGCTGCTCAGCCAGCCGGTGAACTCACCGCAGGCTATGGCGGCAGGCATTAAGGATCCCTACCCGGCGTTTGTGAGCGAGTTCGGCGGCGGCGCGACGGTGGAACAGGCGCTGAAGCCCTTCCCGCAATACACCAATGTGCAGAACCTCTACGACGACGCGGGCTCGTCGTTCTATAACGCGTTCCAGCTCCAGGGAGAGAAGCGCTTCTCCAACGGGCTGAGCTACCTCGCCTCTCTGACGCTGGGCCGCGAACTGACCAATGCGGATCGCGCCTTTTCCGCGTACTTCAACACGCCGCTGAATAAGTACGATCAGCAGCCCGAATACGCCGTCTCGAACGACGATCAGAAATATCTGGTGCGTGTGGCCACAACCTATGCCCTGCCCTTCGGCCCCGGCGAGACCTGGCTGAACAATCGCGGACTTACCGGCCAGGTGCTGGGCGGATGGCAGGTGAGCGGCATCTTCGACTACGAGGGAGGCACGCCCATCGGTCCGACCGAAAGCCTGAGCGGCATCGACGGATTCGATCGCCCCTTTGTCGTGCCGGGCGTTTCACGGAAGACCTTTGACTATGACCAAGCGAAGGACTACTTTCTTGGAAAGCTGGGCACGCCGCCGAAGATGTTCACCACCAATGCCTTCACTCCTACCGCGAATCAGTATGTGCTGGGAGACTCGGCCAGGAACTACGCTTCGCTGCGCAATCCCCCGCTGCGCATGGAAGATCTCGATCTGATCAAGCACTTTGGCATTACGGAAAAGGTCAACGCGCTGCTCCGCCTTGACTACTTCAACGCCTTCAACCGCACCATCGTCAACGGCCCGGATAGTAACATTGAAGATTCCACGTTCGGCGAAGTGACTGGAGAAGGTTCGGCGATCATTAATCGGCAGGGACAGGCGACATTCAGAATCGAATTCTGATTCCTGTGATACGCGGCCGATGATGAGAGCGATGGAAACCATGGTGGCGGAGAATTGCGTGGCGTGAGGCGTGAACAAGAAGGCCCTCTCCCCGGTGACCGGGGAGAGGGCGATTGAACGGGCGACGTATCTTACTCGTCGCCGTCGGTGTCACCTGCAGGTACCGGGTTGTTAAAGTCGCTCGGCGGGCGAACCGTTTTCTCGCCGGGATAAGGCCGCGTGAATCCGGTGGCCTCATACCAGTCGAGGTGGTTCACGGTGTCCGGGTCTTCGGAATCGGGAATGTGATATTTGCCGGCGAAGATCAGCGCCTTCTTTTTGAGCCAGGCTGTGCGCAGAGCCTTCACCGCGGGGCTGTCCTTCGACATGGCTACGCTGGCGGTAACGCCGTCATCCAGCGAAACCACGTTCGGCACGTGCGTCCACGGCAGGAAGTTCGCCCTGGGCGGGTTATTGGTGAAGATCGTGCGCATCGGCGAGGCCACGAGGTCCGACTGGTTCATGGGCGGCAGGCCGAGAATCTGCTCGATGGTGCGCGTGATGTTGACTTGTGAGAAGTAGGTGCTTACCTCAGTTACTCCGGCGCCGGAGCCATCTTTGTTTACCTGCTGAACGACGTAGGGGCTGAAGATATAGCCCGGGCTGCGGTGACCGTCAACGTGGTCGACGCCGTTCTGCGCGTCGTCTTCCTCGACAAAGATCGCCGAGGAGGACCACACCGCGCTGTGGCTGATGATGTCGACAAAGCGGCCCAAGGCCAGATCGTTATCGGCCTGCATGGCCTGCGCGGTCGGCGGGCCGCCGGTGTGATCGGAGCTGATCCAGATGATGCTCAACTGGGGCACCGTACCATTCTTTACGTCGTTGGCAAAATCCTGCTCCCAGACGTCGACGCGGAACTGGTCGGGAATGCCCAAATCGAACTGCGGGTAGTTGGTGATCGCGTGCGTCTGGACGTTGGGGAGCGGCGAGTGCGACACGACCGTGTTGTAATACTGCAGTTCCGGCTCCTCGCCGGATTCATAGGCGAGCGTGTCATTGTAAAAATCGGTCCACGATGGCTCGCAGCTATTCGAAATCAGCGGATTCGGCGTACAGCCGGGCACGTTGAAGGTATCGTACTCGACGTATTCGCCGTAGATCTTCATCGTGAGCCCGGCCTGAGCCGCCACGTCGAACAGGTGGCCCTCCTTCTGATAAGCAATCGAATCGCCTCCGTTGGAGGGGTAGTCGCGGATCCAGTCCGGCGACTGGATATCGTCGGAATAAGGCGCCATCGCCTGAAGGATCCAGTTATGACCGTCGGCGGACTGGCGGCTGGGGTCGTAGAAGTTGTCCAGCAGCGGGAAGCGCTCGACCAGCGCGTGCGCATTGGGTGTGACATCGGCGCCGAAGACCGCCAGGGAGGGGTCGCCATTGCCGCCGGCGACGTCGCCCAGAATCTGATCGTAGGTGCGGTTTTCACGGATGATCAGGAACACGTGCTGGATCAGCGACGGATCGCCGATTTTGGCCGGAATGACGACCGGTTTGGCAGTGGGCTTGCCGCCGGATGCCGCCTCAATATTCTGTGTCAGATCCCAGTGGTTGTTGGTGAAGACCTGCTGCGTCATCGCCGCCAGGTCCCCGGTCGTCGGTACCGGAACGATGCTGACGGTGCCGTTGTCCTGGTGGGTGTTGTAGGAGCAAACGCCGTAATCGCACTCGAACGAATCACGCGCCCCGATGCCCTTGTCGTTGGCGACAAGGAGCAGGCTATTCTTCTTGTCCAGCACCACCGAGGCCGGCGCGTAGGCGACGGGAATCATGCCGACGACGGGATTCGTGACGCCATTCGTGAGGTCGACAACGGCGATCGCGTTGGCATGGTACAAGGCGACGTAGGCAAGGTTGGTGCCGTCATCGACGGCGATCGAGTTCGGCTCGCCGCCATCGGCCGGCTGACCCGCGCCAGGCACGCCGATGGGGAGTCCCAGGTCGATCGTCCGCGTGACCTCGTTCCGGGTCGTGTCGATGACCGAGATGCTGTCGTCGTAGGTGTTGGCCACCAGCAGCTTCGATCCCCAGAAGGCCATCCCGGTCGGATGCAGGCCGGTTGAGATGCTGCCGGTGACGGTGAACGTCGAGAGGTTGACCACAGAGACGGTGCCCGTGGCCGTGGCGCCGGTGGGATCTTCGGCCACAACCGGAGTTCCGTCGGAATATTCCTGGAAGTCGCTCTCGGTAGCGATGCGGCCGGCTTCATTGGAGACGTACGCGGTCTTGCCATCCGGCGAGATGACGACGCTGTTCGGAATATTCCCGACCCGGATCGAAGCACCCTCCGTCGGTTTCGCCGCGGTCAGGTTGATTTTGGTAAGCATATTGTTGACATCCAGCACGGCGTAGGCGCTCTTGCCATCCGGCGAGATCGCTATTCCGGTGGGATACGAAGTGCCAAACGAGTAGGTGTAGCCGCAGGGGATCAAAATGCTTCCCGTGGTTCCTCCCGGGCTGTTCGGAAAGCAAGTGGCCGTGCTGCTGTTCAGAATGTTGGTGGACCCGACGTTGGGGACGGTAAGCACGGTGCCATTTACTGGCACGCTCACCTGGACGTCGTCACTCAGCAAGCCCGCTTTGGACACGCTGGCGATGGTCACGTGGCTCGAATCCTGGCTGAATACCAGGTACTTGCCGTCCGGGGTATAGGCGATGCCGGTGGGCGCGCCCGTGGAATCCGTTGCAAAGGGAATGTAGTTCTGCAGGACGACGCCAGTACGAACGTCGAAGACCTCGACGGCTCCGTTGCCGTCGGCCGTCGACGTACCCAGGGTGAGCACGGCAGCCGTATGACTGCTGGTATTCGGGTTCAGCGCAATCGCCTTGGCCCGCACCCGGATGCCGAGGTCAACCTGCGTGCCCGCGGGCGTGATGATGGTGCCATCGCTGACGACCCACGTGCCGTTCTTCTGCGGGCCCACCGTGTACGTTGGGTATGGTTTGGACTGGCCGGCGAGAGCCGGAACCATCACTCCCGCCAGCAGCAGGCCGGCAAGCGCACGCAGAGCGTAATTCTGCGTCTTGTTTGGCGAGTTCTTTCCAGAGGTAGTTCGGGACATCGCGCGTTCCTCCTTCAGGTGTGGGTTTGTCATCGCGCAGGAGGGCTCGACCGTGGAATAGCGAGGGAAACACGACCGGCGCTCCGTGCACATCGAGGTCACCAATCTTTGCGACAATCTCCAGCAGGCTTAGGACAGATGGGCGCGGACGAACTGCGCCACGGAGCGAGGCTAAAAGCGCATACCGCACAGCAGCGTGACGGCGACATTGCATTTTTGTCACTCTGTTCGCGACGCGGACAGAGACCGGAAAAGCGGGCCATGGGCGGGCTGAAGCGCACCGCTCCACCTCAGGTGCAGTCTGTTCCCTGTATGATTTCCGTGCGAGTTTTCGGTCAGGTGAGCTGGGCAGTCATGTAATGACGCTCAAAACTACAATAGTTTTGATGAACGCAACAGTGCATATCTTTGGCAACTGGCTTGCCTCCGTCAGGAGGCCGGATTTCTCCAAACGTTAATTTCGGTTTGACGCGGCAATCATCCGCGAAGACTACGGAATTGTCATCTGCCGCCTGGAGCGCTCAGCTTAGGTGAAGGGCGCTCGTTGACTAAGCTCCTGCCTCAAACAACCCACGACTCCTGTAAACCCGCGAAGGGAAGATTCGTAAATCTCGGCTTTCACCGGCTAACACGGGACAGGTGTCTGCAAAGGTACCGCCATGATGTTCCGCACCCCACGTCAGCTAAGTGCCATGTGGGGCGCAAGCCATGGCTCCGGAAGAGCTGTGTGTCGAGGGTGCGGATCTTCAATCGCAGCATGATTTCACTCGGGAGGGCCTATGCATCGCGAGATAGCCGGAAGTATTCGGTTCGCAATTCGTTTATCCGGAGCCGTGCTGGTTCTAACCCTCATTTCATCTGCTCAGGTGTCCCGCAGTGGATTGAGCGGCACGGTATCGGATGCTACCGGCGGGCGGCTCCCGCAGGCACACATTACAGCGGTTGAAAACACGACCGCGCTGCGGCGGGAGACGGTATCGGACGACAACGGGAATTACACCATTGCCGAACTGCCGGTGGGCGTTTATACCGTCACCTTCGAGCATCAGGGATTTAAGAAGATCGAGTTTCTCGATGTGGAGGAGGTGATCGGGCGAACGCGGACGCTCAACGCCGCGCTGCAAGTAGCCGGCGGCGAGGAGCGCGTGGAAGTTTCAGCCGCATCGGCGCTGATGGACCACAGCACCAGCGCGGTGACCGGCCTGATCGAGAAAGAACAGGCTGATGAATTGCCGCTCAATGGGCGCGACTGGTCGTCGCTGACAGCCTATGTGCCGGGCGCCATCGACACCGGCGGCAGCAATCAGCGCACGGTTCGCTTTGCCGGACGCGGCCTGGACGACAGCAACTTCACTTATGACGGCGTCGACGCCACCAACATCGTCAATCAGACCCAGCGCCAGTGGGTGCGGCTCGCCATCCCTCTGGACGCCATTGAGGAGTTTCGCGTCGATACGCTGATGGCGCCAGCTGAAGAGGGAGCGACCGGCGGCGCGCAGCTGGCCGTGAGCTCGCCGTCCGGGACCAATGCCTTCCACGGACGGCTCTTCGAGTACCTGCGCAACAACATCTTCGACGCGCCGCTGCCGGAATGGGCCTCGAACGGCGAAGCGCAACAGCCGCTTCGGCTGAATCAATTCGGCGGATCGCTGGGCGGCCCCATCGTGCGCAACAGGACTTTTTTCTTTCTCGCCTCCGAAGCCTATCGGCAGAACTGGGGTTACCCGGTGAGCGGCGACGTGCCGAGCGCGGCGTTTCGGGCAACGGTTCCAAGCACCTCGCCGGTATATGGAATCATCAACGGCTACCCGAGCGCCGGTCCGAAGGCATTTCTGACGCCAACCAGCGATCCGAACACCGACCTGCTGACCTGCGAATGCACCCAGGTGGTCAACGAAGGGTCGGCGATGGTGCGCCTCGACCAGCACTTCACCGCAAATACGACTGGCTTTATGCGCTTCAGTTACGACCGGTCGGCCGATACTCAGCCGCTTTCGGCTGGATCCACCGACCTGCAGCAGAAGGTCTCAGCGCCCGTCAATGGCGCGCTGGAACTGCTGCACGTCTTCAACCCACAGCTGGTCAACGAGGTCGAGGCCGGCTTTAATCGCTCCACCGACAACCAGTACAACTACAGCGACTCGGGGATCATTTATCAGATCGTGATTGCCGCGGGTCCTGGTCCTGGATTCGTCACCGAGAACTACGACTATTCCAGCATCTACGTGGGCAATTCGTATTCGGGCCTCGATAACCTGACCTGGTCTCACGGCGGCCATACCCTCAAGGCCGGATTCGAGTTTCGCTATATACAAATGAACCAGCACTACGGCGAGCACGGAAAGCTTACTTTCTCCACGGTGGAAAGTCTCGCTGCCAATGAGGTGAAGAAAGCCAGCCTGACCGGCGCCTTGCCGATCAACGATATGCGCAAGAACGATTACTTTCTCTATGCGCAGGACGAGTACAAGTTGCGCCCGAATCTGGTCCTGAACCTGGGGTTGCGCTACTCCATCTTCGATCTCTTCGACGAAGCCCACGGGAAGGCCAACCCCTTCGATTTCGCCACCTGCGGGCCGCAGGGATTCTGCGGTGTCGGCGCCAGCTTCGGCGACCAGAACTACGGCGACGTCGATCCCCGCGTGGGCTTCGCCTGGACGCCGTGGCAGGAAGGGCAGACGGTATTTCGGGGCGGATTCGGCCTGTATCACGAAGACGGACAGCTGGACGATCAGAATCTGCCCGCCAAGAACGAAGTGCCCTCCTATTCAGCGACATCCAGTTCGAGTTCGCCGCTTTCCTATCCAGTCAGCTTCGGGGCGGGCACGCTTTCACCGAACGCCGAACAACGGAATCGCAAGGACACGTATGTTGAACAGTGGAGCTTCTCGGTGCAGCGGGAGCTGCCCGCGAACTTCGTGGGGACGGTTTCGTACCTTGGAAGCCACGGCGTTCATCTGCTGGAAACCAACGTGGTGAACCTGCTTCAGCCGAATCCGAACGTGCCCAACAGCGCGAGCAACCCGTCCACGTGGGTTGCAGAATATCCGTCCTTTTCTCCGGCCATCGGGTGGCGCGGCTCAGTGGGCATGAGCACCTACAACGGCCTCTCCGTGGCCATGCGGCGCGCGTTTTCGCACGGGCTGCTGGTCGCGGCCAACTACACGTGGTCGCACGAGATCGACAACGGCTCCAACGGCAGCGGCGACGGCGACGAGGTGTCGGCGCAGAATCCGTTATGCCAGGCCTGCGATACCGCCAGCGGCGCCTGGGACGCCCGCCACGTGGTCAATGGAAACGCGGTCTGGCAGCTGCCTTTCGGCCTGGGTAAGCCGCTGCTGAACCAGCGCGGGATTGCCAACGCCATCGCCGGCGGCTGGGAGCTGACTCCCACGGCTCTGGCTCGCACGGGCTTCCCGGTGAATGTACTGCTGCCCTCCAGCTACACCGCGGCGGATGGCGCCTCCGGCACGGAGCGTCCCGACCTGGTGAAAGGCGTCCCGCTCACGCCACCGGGAGGCAGACGGGTGGCGGAATGGATCAACCCAGCGGCCTTTGCCCTCCCTGCGGGAGAATTCGGCACCGCGCCGCGCGATCTGCTGCCCGGACCCGGTACCTGGCAGATCGATCTCGGCGCCGACAAGACCTTCTCGCTGACGGAACGCGCTCAGCTGGAATTCCGTTCGGAGTTTTACAACGTTTTCAATCACCCGCAGCTGGGTCAACCGGTAGCTACCTGCGACGTGTCCTCTTCCGGTCCCACCGGCTGTCCGGCAGGCTTCGGGCTCATCGATACCACCGTGAACCTGAACGTGTCGCCGGTGACTCCGGTGGGTTCGGGAACGCCACGCGAAATGCAGTTCGCACTGCGGCTCGAATTCTAACGAGCGGGGTGAGAGATGAAAATCCTTGTCATCGAAGATGAAGTGAAAACTTCCAGGTTCCTCAGAAAGGGACTCGGCGAAGCCGGCTTTGTTGTGGACGTAGCCGCCGACGGCGTGGAGGGTCTGCACCTGGCTCTGGAACTGGAGTTCGACCTCATCGTTCTCGACGTGATGCTGCCGGCGCTGGATGGATGGGAGGTGCTGGCGCGTCTGCGCGAGGCCGGGCGAAGAACCCTGGTCCTGATGCTGACCGCGCTGGATGCCGTGCACCATCGGGTGCGGGGCTTTGAGATGGGAGCCGACGACTATCTGATCAAGCCGTTTGCATTTTCGGAGCTGCTGGCCAGAGTGCGTTCGCTGCTGCGCCGTGTCTCTCCGCGCACCCAGGAGACGCTGCGCATGGCCGACCTTGAGATTGACCTGCTGCGTCACCGCGCGACGCGCGCCGGCCACAGGCTGGAGCTGACGGCCAAGGAGTTTCTTCTCCTGACCCTGTTCGCGCGGCGCGCCGGCGAGGTGCTCTCCCGCACTCTTATCGCTGAGATGGTCTGGGACATGAATTTCGACAGCGATACCAACGTCGTGGACGTGAACGTACGAAGGCTGAGGAGCAAGGTGGACGACCCATTTCCCCTCAAGCTGATTCACACCATCCGCGGGGCTGGCTATGTTCTTGAAGCCGAGACATAGCGCGCCGGGAACAACGCCCCTGCGAGGAACGCTCGCATCTCGACTCGCTGCCGCCTACTCGCTGGTGGGGCTATTGCTGGTCGTGCTGGCCACTGCCAGCCTCTACATCGAGTTGCGGGTGGAGCTGGACAGGAGCACGGAGCTGTTTCTGGCCGACAAGCTGCACGTCCTCCGCACCATCCTGCGGGACCGTCCCAACGACCGGGAGGGATTGCGGGAGGAAATTGAACTGGAAACCGCGGCCCGCCGCTACCAGCAGTTTTATATTCGCCTGCTCGATGATCATGGCGCGCCCATCCTCACCACCCCGGGCATGGCCGAACAGCTGGATCTCGGGGAGCTCGCCCGCCGCACCCGCAACCAGCCTGAACACTCACTTTCTCTGACGGGCTTTCATGGGCGGCCATTCCGCGTTGCCAGCGCAACTGCCTGGACCGGCGCCTCGCCGGCTCGGGCCGATACGATTCAGATCGCCATCGATGTAGCGCAGGAGGAAGCATTGCTCAGGCGCTATCGCTGGTGGTTTTGGGCGATCCTGCTGGCCAGCTCCGTTCTGTTTCCGCTGCTGGGCTACTGGATTGCGCGCCATGGCATTCGTCCCGTGGAAGAAATTGCGGCGACCGCGCGCAGCATCACCTCGACGAACCTGCGAGAGCGCATCCTGGCGGAAGGTTATCCATCCGAGCTGGCCTCTCTGGCAGGCACCTTCAACGAGATGCTCGACCGTCTTGAAGAATCCTTCGAGCGGATCTCAAGATTCTCTGCCGACATCGCGCACGACCTGCGAACGCCGGTGAACAATATCCGCGGCGAAGCTGAGGTGGCCCTGGCACGTGCACGAACAGTGGATGAGTACCGCGAGGTCGTCGAGTCGACGCTGGAGGAAGCCGTGCGGCTCTCGGAACTGATCGGCGATCTCCTGTTCCTTGCGCGCGCTGAGAGCCCTTTGACGGAGCTGCGCCGCGAACGCGTCCACGTCGGCAAGTTGCTGGGCGCCGTTCGCGATTACTACGAGGCTTCCGCCTCGGATGGAAATATTTCGCTGGTCGCGGATGAAGGCGCGGAGCCGGTGACCGCGGAGCTGGATCGAGCGCTGATGCTGCGGGCGGTGAGCAATCTCGTCTCCAACGCCATTGCGCACACGCCCTGCGGAGGGATCATCACTCTGGCTGCCCGGGCCGAAGGCGCGGCCATTCGCATCGAGGTCTCCGATACCGGCGCCGGCATCCCGGCTGACGCGCTGCCCCGGGTATTCGATCGCTTCTTTCGAGTCGATCCCTCGCGCTCCCGGACATCGGGCGGCACGGGCCTGGGTCTGGCGATCGTGCAGAGCATCACGGCCCTTCACGGCGGCCATGCCGAGATCACCAGCCAGCTGGGCCACGGGACCTGTGTCGCGCTGCACATTCCGCTCAACGCGGCAGGCTGAAAGCCGGTCCGAATCCGGCCGATTCAAAACGGACCCCGCACACGTTCGCCCTCCGTGGACAGTGGCAGAATCCGGATGGTGTCGCCAGGGAAGAGCTCGTCCACGGGCGCGTTATCGAGCTCCAGCAGGAACAAGGGGATTGGGTGAATGTGAAAGGAGTGTTGCTCGCTCGGCCTGTTTTCCACGACCCAGCTCTGGAGATTACCCTGGTGAGCGGTGATGCTCGGCTGAATCTGCGGCCGCCGCTATTCACCGGGATGGTAGGTGCGCTCGATGTGTCCTTTCAGCTCGTCGGGGTAGTAGTAGACCGCGCGAAGGTTTCCGTCGGCGTAACGCTGGGCTTCGTCGTCGAAATGGGGCGAATCGGGATGACCACTCTCGCCACCGCAGGTGATGGCACGTGCGCGGACACGGGGGCCGAACTCCACGACGGCGACAAAGCTGTTGCCGCTGGTGCCGTACCACTTCTTCGTACCGGGATACGGCCGCGCACCGAAGCTGGCCAGCGAACCCCACAACGACGAGGTAAAGGGAACCGGGATGCTGGGCAGCGCATCGCTGAAAGGCTGCACAATGTCGCCGTTCACGCGCTGATAGCGGTTGATATCCCCCCAGGGCGTTCGCCAGGTGCCGAAATCCGCGGTAAGCCGCGCGCCGGCGCGATCGAGCGCTGCGAGCATCTCGGTGGGCGTCGTGTGCTCGACCACCCAGTCCTGCAGCATCTGGTCGCCGCGGTTTGCGTGCATTGCAGACCGGCTCACTTCCTGGCCCCAGAAGACAGCGAGCGAGGTGGCCACCGAGTCCTGGCCCCAGCGCAGATCCCAGTTGCGCAGCGCTTCGACCTGGGGGCCGAGCTTTGCGCGGCGCGGATCGGTCGAGGGCAGATTGTCGTAAGCGCGAACCAGCGCCGGAATGGTCGGCGCAAACCAGGGAAGATAGCTGTCGTAGGCGGCGGCGATCAGGCCATCGAGGGTGAAATCTTTCCGGTTGCTGAGCAGGCGGATGGCGTGCAGGCCGCGCGCGGACTCGGTGCCCTGTTCCACATACGCGGGGTAATCGGCACGCCTGGGCGAGTCCGGACCGGCCGCGGACCACGGCCAGTTGTTCGAGTTGTAGATCCAGCCCGAGTGTGGATTGAGGAGGTGCGGCGTTTCTTCCACGGTGAGCAGGCCGTGGTATTCGGTGGCGGGATTGCTGCCGTCGACAGGTTTCGTCCAGTCGAAGCGGGTGTCGCGGCGCGGAATGTAGTTTCCCTGAAAGTAAGCGATGTCGCCGTCGGCATCGGCAAAGATCGTGTTGTTCGACGAGTTGGCGTAGAACAGCATGGTTTGGTAGTACGACTTGTAGTCGTGGGCCCTGGTGCGCAGATACGACTGTTCGAGCGCCCGGATCGGCCGCTGCATCAGCCGGATGGCAACCCAACGGGTCTGCCCGTTCACCACCTGGGTGCGGATGATCGGCCCATGCTGCGTGTAATACGCCGTGAAACTTTTCCGCTCCATACCCGACGGCGTCTTGCAGAGGATGGTGATGACCCGGAATCGGACGGGCCGCTCCTCGTTGCCGAATTTGTAGAACCATCGATCGTTTTCTCTGGAGACGGTTTCCAGGTATTCGTCGATGGCGTCAACGCCTGAGGAGGTGTGCATCCAGCCGATGTGGCTGTTGAACCCCTGGTAGACGAAGAACTGGCCCCAGGTGACGGCTCCGTAGGCGTCGAGGCCCTCGTCGGAACTCATTTGCAGCTCAGAGCGGAAGAAAAACGAGGTGTGCGGATTGATGAGCAGCAATGCGTGATGGTCTACCGTATTCGAGGGCGCAATCGCGATGCCATTCGAACCCATGGGCTCGGCAAAAGTGGCAGCATCGTCGACGTTCTGCGCAAGGTGCGGGCCATCCGCGCCGGCAAGCGAAGCCGACGCCGCTCCGCCGTAAAAGGCCGCCAGCTCTTCCGGACGGATGCTGCGCTCGATGTCGCCGCCGATCGAGCCCTCCGTGAATGAGAGCGCCATCCATGGCTCGAAGTGTGTAATCACTCGGGGATGTACATCGGGGTGTCCATAGAGGTAGAAGTTGAGGCCGTCGGCAAAAGCGTTCATCAGCGATTTCAGCCATTCGGGGCTCTGAGCATATTTCTGCTTCAGGTCGACGGGATCCATAAAGAGCTGCCGGCGAAGGTCGACGTAGATGCTCTTCTCGCCCTCAGCCTGCGAGAGCCACCCGAGCGCGTTGAGATAGTTGGTCTCGACGCGGTTGAAGTCGTCCTCGGCCTGCGCGTACTCCATGCCAAAAACGGCGTCGGCATCGGTGTGGCCGTGGACGTGCGCAATTCCCCAGTTGTCGCGGACGATGGTGACGGCGGCGGCGCAGCGGTGCCAGCGGGCGATTTCCTGCGCAGAGGGTCGATAAGCGCTTTGAGCCTGGGCGAGAGCGCATGAGAGAGCGGCGATGCAGACGGCGGCATGAACGATTCGCATAGGACTTCGGGTTGTGAGGCTGGCATCCATAGTAATCACGCAGTCCGGGGGCGGGAGCGAGCCCGACCGTTCGAGTGTGTACCCACTGTCATCGATGGTGTGGGATTTCCAGGGAAATGCAGAGCAAGGACGCAATCCAGGGCGGTCAGAGCCCGACTCCAGACAGAGAGTGCATGGTATTCGCTGGCCGGACCAGCGGGTGGAATCCGGCGGATCAGACCGGTGTTCTGTGAAGGCGGTCTTCAATGGCAGCGAGTGCTTCCCCGCAGGAGGCAAGGTCCTCGACCACGAAGTCGGCGCCAGCGTTGCGCAAGGCAGTCGTTGCGCCGTTCAGACGAGATTGCTTCTCCGAGTCCGGCAGCTGTTCCCACTCGCTCTGCTCCAAACCGATCAGGTTGCCGGTTCTGGTCAGGCCGATGGTCCACATTCCGGCATTCCTGCCCTCTTCGATGTCGACGATCGTATCACCGATCTTGACACACGCACGCGGCGGGTACACGCCGAGAATCTCCGCATTTTTCATCATCATCCACGGGGCGGGGCGTCCCGCGGACACTTCGTCAGGGCATACGGAGGCGTCCGGGGCGTACCCCTCCCGCGCAGCTTGCTCCAGCACGGGCTCAAGCATCTGGCGCGTGTATCCGGTGCTGCTGCCGATGCGGATGCCGCGGCTCTGCCATTCCTGGACGATGGCGGCGACGCCGGGAATCAGGTGAGAGTGCTGGGCGACGATTTTCATCTGCACGGGGCCGAATTCAGCGAAGAGCGACTGAACTTCGGTTTCTCCGGGTTCGCGTCCCGTATTGGCGGTCCACTGAGCGCGTACGCGGGGCACTGCGAGAGTGGCGCGAATGTGATCCCGCTTGAGCAGTCCCATGCCGCTGCGGGCTTCTTCGCCGGACAACGCAATGCCGTACTGCGCAAAGAGGGTCTGGAGCGCGATGACAGGCGCAACCGAACCGTGATCGACCGTAGTGCCTGCCCAGTCGAGCATGATGGCGCGAATGCGAACAGGCGCTGTCATTGCTGAACCCGAGTGGCGGTGTCTGACTGCGGAGTTGTTGTCGCTGCGAGCTGAGGCGCGCGGTTGCCGTGGCGGAAAATCATGCAGGCAGTTTACGCGGGAAAATGACCAGACTCGTCGACTGAACGGTTAAGCGCGCGGGTCTGATCGGTTTGGAAATGAGCGCCGAAGGCGCAGATGCCACCCGCGACGAGGGCAAAGAAGACAAAAAGATTGAAGAGGCTCGTCCACCCCCAGCGCACCACAAAGATGGTGACCAGGAAAGGGGAGAGGGTTTGGCCGATGGAGCCAATGCCGTTGACGAAGCCGGCGGCGCGCCCGTGGAGGCTAACCGGCATACAGTCGAGTACGGCCATGGCTGAGAGGAGAACATCTGCGCCATAAATGAGCGTGCCCATGAGCGCAATGGAGAGAACGGTGCCCAGTTCGCCGCCGCCAGCGAGGACTGGATGGAGAAGGCAGACAAACGCCAGGGCGAACAGCATCCCAGCGGCAAGGACGAGGCGACGCTCACCGAACCAGTGCTGCAGCGCCCAGGCGGCGAGAAGTGGGCCGAGAAAACCGAGCAGTTCAAAGTAGGAGGCGAAGTGTTCGGCCGACAGCTGTGCATAGCCGAGGCTGGAGACGAGATAAAGAGGAAGCCAGAAGAGCAGGGTATAGCGGGTCATCTTAAGGAAAAAATAGGCGGCGGAAATGACCTGAACGCTGCGGCTGGAGAGAATTTCGTGCCACGCGGCGGCCTGGCTTCGCGGGAGCGGAGGAGCGATGGCGGTGGCGGCAGGCGGATGGGTGAGGTACGCAGTCTCAAGATAGAAGAACAGAGCGGCGATGAACAACACCGCGGACGAAACCAAATAGGCGGGCTGGAAGCCGGTGGCGGCGGAGATGCTCCGGGTGTGGAAGACAAGCCATGCGGTGAAAGAGGTGGCAAGCACGCCGCCGAGTATGTAGCTGGTGCTCCACCAGGCAAGGACGCGGTCGCGTTCGCCGCGGCCGAACCATTCGCCGATGAGGCGCAGAAGAGCGGGCCAGCCAAAGCCCTGCCCGAGACCGTTGCCGAGCAGCACCAACAGCTGGATCGCGTGGCGGGGATGGAAGGCGAGGAGGCTGGTGCAAAGGATGGAGATCCCGGCGCCGGCGAGGGCTGTGCGTCGCGCGCTGAAGCGATCGGCGAGGATGCCGCCGGCAAACTGGCTGAGGGTATAGGCCGCGCCGAAGGCGATGAGCGAGAAGGCAAGGCTCGAGATGCCCGGACCTGCGGCGGGGTTCATGTCTTTGCGGCAAATGTAGTAACCGGCGTAAAGGACCCAGGCCGAGAGGAAGAGCCGACTGCGCGCAGCCTGAACCGATCTGCCTGCCGACTTCACTGCGGTCCGCTCATCGCCGCACGGGTATTGGGCAGCGGCTCATGGAAAACCACCGCGTGTGCGCCTGGGTTGATCGGAAAGACCACCTGAGTGACCGTCCCATCCCGGAAGCTGTCGGCGAGGCCATCGGGGAAGACGCTGGAATCGGAAAGATCGCGGATGAGCGAGGCAGTGGCGGCCTCGTCGGTGCCGTCTATATGGATCGAGCGCTGGGGGCCGTTGGAAATGGTAAGCAGTGCAGCTTCACCATAAGACCCAGCGCCGGGGACAGACGCCGCGCGATCGAGGATGCGCCGGCCTGAGGGCGAAGCTTCGACAGCGAGCCGGTCGTCATCAGCGGCGGCCGGGATCGAGGGATGGCCGATCAGGATAAGGATGTCGTTGGGTCCGCCGTCAGCGTCGAGGGAGTGGGTGAGCGTGATGCGGGCGTGGAAGCGGCCAGCGAGATTGAACAGTGGAGCGGCATCCTCGAGCTGATCGGCGGGAATGACTTCCTGCTGTCCATCCGCCCGGGCAGCGGGGACGTAGAGGAGCGCGTGATGTTCCTGGAAAACGGTATTCCAGAATGAGACGAAGGGATGTTCCCGGGTGATCTGCCAGCGAACGGAAACAAGGCAGAAAAAGAGGGCAGCCACGGTGGGCAGCGCGAGCAGGAGCAGGCTGAGCTGCTCCGCCGGTTGAGCCCCGAGCATTGCGGGCGGCGAGTCGACGACTAGCGCGGGCATGGAAAGTGGAGCCGTCACAGGAGCGGCAGAGTTCGGGGAGGCAGGCACGCTCTCCGCGGCGGAAAAGATACGCGGCTGGTGAAAGCGGGGGACATAAGAGCCGGCGGGAAGGTCAAAGGTGAACTCGTCGTCGGGGCAGCCGGCGGCATAATATGCAGCGAGACGTTTGCGCACATCGTTGGCACGCACGCGCACGCCGGCATCGGAGCCGGTGTCGTAGGATGCGTCGCGGCCGAGGAGCGCCATGCCGATAAGCCGCTCTTTCAGCTCATCAACATTGCCGTGGAGCGTCTGGCGAACGATGTGGCGCAGAAACTGGCAGCTCTTCACGCTGGTGCGGAAGGACTGACTGCGGCACACAGCCTCAAGCGCTGCCTCCAACTGCGGCGCATACCGGAGGAATTCAACCGGCTGGATTTCTTCCCTGTCCATCAAAGAAGCCTTGATCCGGAATGCTCAGTCTAGAGCAAATTCTGTTAAAGATCGGTTACCGAAAGAACCGGTGCGGCTAAACCGTTCATTGAACGGATAAGCTGAGGGCACTTAACCCTCTGAACGTTTACGCGACCGACCGTTACTGGGATCGTAAGAAGATGCCAATCAGCGGGGATGCGGAACTCGGCTCTTGCTCGGCGTCCGGCCGAGGTACGCCGGCAGGGCGAGGGAGAATCGATGGGACTCTTACGCCGGCTGGATTCGCTGGCCGGCGACTCGCGGAATGTGGCGCGAAGTCACCGGAGAGCCGATGAGCCTGAGCGCCGGTCAGCGCCGGATTTTCTGGATCACCTGGATTGCCTACGCCGGCTTCTACCTGTGCCGGAAGAACCTGAGCGTGGTGCTTCCGCTTTTGAATCACGGATCGAGACTGAGCAGTATCCAGCTGGCAAACATCGTGTTCGGCTACAGCCTGCTGTATGCGGTCGGCCAGTTTGCATGCGGGCCCCTCTCTGACCGAATTGGAGCGAAACGGGTGGTAGGCGCCGGACTGCTGGTGGCGGCGGCCAGCAATCTGCTGATGGGCGTGCATGCGTCACTGATCTGGCTGCTGACATTCGCATGCCTGAACGGAGCGGCGCAGTCGACCGGCTGGTCGGGTCTGGTGAAGACCATGGCGGTGTGGTTTACCGGCGACAATCGCGGCATCGTGATGGGTTGGTGGAGCACGAACTATGTTCTCGGCGGGTTTCTGGCCACCACGTTCGCCACCTGGGCGGTGGTGCAGACGTGGCTGTTGCCGGAGCTGGGATGGCGAAGGGCATTCCTGTTTCCGGCGTTTCTGCTGCTGGGCATTGCACTGCAGTTTCTGAGCACAGCCAGGGAGGCGCCGGACCGTGGCGCCCCGGATCGGGAAGGCCGGCCAGTGCGCTTCGAGTCGGTGCGATCGAACTGGACCGCGCTGGCCGGCCTGCTTCGCAATCCGGCATTGTGGATGGTCAGCATTTCCTATTTTTTTCTGGAAATGTGCCGGTACGCACTGATGTTCTGGCTGCCGCTCTACATGGTGAACCGCCTCAGATACAGTGTGCAGGCGTCAGGCTATCTCTCCTCGCTCTATGAGCTGATCGGGATTGCCGGAGCGGTGCTGGCCGGGTATGCCTCGGATCGATTCAGCCAGTCGCGTCGTGCGCCGGTATCCGCAATCATGCTCTGCGGATTCGCGATCGTGCTGATGCTGGAGCCAACACTAACGCGGTTTGGGCTCGTGGGCTCCGCGGTGGCGATCTCGCTGGCGGGCGTATTCTCCTTCGGTCCGGACACGCTGCTTTCGGGCGCAGGCGCGCAGGACATCGGCGAGGCCAGGGCCGCGGCGACGGCATCGGGACTGGTGGACGGCATCGGGCATCTGGGAGCGATCTTTTCGCCGTATGTGGTGGTCTTCGTCAGTCAGCGTTATGGATGGGACCAACTTTTCTTCGCGCTTGCCGGTGCAGCCTTTCTGGCCGCGGCGGCGCTGATGCCCATCTGGAACCTGAGGCCGGTGCTGAGCCGGGGCGCGGACCCTGGCGGAATGCAGCCCGCGGCATACGCAACTTCGGAGTAAAGCTGCGAAGATTCGAGGCTTCGCACGCGCGTCGCGCTCGCCGGTGCGTATCGCAGCTCAGGTCCCCTTGCAAGACAGCGCGTTCTCTTATTGATGGCATTTCGCAATGGACTCGATGTTGATGCTCTGATGTGCCCTGCGTGGCACGCATTCATGAGGAGCGAGGGGGCGCGATCAGCCGCCCGGGATAAACGTCCGTTCATTACCGTTAAGCGGGCCTGCATTCATTGCTTCTTAATCAGCCGCCGACGCGTGCTGGCTACTATCGCGTCACGTGATGACGCAAAAAGGGCGCACCTGAACCGAAGATCAGAGTTCGGCCTGTCATCGCCATTCTTCAGGAAAGTTTCCAATGGAGCAGCCAATGAGATTGTCGGCACGATTTCTCGTTCTTGCCTTCGTCGCACTCCTCGGTCTGAAGGTTTCTCTCTACGCCCAAAACGCGAGCGTCAGCGGGCAGGTCACCGATCCCGGACAGGCGGGCGTGAGCGGCGCGACAGTGACGCTGACAAGAACGAGCACGGAAGTGAAGGTGGAAGCCGCGACGGATGCGAAGGGCGACTTCATCCTGCCTCCCGTGGTGCCGGGTGTATACGTCATTACGGCCGAGGCGAAGGGATTCGCGCCGACTCTGCTGACGGGAGTCACGCTGGAGGTGGGCGAGTCGAAAGTAGTGACGCTGAAACTGCGGATCGGCAGCGTACAGCAGTCCGTGCGTGTAACTGCGACACCACCGGAGATGAATGAGGTGGGGGCTGAGCGCGGCCTGACGATTGAACCCGCGTTTGTGGAGAGCATCCCGCTCAACATTCGCAATCCGCTGCAGATGATCAACTTCGCGGCGGGCGTAACCAAAGGCGACGACGGCCTCTCCGGCCAGGACGCCACCAGCGAGAGCCGCACAAACACCTTTCGTATTAACGGAGCCAAGGGCGCGACGACGGATGTGACCATCGACGGGGCGGCCAATACGACGGCTTACTACAACCAGGATGCCGGCATTCCGGGCGTGGAGTCAGTGCAGGAGTTTCGCGTGTACACGGATGCGTATCCACCGGAGTTCGGCCGGACCAGCGGTGGAATGGTGACCTACGCGCTGCACACCGGGACCAGCGCCTTCCACGGGGAAGCATTCGAGTTTTACCGCAACGAGGATATGGATGCGAACGGCTTCAATGCGAACCATACGACGCCCATTACAGCGAAGGGCCATTTCAGCCGGGATCAGTACGGGGCTACGTTCGGCGGGCCGGTGATCCTGCCGAGACTGTACAACGGGCGCAAGAACAAGACGTTCTTTTTTGTTTCGTACGAAGGGCTGCGCGACACGAGCGCAGGGTCCTTCCTGGGCACGGTGCCAACGTCCCTGGAGAGAAGCGGCGATTTCTCCCACACCACCGACGCCAAGGGCAACCTGATCGTCATCTACAACCCCTGGACGACGACCACGGGCACAAATTACAGCCGCACTCCCGTTCCCGGCAATAACATCAACAACATTGTTCCCGCCCTGAACCCGATCGGTACCGCACTCGTAAATCTGTATCCGCTGCCGAACCAGACCGGCATCGGGGGCAGCGATCTCGATAACTACTTCTCCAACGCTCCGAACACGGACGATAACAACAGCCTGGATGTGCGAATCGATCATCAGTTCAACGATCGCCACAGCATCTTCGGGCACATCACCGACTTCACGAACCACATCAACTACAGCGACTATTTCGGCAACGGGCTTTCGCCCGAAGAAGCAAACGACCGCATTCCCGGCAAGAACATGATGATCGGGCACACCTGGGTCATCCGGCCCAACATGATTTTCCAGCACCACTTCTCCTGGGCGCACAGCGAATCGAACCGGAACGAGGCGGTGCTGAAGAGCCCGGGGTCGCTTGGATTCAACAGCAGTGTCGCGCCGGGAATCACAGCGAGCCAGACGCCGCAGCTCACGCTCTACGGTCCGCCCGCGGTGGGAAGCTACACCACGCTGGGGAATTACTACCCGTTCGAGCGGAATTATTCCACGGTCTATCAGTATGCGGCTGCAATGATGTGGGTGAAGGGGCGGCACACCATCAAATATGGCGTCGACCTGAGGGCCTATCCGACTCAGCTCTGGGATCCCGAGCAGATGTCGATCGCCAGCGGCGGATCGAGCATCGGATCGAATTTCACGGACGGATTCAGCAAGGGGACCACGGTCAGCAACGACTCCGGTGACGGTGTTGCGGACCTGCTGCTCGGCCTGGCCACGGTCAGTTCGGGCTACGAGCCGGAGACGCAGTCGGTGCATGATTACGCCGGCGTGTTCGCGCAGGATGAGTTCCGCATTACTCCGCGCCTGGAGGTGACCTACGGACTCCGCTACAACTACGAAACCGGGGATATCGAGAAGAACAACCTGCTGAACTACACGAATCTGACCGCGGTTTCGCCGCTGCAGTCACAGGTTCGGTCCCTCACGCTCACCGGCGGCGTGGGGATCCCGGGCCTGGGAGGTACAAGCCGTCAGTTGCAGAATCCGCGCAAGCTCGATTTCGATCCGCGCGTGGGCTTTGCCTTCAGGATCAACGAGAAAACCATCCTCCATGCCGGAGCCGGCATCTTCCATCACCCTGCGGCGGCGTGGCAGCAGTATCCGAGCGCGGCCGGCGCCATTCGCACTTCGACGTCGGTGGACGCCCAGGCTAACGGCGTGACGCCGCTGGCGGGCTACGAGCTGTCGAATCCCTTCCCCAGCGGCCTACCCGAGCCGCAGGGCAATGCCGCCGGACTAAGCATCGATCTGGGCGACTCGCTGGAGAGCCCGCTGCGCAGACAGGACATCGCCTACCAGGAGAACTGGTCGCTGGACATTCAGCGTTCGCTGCCAGGCGACTTCGTGGTGACTGCCGCATATGCCGGCAACGAGGGCGTACATCTGATGGTTAATGAACAACTTAACCAACTCCCCACGGCGGACGAGGCGCTTGGCTCCAGGCTGCTGAGCCTGGTTTCCAACCCTCTCTATGGCCTGATTGATCCGGCCTCAAGCATTGACACGCCCACTGTGAAGTACTCGCAGCTTCTGCGCCCGCATCCGCAGTTCCAGAACATGGAAGGAAACAACATCGGCGTTGGGCATTCCAGCTACCACGCCGGGCAGTTGACGGTAGAGCACCGCAGCAAGTTCGGGCTGGCGGAGATCTTTGCCTACACGTGGAGCAAGGCCATCGACAATGTGGGCGAAATGACCAGTGTCGCCGGCACTATGGGCGCCGTGACCAATACCTATTGCCTGCCGTGCGATCGCTCGGTCTCCGATCAGAACGAGCCGAATGTCATCCGCTGGAGCACCCGCTATGAACTTCCCTTCGGGGCCGGGAAGCCTCTTCTTAATCAGGGGTTCATCAGGCACATCGTCGGCGGATGGGCGGTGAGCGGGATCTACTCCTACGACGCGGGGCGTCCGATCGCGGTGAGCTACACCAATGTCTCTGATCTCGGCAGCTCCAGCACACTTTCGCGTCCCAATTCTGTTCCGGGCGCCTCGGACAGGGTGCCGGGTGGTCCGCAGATCCGGCTCGACGGGACGGGAACTTACTTCAATAAGGACGCATTCGCGGCGACGTCAACCTACTCCTTCGGTACTGCGCCGCGTTACCTGCCGGACGTGAACCTGCCGGCGGCCTGGGAGCTCGACTCCATGGTGGAAAAAACCACCAGGATCTCGGAGCGCTATGCGGTTAATTTCCGGGCGGAGGCGTTTAACAGCCTCAACAACGTGACCTTCGGCGGACCCAGCACGAGCTTTACGTCTTCAACCTTCGGAGAAGAAGCGACGCTGAGCCAGACCAACACCCCGCGTAACGTACAACTCAGCGTCAAGCTGACCTTCTAGTGCGCGAGCCCAGCTCCACGATTTGCCGCGGGAGACTGAGTGAATCCGACGGAGGAATGAATGATGAAAAAGCTGTGCCTGTTTCTTGTCCTGGTTGTGCCGAGTGCATACGGTGATCCCACTCTCGTCATCAACGCCAGGGTGATTACGGTCGATCCGGCTCATCCGGCGGCGCAGGCGTTTGCCTATGAATACGGGCGATTCATCGCGGTGGGCACGAACAAACAGATCCTGAAGCTCAGGGGGCCGGCGTCGGAGGTCATCGATCTGAAGGGCATGACAGTGACGCCCGGCTTCAACGATGCGCACCTGCATCCGCAGGCCATCTTCGACGAAACCTCGCCTTATTACCGGGTTTGGCTGGGCGCCGACCGGGTGAAGACGATCGACGAACTCGTGGCGGCGCTGAAGCGCAAAGCAGCCATTACTCCGCCCGGCGGATTGATCAGCGGCTACGGATATAACGACGTCACGCTCGGCAGGCATCCCAATCGCCACGACCTCGACAAAGTTTCGACTACACAACCCGTGATCATCACGCACGGCTCGGGCCACATCACGGTGGTGAACAGCTACGTTCTGAACGAGGCGGGCATCGATAAGAGCACGCCCGACCCGCCCGGCGGCGCGTTTGATCGCGATCCGGACGGAACACCGAACGGTGTGCTCCGCGAGTCCGCGCGCGGAGTGCTGGAGCGGGGACGGCGCGAGCACGGCGACACGGAGAGCGATCGGCAGCGGATGCCGCATGATGTGGAGCTTAAAGGCTACATGAACTGCTTCCGTCAGTATTCGGCGCGAGGCATCACCAGTGTCGGTGTGGCGGGCGGAAGCCCGGCCTCGTTCCGGCTGTACCAGGAGCTGCGCGACGAAGATAATCCGGTGCGCGTGGGCCTGATGATTTACTCGCAGTATTACGATCAGATCGCGGCCGCGGGCATCGAGCGCGGATTCGGCGACGACCGCCTGCGCATCACTGCGATCAAGAACTTTCAGGGCAACTCCCTGAGCGGAAGAACGGCGTGGCTGAGCGAACCGTACTCTGACCGGCCCGGCTACTTCGGCATCCCTCCGGCGCGCAGCCAGGAGCAGTTGAACGCCGACTTCCTGAAATGGTGGAACGGCGGCTGGCAGGTGGCGACGCACTCCAATGGCGACCGCGAGATCGCCATGGTGCTGACGGCCATTGAGAACGCCGAGGCTCAGAACCCGCGGCCTGATGCCCGCTGGCGGATCGAACATGCCAGTGTGATGAACCAGTCGCTGCTGGATCGCGCGAAGAAGGACGGTGTGATTCTGGTCTTCCACTCCTATATGTGGGAATACGGAAACATTCTGAAGTCGTACGGGCCCCCACGCCTGGCGATGATGCATGCTTACCGGACGGCCATTGACATGGGCATCCATGTGGCCGGCCACTCCGATTCGCCCATCTCGGCGGCCGATCCGCTGCTGCGCATCCAGGACATGGTGACGCGGAAAGACCAACAGGGCGAGGTGATCGGAGGGAACCAAAGAGTAAGCGTGGATGAAGCGATCAGGGTCTGGACCCAGGATGGCGCCTACGCCACCTTTGAGGAGAACATCAAGGGCTCGATTACGCCGGGCAAGCTGGCGGACTTTGTGGTGCTGCAGAAGGATCCTCGCAAAGTCCCGTCCGATACAATCAGGGACATCGTTGTTGAGGCAACCTACATGGGCGGCACCAGGGTTTACACGGCGCCACCGAAGGCGATCGCGATGGTTCCGCAGCCGCCGTTGAACTATGGCGACGGCGATTATGGTGATGGCGACGAAGAGGAGAACAATCATGCCCCGTGGTAACGAGTCGAAGCTTCTGTTTACGCCCGGTCCCCTGACCACGAGCGGCACCGTGAAGGAGGCCATGCTCCGGGATCTGGGTTCGCTGGACAGCGACTTTCTGGCCACCGTGCGCAGCATTCGCACGCGGCTGCTGGGACTGGGTCCGTACTCTCCCGAGGAGTACGAATGCGTCCTGATGCAGGGCAGTGGCACTTACACGGTGGAATCGGTGATCTCCTCGGCAGTTCCGCGCGACGGCAAACTGCTGGTGCTGGTGAATGGCGCGTACGGGCGGCGAATCGCGCAGATGGCGCGCGTTCACGGAATCGATCACGACGTGCTGGAAGTGGCCGAGAACGTAAGGTTCACGCCAAAGATTGCGGCTGAGTATCTGTCGTCGGTTTCCGGTTATACGCATGTGGCCGTGGTGCACTGCGAAACCACAAGCGGGATATTGAACCAGGTGGAGGAGATCGGGCATGTCGTCCATGGCACCGGGGCGTCGTACATCGTGGATGCAATGAGCAGTTTCGGTGCGGTGCCGATTGACATGGTTGGCGCTCATATCGATTTCCTCATCTCGTCCGCGAACAAGTGTATCGAGGGAGTACCGGGTTTTGGGTTCATCCTTGCCAGCCGGCGCGCGCTCCAGGCCTGCAGGGGCAATGCACGTACGCTGAGCCTTGACATTTACGACCAGTGGGCGGGGATGGAGGCGGATGGCCATTTCCGCTTTACGCCCCCGATTCAGACGATCCTGGCGTTTGAGCAGGCGCTCAACGAACTCGACGAAGAAGGCGGGGTTCGGGCCCGGGGGGAGCGTTACCGAAAGAATCACGAGGCCCTGTGCCGCGGCATGAAGGCGCTCGGATTTGAGATCTATCTGGCCGAGGAAGACCAGAGCTTCATCATCACCTCGTTCCGGTATTCCACCCATCGGGCATTCCACTTTGCCAGCCTCTATGAACGCCTGTGGCAGCTGGGATATGCGATCTACCCCGGAAAATTGTCGCACGAGTCGTGTTTCCGAATCGGGTCGATCGGGCGTATCACGACGGTTGAGATCGAGGCATTGCTGGCGGCCATTCGGCGCGTGCTTGGGGAGATGGGAGTGGAAGGGGTGAATGAAAGGCGTGAGATCATGACACCGCAGCTGGGGTGACGATCCGTTCTCAAATCCGGCATCGATTCTTTGGCATTGCGCCGCCCGCGGCAAATCCTTATCGTTGCGCGGCCGGCGCAACGACGTAGACATACTCGAGTGGCCCCTTCCCGGCATTCAGCACGTTGTGAAAAGTGGAAGGCGGGATATACACCGCGGCGGGAGCGGTAAAGGAGAGTTTCCTTCCGCCATCCAGCAGGGCTACGCCCCGGCCGCGGAGGATGACGAGCGTCCCTTCATGGTCGCCTGTCGTGTGCCGCCCTACGGTTTCACCCGGCGCGAGACGAACGAATCCGCTGCGCATGCCCGCCGTTTGCGGAGGGCCCTTGAGCAGGGGACAATACCTGCCCGCACAGACCAGCGGAATCGTCTGCGGTTCAGGCCGCGGCTGCTGCGCCACCACTCCCGCGGCGCAAAACAGGGCACAGCCGGCCAGGGCATACAGCCATGAAGACTTCCCGGTGGGCACAAACCTCCATCAGCACGTGCATGCGATTGGTACTAACGTATGTGACATACGACACACTGGATCGTGCTACGTTTGAGGTAAAACATATCTCAGCCAGGCCTTGCCATCAGGGTTACGGGGCGGGCGTGCGTTCGAGCCGTTCGCGATTACAACCATGATTTCCTCTCGATGAGAGACGGCGCCAATGCAATTTCGCCGATTCGCATTCTGTGCTCTGTTCGCGGCAGGTTCGCTTCTACCCGCGCAGGAATCTGCCATGAGTGGGCCTGGGCCCGATCCTCAGAACCGCCCAGCCGCTGCGAGTGAAGCGGCTGCGTCCTCTCAGATTTCAGGCACGGTTGTTGACACGTCCGGCGCGGTGATTGCCGGAGCGGTCGTGCAACTGCGGAATGAGAGCGGCGACGTGCTGAGAACGACAGAGTCGGACAGGGATGGCTACTTTATTCTTTCCCGGCTACCGACCGGCGATTACCGGCTCGTTATCTCCAAAGCTGACTTCGAAACCAGGGAAACGCCCGTCACCATTGGCGCCACCGGAGCACCCGCTCCGCTGCGCATCTCTCTGGCTGTGGGCTCGGTCAGCACGACCGTCAACGTGCAGGGCCGCGCGGACGACCTGATCGGAATCGCCTCTTCCGCCGGCCAGGTGACGGTGGGCGCAAAGGAACTCGAGAATCGCCCGATTCTTCGCTCGGGAGAGATTCTGGAGACGCTTCCCGGCCTGATCATTACGCAGCACGCGGGAGGGGGCATGGCCAACCAGTATTTTATGCGCGGCTTCAACCTGGACCACGGGACGGATTTCGCCATTTTCCTCGACGGGATGCCGCTGAACCTGCCTTCGCACGCGCACGGCGAGGGGTACTCGGACATGAACGTCGTCATTCCGGAGTTTGTGGAGCGGATCAACGCCGCGAAGGGCCCCTATTACTACTGTGTTACAAGAAGTCGCGCAGACAGCAGGGGCATCTGGGCAGGGAGCGTGCCAGGTGCGCGGCAAGCTGGCAGCGCAGGGTGGCGATGGAATGCGGGTTGTGTCGCTCAGTACGAATCGG